>Ga0315553_10001171_pt1 | contig 22138 bp, 21 predicted proteins | sample SalMarSW160140MG_FD_203099 | JGI IMG/M metagenome (GOLD analysis project Ga0315553, IMG submission 203099) | Salt marsh sediment microbial communities from the Plum Island Ecosystem LTER, Massachusetts, United States - Salt Marsh Sediment SW1601-40 ... | reverse complement strand
ATTTCAAACATGGTGGAGGTTCAACTAAGGGAGTGGGTGAAGATGGGCTATCCCTTCACAGTCCCTCAACTCAGAAGCTACAGTCTTGACTTCTCTGCAAGTACCGAGAACTCCACTGGACAGGGGTACTGGTTCACTCTCGATGATGAACGAGAGAACGAGGTCCTGCTGCATCTCAAACTCCCGCCCGGTATTGATGGAAGACCACATGATGACTCTCCCTACAAATCAATAACCCTCACCTTTCGGTTTCTTGACTGGCTACTACGTGCAGCTCTTAGCGATAGAAAGAAGGCGGAGCTTGCCAGCGCCGAAGGTAATACACTTCGGACTGAGAGCCTGACCTTTCGGGCTGCAAAGTTTGAGGACATGCATCAGCAGTTCATGAACACAATCCAGTTTCAACATACAGCCCACAGGCTATCTAGACTAAAACTGCGAAAGGACACAGACACTGAGGAGATTATTGAACTTCAAAAAAGGGTCAAAGACTTGAAGGCATCACGGAGGAGTGCACCACCGAGACTTCTTTTGAGAGGACATAGAGTTACCCTCCAGATTCCCTTTCTCTCTCCTAATGGTCCAGTGAGTTCAACGGTGTTTGGAAATAGGGAGTACACAACCAAGGCTGGGGCTGATAGGGGTCTCAGAGCTCCGGTGGCTCTGTCAGTGGAGAAGGAACAGTCTTTTGAGGACCTCCTCATAACAGTTGGCCTTCTTGTTGAAAAACGTGAGAGTCTCAGAAAACATGCATATTCCCTCACCTCAGAGTTGACAAGAAAGAAGAGCAACTGGGACAGGAAACGATCAGGACAGTCATATCCAGCGCCTATCTTGAAACGTGATAGACACATTGAAGCGCTGTGGAGAAAAATTCGTCGTCTTGACCGTGAGATTGCCCGACAGGTAGCAGCTAAAACTGTCTGGTTTTGTGAAGAACACAGAGTGAAGAAATTGTTCTTCGAGGACCTTAGAAGCTTTCAAGGACATGCTGGATCAAAGGACTTGTCCTACAACTTAACTTCAAACCTGTGGGGGAAAATAATCGACACAGTACGCTATATGCGTGAGTCACTTGGGCACAGCAAGTATAGTGTTTGGACAGTGAACCCGAGATACACCTCTCAGACATGTCATGTATGTGGAGCGAGAGGGAAGAGAGTAGAGGATGAAACCTCCACTACCGAGAGAAAGGGTGGGGAGTACTTTTACTGTGGGAAGTGTGAAGAGCACTTCCATGCTGACATCAATGCGGCAAGGAACATAATTCATGTTCAAGATTCCAGTACCGTTCCTGGAAGGACAATGTCCACTTCACAATGACCGGTGTCTAATAAAGCTCCAATGACATGAATACTATCGCACCTTCAGTGCGTACTTACCTGGTTTGTCAATGTTGAGTCTGGAGGCAACATAAGAACTCAGTCTAGGGTCTTCACGTTTCTTTCGTCCAGGTAAAATAACCACAATTCCAGTATATGAGGTAGAGAGGTTAGTTCCTTTACAGTTGGGGCACATACTCTCAGCTGTGAGGAAATGACACGCTTTGCATGCTTTCATTTTGACTATTGTTGTCCCCTCCTAGCTATTTTTTCTTCTCTTTCTTAGTTTCACCACGAGCAGCCTTTACATCATCCTCTACCCAAGATCGGTCAGGACCTATTTTTCCAAGAAATGGCTGTCTCATTGTGAGACCAAGTTTTCCAGATTTATTACCTGATTCAAAACTTATCGAAGTGACTCTGGCTCTTACCATGTCTCCTTCTGCGAGAGTCCTGCCAGTTTCCTTACCCAGGAGGGCATTACCCTTTGAGTCCTGTGTGATGAAATCATCACAGATTTGACTGACATGACAAAGCCCATCGAGTGGTCCCATTCGGATGAATGCACCAAAGTCCATAAGCTCCACTACGTTACCCTCCACCAATTCATGCCGAAGAGGTTTGAATACAAGCACACGATAGGTCACGGAATGGTAGGTTGCACCGTCTCCTGGCATGAGACGACCTTGACCAATTGCATCTATCCCGATGACTGCAATCATCAGACCGACATCTCGATCGAGAACATTCTCGTGCTGTTTACGAAGATGAAGCATGGCTGCTTCTTCCATGGGAGAACCAAATTGCGATGGCGGAATACGTACCACGTCTTTTACTGTCACTATGCTATACAACTATTGACGCTCCTTGCCTAGCAGGAAGTTTCTAATCAGAACAATCAGACTCGAGAACTAACACGAGGTCTGAACCCGACGGCTCAGCGCAGCTTCGCTTTATAAAACATAAAAACGTTGTGACCCGTCCTCAAAAAATCGACCCTTTGAGTTCTAGATGTTTCCGACCTCGAAGTAAAAGAACAGGTACCCCTCGTTTTGCTGCTCGTTGTCTAAGTTCCTTATCATTAGTGGCAAGCACACCGTTTACCGATATCGTGTACTCCAGAAGTTGATCATCAACTAAAAAACCCCTCATTGATTGGTCTATCTCCACAACTCTGCATCTTTCAATCAAATCTAATGCAACTTTGAACATTCGGCTCTCAGTTTTACCAGACCTTTCAAGTTTCGTCTTTATCTCGTTAACTACAGATTCCAAAAGGATGAATTCAACCCTCCTTTCAAGCACTCTCTCTGCTTCAGAAAACACATCGATTCCAAATTGTGCTGGTATAGTCAGGAAGTTCGTATCAATTATTACATAAAGTGGCAAAGTTCTCACCAAGATGAGGTGCTGGTTTATAGACGGATTGTGCTTTAAATCTCAGCATATCCAATCAATCGCCACTTGTTTTCAACTCTGCGCCCAATCGCAATTCTCTGGCCCTTTTCAGCAACTACTGGACGTTTAAGCGTTAGTTCGATTTCATCTCCATGCAACCGAGTGATTACACCCACAGTGGGTGCGGTTCCAACAACCAACATCATCGATTCGTTTAATCTGAGATTCTCCACTTCTTTCTTAGATTCCATTCCGACAACTCTTTGCATGAGGATAGGTGTTATCATGAGTTTCTCGAAGATTTTGGGCATCTTTCCGACTCTCCCAACTACATTCCCAACTAATCGGTCAGCACGAGTTGAGGCTGGGTCCAATCCCGTGCCTACACCAATCAACCCTCCAGGATATGCCTCTTGAAGCGAATTTCCGCTACCAGACAGAAGACTCACAACTTTAGCTTTGATTGGTGTGAATCCTTTCTCCCCTTTGGCACCCGGAGCTATCTCAATCTCGTCACCTATACTCAGTTTTCCCTGTACAATCGACCCGCCAACTACACCGCCATGCATCTGCATTGGTAATGTTCCAGGTCTATTTATGTCAAAGGAACGCGCAACAAACATCTTGGGCACAGCTTCACCATTACGATTTGGTGTTGGAATAATCTCCTCAATAAATTGAATGAGTAGGTCAGTATTAGCTCCAAAAATGGCCGAAACTGGTATTATTGGGGCGTTTTCTGCAGTTGTCCCTTTTACAAAACCCTTTATCTGCTGATAATGCTTGCTCGCCTGTTCTTTGGTTACGAGCTCTATCTTGTTCTGAATTATTATGATGTTCTTTACTCCGACAATCTCGAGGGCATGAAGGTGTTCAGAAGTCTGAGGCATTGGACACGGTTCGTTAGCTGCAATCACAAGAATAGCCCCATCCATAAGACTAGCTCCACTAAGACAGGTTGCCATGAGTGATTCGTGACCAGGACTATCAACGAATGAGATTTCTCTCAAGACTTCAAGCTCTCCCCCACATTTCTTGCACTTACCCTCTTTTGCCAGATGTGAAGTAGTGAATGCTTCAGGTTCAGGACAACTCTTACACTTCATCAGAGTGGTTGCTGCATACCCGAGCCTAATTGAAATGCCACGTCTGATTTCATCTGAGTGACGATCTGTCCATTCTCCTGTTAGATATGAAACAAGTGTTGTCTTTCCATGATCGACATGGCCCAATGTACCAATGCTAATCTCTGATTGTCCCTCGTATTTCCTAGTCACCTAATCTTCACTTCCGACTATTCATTATGGGCGTTAGTCTCTGTCTTCCCGTTGCCCATATGAAGTATATGGTTCGAACTATAGAATAAATCATGAATGACTGAGGATAATCACTATGCGGGCTTCAATACGAGTTCTTCGAGAGGTGTACCACCTTTCTCTTCAATCCTCATATTTACCTGGGATATGTCAGAGCTCAGCTCTCTCCCTCGGACTGTCTTTCTTTTGGCAATTCCCTTTCGATCTGGTTTGAACCCAGGGGTACCATGAATTAGAACACGTTTCTTACCACTACCATGAACGTCGGGTCGAATTGGGAACCCAGATGAATCGCTTCCACCTGTGATCTTCAGTTTGTAGCCCGGCAGTCCCAAGACATCACCCTCTACAAGCTCTCCGACAGTCCTCCCAACAAGGGCATTTGTTTTGGCGTCATCTAATTCATACTGGATGGCTTTCCCAGTTTCCGGATCTGAAATCACAAGTTTGAACGGCAATTATCGCTTCGCCTACCTAGATTAGTGGTAATGGGTCCTTAAGGACACCAGCGGTAGCCAAATTGACTCACTTTATGAGGATTGTGGTTGGACCTCCTCTTGAAATATCTAAACGACACTCTAAGAACTTGTACCGCGTACATAAGCATTATAACACGTATCCATTATTGCCCGCACTCACGTTGAGGACTGACTACCAATGGATCCGCTGACCATATTTGTAATCATATGTATCATTTGGCTTGCGATATACATCGCAGCCCAATGGATAGGTGTTGAGAAACTTAGCGAGAAGGGTATTGATGCGGGTTTTCCATTCTTCATCATGTATCGTACAGAACGGCTGAATGCTTTTCTTACTAGGATGGGCAAGAAATTCCCTCGTGTCTTCTTCAATGTCGGTATTGTCGTAGGTTTTGGCGGTATGATATTCAGTTTCTTGATATTTGGTGACAACCTAATCAAGTTCTTTGTACAACCTGAAGCTGCAGGGGGCGTTGTACCTATAATACCTGGTGTGACTATCACCGGTCTTCCTTTGGTTTACATGTTGATTGGTCTTGCTGTCACTCTACTTACACATGAATTTGCCCACGGTCTAGCAGCCTCAAAGGATGATATAACAATCAAAAGTTCAGGACTGCTCGCTTTCTTGGTACTGTTTGGTGGCTTTGTTGAACCCGATGAAGAGCAGTTCGAGAAAGAAGCCACACCTCAATCACGAATGCGCATGCTAGCTGCTGGTTCGTTCGCCAATTTTGCATGGGCTTTTGTATTCCTGATAATTCTTGCAAACTTCTATCCATTGATGTCAATTGGATACTACCCACCGAGTGGGGCATATATCTACGATTTACAGGCTGGAAGCCCAGCTGCCGCGGCTCTTGATATCGGTGATGTTATCATTGGGCTGAATGATACAGAGATTGCAAACTGGACCGCAGTCAGTAATTTCATGGTTGATGCTCCAGCAAGCGCTCAATTGACTATACATACTCTTGATGGTCAAGTTACTATATTACTGGCGCCAAACGAACAAAATGCAAGTAAAGGGTACATGGGAATATACGGATCTGACTACTGGGAACCTAGACCAGGTTGGGATATTATTCTATCACCCATGTTTGTGTTCCACCTTCAACAGATAATCTTCTGGTGTTACTTGATTCTGATATCGATAGCACTCTTCAACCTCCTACCAATCCCAGTGTTCGATGGCGACAAATTACTTTCTAATGGTCTTAGTTTGGTCATAAAAGACGAGAAGAAGATCAAGTACATCATGTGGCCAGTACGAATCGCTGCGCTTGGAATTGTCTTGTTGAGTATTGTTCTGAGTTTCATCATGGGTAAAGGACTGTTCTGAAAAGCACTTTTTCGGTTCTGTGGGACCTAAAAAGGCATGAACTTGCATGATAGTTCGATGAAAGATGATGACCCATCAGATTGGTACAAAGCAAGAAGTGCGAGAAAAAGCCAGGAAAGCACTTACAGAATATCTGACAATGTTCATACCAAGCTCTTGGAAAGAGCCTCTTGACAAAGTGAAGTTATTACTTCAAGCAAATGGCGATATTGATTGGGAAGCCCTCAAAGGTCATGCCTTGCTATACTTTGACGAAAAACGATTGTCTGAAGATAGAGTTGAATGCCTCGCTAGAGTAGAACGCTTGAGCGACTCTTTCAAAGAAATACATAGCGCTCTCTCTCCTGCAGAATGGCACAAAACCATAGATGACATCATACATGCAGCCAATTTTCGGGCGAGCAAAGCGGCACTTCATGCTAGACGTGTTCAAATTGTGGATGACTTGAAAGAAACGGAGAAGAAAGAACCGAAGACAAAAACCTGAGAAAAATCAACTCTGTCATTACCTGTCACGCGAAAAATGTGCAGGTGAATAGGATATATCTTTGAGTCAGTACTACTGTACGAGTTCATATACTTAGCAAAAAATAGAGTATTAAGAGAGGACTAGGTATGTGGACTAGGATCTTGGACAAAGCCCGACGTGCGCAACTGAAATCCCGTAAGAAGAAGCCTTCTCAAGGGAAGTCCTTACTCTCGATTCTGGAACTATCATCAAGTTCCCGAGAGTCCGCGGCTGTTCACTTTGTCCATACGGACCTTGTTAGTTTCAGTGATATGACTAACGAGAGTGATGATGACCCCGCCGTGGTAAGTACTGTGGAAAAGCTCTCTGTGGTTGGAAGTGATGCTCCAACAGTAAAACAGGAGAAGGAGGCCAGGTCTTCAGGAGGGATCCCATCCCGATGATGACAGACGATGCTCTTGCTAAGTTTAGCATTTTCTTGAAAATGCTGGATGGTGGTGACACTGGCAGGAGAGGGGTAGAACACAGAAGTTTCTTGGATTGAGTGAACTCACTCATGAATCACAAGAAATAGGTCACATCTTTAACTTGAAATCACACGACATTAACTTTAACTTGGAACCCTCTGATATGAGCGACTTGGAGTCGCTAGCATGCAATCAGATTGTTCAAAATGTGAAAAACCTGCTATATACCTACGTAGGTACACATCCGAACGACTGTGTGAATCATGTCTCGTCCAAACTACATTGGATAGAGTTCGAAGAACAATCAATCGTCAGAAGATGCTAGAAGAAGAGGATCGGATAGTTGTAGCGATATCTGGTGGAAAAGATAGTGCTGTGCTTCTCCATCTTCTGCATAAGATTGAAACAAAATTTCCAAAATCAGAGCTAATCCCGGTAACAATCGATGAAGGCATCAAAGGGTATCGAGACCAAGCGCTCGAAGCAGCAAAGGAGTTGACAAAGTCCCTTGATCTTAGTCTTGAAGTCTTTTCATTCAAGACCCTCTTTGGTCACTCATTGGATGAACTAGTAAAGATACGAACTGACAAGTCAATTGGTGCGTGTTCCTATTGTGGAGTATTTCGACGACGCGCTTTGAATGAGGTTGCAGAGAATCTAGGTGCTGATGTTATTGCAGTTGGTCATAATCTTGATGATGAAGCACAGACAGTTTTAATGAACATCATGCGTGGAGATGGCCGTAGAATTGCACGAACTAATGTCCCCCGAAGTAGATCTGTTGAAGGTCTTGTGCCTCGCGTTAAACCTCTTTCTGAGTTGTCTGAACGGGACATAGTTGCCTATTCACACCACCTAGGACTTGCCTATCATGATGTACCATGTCCATATTCTGGAGAAGCTTATCGTAATGATTTGAAACCGTTTCTGAATGATATGGAACATAAACGTCCTGGCACATTATTAGCGATAGTACGCTCTGCAGAGGCTATAACTGAAGCCTTTTTGGCCAACCCTTCTTATTGGCCATTAAAAACCTGTGAGAGGTGTAAATCGCCATCTCCATCAAATATTTGCAAAGCTTGCAAGATGCTTGAAGAAATCAGGGGATGATTCTGGAGTGGCAAGGAAACCAGAAGTGTTGCATGAACTACGAGAGATTCATTACGATCAAGAACATTGGAAGCATCTACAGATTCTCCGAAACTCGACTCTTCAAGTTTTAAATAAACTCGAATTAGATGGTTTCACGCCATTTGTATACGGTTCAGTAGCGCGTGGTGATACCACAAAATCCTCAGATATTGATATTATTATTCTCCGACCAGTTTCAAGCTACCGACTGGAATTAGTTTTGGGACAACCCCTAAAGAGAGAACTAGTTCAAGCCACTCCTTCCATGGTGCTCAAAGGTCATATTCATTTACCTGAAAATATCGTCGTGACCTTTCCCCTCTTTAAGCTCCGGTCAAGAGAGGAGGAGTTCTATCGTTGGGGTGGTTTGATAGATAGTAAAGGACTGAAACGTGGCACAAGAGTGCCTGGTGTAGACAAACGACTTGTTCTCATTATACCAACTGAAACCGGTCACCTAGAACAAGGAGTAGTTGGTCAGGAACAGGAAATTTCCAAGAAACTTGACGTCAGCATTGGAATTGCAGAAGAAAGAGTGAGAGTCCTGACCCGGCGTGATAATGTTGGAAGGACTGGAGTATATCTAACTAGAACTCTGAATGATGATGAAAGTTTTGAGGCTGTTGCAAAGAACCTTCAAGACAGTAATCCTGCATTACGTAGAACAATACAACGAAGAGGCGGGTGAAAGATGAAACCAATGAGGAGAGAAACCAAAGAGCTTGAGGGTGATTCTATGTTGGTTGGCACATTACCTCTTGGTTGCACTCTCTGCATAAAAGGTTCGAAGATGGTTTTGTTTGTAACTGGTCTTTGCAATAGTTCTTGCTACTATTGTCCAATATCACAGGAAAAATCTGGTCGAGATGTTGTTTTTGCAGATGAGATGCCTGTGAGAGATGAATCTGATATTCTATTTGAGGCAAAAGCAATCAAGAGTGAAGGAGCAGGCATTAGTGGCGGAGACCCCCTATGTGAGCTAGACCGTACCTTGAAGTACATTAAACTGCTAAAACATGAGTATAGGTCTAATTTTCACCTTCATCTTTACACAAGTCAAACCGATGTAAGTGAAGATGTTCTTTGCAAGCTACAAAACGCAGGACTCGACGAGATAAGGTTTCATCCCCAGGCCGAGGACTGGTCAGGAATCCAACGAGCAATACAAACGAACATGGTTGTTGGAATCGAAGTTCCAGCAATACCTGGAAAACTAGAAGATTTGAAGAAGATTGCAAAAAGAGCTGAGGAGATAGGGGTTTCTTTTCTCAATATCAACGAGTTAGAAGCCAGTGAAACAAACTTCGAGAATCTTATATCTATGGGAATGCGCCTGACGAACATGGAGAGCGCAAGCATCAAAGGTAGTGCGTCCACAGCAAAAGAGGTCTTAAAATGGTCTGAGGATAATCTTCAGAATATCTCAGTGCATTTTTGCTCAGCTCGATTCAAAGACTCTGTCCAGATGAGAAGAAGACTTGAACGCAGACTAGAGCAGACGATACGGGCTTTTGAAGAACGTGATGAACAAGACCCTTTACTGATTGTTGGTGTGGTAAGAGCAGTTCATGGTCGTCATCTAGAATATGAGCAATTAGTATTGATACACACTACACTACAGAATGAATTTGATGTTCCCACAGACCTCATGAACATTGACAAATCCCGGAGTAGAGTTGAAGTGGCTCCTTGGGTTATTGAAGAAATTTCAGAACAGCTCAAAGAGATACTAGTTGATATCGAAGACTTAGAGATCGGTATCGCATTTGAATATCCTACCTGGGACCGCCTTCAGACAATGTTTAATCCGCTCTAGCTAGTGTGAAAGTCGAAAACGCAAGATGGCACCAATTCCTCCCAGTCGTTGGAGTTGATCCCCTGCAGGATGTTCCGTAGAAACAATATGGAATGAACCTCTAGTTGTTTCTACATTTCTTATCAACGAGTCCATCCAACGCCTTGTTTTCTCATCACCCTCTCTGAGTTTCTTATCCGTGATCAGTAACTCTTCCACAGCTCCATATTGTACTGCGCTGGAAACCTCGTCATTTCCATATGCTCCAAGTCCATCATCCTTCGACATGTGTTCGATTAGTAATTCAACAAGACGTGTTTCAGTTTCCACCTTCAGTTCAGTCACTGCTTTTGAGATGACCCCTCGATAGAGAATCTCTTTTGCTCCCGGTACTCCTATCGAGTTTGTGCTCTCAACAATAACAGGCGGGAGGTCCTTGATTCTTGCTCCCACTAGAGATTCTCTGAAATGGTCTTTCACAAATCCTGGACCTGCAACGACAATCAGCCCGAATTGGTGCTGCTCTAATTGAGACTGTAGGGCAAGAAGAGTGTCTGCGAAGAACTCCCTCATAGTTGCATCGTACGACTTCTGATCTCCTCGTTTTCTTGATATGCTAGTGCGGATTCTTACCGCTTCTTGTATACCGAAATCAGCAGCCAAGAAAAGTTCAGCTGTCCCATCCTCGATTGTCACTATAAGACACATCGGTCGAAGTTGTGCTTTTGTTGCCTCTTTGAGTCTATCAAGCACAAACTTTGGCCAATGTTCTTTGATAATGGTCAGAGTGTCTCCTGTTTCAATATTGATTGTATGATACGACCCAATGTTGACAAGATCTCCGCCTCCCTCCAGAATCACACCCTTTATTCTCACTCTATTTGAGAAGTTATGAAATGAAACATCTTCTACCTGCAGTTTTAGCATCATGACCTTTCTAACGCTATCCGATTTTCGACTGTCTTCATCTCCAATCCGTACTCGACGCGAGGTTCTTGAGATGACGATATCACTGGGTCCGACTGTGTTGTAGAGATGCCAGAGGTCGTCCAATGTTTCGACCTTCAGCACAATCTTGCCTTCTTTCAGAACCCGTTTCAAGATTTTCAAATGGTCACCTCTGGACTACACTTCCTGTCAGAAGAAATAGTCTCTGCTAATAGAGGATTCTGTAGATCTCTGTCCCATAAACTGAAGATTATTCTCATCAATACCTCTACTCAATACTTCTGCTTGTTGTACATGACCTTGGAGAACAAGGTCACTGCTATCTCTTACTGCAAGGTCTCCAGCGATTCTGATAAGGCCGCCAAGCTCACGCAAACGGAGCGTCAATGCATCCTTCTGACCATCAAGCCGGAAAGCCATCTCTTCAGCTGCCTCAAGAATGCGTTCAACAGCCTTCAAAGTGAGGTGTGGAATTTTACCATCATCTTCAACAGTCTGTGAAATAAATCGCACAAAATCATTGATGATTTCCTGATCTTTCTTGATCCAAGAATCAAGCATAATCTCATACCCATATCCGCGAATCCGTGACCTGAGTGGCGGAATTATGTTCTTGAGATTCTCTATATTACATGATGCAAATAAGATAAAATCACAAGGCACATCATTAACACGGACTGCTGCCCCTGAGCTTAGTGGGTTATGTCCCGAAATAGAGTACACACGATCTTGCATTGCTGTCAACAAATGATTCTGATAGCTTCCAAGTGCTGCAATTTCATCTATGTATAGAATTCCCTCGTGAGCTTCATGCATTGCACCTGGAACCACTCGTTGGTGTGCCGCTAATCCAAGTGATTCAGCACTTCCATAGGGGTCATGCTTGACATCTCCCAGTAACTCTACAGGACTTGCTCCACTAACTCTGATGTAACGGCTTGCCTTAAGTGGGACAAGAACCCGCTCTTGATGACTCTGCTCCTTCACATGATTTTTTGGGTCAGTTGTCACATTGCGTTGAGTTACTTTGATTTCGTCAGGTCCAACTCTTTCATACATGACATAGTATGACTTACCACTAATATCTTCGAGCGTAGTCACAGTTTCTAGTGCAGGCTCTCTAACAACATCAAGCATTCTAAAAAGCCCATGATATGACTCTCCAGGAGCCCAATCAAAACGTTTCTCAGATTCACAATTAATACACACACTTGCTTCAGGTGTGGATACATGACCACAGGACGGGCATCTAAAGCCCATTTTGACTGATATCTCGAAGGGGAGTCTATCTGGAGTGACAAAAAACACATCATGTATACTATCCTCTGACCGGTTATTATTGCTATCTGAAATCTTTGGATGTACGACTACTACCTCCGGTCTGTCAGGATAAGTTGGGTTGTATCGAAGACGGATTTCCTCTTTTGGCGGGGCAATGAGTGAATATGCTGCCTTTGCAAGCATCGACTTACCAATACCTGGAACACCGCATAGTAGAACATGCCTTCGTTGTATCACAGCGGAACGAACCAGAGATATCGCATGTTTCTGGCCAACAATCATTTGGAATGGATCTTTGGAAGTTTCCACATGTTCAGTTGTTTCCAACCCATCCAAGAGTGATGTCAAGTTCAGGAACCTCATATCTACTGTGTATGGTGAAATACGAGACCGGCGAGATAATTGTGAGTATTACTCAACAGCGCTAATCTTACACAAAAAAGAAAATGCCCCGGATTTATTATACGGGGCTCGCAATTCATTGATGTTACTGACCGAGATCGTCGAAGGTCACAATCCTCATATTGCTTGGCTTTTTCTCAATATCTGCTACAGCAGCTCCTATCATAAGCTGAGTCTTTTTCTTACTAGCTATGTCCACAAGACGTTGTGTGATTACCCCATCGAACACAATAGTAGGTACTTCTTCTTGGGCTTCTAGGGTCTTTGCCAGCTCAGCTACTCCACACTCTACAATGACTGTCTTATCTTCACCGAACAGGAGTGCCTTGAATGACTCCTTTATATCTCCAATCTTAGACACATATATCTCGTCAACAGTCACTGGCGCTCGTCTTATTACTGGTCTCCGTTGACTTGGAGCTCTACGATCTTCTGATATTTCTGGTTTACTAGAGTCTTCAGCGCGTCTTGGTTCTCTTCGAGATCGCGTGATTTTTTGGATCGGTCGCTTTTTCTGCGTAGGAATTGTTCTTTTGTCTTTCACTAAGGTAAGTGCTTGATCAGCTGGAATTTGAACCTGAAGTGCTTTTATGACCTCCTTCCGAGTGAGATCCTCAACTTCTTTTCCCTCTGGAGCTCGAGCAATGTAGTGGACCTTTGCCACCTGCATGAGTTCTCTTAGAATCAAGTCTCCTCCCCGGTCTCCATCAAGGAAGGCAATTACTCTCTTTCCCCTCTTCTTTGTGAGGTCAACAATACTCTTTGGAACGTGAGTTCCTTCTACGGCAACCGTATTTGCTATTCCGCACTTCATGAGATTGATAACATCTGCCCGTCCTTCCACGATAATAATTTCAGAGCTTCCCATCAATCCTGGTCCTGCTGGTAAGCCATCCGGACCATATTTTGATATCTGAACTTTACTGCCCTTAGTTACAGCAGTCTTGATCTCATCAGTGCCAGGTGAGATATCCTCCTCCCAGCCTTTCAAGATACTAATAGCTCTACTAACGACCTTTCGCCTCTTTGCGCCCCTGATGTCCTCTAGTTTCTCAAGTGTGACTTTTGCAGTGCATGGACCAACGCGGTCTACAGTTTCTAATGATGCTGCAAGAATCGCAGTTGCAGTCTTGTTTAGCGAAACTGGAATCACAATCTCACCAGTGCTATTTCCACCCTCTGATCTTATCGCAATCTGAATTCTTCCAATACGACCGGTACGCTGAAGTTCTCGTAAATCAAGGTCTTCTCCAAGCAACCCTTCAGTCTGACCAAACACTGCTCCGATCACATCAGGTTTGTCAACCACGCCCTCAATCATGATTCGAGCGCGGATAACGTATTTTGCTGTACTCTGGTCGAAGTCTGTTCCTATCTTTATACACGTCTCCTATGTAATACTACCACGTTTCCTCGATCTTGAAACCGAGGTGATTCTATCTGCGTTTTGTCGCGGACTGACCTATGCCTCTAGACTGTGATTGGAATAAGACCTCTTTGATAATACTCTAACCCATGCCCGAACATATACTATGATAATCGTAATGATAATCCTATGAATGATAATCGTCCTAAGACTTTGCGCAGTGCTCTCACCAATTCTTATTTTGGCCCAGAATCGGGGTCGCGTGGCGCTATGATATGATGATATGATGATTTGCAAAGTACAAGTGAGTTTTAGTCAACCGTACTATACACGGGAGTTCTTTCCCATGTGTATTTGAAGATGTCGTTACCACCATATAGTTCATGTCCGGATATACCTCATATCCAACAAATCTTCTAATTCGAGCCATGTGGTAATCCTAATAACAGAAGAAACATAGACAATCATGTTCAGGAGTATTCAGTCCCGTTCTCGAGGGCGCACTGAGGTTTGCCCAATGAGGTGTTGCGCATAGGGCGGGTCACATCCTGAACTAATGCCTGCCAAACACCAATAGGACGAGCTCTAACGGACTCGCTTGATGGGGATGTTTATCCTTTAGATGAAGAGTGGGTCACCCTGGTTTCGTACATTGGCGGGCCGGTCGATGTCAAATTACCCGACACGAGACAGCTCAGTGGAGCCAGATGTAAAATCTGATGCTGTGATCCTGGGAGTTAGTGTGAAGGGTTACAGACATCGGCCACCATCAACAACTAGATTTCTGTTGATTCTCCAGGTTTGATGATGATCACATTTGTTTCTGAGCTTGTTTCTGAAACAAGATGCTTGAACTTCTCAGGATTCGCCTCGATCACAGGGAATGTGTCATAATGCATAGGAATAACATTTCTTGGTTTGAGAAGCTTTGTTGCAAGGGCTGCTTGATGGATGTCCATTACGAAATAGCTACCTATGGGTAAAAATGCAACGTCTAGGGGGCCATACAACTCCCCCAGTAACTGCATAGAAGAAAACACACCAGTATCTCCTGCATGATAGAACGAACTACTTGGGAATCTGACGATGAACCCCGTAGGCGCTCCCACACCTGATGAATGGAATGCCTGCACAAGAGTCACGACCACACCCCCAATATTCACACTTCCACCAATATTGAGTGTGTGAATATTATCAACACCTTGAGACCCGGCCTTATGTGCAAGTTCATTGATGGCTACAAATGTGGCTCCAGTGTTCTTACAGATTTCTAATGCTTCTGTATATCCATGGTCACCATGGTCGTGCGTGACAAGTACGATATCGGCCTTATCCACATCATCGACTGTTATTGGTGAGGTTGGACCAGTGAGCCATGGGTCAACGAAGACCGTCTTACCGTCCTCTTCTATCTTGAATGATGCATGACCTAGATATGTGACTTTCATGATTTAGTTTCTCCAAGCTTGATGTCGTTACTCATCACTTCTATGTTTTGTCATTAACCACATTAATCCTCCCCAATCTGAAAGTTAATACATAGCAACGCTAACGAAAAGATAGTGACAATTCATGGACCCAAAGCCCCATCCAGATTTCATGAAGGCAGGAAAGATTGCCGCACATGCGTTGAGTTTTGTAGCTCCTATGATTCGTCCTAGGGTCAAAGTATTGAAAATCTGTCAACTAGCGGAGAAGAAAATACTCGAATCTGGTGCAACTGGACTTGCTTTTCCTTGCAACATATCAATCAACGATGAAGCTGCACACTACACCAGCCCCCATAATGACACAAAGACGTTTCCAGACAAGGGTCTCGTTAAGATTGACCTCGGTGCTCATGTGAATGGATACATCTCCGACACAGCACTAACAGTTGATTTGGATGGTTCTTTCGAGAAGTTTGTTGAGGCTGCTCGGGAGGCTTTGGAGTCAGCAATTGATACTGTGACTCCTGATGTTTCCTTAGGTGATGTTGGAAAAGCAATTGAGCAGACGATTAAACGCTATGGTCTCAAACCAATCCACCAGCTCTCTGGACATCAATTAAAACCGTGGAATCTTCATGCTGGAAAGAATGTACCCAACGTCGGAATGAAACTGACTGCAAAGATGCATCTTGGAGAAACCTATGCAATAGAACCATTTGCTACAGATGGTAATGGTACAATCAAGAGTGGACCGAGAGCATATATTTTCTCAAATGATTTGAAGAACAAGAAGAAACTTGACAGTACTACCTTAAGGGTACGGAATATGGCGCGTCAACAATTTGGAAGTCTACCTTGGGCTGGAAGATGGCTTCACTCCAAGATTGGCAATATAGATGTGACAGCAGCGATTAATAATCTACAGCGAGCTGGCGTTATCCATGGCTATGCAGTATTGTTTGAGGGTAAGAACGGAATGGTATCACAATTTGAACATAGTATTTTTGTAGGATCGACCGGTGCGATTGTATCAACCCGTCGAGATGATGAATAAGTCTAGCGCGCATGGAACCGCTTAAGAGTACTAGCTTTACATTTTCCATTCAAGGTGATATTGTGAGCACGAGTCTACACCCTTCTGCTATAGCATCAGGAAAAATTGCAGCACGCGTGTTGAGCGAGATTAGCACTGAGATAGAACCTGGAAAAAGATTAATCAAAATCTGTGTGTTGGCTGAGAAGAAGATTAAGGAATATGGTGGTACACCTGCTTTCCCCCTAAATATTTCTATTAATCATATAGCAGCTCACAGTACTTCACCAAAAGGCGACAAGAGTGAAGTTCCGGAATTCGGACTTGTGAAGCTTGATGTGGGTGTGCATGTTGACGGGTATATCGCTGATACAGCACGAACGATAGACATTGATGGAACACTAGAGGGTTTTGTTTCTGCAACAGATGATGCCTTATCTGAAGCTATTGAACTGATGCAGCCAGGTATTGAGCTGGGAGATGTTGGACACACGATTGAAAGAGTGATTAAAGAATATGGCCTAAAACCCATAAAGAACCTATCTGGCCACAATCTCAAAAAGTATAGACTTCATGCAGGGAAACTTGTCCCTAATGTCAAGAAAAAGGGAGTCGGTACTGTAGAAGTAGGAGAATACTATGCTATTGAACCATTTGCCACTAGTGGAACAGGGACTGTGATCGATAGCGAATACGTGTACATTCTTGCGAACACTGGGCTTGACGAGTCGTTAGAAGGCACTACTGAGAAACTAAGAACATACCTTCGCGATAAGTATGGTCCTCTCCCTTTTGCTATACGTTGGATTGGTGCATCCAACAAGGATGTCGATATAGTTGAGGAGATTAAAATACTGCTAAAATCTCGGGCATTGCGTGGCTTTCCAATGCAGATAGAAAAGAAGGGACGTCCAGTGAGTCAGACCGAACATACAGTCTACATCTCAGAGGATGGCCCCATAGTATTGACCCAGATGAACTAGATTTTATCCTTGTCCTCTGGTTCTTCTCTCACAATGTATACTCCTTCAATGGTCATGGCACTCTGACATTTAGGACACGTAGTCTCGACAGCCTTCAAGATGTAGTCCCCTTTCTGGAAGTCTCGAATCTCCTTGAAATCACAACTATTACATCTGATTTCTGTGACTGTTGGCGGTGGTGGTTTTACTTCTTTTTGCTGTCTTCCAGAAGTCAACAATGCAAATCCCATTGCCATTACAAACATACCACCAATAGACCAGACGAATGATAGTGAATCGGTTGTACCCATTCCCCACCACAGGATGTAAAACCCTGCAGCAGTGAAAACAATTCCAATAACTCTACTAGCAATTCCCAACGCATACACCTCACAGACCAATTCCTATCGTGTTTCCAACCCCTGCAAGAATCACACTATCCCCAGGTTTTGTACGCTTGAGGATTGATTTCTTTATTCGTTCAATAACCTCTGGAACTGAATCTAGAATGCGTTTGTCCATAACTCCAACAGCTGCAGCCTCGTCTTCCTTGATGACAATAGCTTCTATGCCGATTCCTCGCTCTGTTGCAGCCTGTTCCATCGCGTGTTTCTCAGGTCCCAAATCACCAATGGCAGCACCAGTTCCTTCAGAAACCCTTCCGAGCTCCTCACCCTCAAGTTTCAATGCAGCATCTATTGTAATAATCCGAGTTAATTTATCCCCAAACTTGTCTACTAGGGTCTTCACTGCAAGCCCAGGCTTTCCTACTGTACCACCAGGACCAGTCGCCCTCATAGCATAAACAGTACGTCCTTCTGCTTCAATCTTGTAGTATCCAACCTCACGGGAGATCTCATGGTTGTAATTCTCTTGAGTGCCACCATATTCTCTGGCAAACTTTGTGACAACTAAGGGTCCAATCCCATCTCCAATTGGTTTACCCTCTGAAAATGCGCTAAGAGCCTCAAAGTATGCCTTTGCAAGTCTGAGTAGGTCTGGCATCTGCATTTGAATCTGCATAATCATAATCTGACTGCCAGTCTTTTTACCAAGAAGATAGAAGTGTCTGACTACTCTGAAGATGAGTCCAAGGACCTGAGTGACCTCTAGTGTGTTCTCTAGGTTCTGGTTCATGGTAGTTGTTGACTCAGGAGCTATGTCAGCTACAAACTCTTGAAAACGATCTCTACGTTCATCCAAAAGATGGTCAAGTCGCTTTAAGATGCCCGCTGGGTCTAAATCAACAGGCATGATTGTGAAATAGTCCATCCATCTATCCAAATCTTTAGCTACTTCTTCCTCAGACTTACCAAATTCCTTGAATGTATCAATGGCTGTTTGTCGGGACTCGATAAACATTCGTTTCAATTCATGTAAACCCGTTTCAATCTGCTTCAACCACTGCCACATCTGAAACTTCGCCCCATAAAGGCTGAAGATCATGATGAAGGCAATGAATGCAAGATTGAATATCCAACTAAATTCGTTCGTTCCATCTAGCTGCATCTATATCAACTTCGACCTCGTTCGTTGTTCTTTTAATGACTTCTATCTCTACATTTTTGTATTAACAGTTGACAGAGAAGAATGAAAATGTGGCAGCTCATGGGCTTGTCGCACGCTCGCGCAGTGCACATTTCCCATGACGAGAATCGGCTTAACTTCTGAGTTCGGCTGAGTTCAGGTGAACCCGATCCTCTATGGCCGCCATCAATTCGTTCGATTTTCACATTTGGTTTTAAGCATTACTCTCTGACATCTCCTTACGTTTTGAACGGGCTTGAGAGAGGAATGCGGTAACATCATCGTCCCAAGAACCATTATCTTTGAGAAGACGATAATATAGATTGTAAGTAAAACTACGAAATGCCATCGGTCTCATACATCGTATGTTCAGACTATTTTGCAAACCTTGTCCAGGCAACTTAGACGCTATCTCAAAAGCGGATTCCTCAGTTAATCTAGAGAGAAAGACACCTCTGTCACCGTCCTCATTGAGAAACACTAGAGAGGTTGGAGTGTAGCGAAGGAATGCATCAGCTAGTGATGTAAGATGTTTTGCGCTTCCTTGTACAATAGTAGCAACAGACACAAGACGTCCATCGAGTACATCATAGGCCAGTTTTATCACATTATGTTTGACTAGATTTGACAAAACGGATTGGAATTTCTTCTTACTTAACCCCCAAAAGTCAAAGTATCCTTGATGTTCAAAGTCAGACAGGAAAATTCCATCTGAAATCAATCCTGTGACTTTAGCATCTTCAATAGACATTTGATATGCATCTACTTTTTCCTTACTTCCAAATCGATTAATTAGTTTTTTCAGAGAACTTCCTCTTGTTGTTGAATCAATAATCCGATCAGATGGTATCTCCCAATTCCCAGATGTGGCATTAAACAAATCCAGATTCACCACACGTGTTGACCAAGTTATCTTCATGGTGCTTGGTAGGAACCTCTTGACACGCTCTACTGAAGAGTTGGGCATCGTCATGATTTGTAAATGCTGAGGACTCTCACTTAGAGGTCCAAGCCTTGAAATGAACTTCATATGACGATGTGGCCATCGATAGGCAGCACCTAGATACAAAAGATCAGTGAGTCCAATTGATTCAACATCTACATTTCCTTGTACCCTTAACCCATATGATAAAGCAGCTAGACGTGTTTTCCATAGTTTTCGAGATTTCCGGGCGCTTGATTTAGTAGATGGCAATCGAAGCAAAATCTTCCCGGATTTGTTTAACTCTTTTGCAGAATTAATTGAGATGTCCAACCAGCTTGGATAAATCTCGAATAACTTGTTCCATAATATGTTCCATGGTACATCTTTTGATTGCTCATCTAGCGGCTTAATCGGAGGTTGAAGATGGCCTCTTGATGCCTGAATCATTAATTTGACATAAGATGGCCAAGCCCTCTTATCTATGATACATCTCAAATGACCCCGAATCAGTGCTCCAAGCATCCTCAAGGGGTAAGTGCGGAAGTAAAAGTCAATTGGATCTTCCTTCATAGTGACATCTTTTGAAATGAATGCAAGAAAAGTCATCAATTCGTTACGAATGTCATCTGGAAACGAGGATGGGATCAATTGAGTCAATGTTTCTCTCATTGTCTTTCCAATTGTTAAATCAGGAATTGATATGTCCTCCACTAACCTCGAAACCTCAGTCCAAGAAAGTGATGGTTCATCAAGAATATTGAATATATCTTCTTTCACCGAATCTATATCAGCAGGCCAGAAACTTAAATCCCATAACTGTTGCAGCTCATAATTGTCAAATATCTGAAGAGCTTCAGCCTCATACGGATGTATTGTGATCGTGTCAAAAATATCTCCTGTCTGAAGATTGCCAATAATAAGGAAGAATTTCTCACTATCCAGAATCTCTTGGACTATGAAATCTGCATCTTTTTCACCTATTCTCATCCTACCATAGAACCCAGAAGATGAAGGCGGAAAAACTCCCTCCACAACTTGACCTGCATAGGGCGAATATTGTCTAGAAACAATGAAAACAGGATTGAATATTATCCTAATATTTGCGTCAAACCTATGTGCATTGATGGCATACTGAATGTCAAAATTTGAGGGGCTGGTTATCTTCTTGCCTGATTCAAGCTCAATTAGGAGTTTTTTGTTCAGGATTCTGAGAATTCCACTCTCACAATCATCGGGTGCAGTCCATACTATTACATCTATACTGTTGCCTGAGTGCATATAGAAAACTCCCAAGCAGATACAGTCAATTGAGCAGACATTCCATTTTAGAATTGCTCTCTGTGTGATAAATCATTATTCTAACAGATAGATTGGACGAATAAAGAAACTCAGATCCTCAGTGGAGGATCTTTGTGAGTTTTAGAGCTAAAACCGAGTTCTTAGGTTTCATATACGGATTCGCTTTATCGATTCCAAGGTTCAATTGTTCCTTCGATATCAGGTCTCATAGTCTTATCACTGAAGACTAGTCCGTAGGATTGGATGTGCAGTCACAAGTTATTCACGGGCTAACTTTGATACTTCGTACTGGAAAAAACTTGTAATTCTGCTAGGTATTCTATAAGATTTTGTGGGTACTTTATTTAGAAAAGAAAGAAGGATGTATGCCAACAATTACTACTTTCTATCCGGAATAGTGAATATCTCATCAGGATTCAGAGTTACTGGAGCGTCTATCGTGTCTGCCACTTCAACACCCGCTCCAAAAACATCAATACCAAACCGCTTACAGACATCCTTCAATGTTGAAATCGCTGTCTTCGTCCAACCAGATACATCCAACTCTCCCGGACGGGCAATCTCTCGCACCATAATACTGAATGGTTTGACATGCTCCGCTGTTAAGATTTTGGCAACCATGCAGAGAACATGTTTTCTCTCATCATTGAGTGACTGGGCATACACAAGAATCAGCCTGTCAATGGCGTCATGAGTTCCCAAAGCCACCAGAAGGTCTAGACCCATTAGCCAATCCTCATAGTCCTCTGAGCCAAGCAGTTTCTCACAGTAGTCCATGAGTTGAAGATCATGTCTACGAGCTAACTCAAGCAGTGCTGGTTTTCTGAGAATCAGATGGACAGTTTCATCCTCAACAAGATTCCACAGCCGCGCACTATCGACATCGACATAAAGAGGGGTATGGTGTTCAATGTGGGAAGGCGTCGACAGTAAGCGCAGCCGTGGTTGGGTCATGTAGTCCGGTATCGACCGGGGCTATTAAGGTCGTACAAGAGGGGGTCAATTGGATAGCTTTTTATGAGAACAATTCGGACTCACAAATAACTCCTGACAGAGGTAATCAAGATGCCAGGTTCACACGGTTCACTCACAAAGGCTGGAAAGGTTCGCGAATCCACACCTAAAGTAAGAGGGCGTGAGCGACACACACCAATTCCCCGACTACGCAATAAGAGGAATTATGTTAAAAGATTCGTGAAAGGCCAGACAATCGGAGTCCGCAAATAACCCTATAAATCTG
>Ga0315553_10001168_pt1 | contig 22179 bp, 23 predicted proteins | sample SalMarSW160140MG_FD_203099 | JGI IMG/M metagenome (GOLD analysis project Ga0315553, IMG submission 203099) | Salt marsh sediment microbial communities from the Plum Island Ecosystem LTER, Massachusetts, United States - Salt Marsh Sediment SW1601-40 ... | reverse complement strand
GGGCGGGGCACCCGGCTGGACTACGTCGTCAGCCCGAACAAGTCCGCCGTAGGTTTTGCCGCCGGCATCCTGGCTTCCATTGCCGTCGCGCTTCTGTTCAGGGGCACCGTTACGGGTCTCCTTCCGATCAGCTTCGGTCTCACAGTTGTGTTCGGGGCCGCTGCGGGGATTCTCACAATTGGCGGAGACCTGGTGGAATCGGCTCTCAAACGCTCAGCCGACGTCAAGGATTCCGGCCGGATCATCCCCGGCCGGGGAGGGATTCTCGATTCCGTCGATTCCTGGCTGATTACCGCCCCGATGTTCTACTTTGTCTTTCTGTGGATTTCGCGGTAAATTCGAGGCAAAGGCGGTTTTATACTTGAACAGAAAAAAAGTCAGCGTGCTGGGGTCCACAGGCTCGATAGGAAAAAATACCCTGGAGGTCGTCAAAGCCCTTGATCCTGCCTTCGATGTCGTAGCCCTGGCCTGCCGCAGCAGCGTGGCTGAACTCGCCCAGCAGGCACGGGAGTTCGCCCCGGTAGCGGTAGCCGTTGCCGGTTCCCCGGATTCCCAAGCTGAACGAGAACTCGAGAAAATCCAGGATACCCGGGTTTATCGCGGAGAGCAGGGGCTGCTGCAGATGCTGGCGGACACGAAGGCTGACCTGGTGGTGAACGGGATTTCCGGCGCTAGAGGACTGCTCCCTTCGCTGAGGACGCTCCAGCAGGGTATCGACCTGGCTCTGGCCAACAAGGAGACGGTGGTGATGGCCGGCGGTCTGGTTACGGAGCTGGCCCGCCGCAATGGATCGAAGCTGCTGCCGGTTGATTCCGAACATCACGCGTTGTTTTGCCTGCTCCAGGGGCGCAATCCCGAAGATGTGCAGGAGATCATCCTGACTGCCTCCGGGGGAGCCTTCCGGGAGCTGTCCGGCGAGCAGCTGAAGGATGTGCGTGTAGAGGATGCCCTCACCCATCCGAACTGGAATATGGGGGCTAAGATCACCGTGGATTCGGCCACGATGGCGAACAAGGGTCTGGAAGTCATCGAAGCCCACCACCTGTTCGATATACCCGTTTCGGCCATCAAGGTCCTGATTCACCCCCAGAGCTACGTTCACTCCCTGATACGGATGACCGACGGTTTTATCTACGCCCAACTGAGTCAGCCTGATATGCGACTGCCCATACAGAATGCGCTGACCTATCCGGATTTCCAGCCCTCCTGCGTGGAGGCTTTCGACCTGGCGGGCAGGAGTCTGAGCTTCGAACCGGTGGACCCGAAAAAGTACAGGATGCTCACGCTGGCCTACGGTGCCGCCGAGCGGGCCGGTGGATATCCGATCGCCTACAACGCCGCCAACGAAGTCGCGGTAGAGCGGTTTTTGCGTCGTGACATTTCCTTTCTCGACATAGCCCAGGCGGTGGAACAGGTAATGCAGGCTGATTGGCAGACACCGGTTCTGGAGATCGAGGAGATCCTCGAGGTGGACCGGCAGGCCAGAGTCAGGCTCGAGGAAACATTGAAGAGCTAATAAGGAATATTTGAGGTAGTATGAACCCTGAAGTGATTTTGAGGATTCTATTCGGCATCATCGGCTTTGGCATCATGGTGTTCGTCCACGAGCTCGGCCACTTCATCGCGGCCAAGCGGGTGGGAATCGATGTGGAAACCTTCTCCCTGGGCTGGGGCAAGAAGATCGTAGGCTTTGACTACAAGGGTACGAACTACCGGATTTCCATGCTGCCTTTCGGCGGGTACTGCAAACTCAAAGGGGAAAACCCCTACAGTGCCCAGGAACAGAAGGCCGACGGCACCTTTTTCGCCGCGCCGCCGTGGAAGCGAATCGTCACCTCCGTCGCGGGTCCGCTGGCGAACGTGCTCTTCGCGATCCTGGTCCTGACCTTGATCTGGTGGATCGGCTTCGACGTGCCCACCGACGGGAACCGGATCATTTTGGCCTCTGACTACTCGGTGGACAGCTTCAGTGATTCGACCCCGGCAGCCAGGGCCGGTCTTCAAACCGGCGACCGGATTGTTGCCGTAGACGACCACCCGGTGAATCATTTTCAGGATCTGCTGGAATCCGTGGCCCTCGCAGCGAACCAGGAGATCGTGCTGACGATCGAGCGGCAGGGCAGGCGGCTGCAAACAACCTTGACTCCCGAATTGGACCGGGACACCGGGGCCGGCAGGATAGGGGTGTACGCCTGGAGGAATCCGATCGTGGATGAAGTCACCCCGGGCGCAGCAGCGTCCCTGGCCGGACTGCAGAGGGGAGATCGAATCGTTTCAGCCGGAGGCGCCCCGGTGCGACACACCATGGATCTGTATCAACAGCTTCAAGACCGTCCTGAAATCCTGCCGATTGGTTTTCAGAGAAACGGGGCGCAGAGCAGTGCCACTCTCGTTTTGGACTACAGTGAGGAGGGATTCGCAGACCTGGGTCTGACTTTTGCCGTCGGCATTTACCCGTCCCAAAGAGTGGGGCTGATTGGAGCGTTCGGCAAGGGTGTCGAGGAGAGTTGGCAGATTCTGACGACAACGCTGAAGAGCTTTGGTCTGCTGTTTAAGGGGATCAATCTGAGGAAAGCAGTTGCCGGCCCTATTCGAATCATCGATTACGTCGGCTCTGTGGCTACAGGCGGCCTGAGATTCGGTATCTCTTACAGCATAGCGTCCTTCTTCCGTTTCCTCTGTTGGCTGAGCATCATGCTGTTCTTTGTCAATCTCCTGCCCATCCCGGGTCTGGACGGCGGGCAGATCCTGGTGTTCAGTGTGGAAGCCCTGCGGAGAAAATCTATGGATCCCAGGGTGATTACCCGAATCCAGATGATCGGATTTTCCTTTATCGTGCTGTTGGCCGTGGTCGTTACTTTCAACGACCTTCTGTTTTACATCGGGAGGTGATGAGATGAAGCGCCGTATTGTCTGTTTCTGCGAGCACGCCTTCGATGCGGATGTGCCGGATTCGGTTGATCTGAGCAAGGAGCCGGAGGTGGAGCAGGCCATCCTGGACGGAGAGTTCTTGAGCATCCGCTGCCCGAACTGCGGGAAGACGCTGAAGCCGGAGTTTCCCGTGTTGATCGAGGACCCTCAGACGGAGAACAGTGTCTTTTTCGTACCGGAGCTGGATCGCAGCGCCTATTTCCGCGGCTCCCTGTCCTACTCCCTGAGGGAAGCGAATCGGGTGGCGATCGGCTATGAAGAGCTGGTGGAGAAATTCCTGCTCAAACGGTACAATCTGGATGACCGAGTCGCGGAGATCGTGAAGTACTACCTGCTGAGCAAGGTCATGGAGGATGAGCTGGAAGACAAGGAGATGCGTATCCTCTTCTCCAAGCAGGAGGGGGACAGCGTGTTGTTCAATGTTCTGGGTTTCAAGAAGGACGAGGTCGGGATCCTGAAAGTGCCTGTGGCTACGGTGGAAAAGGTAGCCTCCCAACTGGAGGAAAAGAAACATCAAGAACCCTTTTCCGAGATCCTCAAAGTCCCCTACGTTTCTATCAATAATCTGCTGGTGGAAGGTCCGGATTGAAACAAAAAGCAATCTTTACTCTGCTGCTTCTCGTTGCCTCGACTCTTGCTTTTTCGCAGCATCCCGTCTCTCTGAGTCATTTCGGCAGGATCAATGATCTGTTCTACGACACCGAACGTGGACTATTGTTCAGTGCCGGAGAGGACGGCACGGTGCGCATCTGGAATGGGGAAGACGAAAAGCTGATAGAGGTGGTGCGGATATCCCACAAACCGGTCAGGCAGATGGCTGTGCACCCCAGCGAACCGCATGTGGCAGTCCTGGTAGGAGACTCGCTTCAGCCGGATACCCTGGAGGTGTGGAACTGGCAGCGCCAGCAGCGGCTGTTCTCAGTGGCATCGGATAAGCAGTTGATGCACTTCGCCTACTCACCTAAAGGCACCTACCTGTTCTACAGTCAGGCGGATTACAAAAGCCTTACCGTGCTGAATCCCAGAACCGGAAGAGTGCTCCCGTACATGGGAAAGGGTTTTGGCATCGTCTCCTATTTCACAATAGCCGGCAACGAGGGCAACATCATGACCTATCAACCCTCGGGCTCTATTACCTACTGGGATATCCGCACCGGCCGGATGGTGAAGCAGATCCGTGCTCCGGCAGGTCTGGAGGTAATCCGCATCTCCCCCAACAATCGTTATATTGCCGCCGCAACGGATCAATACCTGATGATAGTGGACATCCTCAGCGGCGAGACCATAGACAGTAGCCGGATTACGGGCGTTGTGGATTTGAGTTTTTCTCCAGCCGGAAACGAAATCGCCGGGGTCGTGCAAAACGGAAATTCTAGAGAGCTGAAAAAGTGGTACTTCGGCGGCAAGTATCTGATCGAGCTGACCATTCCGTACTCCAGCCGCTATCCGCAGCTGAACAGTGTGGTACACAGTGACCGGGATCTGTACCTGGCCACCTCCGGCGGAGATATCGCCAAGATCGCAGCGGGGGGCGAGGAATCACTGCTGGCGGAAGACAATCGCAGGGAGATATCGGATCTTGCTTTCATCGACAGTGCGTTGGCTATCGCCTCGCCTTCTGATATTATGATTGTCGACTCCGAGTTTTTCCTCGGCTCCTACGAACGGGGTACGGATGTCGAGGTCAGGGAGCAGCGTTATCCCAATCCGTTCGCCTGCACGCTGGGCATCACCTATTTGGATTCCCAGCGCCTGCTGCTCTGGTGCATGGGTGAGCAGGAGGGAGGTCTGTCTGTACTCAATACCTGGTACGGGGGAATCCAGGAATTGCCCGTGGAGTTCGGCTCGCCGATTCGACAGGTAACGGTCTCCTCCGGGGGGATCGTGGTGGTCGAGGAGAGCGGCCGCTGCCGGATCCTGGCTCCGGACACCTTTATTCCTTCCTTTCAATACAACGCCCCCGGAATGAATAAATTGATTCTCACCTTTGGAGAGGCGCTGATCGGTGCAAAAACAAACCTCTCAGCCTTCAGCGGTCCCCTCCTGCAGATAAATCGGCGGACAGGAGAGACCGTACCCATTCAGGACCCCAGCCTTTTCGTCTACGATCTTTTCTATCACGGCAGCCAGCGCGGCGCAGAACTGTATACGCTGGCCGTACAGGAGGACTCAGGCCGGGTCCGCACGGTTGTCAAGGTTCATTCCGGATTCGCATTCGAGCGCAGCAGGATCCTCAAGGTTTTCGAAAGCGAGGACCTGGGAGCAACCCTGGCCGGGGATGATTCGGGGAACGTATTCACAACCCTGGGCTACGAATCGGTCACCGTGTTTCGAGGCGCCCAGGCAGGGGTTCTGCCGCCCTCCGGGCAGATACCCCGGAAACTGTACGTGCACAATGAAAAACTCTTCTCACTGAACCGGGATTCATCGATCTCTGTGTGGGACATTCCCTCCCGGGATTTCATGCTCAATATCCATCTGTTCCAGGACGGAACATGGGTCGCTCGGCTGCCGGGCGGAGAGCAGCGGTTCAGTCGTGAGGAGGATTTGTACTGACCTTGAGAATGCCCTCGTGAACGGCCCGCTGGATTTCTTTCAGATAGTCGCTGCGTTCCTCAGGCTCGACATAGACCGAGTCCAGCAGGGACACCCGATAGCGGGGGTGTACCCTGTTCAATGCGTAGGCGGCAACATCCAGGATACATTCGCTGCAGGTACACATTTCAGGATGGGAAGGTATCTGCTTCTTGATCTCTGAAACGATCAGCTCCTCGGCTTCGTTCGTCAGGCTTTCGAAGTCATAACTCTCTTTGATGGCCATACCTTAAATATCCGAACCTTTGACCATATTTTCAAACTTCGTGTACTCGGGAATGAAGGCGATTTTTAAACTGCCTACGGGGCCGTTTCTCTGTTTTGCGACGATAAGATCTGTTTCAATGTCGCGAGGCAGTTCTTCCTGACTATCCGCCGAGAGCCGTTCCCGATGAAGAAAGATCACCACATCAGCGTCCTGTTCGATAGATCCCGACTCCCGTAAATCTGCCAGATTGGGCTGCTTGCCCTCACTTTCCCGGCGCACCTGGGAAAGGGCGACAACGGGGATGTCCAGTTCTCTGGCCAGAGCTTTCAGAGAGCGGCTGATCTCCGCTATCTGCTCGTGCCGCGCAAGCTCCCTGTTTTCCGAAGTGATCAATGTCAGATAGTCGATGAAAATGATGGAAACGTTGAACTGATGGCGCATGCGCCGGGCCAACGCGCGCAGATCCAGGAGGCGCAGCGAAGGGGTGTCTTCGATATATAGCGGCGCCTCGTAGATCTTGCTGGCCGCCTCTGTCAGTTTGTGGAAATCCGACGGTTTCAGGAACCCCGAACGCAGGCTGTTGGAGCGTATACGGGCTTCGCTGGCCAGCATCCGCTGCATCAGAGCCATACTGGACATCTCGAGGGTGAAGAAGCCGACTGGGAACTTGTTGTGTATCGCCATGTTCGCCGCCATGGTCAGGGCCAAGGCGGTTTTCCCTACAGATGGCCGCGCCCCGATCACGATGAACTCGGAGTTCTGGAACCCGCTGGTCAGTGTGTCCAGCTCTGAGAATCCCGAGGGGATCCCGATGTAGGCATCTTTAGTATGGTAGAGCTTCTCTATCGCTTCTATGGTCCGGGAGACGATTTCCTTGGCAGGCTGAAAGGTGCCGGTATGCTGCTTGTCCGTGATCTCGAAGATCTGCCGCTCCGCCTCTTCGATAATCAGTCGCACCTCCTGGCTGTCGTCGAAAGAATCGGAAACTATGGAGGAGGCGATCCTGGCCAGATTTCGTCGGATGCTGTTGTCCTGTACGATCTGGGCGTAGTAGCGGACGTTGGCGCTGGTGGGGACCGCCGAGGTAAGCCGGGAAACATAGGCCGCCCCGCCGCAGGCCTCCAGGAGGTTTTCGTTTTTCAGCTCTTCGGTCAGGGTGATCAGGTCGACCGCCTCGTTTCTCTCGAACAGCTTGAGGATCCCCTGGTAAATGCGTTGGTGAGCGGTCTTGTAGAAATCATCAGGCCTCAGATAATGCACAACGGTACCGAGGGCATCGGAGTCCAACAGCAATGCCCCCAGGGTGGCCATTTCCGCATCCTGGTTGTTGGGAGGGATCCTGTCTTTCAGCCCCGTCTTAGCCATGGGCTCTGTTTACTTCTCTTCTGCGGCCTCTACCTGTACGTTGAGCTGGGCTTCCTCCGTGCCGTACAGTTTGACTTTGACTGTGAAGTTGCCGATCATGCGGATGTTGTGCTCCGGAACCTCGACCCGTTTCTTCTCGATCGAGTAGCCTCGATTCTCCAGTTCCTGAACCACCATTGCGTTGTTCACCGAACCGAACAGCTTTCCGCTGTCCCCGGCGGGCATTGTGAACACCAGTTCCTCGCTTTCCAGCCTCTCCTTGATGCTCATCGCCTCGCGGCGCTTTTCCTCTTTGCGTTGCTCGATCGCGGCTCTCCGCGTCTCCAGCTGGGTGAGGTATTGCTTGGTGTAGGGCAGGGCGAAGTTCCTGGGCAGGAGGTAGTTGCGGGCGTAGCCATTGGCCACTTCTTTGATGTCCCCCTCTTCTCCCAACCCGGCGACATCTTGATTCAAGATTACTTTCATATCGTTAAGCGTTGCTCCTTTCATCTCTTCTGTATTTTAACCATACTTCGGACACACCCAATCCCGGAATCAGGATCAGGACCGCGATTCCGATCCGAGGTGTCATTGCCAGGATAACAATGGCGATGATCAACAGCCAGCGAATCCTGGGACGAACGTTCAGTCTCCTCAATAGGAATCGAATGATTCCAATTCCGGAAATACCATAGAGGAATGCAACGATGAGCAGGGCGTTCCAGGCCAGGATATCGAGAGGCTTGATTGGCACGAGAAGGTTCAGCACGACCAGGGCCAGACTGGCGATCAAGGGCCAAACGTAGCGGTCCGGAAGCTTGAAATCTACAATTCGGGTAAGCCCGGGACGTTTGCCCATGGACCGGGCTCCGATTATTGTACCCAGCCACCAGCTAAAGGTGAGGATGAGGAAGTAGTAGAACAGATACGTGCGGCGCATGACCATGCCGATGTACCCCAGCACCGTCTCGGTTTGGATCGGCTGCACCGCACCGGGCAGCGTTTCGGTCTGGGAATTATTGATGGCGCTGTTGGTTGCCTGAACCAGAGCATCAAAGAACTCCCGTATAACTGAGCTAAAGGCTTCGTTGTCTTTCAGGTACAGGATCGTGGGCACGGATAGGGCTCCGGCGATCACGGTTGCCAGCACCAGGCGGGTTGCCCGCCGATAGCGTGGCAGCCGCAGATCGGGGTTCATTTCCGGGAGCTGAATCAACGCCAATCCGCCGATCATCAGCACTACAACCGTCAATTCGAAGACCAGAGACGGGATCTGGAGGGAAGAGGCCGCTGCCGATGCAAGAGCGTCGCTGGAGGTCCTCATGCGGGTCAGCAGTAGACCGACGACAATGATGGAGACCAGCGCCACAAAGGCTGCCCATCGGAATGACTTCTCCCCCCGCCGGATGTACAGGACCTGCAGAGGGACAAGGAATACAAGAGGTCCCATCCCCAGGCGATAGAGCAGGGTCGACACGGCGGCGAATACCAGTATCTCGATCACTGTTACTTCTCTACGAATGGTAGCAGTGCTAGTATCCTCGCTTGTTTGATGGCTATGGACAACTGCCGCTGATGCTTGGGACAAGTTCCGGTGATGCGGCGCGGCAGGATCTTCCCGCGGTCGGTGATAAAGCGGCGCAGTGTGTCCGGGTCGCGATAACTCACTTCGGTTTTTTTGCTGCAAAACTTGCAGAACTTGCGTCTGTAGAATGAGCGGTAGCGGCCTCTGCCGCCGCCGCCGCCTCCTCCTCCTCCGGGGCGCCTCTGGCGGGAGTCACCGCCGCCGCGGTCGTAGGATCGGACTGGCCTTCTATCCTCCCCCGATGCTGATTCGCTTGCCGGCCTCTGTGTATCCGAAGTTCGGCTGTCCTGTCGAGCCGGTGCAGCCGGAGCCGCTGATATCGACGCGGCTGCTTGCACCTTTTCGGTCGCTTTCTCCGCTGCTTCGACAGCTGCTGCGTCTTTCCATTCAGCTTTTACACCTGCAGGTTCCGTCGCTTCGGCAGGCTTCTCAGCCCCCGCGGCAGCAGACTCTGGCTCCGCGCCGGCTTGCTTCGCCGCGGGTTCTGCGGCCTCTTCCTCTGCTTTGGGTTGCTCTGCGGCGGGCTCTTTGGCCTCCGGCTCTTTTGCCTCCGGCTCGGCTGCAACCTCTTTCGCCTTGGGCTTCTCAGCGGCCGGTTCTTTGACCTCCGGCTCTTTTGCCTCCGATTCGGCTGCAGCCTCTTTCGCCTTGGGCTTCTCAGCGGCCGGTTCTTTGGCCTCCGGCTCTTTTGCCTCCGGCTCCGAAGCAGTCTGTTCAGCAGCTTCGGCGGCGGTTTTTTTCTTTTGCGATTTTGCCGCAGCTTTTTTTGGTGAAGCGGTTGACTTATCTTTATCAGCCTCAGCCGACCCGGCGGTGTCGGCGGGCTTCTGCGCTTCCGCAGAAGGTGCTTCGGGCTCCGGCGTGGATTGCTCTTGCTCTGCTTCCACCGGTTTGGCTACTTCATTCTCATCACTCATGTAGGAATCCTCCTGATTGATAGCAACCCTCTCTCAGGACCGGAGAAATGATTGCGGTGTTTTCCTCGATCAAAATAACGGTTCATATCTGTGAAATGATTGCGCGGATCAACGAAAAAGTCTAGAACGGGATGTCGTCGTCGAAATCGTCCGCCCTGGGTATTTCCGGTGGAGAGTACTGATCCGACGGCGCGCCGGCGTTCCGAGCGCCCTGGTCCGCGCTCCGTCCGCCCAACAGTTGGATGTCGTTGATGAATATCTCCACCCGGCTTCTGGGTTGCCCGTCTTGTTCCCAGCGATCCTGCCGCAACTCACCCTGGATACCGAGCTGTTTCCCCTTGACCAAATACTGCGCCAGAGCTTCCGCTCTTTTTCCGATCAGCACGCAGTTGAAAAAATTGCCCTCATCCTGCCAGGTATCGTCTTTCTTGACTCTGCGGTTGACAGCCAGGGAGAGGTTCGCTATGGCAAATCCGGTATTGGTGTACTTGAGCTCCACGTCTCTGGTGAGCCTGCCGATCAGGATAACTTGATTGATGTCAGCCATTGAATACGCTCCTGTTCTCGAATACCTAAATCTTGTTATTTACGAACGAAGAGGTATTTCAGGATCTCGCCCCGGAGCTTAAGGGCTTTGTCGAAGGCTTGGATGTTTTCCGGTTCGGATTCGAATTGGTATAAGACGTAGAATCCCTTGTTGTTCTTCTTTATCTCGTAGGCCAGGCCCCTCTCACCCATCTCCTCTTCATTGATAACTTTGCAGCCGCTATCAGCGAAAAGTCCTTTTACGAACTCCCTGCCCTGTGCAAGAAGTTCGCCTTCCGGTTTGAAGATAAGTACAGCCTCGTAGTTCCTCATGTCTGGTCCTCCCTATGGTCTTGAAGTGATCCATCCCAAATGTCAGGATGGATAAAGAGGCGAAGCATAAACTAACACATCCCTGCGCAGAAGTCAAGAATATGGACGATCAAGGGCGGATCGGAAGCAACCGACAATCAAAAGGAAATGACACGGCGGGTAAATTACGATGACAACATTTTCTATCTCACCCTCGTTTTCAAGGGGATCGCGGCCGGCCTCAAACTGAATATCGATACCGGGCTGTACCGGGACAGGATCGTTGAGGATATCCGCTTTCTGGACAAAACCTGTTCGGGTATCTACCAGTCCTTGAAGGCGGACCATCTAATGATCGACCGCTTAACCCACATCAAGGGGCTGCAGAAGCTCAACGCAAGCTTTATCGCTCTTCTGGGGGATATCCTGGAGGAGCGCCTCCCACTGGCCAGCGCACTGGAGCAGGATTTCGATCTGTTGCAGCGTATTCAGTCGAACCGGGAGGTCGAACTTGCCGCACTCAAGGAGATGATCAGTAAGCTGGGAGAGCCCGGCGGGGATCAGGAGCAGATCGTCTCCGAGCAGGAGTTCAAATTCCTGCTCTCTTCGGATCAGGAAGATACAGCCGACTGATCAGCTCGATCCGCCGAAAAGATCGAGGGGCGGCGGCGGCGTACCCCCTTCCCACCTGTGATCTTCCTCCAGCGAGTATGGTCTGGCGTAGAGCTTTTCATAGAGGAAGTTGAGATCCTCCTGGTTGATATCGAGAAACTGGACACCGAAGTAGCACCTCTCCGAGTCTTGAAATTTGCGGCGTACCCGGGAACCGATGACCATTGTGCGTTCGGGAAAGCGCACGGTGATCTCGATGTCCGTGTGGACCACGAGGTTGTTGGACAGGTCGGATCTCGGATGGGCGAACAGCAGACCCGAGGCACTGATGTCGATAATTGGAGCTTCGTAGCGGCGTTCCATGCTGTCGTCTGAAGTAAAATATCCGGTCAGATGGAGCGAATAGCCCAACACCCGGGCGAAGTCGTAAGCATACTCCAGCAGATCCTTTGAAATCTTCTCCTTGCGCTCCTCCCGGTTGCACATGTAGATGTAACCGACCAGGTACAGCTCGTACAGGATCGGACAGAACAGCTCGGAGTGAATCTGCCTCTTCTGCTTCTCGTAGAGGATGTTCCCGAGTTTGCTGGCGATCACATGGGGCGGCCTGTCCAGGGCTTCCTCGTATCTCACAAGATCCCTGCGGGTAATCAGACGCTGTTCGGGATACGGATCGCTGATGGGAAAATCCTCCTCGGTTGAGGGGATCCACAGCATTTTCCCGGTCGCGGCCATTACTTTTTCTTCATACTTGTCCAGTACCCGGTCGCGGAGCATCACGATCCGGGCCTCGCTCACCTCATCCCTGGTCTTTTCCCGAAAGTTCTTGTAGAGGCTCTTTATGCTGGCGTAATCCAAGTCGATGCGGGTGTTGATCACATCGGGAGACAGTTCGATGTAGCGGTTCGCTCGGGGGAAGTTCAACTCGACCGTCTGCCCTTTGATGGTAAAGAAGACCTCCGCCTTTTCTGAAACCCGTATGCGCTCGTTTTTCCTCTCCGGCTTTTTATAAACCTCCTGCGGGTGAGCGATCTTGATTCGCCCGTCGCTCTTTCCGGTGATCACGGTCTGGAAGGTGTGGTAGTTGTTCTGAAAGAGGAAGTACACCTGCACTTCCTCCTCGACGTCGAAAAAGTCGGGATTGCCGCTGCGGACCTCCATCTCCAGATAATCATCCCGGCTGTCAACCACAGGCCCGGACAGCGTTTTTCGCTGGCCGTGAATTTGAAGCTCCACATTCTGGTCAATTAGCGATTTAAAAACGAACTCTTTGACGATTCTTCCGACTCTGATACCCATGCCCCGGCTACTCCTGCAGCACGCGCAGGCACTCCTCCCCCGCGGCTTCGGGGGCGATGCAGTACCTGATTCTCTGTGCTCGATCGCTCTTTAAAATTAAAAGGTAATCGCCGGCGGAGAGGGAGTAAAGTGAATCCGCACCAAGGATCGGGCGCATAGAGGGAAGGTTGAACAGTTCAGCCGAGACCGAAGCTCGGCCGCCGGCGGCGCGGACCAGGTATCTTCCCGATTGGATGATGCGCAGCTGGAAGGATAGCGGGTTGCCCCTGAGTTCGACCTCCTCGATCCCGGATGCGGGATAGATCTGTGCAGGGTCGATTTTCTCGAATGCCAGGGAGTAGGCACCTGCCGAGCCGGCACCGGTGATTTGAGCGTAGGTCCGGCGGGTTCCCAGAAACAGAGGGATGAAGGCGTTGTCCATGGTACCGCTGTTGTCGTCCTTCAGAATCTCCCGCTTCTGATCGGTGTACAGGGTAATCCGCGTGTCCATCTCCTGCCCCGTGGTATAGACAGCATAAAAACCCGGAACCGTGAAGGACAGCTCCACCCAGTCCTGATCACCGGACAGCAGGGCCCGGTCCTGCAGGGAATCCGGATAGATTGCCTTGGCATCTTCAAAACGGTTGTCAGGCTCGAAACCGTCGTTGCTCCTGCCGGTCAAATCAACTGTAAACACATAGGGACCTTGGACACTGAAATCGTAGGCAAGCAGTTCGACGATGTAGTACCCCTCTTCCAGCATGGTCTCCAACCGCACGTTGGCCGACATCTCACTGCCGCTCACCTGGAATGGGATGTTCTCCCCCTCCCGGAACAGGAGCAGCTGCAGGTCGAAATCGGTTTGGGCTTCCAGGACCACCGTTCCCCGACCGGATTTGTAGAAACGGAACCTGTCGATGTCCCCCCTCGATATGAAACGTCCGAAGCTCTGTGTGCCGAACGAGGGAACCTGTACCTCGAATCCCTGTGCATCATCGGGCTCGAAGGGGTCTTCCACTTCCTGATCCGCAAAGTCTCCATCAGGGCTCTGCATCCCTTCCCCTATGTCCGGCTGCGTGAAAGAGGTCGGCTCCAGCAGAGACAGCAACTCAGGGCTGGAGGGGATATCGACACGCTTGCCGCCGCCCAAAGAGCCGTCCGGTTTGGTAACCCGGCAGATGACCCGCACCCTGCTCGGGTAGCTTTGCAGCTCCCCGCTTATCGTGTAGGTATTTCCTCCTTGCGGCTGGGATATGATCCGCAGGCGTTTGTACTCCGCTGCCAGAAAAAGCTCCAACTCGCTCTTGAGTCGATCCCCCAGGGTCACCCTCCCATGCTCGTCGGAGAGGAAAGGCAGGATCGTCAGATTCTGCCCGCTTGTATCGGGGATCGTCCGCAAGAGAAAATCCCCCAGCTCGCTCACAGCCCTGTCGATATCCTCCAGGGCGTCGGCTGAAATACAGGCTGCCGAGATCACCAACAGGAGGAGTATTGCAAAGAGGCCGCAGCAGCGTTTCATAGGCCCAGTTCCGGGGCGATGCTCTGCATCGCTTCCACGGCGATTGTGGAAAACTCTTCCAGCGGTATACCCGCCTGCTCGCACAGCAGGATGCTCTCCCGGGAGACCTTGCGGGCAAACTCTTTCTTTTTCATTCTCTTGACAACGGATGCCGGTTTTACGGAGGCGAGCCGCTTGTCCGGCATTACCAGAGCCGTAGCTACGATCAGGCCTGTGATGCTCTCCGCCGCGGTAATAGCGTAATCCAGCGTATCGGTTCGTTCCAGGCCCAATCCGTCGGCATTGTGGGCCAGGATGGCCTGAATGATCTCCCGACTCACACCCAGCTCTTGGAGGATCTCCTCGCTCTTCCTGCCGTGTACCGCCGGGTCCTGGGTGATATCGAAATCCAGATCGTGGAGCATCCCGATGACCCACCAGGTATCCGGATCCCCGCCAAGACGTCGGGCCAGCTGTTCCATGATCGCCGCTGTGGCCAGGCTGTGTTTTTTCAGCCAATCGCTCTGGATGTATTTATCGACCAGCTGTACTGCTTGTTCCCGATTCATTCTATTGGATCCCCCATCCGTAGGTTGAAGGGTAATACTGTTCTTCTTCGCGAAGGTATTCCTGCCCCATGCCTTCGAAATCGATCTGAAGATCAGAAACGAACCACCTGCCTGCGGATCTTTCCAGGTACAGTTCCCCTTCGGTCACGCCCGGAGAACCGAACAGCCGGAGGTTCATCCAGGCCGTGCGCTTCTCGAGCAGCGATGATCTCTGTTCACCTTCTCCATAGGATTCCGTGGTAATGGCCCCGATGCGATAGTTAACCGGAACCAGATCTCTCTGCAGATAGTAGCGGATCGAGGTTGTCAATTCCTCTCGTACCTCTGTATGCACCGATTCTCTCTCCACCCTTCCTTCCTGAAGGCCGTCCAGGAAGCGGGTCGATACCGATATCATCTCCAGGGTACTTCGGTCGATCCCGACCAGATCGGCTAACGGTCCAATCTTGAAATCCTCCGGCAGGACCTGTACGGATTCCAGAGCCAGGAGTCTCTGCTGCTCCGATTGTTGGACCGTAGCCGGTTGTGGCTGCTCCGCTTGGGGGGCCTGGGTCAGGGTTATCTCCCGCTTGCTCAAGACCTCTCCGGTATCGCTGTCAGCGGCCCGCTCAGGGGCAGGTGCGGGCTCCGGGGAAGGCTGATCCCGTGGCTTGTCGTCCCGCGCGCAACTTGCAGCGCCGAGAAGCAGGATCAGCAGGAGGGGTTTCCACCACTTCACTCTTTTTTTTATCAGATCGGGGGGAATTCGTCAAAGGGCGGATCCGAGGGATCGGCAGTGTTTCGGCTTGTCTCCCCCGGACCGACGGCCGGTAATCTTGGTAATGACAAGACTATTGGCAGTCGGCATAATAGTGGCAGGAATGAACGAATCTTCAGCGGTCCTCGAACACCTGAGCCGGGACTACAACGAGCCGGTCAAGGACCCTCTTTGGAAAAACATCACCCTGTCCCGCGGGTTGCTGCAGGTAGCCTCTCACGGGGCGTTTCAGAAACTCAATGGGGTCAAGCAGCTGGGGCCTACCTATTTGGTCTATCCCGGTGCCACCCACACCCGTCTCAACCACAGCCTGGGGGTGTTCCACCTGGCCCGGAGGATGATGGTGAATCTCCTGGGCGGGGGCGGCTCTACAATTCCGGGCGGGGAACACGCCGAGCCGGCCGTAAGTGAAATCAGCCTGGAGGGGGTAAAGGCTTTCCTCTGTGCCGCCCTTCTGCACGACCTTGGTCACTATCCGTACGCCCACTCGCTCAAAGATGTCGGTCTGCGCAGCCATGAATCCCTGACGGCGGAACGGATTCTTCAGGCCGATCTGTCCACTCTTATTCGGGAGCAGGTGGGAGCGGATCCCGCGTTGGTGGCCGCAATCGTCGATTCCTCTCTGTCCCATCAAAGCAAGGACCTGGGTTTCTTTCGAAATCTTCTCTCCGGTGTGCTCGACCCCGACAAGCTCGACTACTTGAATCGGGACGCCTATTTCTGCGGCGTGCCTCACGGCATCCAGGATGTCGATTTCATCTTGGCCGAAATCCGCCCCTATGCAGACGGACTGGTCGTAACGGAGAAAGGGCTGAGTGCCGTAGAGAGTATCTTGTTTGCTAAATACTTGATGTACAAAACCGTGTACTGGCACAAAACCGTTCGCATCGCTACCGCCATGATAAAAAAGGCGGTTCTTCTTGCTCTGAGGGAGGTTGTGCTCCGCCCCGAGGATCTGTACTGGCTGGACGACTCCGAGTTCTCCTCCCTGACCCGCAAACATACCTTTGCTCCTTTCCAGCTGATCCGTCGGGTCAGCGAGCGGCGGCTGTACAAGCTGGTCACATCCGTTGCCTTCGATGCCGGCAACCCGCTGCATCTGAGACTCCAGGATGTGCAGGATCGCCTCGGCTTTGAAGAGGACCTGGTCAAGGCAGTTGAAGGTCTTCTGGGCCGAGAATTGCCGGTCCAAAGTCTCATCATCGATGTTCCCGAACCGATCAATTTCGAGATCAATCTTCCCGTGCTTCAGCCGGAGACCGGGGAGGTAACCGTCTACGAACATTCCCGCTCCGTGTTCAACCGCGATAGCGTGCGTTCCTTCGCGAACTCGCTGCGAACGATATCTCTCTTCGCCGAACAGTCGGACGACCTCAAACGTGCTCTGGTAAAAATCAACGCAAGACGAATCCTCTCCGAAGGATTGAGGTGAAGCCGTGTCGAGCGTAATCTTGTCCCCCCTCGCTACCCGGCGGATGAACACCTTCATCAAGAAGGTAGGGCGGGGGATCAACAGACACCGGATGATCCAGCCGGGTGAGAAAATCCTGATCAGCGTCTCCGGCGGGAAGGATTCCCTGGCTCTCTGCCTGGCTCTGCAGGAGCGAAAAAACTGGGTCCCTATGGAGTATGAGCTTCACGGTCTGTTCATCGACTGGCGCGAGTATCCCGCCGGCGCTGAGAATCGCGAGCGGCTGCTAGAGTTCATGGACAGTATGAACATCCCCTTGCGGATCGCTGATGCCAGCATCTACCCGATCACCTACGACAAGCCTTTCAACTGCTACATCTGTTCGCGCAACCGCAAGCGTATTCTCTTCGAGGAGGCCGAGCGCCTGGGCCTGTGCAAGGTTGCCGTCGGCCATCACCTGGACGATATCATCGAAACAACGCTGATGAATCTGTTCTTCAAAGGGGAGATTGCCACGATGCTTCCCGTTCAGGATTTTTTTGAAGGCCGGATCAAGATCATCCGGCCGATGTGTGAAGTCGAGGAAAGGGATGTCCTGCGCTTGCAGAAGATCTATCCCCTTCCGGTATTCGATATCCACTGTCCCCGCAAGCCGAATGATCAGCGGGCATTTTTTAAGGACCTGATCAGACAGGTCAAACGGGTAAACAAGCATGTCAAAGACAATCTGTACAACGCTCCCTGGCATATCAACAGGGATTACCTGCCTTGAGCTCACCGAACTGCCTTGAATCCCGGCGGGTTCTTGAACTACATTAGAGCCCAATGAGAATCGTCGTACTCAGCGACGTACACGCAAACAAAGAGGCCCTGGGGGAAGTGGAGCGCAGCTTCCGGGACCTGAAGGTGGATGCCATCCTCTATCTCGGAGACGCGGTCGGTTACAACGCCGATCCTGATTACTGTACGCGCCGATTGGCGGATCTGACCGAGCTGGCGGTGCGGGGAAACCACGACAAGTCCGTGTCCAACCCGACAAATCTGGATTGGTTCAACGATGTGGCTCGATCGGCAATCCTCTGGACACGGAAGGCGATGAGCGCAAAAAGTCTCCAAATCCTCGAATCCTTTCCCGAGGGACCCAGGGTAGTGCTTGATCGCTATCTCCTCTGTCACGGATCACCCATGGATGAAGATCTGTATATAACCAGACGGGCGGATGTGGATCGGAGCTTCTCGTATCTGCGGAAGAACACCGATGGGCTCAGGATCTGTTTCTACGGTCACACCCACGTTCCCTATATCATAGAAGAAAACGGAAGGGCTTTTACGCCGCCCGCCAGTTATCATCTGGATCCGAAGCGATGTTACATGATCAATCCGGGTTCCGTGGGTCAGCCCCGGGATCGCGTACCTTTGGCTTCCTTCGGTTTGTTCGACGATGAGGAAATGGTATACTATCACTACAGGGTGCCGTTCTCAATCGAGACGGTGCAACGAAAAATTATTGCCGCCGGGCTTCCCCGAATGCTTGCTGAGCGACTTGCCGCAGGCTGGTGATGAGGAAGGAGTAAAACGAACAGTGGCCATGAAGAACCCAAAGGTTATGGAGGAACGAATCCGCCGAGTGCGACTGTTGTTCAAAGAACTGGGGTACACCCTGCACGAGACAGAGCGCTCCGAAGAAACCTATTCAGCCGGCTTCGAGAACGCGGAGGGGATGCAGGGTGGATTCTTCATCGACAGAAGCAGCCGTTTCCTGGAGATAGCCTATACGTTTTCTTTCTCCCCGTCGATGGCGGAGTACGTGAAAACCCGCCTGGATGAAATGCTGAAAATCAGCTACGAGTTCGGCTGTTATATCAATCTGCAGACCACGGATGAAGAAATTGCCTTTTCCGTGTTCACAAAGCTGTACTACACGGGATTGAACTACTACGCTCTGAAGGAGAGTCTGCGCGAGTTTACTCTGTGCGTTCAGGCACTGACGGATCTGCTGGAAATCACGAACGCGGAGAGCTCCTGAACACCGGATCGCCGGCGGGCCCGGCTTGCGCCGCCCGACCTGCGCCGCCCGAACGTTTCAATATATTTCAGAAAAGATGCTGGGTTCTCTGATCCTTCCCGGAACGAAGTTCTCGGAAAATTGAAGGGCCTTGTGCAGTACTGATTCCCCGTATTGTTTCGAGTTCGAAATCACCGCCACCCCGATCTCCGCAAAGCGCCATGAATCCTGTTGAGCGACTTCTGCAACGGAGATCTTGAACTTGTTCTGCAGTCGGTTTTTTACAGACTGGACGATTTGCCGTTTCTCTTTGAGCGAGCGGATATCCGGAAGGTCCAGGACGAAGTGCAGGATGGAGACGACCACAAATCAGCTCTCCTCCTCTTCGGGCAGTATGTGAGAAACCTCAGTCAGGTCCAGTTGAATCACACTTTCCCCTTCTTCGCTTTGGGTCCTATCCTTTAGGGGCAGGTATTTCTCGTTGTACAATTTTGCCAGCTCGAAAACATCGTCCCTCTGGTATCGGGCGGGCACTTTTACCTCGAGGTTGTAATCGGTTTCCTCCAGGCCTCTGCGCATCACGTGGATGGGATCCGTTACGGTGAGGGCGAAGTGGGGGCTGTAGATCAACAGGTAGGCCGCTACCACCAGGACCACGATCACGAAAAACAGGATACTTTCCCGCGACAGCTGGCTCACATAAGCGCGCTGATCAAAGAACAGCTCCAACCCGTTTTGGGACAGATAGGAGTAGTCGCCGGGAGCGAAGTACTGGGAGTAGTAGTCGTTGGAGTGGCGGGAAAACAGAGTGCTGCCCCGGTATTTCACGATAAGAAGACTCGCCCGCGTTTCCTTCAAGGTATCCAGGGCCCGAACGAAATCCACCGGGTGATCCGTCTTTTCCGCGAGATAGTCCGCCGTAGCTCTCTGCTGCTCGGAGAAGGCGGTATCCAGGCCGTTGACCTGCAGGGTCGAAGAGAAGAAGGTGAAGAACAACAGGCACAGCACCATGACGGTTACACTGATGGCCGTAATCGAGGCCACGTGTCTCTGAGCCATCGGAGAGGAAATGTTCTTGATCTTCCGAAAGATCTTGATGATACGCAGAAAGCGGAGGATCCGGGCAATGCGGATCGCTTTGATTACCTTGAGCAGATTCAGGATGCCTCCCAAACCCAGGGCGATCCCGCTGCCGGTCAGGAGGGTCAGGGCGAAAGGCCCGGAGTTGAATATCAACAGTGGTATCGAGGCCAGAAAGTCGATCCATCCCCGTTCCAAAGTGAGGTAGCGACCGACTCTGTGATCCATCAGGGCGTAGTAGAATCTTGTGAGAAACTCAATCGTGAAGAACAGATCGAAGAAGAAACCCGCCAGCAGGAGTTTGTTGCGGATGTCCACATCCCATCCGGCAAGCACTGCGTAGTCTTCAAGGAAGGATTGTACCAGCACCAGCACAATGGCGGCGATAACCAGGGATTCCAGAAAAGCAACGAAGGGTCGCCGAGCTACAGTTTTACTGTCGTTCATTCAAAAAACCCCTACCATCCGTTCTCCGAAGCGATCTTGTAGAACTCATCGAGCATCTTTATGTCGAATCCGTAGTACTTGTAATTCCGACGGGTAATGCTGAACCAGCTCCGATCCGGGCTGTTTGCACCCCTGTCGACCCGACCGATCGGCTTGTAGTTCTTTCCCCTGGATGAAAAGATGGCCGCCAGGCGGGCCGTCGCGTCGATCTGTTTATCTTCCTCGAAGGACACGTTGCTGTACAACCCCCCGTGCAGAAGTTCCGGCGGCAGGATCTGCAGCTGTGCCTTCATGCTGTCCAGGGCTGTGGCTGCGAACTGCGGCTGGACCAGCACCGACTCCACACTCTCCCCCGTACCGGCCCTGCCTTCGCTGAACAGCTGGATGCTCGGGCGCAGCAGCATGGTCGCATGGATCATATGCTTGATGTCTTCGATCTCCAGGCGCAGGCGCTGCACCTTGGTCAGTTCGAAATGCACGTACTGGCGGTCTTCGAATGACTTCTCCAGGTAGCGGCCTACGAACTCGTTCACTATGGCGGTAACCGGACCGACCAGGCTCTTGCGGGATTCGGGTTTCTGCAGCAATCGCTGGGTATGTTCCCACATCTGCTGTCGGCACTGATCTTCGTCGATCGGATGCGGTTGGATCTCGGAAGCAAAGGAGAAGGAAATTTTTTTGCGGATCAACTCCTCCAGCTGGGGCTTGAGCGCCTTGTCGGTTTGCTGAACCAGGGCGGTGTAGAGAAGCCGGAGTATCTGATTCCAGGCAAGCCCTGGAAAGAACTGGGAGGAGGAGAGGGTCGGCACCAGGCTCTGGGCATTGGTCTTCAAGAACTGGAGGATCTGCTCTTCCTTTTTGAGGGGATTCAAGCTGTTCAATGCCGGATTCGACAGCAGATGTTTGATGAAAGCTGCCGCCCGGGCCGGGGTGGGGTCCATCTTCTCTATTCTCGGATACGCCGTTGATTCTTTCCCAGTGTTTTTTTTAACCCCCGATTGTGATACGTTTACGGGCGTGAGAACTATTCTCTTATCCTGCTTGCTTTTAGCGCTTCTGTCCAACTATACACCATATGCGCAGGATGGGGTAAGCCCCACCTTGCCGGATGAGCCGACCGCGGACGGGGAAGCGGCCGCGGCTACCCCCACAGAGAGCGAAGCCGCCAATCTCACAACCGCAGGAATTGAAGTGCCGGAAGCCCTTTTCGAGCTGGGCATCGGTGATGCCGAGGTGGATTTTTTTTTAGAAGGTGTCTGGCGGGCTTCGCTGTTCGGCTCTTTCGGGGTTCTGATAGGACCGGATGGCACCCAGATTTCACCCTTTCCCGGTCTGGATACGGGTCGGGTTTTTCAGCAGATGCCGGACCTGACCTTCTCCGTCTGGCTCCTCAACCGCTTCTTTATCGAAGCTTCGGTCATTGGGGATTTCTTCGAGCAGGACTATGAGTACTTCGACCAGAACTACATCCTCATGGGCTATCTGGGCGAGGAGGGGGAGTTCCTCAGAAGCATCCTGATCGGCAGCAAGGATGTGAGCATCGATCCCTTCCCCTTCATCGACGTTCCCGAACCGGGCGCATCCTCCCTGGGCGTCGAATCCGTGCTCGGCACCGGGATGAGCGAGCATCAGCTGCTCCTGCGCTACGACAACAACGAGCCGGACAGCCTGATCTACATCGGGAGCAACCTTGTATCCGAGCAGGTGATCGCCCTGGATGAGTACCTCCGGGGGCGCTTCTTCAAGCTACCGGATGAGGACATAGATACGGGAACCCTGGATGTGTATATCGAGGATAGTGTCGGAGGCTTTTCTGATACGGACGGAAGGAAATATCGGAAGGCTACGGTGGAGGACGCCGTTTTGGACCGAGAGAACGGCACGGTGTTTCTCAAAGAGGCTGCTACAGGCAGGGTACTGGTTTACTACGAGAAAGGGGGGTTGGCGGTCGGCGATGCTTCTCGCGGCGTAGACGCTTTAGCGGGAACCGCTATTGCAGAGGATAAAATCGATCTGTCCCAACTTGACGAAGATTTCGAGTTCGGCGTCGGGAAGATATATCTAGGGGAGGACCTGGACGAACGCCAGGTCATTGTCGGGAGCGA
>Ga0315553_10001167_pt1 | contig 22186 bp, 27 predicted proteins | sample SalMarSW160140MG_FD_203099 | JGI IMG/M metagenome (GOLD analysis project Ga0315553, IMG submission 203099) | Salt marsh sediment microbial communities from the Plum Island Ecosystem LTER, Massachusetts, United States - Salt Marsh Sediment SW1601-40 ... | reverse complement strand
AGGTCGACAAGCTGCAGCGCGGCGACGAGCTGCCTCCCGGCGTGATGAAGATGGTGAAGGTCTTTGTCGCCGTGAAGCGCAAGATCCAGCCGGGCGACAAGATGGCCGGCCGTCACGGCAACAAGGGTGTCGTGTCCATGATCGTGCCCGTGGAGGACATGCCGTTCCTCGAGGACGGCACCTACGTGGATGTGGTGCTCAATCCTCTCGGCGTGCCGAGCCGCATGAACGTCGGGCAGATCCTGGAGACGCACCTGGGTTGGGCCTGCCGCGGCTTGGGCCGCATCATCGACGATGCGCTCGAGAAGTTCCACGAGAGCGGGCAGGCCAAGCAATTGCGCGAGACCATGCAGTCGATCTACGGCAAGGACGAGGTCAAGGCCAGCACCAAGGATGACGATTTGGTGCAGATTGCCGACCAGCTGAAAAGCGGTGTCCCCGTGGCAACGCCCGTGTTCGACGGTGCACGCGAGCCCGACATCAATGAGATGCTGACGGCCGCGGGCTTCGACACGTCGGGCCAGGTGACGCTATTCGACGGGCGCACGGGCGAGCCGTTCGATCGCAAGGTGACAGTGGGCTACAAGTACCTCTTGAAGCTGCACCACCTCGTCGACGACAAGATCCACGCGCGCTCCATCGGCCCCTACAGCCTCGTCACCCAGCAGCCGCTGGGCGGCAAGGCCCAGTTCGGTGGTCAGCGCTTCGGCGAGATGGAGGTGTGGGCGCTGGAGGCCTACGGCGCCGCCTACACGCTGCAGGAAATGCTGACCGTGAAGTCGGACGACGTCGCCGGACGCACCAAGGTGTACGAGGCGATCGTCAGAGGCGATGACACCTTCGAAGCCGGCGTGCCGGAAAGCTTCAACGTGCTCGTTAAGGAGATGCGGGCACTGGGCCTCAACGTCGAGCTTGAAAGCGCGGACGTCCCTGCCGTGCAGGGTCCGGAGGAGGAGAGCCAGCAGCCGCAGCTGCCGCCAGCCGCCGAATGAGCATTTGAGACTGCGACCCGGGGCAATACGCCGGCCCCGAGATCAAGAGCGCGCCAAGCGCGCAAGACGATAAAGGGCTCGCCGACGCCGGAGCCCGATTTCGCGAGGATCGCGCGATCCGAATCCTCGCAACCTTGAAACGGGGCGAGCGCTGCCCGCGCCCCGAATGGAGAGACTGGATGAACGAGATCACCAACCTGTTCAAGACGCAAGCGCCGCTCCCGACCTTCGACCAGATCAAGATCTCGATTGCGAGCCCCGACGACATCCTTTCCTGGTCGTTCGGTGAGATCAAAAAGCCTGAGACCATCAATTACCGCACCTTCAAGCCGGAGCGCGACGGCCTCTTCTGCGCGCGCATCTTCGGGCCGATCAAGGACTACGAGTGCTTGTGCGGCAAGTACAAGCGCATGAAGTACAAGGGCCTCATCTGCGAAAAGTGCGGCGTGGAGGTGACGCTCGCCAAGGTGCGGCGTGAGCGCATGGGCCACATCGAGCTGGCGGCGCCGGTGGCGCACATCTGGTTCTTGAAGTCGCTTCCCTCGCGCATCGGGCTTCTGCTCGACATGCCGCTCAAGGACCTTGAGCGTGTGCTCTATTTCGAGAACTACATCGTCGTCGAGCCCGGCATCACGGCGTTCCGCGAAAAGCAGCTTCTCTCCGAGGAGGAGTACAACCGCGCGCTCGACGAGCACGGGCCCGACAGCTTTACCGCCGGCATCGGCGCGGAGGCGATCCGCGAGATGCTGTCCGCAATGGACTTGCCCAAGATCCGCGACGAGCTGCGCCAGGAGATCGCCGAGGCGACGACCGAATTGAAGCCGAAGAAGCTCGGCAAGCGCTTGAAAGTCATCGAGGCGTTCCTGGAGTCGGGAAACCGCCCTGAGTGGATGATCCTCACGGTCGTGCCGGTGATCCCGCCGGAGCTGCGCCCGCTTGTTCCCCTCGACGGCGGCCGCTTTGCGACCTCAGATCTCAACGACCTGTACCGGCGCGTGATCAACCGCAACAACCGCTTGAAGCGCCTGATGGAGCTGCGGGCGCCCGACATCATCATCCGTAATGAGAAGCGGATGCTGCAGGAGGCGGTTGATGCGCTGTTCGACAATGGCCGGCGCGGGCGGGTCATCACCGGCGCCAACAAGCGTCCCTTGAAGTCGCTCGCCGACATGCTCAAAGGCAAGCAGGGGCGCTTCCGCCAGAACCTGCTCGGCAAGCGCGTCGATTATTCGGGCCGCTCCGTGATCGTGGTCGGGCCCGAGCTGAAATTGCACCAGTGCGGGCTGCCCAAGAAGATGGCTTTGGAGCTGTTCAAGCCGTTCATCTACGCGCGGCTGCAGGCGCTGGGCCAGGCGGCGACCGTCAAGCAGGCGAAAAAGCTCGTCGAGAAGGAGAAGTCGGAGGTCTGGGACATCCTCGACGAGGTGATCCGCGAGCACCCTGTGCTCTTGAATCGCGCGCCGACCTTGCACCGCCTCGGCATCCAGGCCTTCGAGCCGATCCTGATCGAGGGCAAGGCGATCCAGCTGCATCCGCTCGTGTGCGCAGCCTTCAACGCCGATTTCGACGGCGACCAGATGGCGGTGCACGTGCCCTTGTCGCTGGAAGCCCAGCTTGAGGCCCGCGTGCTGATGATGTCGACCAACAACATTCTGCATCCGGCCAATGGCTCGCCCATCATCGTTCCGAGCCAGGACATCGTGCTGGGGCTCTACTACCTCTCCATCGTGCGCGACAAGGAGCCGGGCGAGGGCATGATCTTCGGCTCCGTTGCCGAGGCGCGCCACGCGCTCGATGCGGGCCACGTCAGCCTGCACGCCAAGGTGAAGGGCCGCTTCACCATGGTCGACGACGAAGGCAAGGACGTCGTTGAGGTGCTCGAGACGTCGCCCGGCCGCATGATCCTCGCCGAGCTGTTGCCGCGTCGGGCGGGCATCAAGCCGGCGCTGGTCAATCAGCTTCTGACCAAGAAGGCGATCTCCAGCATGATCGACGCGGTCTACCGCAACTGCGGGCAGAAGGAGACCGTCATCTTTTGCGACCAGATCATGTCGCTCGGCTTTCATCACGCCTTTAAGGCGGGCATCTCGTTCGGCAAGGACGACATGCAGATCCCCGATACCAAGGCGAAGATCGTGGCGCAGACGAGCGACATGGTTCGTGAGTTCGAGCAACAGTACAACGACGGCCTCATCACTCAGCTCGAGAAGTACAACAAGGTGGTCGACGCCTGGTCGAAGTGCACCGACCAGATCGCCAAGGAGATGATGGACCGCATCTCGGCGGTGCAGAAGGACAAGAGCGACCGCGAGCAACCCGTCAACTCCATCTACATGATGAGCCACTCGGGCGCGCGCGGCAGTCCCGCACAGATGAAGCAGCTGGCCGGCATGCGCGGGCTGATGACCAAGCCGTCGGGCGAGATCATCGAGACGCCTATCATCTCCAACTTCAAGGAGGGGCTGTCGGTGCTCGAGTACTTCAACTCGACCCACGGCGCGCGCAAGGGCCTCGCCGACACCGCGCTCAAGACCGCAAACTCGGGCTACCTGACCCGGCGCCTCGTCGACGTCGCCCAGGACTCGATCATCACCGAGGAGGACTGCGGCGGCGGCATCAGCGTGCAGGCCGTGGTCGATGCCGGACAGGTCATCGTCTCGCTTGCCAATCGCGTTCTCGGGCGCACCGCGGCCGAGGACATCGTCGATCCGGCCAACCGCAAGTCGGTCCTCGTCAAGGTTGGCGAGCTCATCGAGGAGCGCCACGCCGAGGCGATTGAGAAGGCGCAGGTGCAGGAGGTGCGCATTCGCTCGGTGCTGACCTGCGACACGGTCACTGGCGTGTGCGCCAAATGCTACGGGCGCGACCTTGCCCGCGGCACCCCGGTCAACATCGGCGAAGCGGTGGGCGTCATTGCCGCCCAGTCGATCGGCGAGCCGGGCACGCAGCTCACCATGCGCACCTTCCACATCGGCGGCACCGCAAACGTCGTCGACCAGTCGTTCATCGAGTCGAACTTCAACGGCAAGGTGAAGATCAAGAACAGGGCCGTCGTGAAAGACAGCCAGGGCCGCGTCGTCGCCATGACGCGGACCATGTCGATCGTCATCGTCGACCAGAGCGGCAAGGAGCTGGCGACGCACAAGGTTCCGTACGGAGCGCGCATTCATGTGGAGGACGGTGATACGGTAAAACGCGGGACCAAGCTCGCCCAGTGGGATCCCTACACCCGGCCGATCCTCACCGAGGCCAACGGCAAGGTGGACTTTGAAGATCTCATCGAGGGCGCCTCGGTGCGCGAGCAGACCGACGAGATGAAGGGCACGACCAACCGTGTGATCGTCGACTGGCGCGCCACCCCGCGTACGGCCGACTTGAAGCCTGCCATCATCGTCAAGGATGCGAAGGGCAAGGCGATCAAGGTGGCGCGCGGCGGCGACGCCCGCTACCTGCTGCCCGTCGATGCGATCCTGTCGGTCGAGCCCGGTGCCGAGGTGAAATCCGGCGACGTGTTGGCGCGCATACCCATGTCGTCGGCGCGCTCGGGCGACATCACCGGCGGTCTGCCGCGGGTGGCGGAGTTGTTCGAGGCGCGGCGGCCCAAGGACCACGCCATCATCGCAGAGATCTCCGGCACGATCGAGTTCGGCAAGGACTACAAGAACAAGCAGCGCATCTCCATCAAGCCGGACAACGCCAAGGAGGAGCCGGTCGAATACCTGATCCCGCGCGGCAAGAGCTTGGCCGTGCAGCACGGCGACCGGGTGGAGCGGGGCGATTTCATCTACGACGGGCACCCCGCGCCCCACGATATCCTCGCCATCAAGGGCGTGGAGGAGCTCGCCAACTATCTCATCAACGAGATCCAGGATGTCTACCGGCTGCAGGGCGTGACCATCAACGACAAGCACATTGAGGTGATCGTCCGCCAGATGTTGCAGAAGGTGGAGGTGACGGATACCGGAGAGACCGATCTGATCAAGGGCGAGCAACTTGATCGGGTCGAGCTCGACGAGAGGAACGAGGAAGCCGAGAAGGCCGGCAAGAAGCCGGCTTCCGCCGTCCCCGTGCTGCTCGGCATCACCAAGGCCTCGCTGCAGACCCGCTCGTTCATCTCGGCGGCATCGTTCCAGGAGACGACACGGGTTTTGACCGAGGCCGCCGTCAACGGCAAGGTCGACACGCTCGAAGGCCTAAAAGAGAACGTGATCGTCGGCCGGCTCATTCCGGCAGGGACGGGCGGGGCGCTGCGGCGGCTTCGCAAGATCGCGGCCAAGCGCGACGAGCTGATTGCGCGCGAGCAGGCCAAGGTCGACGCCGAGAAGGCCCTGGCCGGTCCGAGCGCCACCCCGATCCGGCGCCGGCGCCGGACCACCGAGGAAACGGTCGACTAGCAGCCCCTTCCTGCTGCGTTTCGAGGCTGCGTGCGGTCGCTCCGGCGGCGCACGCCCCGCGCCTGGTCGATCGGCGACCCCGGTAGCGTGCGCCTTGCCGGGTATGAGCCAAGAGCAGGCGGCAAAAATAATCGGTTGGGCACCCTGGCGGGTGTTGACCGGATTCGGCGCTCTGTATATAGGTCTCGCACTCTCACGGCAGGTAGTAGGCCATTTTCGCATCCGTTAGGGTGCACCTTTGGCTTAAACGCTGCCGTCGCAAAGCAGAGGAAAAATTCGGACCACGATCCGCGGCTTATCGATGAAGTCGTAAGATCCTCTGGTTTTTTCGTGCTGGGCGCGCAACGCGAAGCGTGGCTCGGCAGGTTCGGTTTGACGCACGCGCGTCTGCCGGCAAGCGTGGACGGACGAGGCGCATGCCGACGATACAGCAGTTGATCCGGAAGCCCCGGGGTCACAAGACGTACCGCGAGAAGTCGCGGCACATGGAGAGCTGCCCGCAAAAGCGCGGCGTGTGCACGCGCGTCTATACAACGACGCCGAAGAAGCCGAACTCCGCCTTGCGCAAGGTGGCCAAGATCCGCCTCACCAACGGCTACGAGGTGATCGGCTACATTCCCGGCGAAGGTCACAACCTGCAGGAGCACTCCGTCGTGCTCATCCGCGGAGGCCGCGTCAAGGACCTGCCCGGCGTCCGCTACCACATCGTGCGCGGCGTGCTCGACACCCAAGGCGTCGCCGACCGCAAGCAACGCCGCTCCAAGTACGGAGCCAAACGACCGAAGTGATCGCCCTCGCGGCGATCGATCCCGCGCAAGCGGGGCACCATGGGCCGGCAAGTCGGCCCATTGTTATTGAGAGATTGAAGCGAAGGGCTTGAGAAGAGATGTCCCGTCGTCACAGGGCCGACAAGCGCGAGGTCAACCCGGACCCCAAGTTCGGCGAGATCGTCATCACCAAGTTCATGAACGCGGTGATGAAGCAGGGCAAGAAGTCGGCCGCCGAGCGCATCGTCTACGGCGCCTTCGACCGCATGGAGAGCAAGGCGAAGTCCAACCCGGTGCAGCTGTTTCACGCCGCGCTCGACAACGTCATGCCGGCGGTCGAGGTGCGATCGCGGCGTGTGGGTGGCGCAACCTATCAGGTGCCCGTCGAGGTGAGGCCCGAGCGCCGGCAGGCGCTGGCCATCCGCTGGATCATAACGGCGGCACGCGGGCGCAACGAGAACACCATGGTCGACCGGCTGTCGGGCGAGCTGTTAGACGCCGCCAACAACCGGGGAACGGCGGTGAAGAAGCGGGAGGACACCCACAAGATGGCAGAGGCGAACCGCGCCTTCTCCCACTACCGCTGGTGACCGGATTTTCGGAGCACTGACACATGGCCCGCGACTACGACATTGAGGACTACCGCAATTTCGGCATCATGGCCCACATCGATGCCGGGAAGACGACGACGACTGAGCGGATCCTCTACTACACCGGCAAGTCTTACAAGATCGGCGAGGTGCACGACGGCGCCGCGACAATGGACTTCATGGAGCAGGAGGCCGAGCGCGGCATCACGATTACGTCGGCGGCCACAACCTGCTTCTGGCCCGGCCGCGACGGCAAGATGCGCCGCCTCAACATCATCGACACGCCCGGCCACGTGGACTTCACCATTGAGGTGGAGCGCTCCTTGCGGGTTCTCGACGGCGCGGTGTGCGTGCTCGACTCCAACCAGGGCGTGGAGCCGCAGACCGAAACCGTCTGGCGACAGGGTGACAAGTACGGCGTGCCCCGCATCATCTTCGCCAACAAGATGGATAAGACCGGCGCCGACTTTTACATGTGCGTCTCCGACATCAAGAAGAAGCTCGGCGCGCGCACCGTTCCCATCCAGCTTCCGATCGGCGCCGAGCACGATTTTGCCGGTGTGGTCGACCTGATCAAGATGAAGGCCTACGTGTGGGACGGCGACGGCAAGGACGCCAAGATGGTCGAGCAAGAGATCCCCGAGGATCTCAAGGCCCGCGCCGCCGAATACCGGGCGGCCATGATCGAGGCGGCGGTCGAGATGGACGATGCCGCCATGGAGGGCTACCTCGAGGGCAAGGAGCCCGACGAGGAGACGCTGCGCCGGCTTATCCGCAAGGCCACCGTCAACACAGTCTTCTATCCGATGATGTGCGGCTCGGCCTTCAAGAACAAGGGCGTGCAGCCGCTGCTCGACGCCGTCGTCGACTTTCTACCCTCGCCCGCCGATCGCGAGGCTTTTAAGGGGGTCGATCCCAAGACCGGCGCGCCGCTGTTGCGCAAGCCGTTGGACAGCGAGCCGCTGTCCATGCTGGCCTTCAAGATTATGAGCTTTGAGCACGTCGGCTCGATTACCTTCTGTCGCGTCTACTCGGGCAAACTGACAAGCGGCATGGCGCTCGCCAATACCACGCGCGAGAAGAAAGAGCGCGTCGGACGCATGTATCTGATGCACGCCGACGATCGCGAGGAGATCAAGGAGGCGTATACCGGCGACATCGTCGCGCTCTCCGGTCTCAAGGAGACGCGCACGGGCGAGACGCTGTGCGATCCCAACAAGCCGGTGCTGCTCGAGAAGATGGAGTTCCCTAACCCCGTTATCGAGATGAAGATCGAGCCCAGGACCAAGGCCGATCAGGAGAAGATGTCGCTGGCGCTGTCCACCATGGCGGTGGAGGATCCCTCATTCCGCGTCTCGGTGGATCCAGAATCGGGCGAGACCATCCTCAAGGGCATGGGCGAGTTGCACCTCGACATCAAGGTCGACATCCTGAAGCGCCAATACAACGTCGAGGCCAATGTCGGCGCACCGCAGGTCGCTTACCGCGAAACGCTCGTCAAGCCGACCGAGGTCGACTACACGCATAAGAAGCAGACGGGCGGCACCGGTCAGTTTGCCCGCGTCAAGATGCGGCTGGAGCCGAATGCGACCGGCAAGGGAAACGAGTTCGCCGCCGAGGTCGTCGGCGGTGCGGTGCCCAAGGAGTACATCCCTGGCGTCGAAAAAGGCATCCGGTCGGTCTGGGACAGCGGCGTGCTGATCGGCTTCCCGATGGTCGACACCAAGGTGATGCTGTACGACGGCGCCTTCCACGAGGTCGATTCCTCGGCGATCGCCTTCGAGATCGCCGCGCGGGCGGCCATGAAGCAAGGCTGCGACAAGGCGGGCGTCAAGCTGCTGGAGCCCGTCATGGACGTGGAGGTGGTGACGCCCGAGGAGTTCGTCGGCAGCGTCATCGGCGACATCAACAGCCGCCGCGGCCAGATCCGGGGCCAGGAGATGCGCGGCAACGCGACCGTGATCCGCGCTTACGTGCCGCTCGCCAACATGTTCGGCTACGTGAGCCAGCTGCGGTCCCAGAGTCAGGGGCGTGCCTCCTACACCATGCAATTTGCTCACTACGCGGACGTGCCGCGCAACGTGGCGGACGAGGTGAAGGCCAAGTACGCCTGAACGTGACGCAATCCGAATGGGGCCGGTCGAGAGACGGTACCTCGAACGAATGAGAGATCGACTGGTTCTGCTAAGGAACGACAACTAAGTGGAGAGCCAAAGATGGCCAAGGCGAAATTTCAGCGCAGCAAGCCACACTGCAACATCGGCACGATCGGTCACGTCGACCACGGCAAGACGACATTGACCGCCGCGATCACGAAGACGCTCGCCGAAACTGGCGGCGCGACGTATACCGCCTACGACCAGATCGACAAGGCGCCGGAAGAGCGTGAGCGCGGCATCACGATTTCGACCGCGCACGTCGAGTACGAGACGGGAAAGCGTCACTACGCTCACGTCGATTGCCCCGGCCACGCTGACTACGTGAAGAACATGATCACGGGCGCGGCGCAGATGGACGGTGCCATTCTCGTTGTCTCTGCTGCCGACGGTCCCATGCCGCAAACGCGCGAGCACATCCTGCTCGCCCGCCAGGTCGGTGTTCCGGCGCTCGTGGTGTATCTCAACAAGGTCGACATGGTCGACGACCAGGAGCTGATCGAGCTCGTGGAGATGGAGGTGCGCGAGCTCCTCTCCTCCTACCAGTTCCCCGGCGAAGAAATTCCGATCATCAGGGGCTCCGCACTGTGTGCGCTCGAGGACAAGAAGCCAGAGATCGGCAAGAATTCAATCCTGGAGCTGATGAAAGCGGTCGATGACTACATCCCGCAACCCGAGCGCCCCAAGGATCAGCCGTTCCTGATGCCGATCGAGGACGTGTTCTCGATCTCCGGACGCGGCACCGTGGTGACGGGACGCATTGAGCGCGGCATCATCAAGGTCGGCGAGGAGGTCGAGATCGTCGGCATCCGCGACACGCAGAAATCGACGGTGACGGGCGTGGAGATGTTCCGCAAGCTCTTGGACCAGGGTGAAGCGGGCGACAACGTGGGCTGCCTCTTGCGCGGCATCGACAAGGAGGCGGTGGAGCGCGGCCAGGTGCTGTGCAAGCCGGGCTCGGTGAAGCCGCACAAGAAGTTCAAGGCGGAAGCCTACATCCTCACCAAGGAAGAGGGCGGGCGCCACACCCCGTTCTTCACCAACTATCGGCCGCAGTTCTATTTCCGCACGACCGACGTGACAGGTGTTGTCACGCTGCCGTCGGGCACGGAGATGGTGATGCCGGGCGACAACGTGACGATGGACGTCGAGCTGATCACACCGATCGCCATGGAGGAGAAGCTGCGCTTCGCCATCCGCGAAGGCGGTCGTACGGTCGGCGCCGGTGTCGTCGCCAAGATTACTGAGTAGGGCAGGATGCGAAGAGAGCGCCCACCTTCGGGCGCTTCTTTCTTTTGGGTGAGTGCGGGACATGAACGGCCAGAACATACGCATAAGGCTCAAGGCCTTCGATCATCGGATCCTTGATGCCTCGACGCGGGAGATCGTCAACACGGCGAAGCGCACCGGTGCGGAGGTGCGCGGGCCGATCCCGTTGCCGACGCGGTTCGAGAAGTTCACCGTCAACCGGAGCCCGCACATCGATAAGAAGAGTCGCGATCAGTTCGAGATGCGCACCCACAAGCGTCTTTTGGACATCGTCGATCCCACGCCGCAAACGGTCGATGCTTTGATGAAGCTGGACCTGGCTGCGGGCGTGGACGTCGAGATCAAGCTCTAAGGGTTTTTCCGGGCTGCAGCCGGCGCTTCGCCGATGAGCCCGAACAAGAAGGAAGGAATGCTGCTCATGCGTTCCGGAGTGATTGCACAGAAGCTGGGCATGACCCGCATCTTCACGGACGCCGGCGAGCACATCCCGGTGACCGTGCTGAAGCTCGACAACTGTCAGGTCGTGGCCCATCGGACCAACGAGAAGAACGGCTATACCGCGCTGCAGCTCGGCGCCGGCAAGCGCAAGCCTGCGCGGCTCACCAAAGCCGACCGCCAGAACTTTGCCGTCGCCAAGGTGGAGCCCAAGCGCAAGCTCGTCGAGTTCCGGGTGACCCCTGAGAACCTGATCGAGGTCGGTGCGGAGATCACCGCCGACCACTTCGTCCCGGGGCAGTTCGTCGACGTCACCGGCACCAATCAGGGCAAGGGCTTCCAGGGAGCCATGAAGCGCTGGAACTTCGCCGGCGGGAACGCCTCCCACGGCGTCTCGATCACGCATCGCGCCCACGGCTCGACCGGCCAGCGCCAGGACCCGGGCAAGGTCTTCAAGGGCAAGAAGATGGCCGGGCACATGGGCTCGGTGCGGGTGACCACGCAGAACCTGGTCGTCGTGAAGACCGACCCCGCACGCGGACTCCTGATGGTGCGCGGGGCGGTGCCGGGCTCCAAGGGCGGCTGGGTGCTTGTGCGCGATGCGGTCTTGAAGAAGCCGCCGAAAGACCTGCCTCGGCCTGGCGCCTTCAAGGCGCGCGGCGGCGCTCCAGAGCAGACCGAGCCGAAGGAACCCGCGTGATGAAAGCCAACGTCACCACGCTCGAGGCCGCCAAGGCCGGCACGGTGGAGCTCGCCGACGCGATCTTCGGTTTGAAGCCGCGTCCCGATCTCATTCACCGCATGGTGCGCTACCAGCAGTTGAAGCGCATGGCGGGCACCCATCATGCCCAGGACCGGTCCGAGGTGAACGTCACGGGCAAGAAGATGTACAGGCAGAAAGGCTCCGGCCAGGCGCGGCACGGCGACAAGTCGGTTCCGCAGTGGCGCGGCGGCGGCAAGGCATTCGGCCCCAAGCCCAGAAGCCACGCCGTGGAGCTGCCCAAGAAGGTGCGCGCGCTGGCGCTGCGCCACGCCCTGTCCGCCAAGGCCCAGGCCGGTGAGATCGTCGTGCTCGATAAGGCCGCATCCAAGGACGGCAAGACGGCAGGCCTCAAAGACCAGTTCGCCAAGCTCGCCTGGACCAACGCCTTGATCATCGACGGGGCGGAACTCGAGGCGGGGTTCGTGCGGGCGGCGCGCAACCTGCCCAACATCGACGTGCTCCCCGTTCAGGGCATCAATGTCTACGACATTCTGCGCCGCAAGACGCTGGTGCTGACCAAGGCGGCGGTCGCCGCGCTTGAAGCGCGCTTCGCGGGCGCCGCCAACCAAAGCAAGTCCGGCGCGGAGGGCAAGCGATGATCAAGCGCAGCGCCTACGACGTCATTCTTGCGCCGGTGATCACGGAGAAGTCGACTCTGGTTTCGGAAGCCAACCAGGTCATCTTCAACGTTGCGCGCAAGGCGACGAAGCCAGAGATCAAGGCCGCGGTCGAGAGCCTGTTCAAGGTCAAGGTCAAAGCGGTCAACACGCTCGTGCGCAAGGGCAAGCTCAAGTCCTTCCGCGGCCATCGCGCCCTGCAAAGCGACAGCAAGAAGGCGATCGTGACCCTCGAAGAGGGTCACTCCATCGACCTTGCGACGGGCCTTTAAGGAGACGGAACCATGGCACTAAAGACATTCCGTCCCACATCGCCAGGGCTGCGCCATCTCGTCGTGGTCGATCGCAGCCAGCTATGGAAGGGCGCCCCGATCAAAGTTCTGGTCGAGGGCAAGGCGAGGACTGGCGGGCGCAACAACGACGGACGCATCACCACGCGCCACATCGGCGGCGGGCACAAGCAGCGCTACCGGCTCGTCGACTTCCGGCGCCGCAAGTACGATGTGCCGGGCAAGATCGAACGGCTCGAGTACGATCCCAACCGCACCGCGTTCCTCGCGCTCGTCAAATATCAGGACGGCGACCTCGCCTACATCCTGGCGCCGCAGCGGCTCGCAGTTGGCGACCAAGTGGTTGCGGGCGACAAGGTTGACGTAAAGCCGGGCAACGCCATGCCGCTTGCGAGCATGCCTATCGGCACGATCGTGCACAACGTGGAATTGAAGCCCGGCCGCGGGGGGCAGCTGGCGCGCTCGGCCGGCGCCTTCGTTCAGCTGGTCGGTCGCGATGCCGGCTGGGCCATCCTGAAGCTAAACTCGGGCGAGACGCGGCGCGTTCGCGCCGAGTGCATGGCGACCATCGGCGCGGTCTCCAACCCGGACCACTCCAACACGGTGACGGGCAAGGCCGGGCGCACGCGCTGGAAGGGACGCCGTCCGACCGTCCGCTCGATCGCCATGAACCCGATCGATCACCCCAACGGCGGCCGCACCTGCGGCGGCAAGCACTGGGCGACGCCGTGGGGCAAGCCGACCAAGGGCGCCAAGACCCGCAAAAACAAGGCGACCGACAAGTACATCATCCGCAGCCGTCAGGCGAAGAAGAAGAAAAAGTAACCGCCGGCTCCGAGGAGAGAACTAATGGCACGCGCAGTTTGGAAAGGCCCGTTCGTCGATGGCTACCTTCTCAAGAAGGCGGAGAAGGTGCGCCAATCGGGCCGCAACGAGATCATCAAGATGTGGAGCCGGCGCTCGACGATCCTGCCGCAGTTCGTGGGGCTCACCTTCGGCGTCTACAACGGGCACAAGCACATTCCTGTGTCCGTGACCGAGGACATGATCGGCCACAAGTTCGGCGAGTTCGCACCGACCCGAACCTTCCACGGCCACAGCGGCGACAAGAAAGCGGCGAGGGCGAGGTAACATGGGCAAGCCCAAGCACGAGCGCACTCTGCCCGACAACGAGGCGCGGGCCGTGACGAGAAACCTCAGGGTCTCGCCGCGCAAGCTGAACCTTGTCGCCGGCCTGATCCGCGGCAAGAAGGTCGATACTGCCCTCTCCGATCTGGAGTTCTCCAGGAAACGGATTGCGCAGGACGTGCGCAAGTGCGTGATGTCGGCGGTCGCCAACGCGGAGAACAATCACGGCCTCGACGTCAACGACCTCGTGGTGTCGGAAGCCTACGTCGGCAAGAACCTGGTGATGAAGCGCTTCCACGCGCGCGGACGCGGGCGCGCGAGCCAAATCCTGAAGCCGTTCTCGCAGATCACGGTCATCGTGCGCCAGACAGAGGAAGAGGCGGCGGGCAAGCGGCGCGCGGAGAAACCAAAGGACGAGAAAAAGAAGACGGCCAAGGCCGCTACCCCATCCGCTAAGGCCGCCAAGCCTGCGAAGGCGGCCGCTCCGGCCCAAGAAGCCAAGGAAGCTAAGCAAGCCAAGGCGGCCAAAGACGCAAAGCCGGCCCCCGCGAAACCGAAGAAAAGCGCCAAGGCCAGCAAGGCCGGCAAGGAGACCAAGTAATGGGTCAGAAGGTCAACCCCGTCGGCTTGCGCGTCGGCGTCAATCGAACCTGGGACAGCCGCTGGTTCGCCGGACGCGGCGAATATGGGCGCCTGCTGCACGAGGACATGCGCATGCGCGAGCATATCCTGAAGCAGCGCCGCCAGGCGGGCATCGCCAAGGTGGTCATCGAGCGTCCGCACAAAAAGTGCCGCGTCACCGTGCACACGGCGCGGCCTGGCGTGCTAATCGGCAAGAAGGGCGCCGACATCGAGAAGCTGCGCGGCCAGCTCGCCCGTTTCACCGATTCAGAGGTGCACCTCAACATCGTCGAGATCAGGAAGCCCGAAATCGACGCCACCCTGGTCGCCGAGACGATCGCCCAGCAGCTGGAGCGCCGCGTCGCCTTTCGCCGGGCGATGAAGCGAGCGGTGCAGTCGGCGCTGCGCCTGGGCGCGCTCGGCATCCGCATCAATGTGGCCGGGCGCCTGGGCGGCGCCGAGATTGCCCGCACCGAATGGTATCGCGAGGGCCGCGTGCCGCTGCACACGCTGCGCGCCGACATCGACTTCGGCTACGGGGTAGCGCGCACCGCCTACGGCGTCATCGGCATCAAGGTCTGGATCTTCAAGGGCGAGATCATGGAGCACGATCCGATGGCGGCGGAGAAGCGTGCCGCCGACCTGCAGGAGAGCGGTGGGGGCGGGCGTCCGCGCCGCGACGGCGACCGCGGCGAGCGCCGGGATCGATCAACGGAGCGCCCGCCCGAAAAGCCGGAGGAACAGGCCTCCTGAGGCGCCGATAAGGAACACAAGCGATGCTGCAACCCAAGCGCACAAAATACCGCAAGGCCTTCAAGGGCCGCATTCATGGCCAGGCCAAGGGCGGCACGAGCTTGAATTTCGGCTCGCATGGATTGAAGGCGGTGGAGCCGGAGCGCATTACCGCGCGCCAGATCGAGGCGGCGCGGCGCGCCATCACGCGCCACATGAAGCGCGCGGGGCGCGTGTGGATTCGCATCTTTCCGGACCTGCCGGTGACGAAAAAGCCGGCCGAGGTGCGCATGGGCTCGGGCAAGGGCTCGCCGGAATTGTGGTGCGCGCGTGTGAAGCCGGGCCGCATCATGTTCGAGTTGGATGGCGTGCCTGATCAACTGGCGCGGGAGGCTCTGGGGCTGGGCGCGGCAAAACTGCCGATCAAGACGCGCATCGTGACGCGGCTCGGCTGACGAGGACGAAGAGGACGGACGATGAAGGCGGAAGCGTTGCGGGATATGTCGCTCGACCAGCTCGACGATCAGCTGGAGAAGCTCAAGAAGGAGCAGTTCAACCTGCGCTTCCAGGCGGCCTCGGGCCAGCTGGAGAACACCTCGCGCGTGCGTGCGGTGCGCCGCGACATCGCCCGCTTATTGACGATTGCCCGCACAAAGCGGGCCGGCGGCGCAAAAAGCGCCTCGAAGGAGTAGATCGAGATGCCGAAGCGCGTGCTCTATGGGGTGGTCGTTTCCGACACGAACGACAAGACGATTGTGGTCGAAGTGGAGCGCCGCTACACCCATCCGCTGTTCAAGAAGACCGTGCGGCGGACCAAGAAGTACCACGCGCACGACGAGAACAATGCCTGCAAGGTCGGCGATAGGGTCGAGATCGTGGAGAGCGCGCCGATCTCCAAGAACAAGCGCTGGGTGGTCGTTACCGAAAGCGGATGAGGGCGCGCCATGATGGCGCGCAACGTAAGGATTGAGAGCCTAAGAGCGGCTCGATGAAGGATGAAGGGCCGCTCGGCGGTGGTTGGAAAGGACTGGCGCGATGATCCAGATGGAGACAAATCTCGACGTCGCCGATAACTCTGGCGCACGCCGCGTGCAGTGCATCAAGGTGCTGGGCGGCTCGAAGCGCAAGTACGCAACCGTGGGCGACATCATTGTCGTATCGGTCAAGGAGGCGATTCCGAAGGGGCGCGTGAAGAAGGGGCAGGTGATGAAGGCCGTCGTGGTGCGCACCGCAAAGGGCGTGCGCCGGCCCGACGGCTCGCTCATCCGCTTCGACCGCAACGCAGCCGTGCTGATCAACCCGCAAGGAGAGCCGATCGGGACCCGCATCTTCGGCCCCGTCACACGTGAGCTCAGGGCCAAGAACCATATGAAGATCATCTCGCTCGCGCCGGAGGTGCTCTAGATGGCGTCGCTCAAGATCAGGAAAGGCGACCACGTCATCGTGGTCACCGGCCGCGACAAGGGCAAGCATGGGGAGGTCATCGAGATGAACCCCAAGGAGAAGCGGGCGCTCGTGCGCGGCGTCAACGTCGTGCGCCGCCATCAGCGGCAAACCGCCGCGCAAGAGGGGGGCATCGTGTCCAAGGAAGCGCCGATCCACATCTCGAACCTGGCGCTGGAGGACCCCAAGGACGGCAAGCCGACCCGCATCGGCTTCAAGTTCCTCCAGGACGGCAAGAAGGTGCGCTTCGCCAAGCGTTCCGGCGAGGTCATTCCGGAGAAGTGATGAGCCATGGCTGACAAAGAGAAAATGGCTGACAAAGCGAAACCGGCGAAGGCGGCCAAGGAGGCCGCGGGCGGCGTCCACAAGGCCGCGGCGGATAAGCCCGCCCAGGGTGCCAAGCCGGAGAAGCAGGCCAAGGGCCGAGACAAGAAGGCGGCGGCGGGAAAGGCCGCCGCGAGCCCTGCCGCGCCGCGTCCCAAGGACTATCGCCCGCGCATGAAGGCGCACTATGAGCAGGTCGTGCGCGCAGCGCTCATAGAAAAGTTCGCCTACAAGAACCACATGCAGGTCCCGCGCCTGGAGAAGATCGTCATCAATATGGGCGTCGGCGAAGCGGTCAGTGACCGCAAGAAAGTCGAAAACGCCGCGGGCGATTTGGCGCTGATCGCCGGGCAAAAACCGGTGCAGACGAAATCGCGCAAGGCGATCGCAACTTACAAGCTGCGCGAGGGCATGCCGATTGGCGCCAAGGTGACGCTGCGCGGGGACCGCATGTACGAGTTCCTCGACCGCTTCATTACGATCGCGCTGCCTCGGGTCAAGGATTTCCGCGGGCTCAATCCGAAGAGCTTCGACGGGCGCGGCAACTTCGCGTGCGGTCTCAAGGAGCACATCGTGTTCCCCGAGATCGACTACGACAAGGTCGACCAGATCTGGGGCTTGGACGTGATCGTATGCACGTCCGCACAATCCGACGACGAGGCACGCGAATTGTTGCGCGGCTTCAACTTTCCGTTTCGCAGCTAGAGGACCTCGGGATCATTCCGAAAGGCCTTTGGAGGACATAGATGGCCAAGACGAGTTCGGTTGAGAAGAACAACAGGCGCCGCAAGTTGGTCGCCCAGTACGCGGAAAAGCGCAAACGGCTCAAAGCGATCGCCGACGATCTCAAACGCCCGGCGGAGGAGCGCTTTGCGGCGCGTATCAAGCTTGCCGAGATGCCGCGCAATTCCTCGCCGACGCGGGTGAGGAACCGCTGCGAGGTCACCGGCCGCGCGCGCGGCTACTACCGCAAGCTGAGAATGTGCCGCAACCAGCTTCGGGATCTTGCCAGCCAGGGTCTCATTCCAGGCATGACCAAGTCGAGCTGGTGAGGGGGCGAAAGATATGGCAATGAACGATCCCTTGGGCGACATGCTGACGCGCATCCGCAATGCGCAGATGCGGCGGCGTCCGAAAGTGGTGACGCCGGCGTCCAACATTCGCGGGCGCGTCCTCGACGTGCTCGCCGAAGAGGGCTACATTCGCGGCTACACGCGCGTCGAGCAGAAGGGGACGACCGCGACCTTCGAGATCGAGCTCAAGTACTACAACGGCCAGCCGGCCATTCGCGAGATCAAGCGGGTGTCGACGCCGGGCAGGCGCGTCTATAAACCGGTTCGGGATCTTCCCACCGTCGCCAACGGTCTTGGCGTGGCGATCCTGTCGACGCCGAAGGGCGTGATGTCGGATTCCAAGGCGCGTGAAGAGAACGTCGGCGGAGAGATCCTCTGCAGCATTTTCTAGGTGTCGATCACCCGGCGAGCGCCGGGAGGCTATGAGGTTTGGAACGGCGATGTCGCGCATTGGTAAAAAGCCTGTCCCCATACCGTCCAACGTGACGGCGACGGTGTCGGGACAAGAGGTCAAGGTGAAGGGCCCGAAGGGGGAGCTCGCCTTCACGGTGCCCGAGGAGATCAAGGTCGAGAAGACGGCCGAGGGGATCGAAGTGACGCCCATCGAGGACACAAAATTGGCGCGCGGCATGTGGGGCATGGCGCGCACGATGGTCGCCAACCTGGTGCGCGGCGTGACGGACGGCTATTCGCAGACGCTGGAGATCCAGGGCATCGGCTTCCGCGCGGCCATTAAGGGCAAGGACCAGCTGCAGTTGAACATCGGGTTCAGCCACGACGTGGTGCACAAAATCCCCGCGGGCGTCGAAGTGAAGGTCGCCGGCGCCAAGCAGGAGATCATCACCGTGTCCGGCATCGACAAGCAACTCGTCGGGCAGGTGGCGGCGAACATCCGCGCCTCGCGGCCGCCGGAGCCCTATCAGGGCAAGGGCATCCGCTACCAGGGCGAGTACATCTTCCGCAAGGAAGGCAAGAAGAAGTAAGGACGGCTGGGCATGACCACGCTCGATGAAAAGTTCGACCGGCGCAAGGCCCGCGTCCGCCGTGCACTGCACGCGCGGTCGGCGGTACGCCCGCGTCTTTCCGTCTACCGCTCGTCGAAAAACATCTACGCGCAGGTGATCGACGACAGTAGGGGCAAGACGGTCGCAGCGGCTTCGACACTCGAGAAGGACATCAAGGGCGCGATCAAGACCGGGGCCGACAAGTCGGCGGCCGCGGCGGTCGGCAAGCTGATCGCCGAGCGCGCGGTCAAGGCCGGCATCAAGGAGGTCGTCTTCGACCGCGGCGGCTATCTCTATCACGGGCGCGTCAAGGCGCTGGCGGACGCCGCGCGCGAAGGCGGCCTGAGCTTTTAGAGCGAAGAGGATTTCATCGTGAGACGTCCCCAAGGAAGAGACCGCGGCCGGGATCGCGAGGATCGCGAGAGCGAGTTCACTGAGAAGCTCGTTCACATCAATCGCGTGGCCAAGGTCGTGAAGGGCGGCAAGCGCTTCGGCTTTGCCGCGCTCGTTATCGTGGGCGATCTGAAGGGCCGGGTCGGGTTCGGCCACGGCAAGGCGCGCGAGGTGCCCGAGGCGATCCGCAAGGCGACAGAGGCGGCCAAGCGTGCGCTCATCCGGGTGCCGCTTAGGGACGCCCGCACACTCCACCACGATAGCCAGGGACGCCACGGGGCCGGTAAGGTTGTCCTGCGCTCCGCGCCTGCGGGTACGGGCATCATCGCCGGCGGGGCCATGCGCGCGGTGTTCGAGATGCTGGGCGTGCAGGACGTGGTTGCGAAGTCTATGGGGAGCAGCAACCCTTACAACGTCGTGCGCGCCACATTCGATGCGCTCAAAGGTCAAGAGAACCCGCGCGCGGTCGCGGCGCGCCGCAACAAAAAGGTGAGCGAGATCGTCTCGCGCCGCCGCGATGGATCGGTGTCGGGCGAGGCGGCCGCCGAGGCCTAATCCGCGCTCCGCTGGAAATGCAGGAGACCATCTGAATGGCTGCGAAGAAGACGATTACGGTTGAGCAGGTCGGAAGCTCCTGCCGCCGCGAGGCCAGTCAGGAGAAGACGTTGAAGGGGCTCGGCCTCGGCAAGCTGCACCGCACGCGCACCCTGGAGGATACCCAGGCTGTGCGCGGCATGATCAACAAAGTCGGCCATCTCGTGCGCATCGTCGGCGAGCCGGCAGCGAAGAAAGCGTAAGGGAGCGCAGGGCGCATGCGGCTCAACGAAATCAGGGATAAGACCGGGGCGCGCAAATTCCGCGTCCGCATTGGGCGCGGGATCGGTTCCGGCGTCGGCAAGACCGGCGGCCGTGGCGGCAAGGGACAGACGGCGCGGGCCGGTGTCGCCATCGGCGGTTTCGAAGGCGGTCAGATGCCGCTGCATCGGCGCTTGCCCAAGCGCGGGTTCACCAAGTGGCGCCGCAAGGACTTCAATGAGATCAACATCGGCGCCTTGCAGCAGGCCATCGACAACAAGCGGCTCGACGCTTCAAAGCCGGTAGACGTGGCGACCCTTGTCGCCACCGGGGTGTTGCGCCGGCCCAAGGACGGCCTGCGCCTACTCGGAAACGGCGAGATCAAGGCGAAGCTCGCCGTGACTGTCGATCACGCGTCGGCCTCGGCCAAGGCCGCGATCGAGAAGGCCGGCGGATCGATCACGCTCATCGAGCGTAAGGTGCTGGCAGCGGACGAGGCCAAGAGGAAGAAGTCGGAGGCTAAGAAGGGGAAATCGGCTAAGAAGCCCGCAGCCGGCAAGGGTGCGGGTTAGGGTCGCGGGCGCGGGCGAGGGTGGTCTGCGAGGGCTGTTGCCGCATTCAGCACGGGAGCCCATCTTAGCCGAGAAGTTGCAGCACGGCCGAAGCGCGCTTCGAGTGACGCGAATGTCGGGAGAAACGAGCCATGGTATCCGCTGCCGAGCAGCTTGCCGCCAACCTGAACTTCGGCGCCTTTGCCAAGGCCGAAGACCTGAAGAAGCGCATCTATTTCACCCTGGGCGCGCTCATCGTCTACCGGTTCGGGACCTTCATCCCGCTGCCCGGCATCAACCCGGAGGCATTCGCCCAGACGTTCAACGCCAATGCATCGGGCATCCTCGGCATGTTCAACATGTTCGCCGGCGGCGCCGTACAGCGCATGGCGATCTTTGCGTTGAACATCATGCCCTACATCTCGGCGTCGATCATCATGCAGCTCATGAGCTCGATGTCGCCGAAGCTCGAGGCCTTGAAGAAGGAAGGAGAGCAGGGGCGCAAGCAGATCAACCAGTATACGCGCTACCTGACGGTTGCGCTGGCCGGCTTCCAGGCTTACGGCATCTCCATCGGTCTTGAGGGCTCGCACAGCTCAGCCGGCGCCGTGGTCATCAACCCCGGATGGTTCTTCCGCATCACGACCGTCATTACGCTCGTGGGCGGCACCTTGTTCCTGATGTGGCTCGGCGAGCAGATTACACAGCGCGGGGTCGGCAACGGCATCTCGCTCATCATCTTTGCCGGCATCGTCGCCGGCCTGCCGTCGGCGATGGTGGGATTGTTCGAGCTCGCGCGCACCGGCTCGCTGTCGATGGGGCTTCTTGTGGCGCTATTGGCGGTGATGCTGTTCGTCGTCGGCGCCATCGTTTTTATGGAGCGCGCCCAGCGCCGCCTGCTGATCCAGTACCCCAAGCGACAAGTCGGCAACCGGATGTTTCAGGGCGATTCCTCGCACCTGCCGTTGAAGCTCAATTCGGCCGGCGTCATCCCGCCCATCTTCGCCTCCTCGCTGCTGCTGTTGCCGATCACGGCAGCGCAGTTCACGGCCGGGCAGGGGCCCGACTGGCTCAATACCATCGTCGCCTCGCTGGGACGCGGTCAACCCCTGCACATCCTGGTGTATGTCGCGCTGATCGTCTTCTTTGCGTTCTTTTACACGGCCGTGGTGTTCAATCCGAAGGAGACGGCGGACAATTTGCGCAAGTATGGCGGCTTCCTTCCGGGAATCCGTCCGGGCGACAAGACGGCCGAGTACATCGATTACGTCCTGACACGCATCACCGTGGTCGGCGCTCTCTACCTGGCGGCCGTTTGCGTCTTGCCGGAATTCCTGATTTCGTATGCGGCCGTACCATTCTATTTCGGCGGCACCTCGCTCTTGATCGCAGTAAGCGTGACGATGGATACCGTGGCTCAGGTGCAAAGCCATCTCTTGGCCCACCAGTACGAAGGCTTGATCAAGAAAGCTAAGCTTAGGGGCGCATCAAGAGGCCGGAGATGAACCTGATCCTGCTGGGGCCACCCGGAGCAGGCAAAGGAACGCAAGCCGAGGCGATCACCGAAAAGCGGGGGCTCGTTCAGCTTTCGACCGGCGATATGCTGCGCCAAGCGGTCAAAGCCGGAACGCCCATCGGCCAGGAGGCGGGCACCATCATGGAGGCCGGCGGCCTCGTGCCCGATGATATCGTCATCAAGATCATCGCCGAGCGGATCGCTGCACCCGACTGTGCCAAGGGGTTCATCCTCGACGGCTTCCCGCGCACGCTCAAGCAAGCTGCCGCGCTCGATGAGCTGCTCCGCTCCCAAGGCAAGAAGATCGATGCGGTGATCGAGCTCAAGGTCGAT
>Ga0315553_10001165_pt1 | contig 22191 bp, 27 predicted proteins | sample SalMarSW160140MG_FD_203099 | JGI IMG/M metagenome (GOLD analysis project Ga0315553, IMG submission 203099) | Salt marsh sediment microbial communities from the Plum Island Ecosystem LTER, Massachusetts, United States - Salt Marsh Sediment SW1601-40 ... | reverse complement strand
CGAGCCTCACCAGTGCTTTGCTTGGGCCTCACGCTGACCGCCCTCGTTTGCGCAGCCCCGGCGCGAGCGCAAAACGCGCCCAAAGGATTCACCTGCTCGTTCAAGACGGGCGTTGCCTGGAACTACGAGAAAGGCGCGTTCACGAGCAAAGCGCCTGCGCAGCTCACGTTCGAGATTACCGACATCGATCTCGACGGACAGTCTGCCCGCCTCGTGACCGACGGCCGCGCAAAACCCGGCACGCTCAAGATCGTGCGCGCCATCAACGCCAATCATTTTTTGGAGGTCGCCAACGAAGGCTTCCTCAATCTGACGACCATTTACGACAAGGACGCGGCGACCGGCACCTACCCGGCGGTGCACTCGCGCCACTTCGGCCTCCTCGGCCAGCCGCTGTTTGCGCAATACGCCGGATCCTGCACGGCCAAGTAGTGGACCGGCGTCATTCCCCTGTGGATGGAGCGCCAATTGCGCTCCCTATGCGCCACCGCAATGGCCGATGCTCGCCCTTACTCGGTTAGGGAGAGGGAGATGACCCTGCATCTCGTCAAACTGTGTGTCGGCGCGGCGTCAATCGACGATCTCGGCGCCTGGCAGAAGGGACGCCTAGCGGCGCAAAGGAAGGCCGGCGAACGACCACGCCTTTTCCATTCCACGTTCCAGACGCCGAAGCGCCAGGCGGAGCTGCTCGATGGCGGCTCGCTCTATTGGGTGATCAAGGGCGTGATCCAGGTGCGCCAGCGCCTCCTCGGATTCGAGGAGGGCCACAAGGCCGACGGCTCGCGCTGTTGCTTGATCCTGCTCGATAAGGCGCTGATCCCCGTGCGTCCCGCCCCGCGCCGCGCCTTTCAGGGCTGGCGCTATCTCGATGCCGACGACGCGCCGGCCGATCTCGCCAGGGCCGACAAGGAGCTGGCGACGCTGCCGCCCAAAATGCGCCGCGACCTCGCCGAGCTCGGGCTGCTGTAGGCCGATCCCTCTCCAAGCGGCATGGTCCGCCAGACGCGCAAGCGCCAGCACGTCTTGCGGTCGCTCGAAACGCCGCCGCGGAGTTTCCCTCTCGTTAAGTCCGGGCCCGCAAGATGCGCTGCACTGTTCGCCAAAGGCACCGAACTGCGAGGCTCAAGCCCCATGTCCAACGCGCTCCTCGACTACTCGTCCTGGTCGTTTCAGGTCATCGTCGTGCTGGCCATCCTTTATCTCGTTGCCGGTCTGATCCAGCCCTCGTGGGTGATGGCGCGCAAACGTGGCACGATCGTTGCCGTATCGGCCGTCGTGCTGCTGCTCGCCTCCACCGCCTTCTACATCGCCGTGAGGCCGTTCGATTCCATGCCCGACGGTTCGAGCGCCCTCAACGCGCAAAGCGAGACGACGGCGCCGCAACGGTAACGGGGGCATCGGCCGGCGGCACTTTGGCGCTCCGCCACATCGCAGCGTGCCTTCTCCGGCGTTGTCGTCTATATCCAGTTCCGACCGAATGGCTCATCAGAACCAGGCAGGGAGGACATCATGCGTGCAACGGTCGGGATACTCATCGGCGTCATTATCATTGCCCTGGGACTTGCCGGGCTGGGCGTCGCGCTGGCGCAGATGATGACGCACGCCGATCCGAATTCAAGCCTGATTGCAGCCGGCGGCCTTGGCGTCTTTGCCGTTGTCTGCATCTTCATGCTGGTGATGGCGCGCTAAGCTGCCGCCGCCGCCGCGCTATCTTGTCGGCCAGCGGTGCAGCGCGCCTTCCGGAAACGTCCACTCGGGCGTGACGAGGTCGCCGGAGAATGAGGCCGGATACCACGGTGAGCCATCGGCGGCGGCCGGGTTCTTCAAAACGTGCATCTCCTGGGCGGGCATGAAGCTCTGGATCAAAAGGAAGCGCTTCTCGCCCGTCTCGACGTTCTCCACCATGTCGGCGACGAGCACGGCGTGACCGGGAAAGCCGCCCTTGATGAAGACATCGCCGATCTTGATGCCGGCGCGCGGCACCGGTTTGAGCTCGTGCTCGAGCGAGTAGGTGCCGGCGTAGGCGAACACGAGGTCCATGTATTTGCGAAACGAGGCGTAGTCGGTCTTGCGCCGGGCGGCGAAAGTCCGACGCTTGCCGTCGGTGTAGTTGAAGCCGATGTCGCCCTTGCGCCCGGCGGCGAACAGCCATTCGCCGCGCAAGCGCATGATCGCGTCGGCGCACTGCTGCAGGTCCCGGCTTCCCACGTCGATGTCGATGACGGCCACGTGCACGTCCTGGCGCCATTTTGCTGCGCCCGTGTAGAGCAAGACGGGGGCACCGGCGGGCTTCAGAGGGAGCCCGCGCAACCAGGCCGCCCAGCTTTCTGCGGCGACAGCGACGCGCTTGAAGCCCCGCGGGGGCGCAATGCGCGCTTGCAAGGTCTCCGCCGGTGCCGCCGCCGAATGCCACGGGTAGCCCGGCGTCGCGGCGACGGGGCCGGCAGATGCAACGCAAAGCAGCGCGGCGGCGGCGCTCGTGCGTAGGCTCAGCAGCGGTCTCATGCGCTAACTCTGCGCATGCCTTGTGTCATGCTCAGGGCGCACGACGGCTCTGGTGCAGGCGACGTGCAAACGGCCGGGCGCCGGCCTTACAAGCACAAGAGCATCAATCGCGGTAGTTGAAGGCTTTGGTTTGCCAGGGCCTCTCGAACATCCTCTGGGCCCAGGGGGGAAACCGCTCGCGCCTGGCCCGGGCGGCCTCGCTTTCCGCGTATTCGCGGCGCACTGTTGACGTGCGCTTGGGCACGCTGTGCGGCCGCGATGACGGTCTTTTGTGTGACGGTCTTTTGTGTGGAAGGTCCGGCGTGGTGGTCGGATCGCCCTCCTGTTCGACGGCGACAATCTCGGGCATGCGCGGAGTTGCGACCTTAACGACCGGCAGCGTCGGCGTGACATTGCGTTCGCCGGTCGCGGCAAGCGCCAATGGCCTGGGCGCCGTGTCGGAGACCTCCTCGATCTTGGCAGGCAAGCCGCCCGCGTGTTGCCCAACGCCGTGCGTGGGCACCGCGCTCGCTGGTGGGATGGCGGATGTCGAGAGCGGCGAGGCGCCCATGGCCTCAGTCGCCGCGATGGGAGGAGACTGAGTGCGCTCGGAGGGTGCGGTATTGGCGCGGGATTCCGCAGCGCCGAGATCCGACCCTGATCGCGTTTGCGTGGCATCGTCGAGGGCGATCGAAGTTGGCTTCATGTAGGCGAAGCGGGAGACGTTCCACGTCCCGGTCGCCGCCTCTGCGGCCCCGCCGCCGGCGTGCTTGGCACCGCATGGGCAGCTGGCGGGGCCGGGCAGGACGACCAGGGCGAAAGTGCCCGTCAGCAGCACGGCCAGCAAGCCTCGCGCGCGTATGCCCTTCGGCATCGAGACGGCGGGCGCAGATATCGGCGCACGGCCGGCGGGACGCGCGCGCAGGACGCGGTAGCCTCCGATCGCCGGGTCGGCGATGTCGTCGGCGCGCAGGGCCGCGAAATCATCCATGACGCCCAACAAGCCGGAGGTGGACCCGTTCCTTCCCGCTCGCGATCTAATGACGCGCATTGCGCGACTCCAACAATCTGTCACGGCCTCGACGGCCCGGGTGCTCGCCGATCGGACGGAAGCAGGTCCGCGACCATCCCGCCAACAAGCTCTGCGCCCCGGCCCAGGGAAACCGTTGCCCAAAATGCGCTTTGCGCCTGAGGTCTTACCCCTGTGTGAAGCGACAAGCGCACCACTTTGAAACACGAGCCAATTTGGCCCCAGCTTTTGTTGACGGTGCCATGCACATGGTGAATTTTCTACGAACAGCCCGCCGTCGGATACGCCATGGGCCCGCCGGCCGCATCATGGTTAACGGGTTATTGATGGGGCGGGGCTAGGTTTGCGGCAGAATGGCATTGCACGAGGTGTGTGATGAGGGCTGTTCTCAGCTTTTTCTCGATGCTGGCGCTCGGGCTGATGGTCGCCGCGATCATCATGATCGGGGTGACCGGCGTCGGCAACGGCCCGGCGCGGCTTCCGAGCGCCGGTCCCTTCCTGGATTACGTTTCGGTGGTGATCGGCCTCGGCATTGGCCTGGTGATCGCCGTGCTGGGACAAATCACCTGGTCGGAATTACCGCACCGGGCCGCGCAATGGCTGCGCGTTCACGCACGCCGGCTGCGGCTGTTGGCCTGGGCGGTGCTGTTCATTGCGGTGCTGCTCTACTTCTGAGGCGGCGCGCCGCGATGCCCTGACGGAAATGGCCCGGGAGCGATCCCGGGCCGTTCTCGTCCGGCACTGCAGCGTGGTTAGACGGAATAGTACATGTCAAACTCGACCGGGTGCGGCGCCATCTCGTAGCGCATGTTCTCGGCCATCTTCAGCTCGATGTAAGCGTCGATCATGTCGTCGCTCATCACGCCGCCCATCTTGAGGAAGGCGCGGTCCTTGTCGAGGGTCTCGAGGGCCTCGCGCAGGCTGCCGCAAACCGTCGGGATGTTGACCAGCTCGGCCGGTGGCAGGTCGTAAAGGTTCTTATCAACCGCGCTACCCGGATCGATCTTGCTGACGATCCCGTCGAGACCCGCCATCAGCATGGCGGTGAAGCCCAGATAGGGATTGGCCGCCGGATCGGGGAAACGGACCTCAACGCGCTTCGCCTTGGGGCTCGTCGCGTGCGGGATGCGGCAGGCGGCGGAGCGATTGCGCACCGAGTAGGCGAGCAGCACCGGCGCCTCATAGCCCGGGACCAAACGCTTATACGAGTTGGTCGTCGGATTTGTGAAAGCATTGATCGCCTTGGCGTGTTTCAAGATGCCGCCGATGTAGAAGAGGCATGCCTCGGAGAGATCGGCGTACTTGTTGCCGCCGAACGTCGGCTGACCGCCCTTCCAGATCGACTGGTGCACGTGCATGCCCGAGCCGTTGTCGCCGTAGAGCGGCTTGGGCATGAAGCAGCCCGTCTTGCCGTAGGCCTCTGAGACCATGTGCACGACGTACTTGTAGATCTGCAAATTGTCCGCCATCCGCACCATGGGCCCGAACTTGATGCCGAGCTCATGCTGCGCCGCACCGACCTCGTGATGGTGCTTTTCCACGGTGACGCCCATCTCGGTCATGACCGAGAGCATCTCGGAGCGGATATTCTGGCAGCTGTCCACCGGAGGCACGGGGAAGTAACCGCCCTTGGTGCGCGGGCGGTGTCCGAGGTTGCCCATCTCGTACTCGGTGCCTGAATTGGACGGGAACTCGGCGGAGTCGATCTTGTAGCCGCAATCGGTCGGCTCGGTGGTGAAGCGCACGTCGTCGAAAATGAAAAACTCCGCCTCCGGGCCGAAATAGACCTCATCGCCAATGCCCAGCGAGGTCATGTAGGCAAGCGCCTTTTTCGCGGTGCTGCGCGGATCGCGCTCGTAAGGTTGCCCGGTCGTCGGCTCGCGCACATCGCAGAACAGTGCAACCGTGGCCTGCGCAAAGAAGGGGTCCAGATGGGCCGATTCCGGATCCGGCACGAGCAGCATGTCGGACGCTTCGATCCCCTTCCAACCCGCGATCGAGGAGCCGTCGAACGCAAAACCGTCCGCGAATGTCCCCTCGTCGACGCAGTTTGCATCAGCCGTCACGTGCTGCATCTTGCCCTTGGTGTCCGTAAACCTGAAGTCCACGAACTTGACGTCCTTGTCCTTGATCATCTTCAGGACATCGCTAGCGTTTTGCATGAGACTCCCCTATTACGTAAATCCTGCCCGCTCGGCGTTTCCCAGAGAGGAGGGCGCCTACTTCCCCGTCCAGATTGCCACCCTAGATGGCATTCGCACCCGTCTCGCCGGTGCGAATGCGGATCGCATCATCTATCTCCGAAATGAAGATCTTTCCGTCCCCGATGCGGCCCGTTTTAGCGGCCTTTTGAATGGCTTCAACCGCCTTATTGAGCATCTCCTCGGCCAGCACCACCTCAATCTTCACCTTTGGTAGAAAATCGACCACGTACTCGGCGCCGCGATAGAGCTCCGTATGCCCCTTCTGGCGACCGAAGCCCTTCGCCTCGAGCACGGTGATGCCCTGGAGGCCGATCTCCTGCAGGGCTTCCTTCACCTCGTCGAGTTTGAATGGCTTGATGATGGCCTCAATCTTCTTCATGACCCCTTGGTTCCTCCACCTTTATTTCGTTTCTGCAAGGGTGTGTCGTCCGGACGGCGAGAGGGGTAGCATGGCCCATGCCAACTGGCGGCAAGAAATATTCGATTGCGAATCCAGCACCTTGCTGAGACACTTGGACCATCCAGCGACCTTTTCCGGCACCACTATGCTCGAATTCTGGGCGTTCTGCTTAGAAAATAGGCGCATGTCGATGAAGTGGCGCTCCAATAGGCGATTAACGCTTTCCGGCTCCTCCGGCGACAGCAAAGTTAGGAGGTGTCGTGTCCGGGATTGAGCTGCTGACCACCGAGGAAATGGCGCGTGCGGACGGATTGGCGGTCCAGGCCGGGGTGGAGAGCCTGACGCTGATGGAGAACGCGGGGCGCGCCGTGGCCGCCGAGGCGGCCCTGATGGTCGGCTGCGGCGCCCGCGTCGCGGTGCTGTGCGGACCGGGCAACAATGGCGGTGATGGTTTCGTTGCCGCCCGCCGTCTCGTCGAGTCCGGCTTTGACGTCGGCGTGGCGCTGCTGGGTCCGCGCGATGCCTTGAAAGGGGATGCCGCGGCCATGGCCCGGCGCTGGACCGGCCCGGTGGAGCCGCTTGCCTTCGCCTCGCTCGAGAGGGCGCAACTGATCGTCGATGCGCTGTTTGGCGCAGGCCTGACGCGCCCGCTCGAAGGCACGGCGGCAGCGGTTGTCGAGGCGGTGGGAAAGTCTGGCGCCAAGGTCCTCGCCGTCGATGTTCCCAGCGGCCTCGACGGCACGACGGGCACCGCCAGCGGACCGGTCGTGCACGCCAACCGCACGGCGACGTTCTTCCGCCGCAAGCCGGGCCACCTGCTGATGCCCGGGCGTGCGCTGTGCGGGCCCGTCGGCGTGGCCGACATTGGCATCCCGGAGGCGGTTCTGGCCGTGATCGATCCGCAAACCTGGGCGAACGGTCCGCCCCTATGGCTGCCGGTGTTTCCCTGGCCAAGGCGCGGGGCCCATAAGTACGACCGCGGTCACGCGCTGGTGGTGTCGGGGCCACCGGCGCACACGGGCGCCGCGCGCATGGGCGCGCGTGGTGCGCTGCGCATCGGCGCGGGCCTTGTCACGGTCGCGAGCACGCCCGACGCGCTCATGATCAATGCGACGCATCTGACCGCGATCATGCTCTTGCCCTTCGAAGGCGCGGCCGGCCTGGCCGAGATCCTCGCCGACCGGCGCAAGAATGCGGTCCTGCTCGGGCCGGCGCTAGGTGTCGGCGAGGAAACGCGCCAGCTGGCGGAGGCCGCGCTCGCCTCCGGTGCGGCGACGGTCATTGACGCCGATGCCATCACGTCCTTCGCCACCGAGCCGGCCGCACTTGCAAGCGCCATCGCGGCGATGGCACAGCGGCCCGTCGTGCTCACGCCCCACGAGGGCGAATTTGATCGGCTGTTCCCCGATCTGACGGACGGCTCCAAGCTCGCGCGCGCCCGGGCTGCGGCGACGAGAATGGGCGCCGTGGTAATTCTTAAAGGGCCCGACACGGTCATTGCCGCACCCGATGGGCGCGCGGCGATCAACGAGAACGCGCCGCCCTGGCTGGCGACGGCCGGCGCCGGCGATGTGCTCGGCGGCTTCGTCGCCGGTCTTTTGGCGCAAGGGATGCCGGCCTTCGAGGCCGCCTGCGCGGCGGTGTGGCTGCACGGGGAGACGGCGGGCGCCGTCGGCGCGGGGCTCATCGCCGAGGATTTGCCCGAGCGGTTGCCGGAGGTGCTGAAACGGTTGCAGCGCGGCGCCGATTTCTGACTGGGAGCGGCAATGGGCAGCATGCAGGGCGTGGGGTCAATTGGGGGCCACAATCGGCGTGAAATAACCTATGGTGGAGTCGTGACGCCCCAGCGATCATGACCGGTGGGGGATATGCGACGCAGGATGGAGATGCTGCGAAAGCTTGGCCTTGTCGTTGTGCTGATGTCGGTTCCGCTCGGGGCCGCCTACGCTGCCGGCGGTGCGGCGTCGGCCCGAAGTGCACAGGCGGCGGCGACCGCACTGGTGCGCGGAGATGCTGCGCAGGCCGTGGTCGATTACTCCAATGCCTTGAAGGACATCACGCTCACCAACGATCGGCGCGCCACGATTCTCAACGATCGCGCCGTGGCCTACGCGCGGATCGGCCAGCCCAAGCTCGCGCTCGACGATTTCAACCACGCCGCCCAGCTCTTTCCCGAGTATGCGGCGATCTACAACAATCGCGGCAGCCTGCTCCTCGCCCTCGGCTACCCCGAGGAGGCCATCAAGGACTTCAATAGGGCGATCGTGCTGGCGCCGGGCTATGCAGCGGCGATGGGCAACCGCGCCGGCGCTTATGCGCAGGTGGGGCACAACGACCAGGCCATTCGCGATTACACGCGTGCAATCCGCCTCATGCCGCAAGCGGCTGCGCCTCTGGCAGGACGCGGGCGGGTCCACCTCGCGGTTGGGCGCCCGCATGCGGCCATTCGCGACTTCACGCGCGCGGTCAATGCGGATCCGCGCTTTGCGGCCGCCTACCGCAGCCGGGCGGAAGCCAAGCTCGACATCGGCCATCACGAGGAAGCGATTGAGGATCTCTCACGCGCCATCGCGTTCGATGTCGGCAATGCGGAGCTCTATCTGCTGCGCGGGCAGGCGTATCTGGCGACCGACAATTTGGCCGGTGCGCTCAAGGACTTCTCGCACGTCATTGAGCTCGACCCCAGATCGGCACGCGGCTACGCCGCACGCGGGCTTGCGAACGGGCTGGCGCAGTCGTTCGAGCAAGCGCTTTCCGATCTCAACCGCGCCATCGAGCTCGATCCGCGCTCGAGCATCGCCTTTGCCAACCGCGCCATGGTCTACAAGCTGAGTGGGCAGCCCGACGTCGGTCTCAAGGACGTGGAGACGGCGCTGAAGCTCGATCAGGATGGACCCGAGGCGCTGTGGGCCAAGGGCGAGATCGAGGAAGCGCAGGGGGCGACCGAGCAGGCGGTGGCGGATTTCAAGCGTGCACTCGCGGCAAAGCCCGGCCTCAAGCTTGCTTCCGACGGCTTGCAGCGGCTTGGTGCCGATCTCGGCGACGAGGAGGACCGCGAGATTCCGGGTCTCGGCATCGACAAGTGGCGGGTCGTTGCGCGTGGCTCGCGCTTCTTCGCCGTAAGCGATCAATATAAGCGTCTGCGGATCCCGCTTGAGATGGCTGGTGAGGGCCAGCCGCGGTTGCTCGAATTCGACGTGAAGAAGCCGCCGCTTTCCGGCATTGCGACGCTGCGCTTCAACGGCGGGGTCGTGCCGGGGCGCGTGGGCCCTGAGGAGGTCGAGCAAGTGGCGATTCTCGATCTCGACTCCAACACGGTAATCGCCATCGAGCCGCATCGCCAGGGCAAGAAAGTCGCGAATTGGACCTGGCAGGACGACCGAGTGGTGGTGGCCAGCGTCGACGGTGCGACCGACGAGTTCGTCCTGCGCACGGGGCGCCCGCGGGACGTCAACCCGCGGCGCTTCACGTACACGGAGGGCTTTGGCGGCTGGTCGCCGTGGGGGCAGCTCAATGCCCCCACGCAGTACGATCGCCGCCCACGGCGCCGCTCGAAGCCGAAGTCGTTTTTCCAGATGCTGTTCGGCAATTGAGGGTGGCTGGCCCGCACGGAAACCCGCGAATATCCGCGCCGACGTTGCCCAAGTTTTCCGGATGTTCGCCCCCCTAGGCGGTTCTCCGCCTTTGTCGGGCGGTTTGAAGCTCCCACCTGCATAGACGTGCTGCAAACGTACGACAGGTCGCAAAAAATGCTCGTCTCGAGCCGCGTTGCTGCGCGATTGCGAGTTGCAGCGGCGCAGCGTGCATGGGATGGTGCCCGCGTGTTGCAAGGTGCTCGCTAATCGTTGGGCGAATTCAGCACCGCCGTTAAGAATTCGGCATCTCTCTGGAGGATAAGGTGCAAGTGTTGGGTCGCATTGCAAAGAGGTTGTTTAGTACGATGAGTCTTGTCCGTGTCCTGTGTGTCGCTGCCGCTGGCGTTCTCGTCGTTTCTTCAGCATCGGCCGAGTCGCCTACGGTGCTAGCGGCAACCGAGCTGAGCAGTCAGGCGAAAGACGAGCAGCCGGCAGGCCTCAACGCCACGACGACGGACGTCGCTGCAACCGCGCCGATCGAGCAGGAAACCGATCAGGTCGGGGGCCACCGAGCTTCCGATGCAGCGTTGTCGGCGGCAAAGCCCGAGGTCATGCCCGAGGAAGTGGAACAAGCAGAGCCGCTGGAGCGGCCGGACCCCACGCTGTTTGCGCACATCAATCTGACGACGCAAAGGATGTCGGTGAGGGACGCTGCGGGCAACGAGTACGGCCCCTGGAAGATTTCGTCGGCGCGCGGCGGCTATACGACCCCCACCGGGACCTTCTCGGTGAACTTTACGTCGCGGATGCACTATTCCAAGCAGTATCACTGGTCGCCCATGCCGTACTCGGTCTTCTTCAACCGCGGCGTTGCCACGCACGGGACCAACGCGACCGGCAGGCTCGGCCATCCGGCCTCGCACGGGTGCGTGCGCCTGCATCCCAAGAACGCGAAGGTCTTCTACAACCTCGTTGAAAAGCACGGGAAGAGGTTGACCCAGATCGTGGTCGACGGAAAGCCGCCCTACACGCCCGTGGCGCGCGAGCGCAGCCGCCCCCGCCGTTATGCCGAGGAGCCGGTCTTCGAGCCGTTCGGTTTCTTTGGGGCGCCGCCGTCCTACCAGCCGCGTCAACGGCGCTACCGGCGCCGCCAGTATGGCGGCGGCAACTACGGGGCTTGGTGATCGGACTGGCAACTCCGTCGAGGGTCAAAACCCTTAGAATGGATTCCATGTCGACCGGGGCGTGAAGCGGATATAGCCCAAATTTGCTCCGAGCCGAAAACCGAGCCCGGAGCGGATCGGCGCCATGATGACATCGCCGCCCTTCAGGAAGGTGATGCCCACGCCACCCACGAAATAGGCCGAACCGTCGACACCGGTGAACTGGCGGAACAGCTGGCGGGATTCCTGCAGGTTATAAATCAGGAACATGGTCCGCGAGCCGGTCGCACCGAAATCGGTTCCGATCGACGGCCCATGCCAGTAGACCTTCTCGGTGCCGCCCGCGCGCAGATAAAGCGTTCCCTTTCCGTAGCGCACGCCGGCGAGAAATGCGCCGCCGCCTTCCTGTCCCAGGACGTAGCCATCCGGCCGCCCCGATGTGCTGAACGCGTATTCGAGAACGCTGGCCAGGCTTGTTGAGATTGTGCCGAAGAAGCCGCGCGTGATCTCGCGGATTTCGTCGATGGTGTAGCCCTTCTCCGCTGGGGCGACGGGGGGCGGCCGCAGAAGTGCGGTCGGCGGCTGTGGTTTGGGCTGCGGGCTCGTCTCGGTGCTCCATTTCTGCGCATCGGACTTACGGCCAGGCTTGGGAGGCGTCGTCTTGGCTTGCGGTGTCTTGGCTTGCGGCGTCTTGGCTTGCGCTGGCGGGGTCGACAGCGCCACGTCGGGTTCGGCGCGCGGGCGCGCCGGCTCCTTTGCGTTGGCCGCGGCAGGCGCCTTGCTCTCGACGATGGCCGCATCGAGCTTGGCGAGCGTGTAGGTGGACTTTGCCTTCATCACCGCCAGAAGCTCCAAACCCGCAGCGTCGAGCTCTGCGAGCTTGGTGCAGTCCGGCGGCTTGTCGGCGGGTGGGCGACCAAGGGTATCGATTTTGAGGATGAGGTCCTCCGCCTCGGCATCGAGCTTCGCAGTATGGCTATCTCGGATGCTGTTGAGGCCCTTTTCTTCATAGCCGACGTCGCCCCAGCCTTTGCTGTCTTTCAGCTGCTTCAGCTTGTCCCGGAGTTTGGGCAGGGCCTCGGCGTTGAAGGCCCGCAGGGCGGCACCCGACCGGTCAACGGCGGCCGCGATGTCTTCCACGGTGCATGTCTCACTTCGCGCAGCACCGGAGAGGCAAAGCCCAAGCAGGGCCCCGAGCAGTGGCCAGAACGAACGACGACACATGGCGACGCTTCAACCTTATTGCGTGCTACGCAAACGCGCGCATCAGCGGCGGCGAGCGTCGAAGGCCAGCGCGCGCCCTCATTGACCGCCGCTGATCGTGCGCACGACGCTTTTCATCGGCCGGTCGGTCAACGCATCTGGCATGCCCTGCATGTCCTTGGCGATCTTCTCGTCGTACTCGGGCAGCGTCTTTACCGGCTCTTTCGCGGTGAGCTGCACGATCTTGTAGCCGTTCTTCTTGAGCTCCTTCAGCAGGTCCGGCATCGCCTTGGCGGTATGCGGCTGAATAGCGTGCATCAGGATGATGCCTTTGCCGCGCTTGTCCAAGAGCTTCATGACGTGCGCCACGAGCTTATTCGGAGTCCAGCGCTTGAAATCGAAGCTGTCGATGTCCGTTGAGAACACGGCAATGTTCCGGCTGGCGAGGTATTTCAGCGTCTCCGGCGTAGCCCTCAGGTAGGGAAAGCGGAAGAAGGGCGCCGTGGGCCCGCCGACCGCGCGATGGACGATGCTGATCGACTTCTCGATCTCGTCCTTCGCGTCTTCGAACTTCATTTTGGAGAGGTCTTTGTGGGTGACGGTGTGCGCCCCGATCGTGTGGCCCGATTTTGCAATTTGACGCAGGATCTCGGGATATCCAGCAGCCTCCTTGCCGACCGAGAAAAAGGTGGCCTTCGTGCACTCGGCATCGAGTGCCGCAAGAATGGCCGTCGTGCGATTGGGCAGCGGACCGTCGTCGAAAGTCAGCACCACCTCTTTGGGATTGAGGAAGTCATAGAGCTTGTAATGCTGGAAGCCGAAGCCCGGTCCGTCCGTGGTGTCGATCTCGACCACGCGCGAGACGCCGAGCGGGTCGGGATTTCCCGGACATTCCTTTTGTTCAGTTGGCGGTGGAACCGGTCCCATCGCCGCCTCTTGCTGTCCCGGCTCCTCGGAAGGAGGGGCCGCGTAAAGAGCATTTGGGCCGCAGAGCAATGCGGCGGTGAGGACGACAGTTGCCTGAATTGCGCGCATGGTGGACCTCCCAGAGGCTGCCTAGGCAGGCTTATTGCTTGATTCTCCAACATTGTGCGGAGAATTGCTATCCAAACGCAAGCCGAAACGGCAAATTTTGCCGAAAGTGTTGCCTGCGCGAAAGCGGCGTTACCTATCGGGCGGCAATTTCGCGCCGACTTTGGTGCGGAACCGGTCGGCGTCGACAATGACGCGCATATGACGGCCTTTTCCGATGATCTCCCGGCCATCGCGCGCCTCAACGGCAAACGAGAGCTTGCGCCCGCTCACCTCTTTCAGCTCGGCGCGCGCCGTCACGGTCAAACCGACAGGGGTCGGGGCGCTGTGCTCGACATCGACGCGTACGCCCAAGCTCTCCTGCCCTTCGGGCAGAAATCGCTCGACGCAGTCGACGGCGGCCGCCTCCATGAGGGCGATCATGATGGGGCTGGCGAGCACGCGTGCGCGCCCGCTGCGCAAATGCGCGGCCGTATGCTCCTCGCCCACCACCAGTGAGGCGGTGCCGACCAGGCCGGGCTTGAGGGTCATGAGGGGCTCCGCGCCAGAGGTCGTGCGCAACGGGTTGCGCCTAACCCGAGCTGTCGCCGAACTTCTCGAGAGCGTCGAGGTCCTTGAGGCGCAACCCCTCCTCGCACGGCTCAATGAGACCGCGGGTTTCGAGCTCGGCGAGCTGCGTTGCGAGGTTGTCGACGCTCATGTTGAGATAGCCGGCTACGACGCCGCAGGTCAGCGAGTCGGTGATGAGGCTCGGGTCGCGACCCTCGTACGCATTGTAGCGCGAGAGGGTGGTGAACAGCGCCGCGACGCGCTGGACAGGGCTTGGACGGCCCCGATGGACGAGCGTCTCCTGGAGAAACGCCACCTCTCTTTCGATGGCGGCTGTGAGGCGGGCGCTTGAGCGCGAGCTCCGCTCCGCGCCGGGCGTGAGAGCGGACCGCGGCAGGCAGCTCAAGGTCGTTTCCATGGTCGCTTGTGCGGCGGACACGTGGCTGTCGAGATAACCGAGCCCCACCAGATCGCCGGGAAAAGCGAACTCAAGCACGTCCTGGGTGCCGTCCGGCAGGCTCCTGTAGAGGCAGAGCGCGCCCGTTTCGATGCGAAACACATGGCTGCGCTTGTCGCCCTCGCGGAACAGGATTTCACCCGCCGCAATGGTGCGCCTCTCGTCCGCCGAGGGGATGCGATCAGGCGCGCCTGCGCCTTTGGCAGCCTCATGCGGAGCGCTTGCGCTCTGGGACTCGACGTGAGTGAGCACCGGGGGATACTCGACACTTACAGCGATGCGTGCAGACTATGTGGCGACATTGCAACTATCAAGAGGTTTTTTGTGGGCAACCTTATTTTGTGCTGGACAAGCTCAATGTTGCCGCGATTGGCGCTGCAACCGGAAGGTGCGGAGAACCGGGGGGTGTAGCGCCTTGCAGGACTAGCGTGGCGGCGGTGGTTCCGGCTGCCGAGGCAGCTGGCATCCACGCCACCAAGTCGCCGAACTAAGCCCCGCCTACGCCTGCCACGCGCCCAGCGAGAACTCTCTGCGGCGGCAGGCGGCGTCAGTGGGGCTTCTTGCAGGCGTACGTGCGGGCGGTGCACTCGGTTCCGAAAATGCCGGCCTTCGTGCACGAGACGAGCTTGGCCTCGCCCTGCACCGTCCAGCCCCGGTTCTCGGCGACATTGATCGCACCCTGCTTGGCCATAAGCGTGGCGATGCTCTCGCTAAGGCCGCTGCCCACGGCGCCGAAATTGCGGCATTCATCGGCGGCTTGGGCAATGGAGGGCATCAGGGCACCGAGGCAGGCAACGAGGGCCGCAACGGTGCCAGATCGCACAAACTTAGACATCTCAACCTCCTGAGAAGGCCACGATTCGTTCGGAATGCAGACAAGCTGACTCTCCTTTATGCCAACGACAAGCAGGTCTGGCGCCACAGTCTGTGGATTAGGGGACCAGTGTGTCCGCCGGGTAGCGCGGTGCCCCGGCGGCTGGATCGACATTTTTGCGGGGCCTTCGGGCTAGGCATCGCCAAGAAGCTGGCTTATTCGTAACCCATCCTGGTCGCGGTAAACGATCGGCAATGGGGCACGGCTGTGGGCGATAGTTCTCGCGTTCTCGTCATCGGTGAAGACACCTACCTCAAAGGGGAGGTGCGCAATGCCGGCCGTATCGAGGTCTATGGGTACCTTGAGGGCGGTGTGGCGGGCGAGCATCTCCTCGTGCTGCCGGGGGGGCGCTGCTTCGGCACGATCCAGGTGGAGGACGCCGACGTTCACGGCACTCTGCAGGGCGAAGTCTTCGTCAATCAGCTGATCACCATTCGCTCAACCGGCGCGGTCGCCGGCAACGTCCAGTACGGCCGGCTCGCTATGGAGATGGGCGCGAACTTGAGCGCCGAAGTGCGCAACGTGCCCCCCTCGATCTCCGGTGATCTCGATCTGCTGGTCGACAAGGGCCAATCGGTACGCATCACCCTCCAGGATCTCACCGCGCTCGACCCCGACAACGAGGCGCACGAGTTGACCTTCACGGTGTCGGGCGCCAGGAACGGCTTCGTGACGCTGTCGAGCGATCCGGCCCGCCCGGTCGAGACCTTCACCCAGGCCGACCTCGAAAACGGGAGCGTGCTCTTCCGCCACGACGGCACCAGCGCACCCGACGCCAGCTTCGACGTGGTGGTGGTCGACAGCGCCGGCGCAAGCTCCGGCGCAGCGCAGACGGTCAACGTCGCGGTAAAGTAGCCGCGGAAGGCCTAGTCCGGATCGCGATCAGCTCCCGCCTTGCCGAAACGCTTGCACAGGGCCGCCTTGGCCTTTCCCAACGCTCGGCGCTTCGCGGCGGACAAGTTCCGCTCTTCGCGGTTCATATAGAATTCCAGCATCGACATCGCTGGGCGGACGGGATTCTCGTTGTCGCGCGCGGGGTCTTCTGCCGAGGGCCGCGGCGCGACGGCGATTGGTTCCGGATCGCCCGATTTGCACACGCCGGCCGCCCGCGCAAAGTTCGCCCGCAGGGTCTCAGGTTTGTCGGGCATGGGCACATCCAGCGTGGGTCGGAGCGCGCGGATGCAAGCAAGGGGCACGGTAACGTTGCGTAAGATGCGCCATGTAAATTTAGCGCAAATGCCGGGGGGCACTAGGATGCAGCGCCGCCAGCCGCGGAGGTGCCATGCGCTACGAGATCGAGCCTTACGTCGGGGCGCTGCCGCTGCGCTTCGGGATGCCGCCGGACACGGTGCGCGAGATCGCTGGCGCGACGCGCTTTTCGAAAAAGAAGCCTGGCAGTCTCAGGGAGATTTACGTCGGAGGGGCGGCCTGCACGTTCGAAGGCGCTCCCGACCGGCTGGCGCTGGTCGAGGTCGGATTTGCCAAGGACATCGGGCCGGCGCTCGTCTACCGCGGCACCGCGCTGTTCGAGGGTCCGCGCCGCGCCGTCCTGCGGCGGCTGATCGGCGACGATGCGGAGGTGAAGGAGATCGCCGGCTTTCTCGTATTTCTGAAGCTGGGGATTGCCATGATCGGCTTTCACGACGGCCACGAGGAGGACCTCGCCGTGACGGTGTTTGAGCGCGGGCGCTGGGACGCCGAGATCCTCAAGATGAAGGCCTACAAGCTCGAGTGAGGGCGTCCGCGGCGGTCAGGAACGCGCGGCGCCGAACAGGAGCAGGAAGAGGCCCGTGCCCAGGCCCCAGGCGCCGTTGACCGTTGCGCCGACCGCGATGCGCGGCCACAGCTCGCCGGCCGGCAGGCCCTTGATCAGCGGCACTAGATAGATGGCAACGAGGGAGGGCGCCAGCGCGCCAACGACGATCCAGGCGACCCAGTAGGCGGCGCCGTCGGTGCGCGTGAGCAGCAGCGCGAGGCCGGCGCCCCACAGGCCGCCCCAGAACCCCTTTGAGATCAGCGACGGCACGCCGAGCGGCGGGATCGGGTCCAGCGGCCACGCCGGCCTGTCGGGCGGGATCGCGCCGGCCTGGACGAGACCGTACCAGGCGCTCTGGTGGAAGATGAGCGTTGCCAGGAAGCCTGCGGCGAAACCCAGGAGCAAGAGCCTCAAGGGAAAGGCTGACATCAATGATCTCCGCGCGACGGATCGAGCCGGGCGCGGTGCGCGGCGCCCATCGGTGCTCCGTGCTGATCCCCTCTAGGTTCCGGCCCCGGACTCAAGCGTTCGATAGGCGTGGGTGATGGCGAGCCAGCTGACCGGAATGCTCACGAGTATGCCGACCACGAGCGCCAGCAACCCCAGCAGATTGATGCCAACCAACGCGAGGCCCAAAAGGAACAACCGCCACTTGTGGCCCTTCGTGATGCGCCAGCTCTCCTTCAGGGCATCGATTGGGCCCGCCCCGCGGTCGATGACGACGTAGGGCACGAAGCACAGTCCCAGCGACGCGATGATTCCGGGTATCACGAACAACAGAAACCCGACGAAAATGATAATCCCGGCCAGGATCTCTGCGCCGAGAAAGCGCCAGATCGGCTCGGGATTCCAGAGGTCGCTGATCTTCACGCTCGCAATATCGTCGTGCGCGCGCAGGGCAAACGTCGCCGCCCCCAAGGCAACAAGGAGCGACAGTACGATGCTGACCAACAATTCGATGAATTGCGCGGCCGAGGGTGGCGGCGGCGGGACCCCGGGCTGGAATTCGGGACCCGGAAAAAACATGCCGGGTATAGACGGAATCAGCATCGTGAGAAGGAAGGCGCCGATGAGGATGCCCGGGCGGGTCTTGAACGTCTCCCAACCGAACCGGATGCAGTCGCCGATCGATAAAGCGGTCATGGCCTCTCCCCTTGCAAAATTTATGGCGCCGGTAATGAGTTACGATGGTTGTGATGGTGGACCGGTCCTTAACGAAGCAGACAGCCTACACGAATCGCGGGCCGACGGGGAGGGTTCGACCCATTGCTTGAGGGTTCGACCCATTGCTTTAAGACCTTGCTATCCCAACCTATGCAGAGTTGCAGCGTAGGCGAGGGCCAGGCAACGATGCGTAGCGTGAGATTAGCGGCCGTGGGGTTCAGCGTGCTGGCGGCCTTAGCCCCGGCGCCCGGCCGCGCAGATAACCTTTGGGACGTGGCGCATGCGCGCGCCAACGCCCGCGCCGGCGGACCGATCAGTGCGTACGATGCCGAGCTTCTGGATCGCTGGGGCTGCCTGAGCGGGACCAAAAGCGCGTTCTGCCAGCGTATCCGGCACGGGGCGCGCCGCGGCTGGGATCGTAAGAGGCGGCGCCGCGCGCGCCGGTAGGACGATCGGCGGTGGGCAAATTCCCCGCGTATTCAATTTCCCCGAGATGGGAGGATCGATATGGCCGACCCTGAAGCCCTCGCCGAGCTCGACCAGCGCATCGCCGCCGTGCGCGACAACCTCCGCGAGCTCGTGGAGCAGGCGGCGGCCTTTTCCGGCGCGGCCGATGAGGCGCGCGCCGCCGACCGCATCGCCAACCAGGAAGCGCGCCTCGCCGAGCTTCTGAAGGAGCGCGAGGCGCTGGAGCAGTAGGGCTTCCGCCGTCGCGCGAGTCAGCCGGAGCGGGCCGTGCGGTCGAGGTCGGCGAAATCGGCATCCGTCAGTGTAATGCCGGCCGCGGCGACGTTCTCCTCCAGGTGGGCAACCTTCGACGTGCCGGGGATCGGCAGCATGACGGGGCTGCGCTTCAACAACCAGGCGAGCGCGATCTGCGCGAGCGTCGCCTTGTGCCGCTGCGCCACATCCGCCAGCACCGAATTCGATTTGGCCAGCCCGCCGGCGCCGAGGGGAAACCACGGGATGAAGCCGATGGCATTCTTCTCGCAATAGTCGAGCACGTCCTCGCTTGCGCGGTCGACAAAATTGTAGCGGTTCTGCACGGTGGCGACCGGGAACACCTTGGACGCCGCCTCGATGTCGGCGATGGAGGCCTCGCTCAAGCCCGCGAAGCAGATGACCTTGCGGTCGAGCAGTCGCCTGATGGCGGCGAACTGCTCGTCGCGCGGCACCTTCGGATCGATGCGGTGGAGCTGCCACAGGTCGATCCGCTCAACGCCGAGGTTCGCAAGGCTCTTCTCGGCTTGGGCCATCAGATATTCGGGGCGCCCGTTCGCGACCCAAGCGCTGGGGCCGGTGCGCGTGAGCCCGCCCTTGGTGGCGATGACGAGGCCCTTATAGGGATGAAGCGCCTCGCGGATCATCCGCTCCGATACGTCGGGGCCGTAGGAGTCGGCGGTGTCGATGAAGGTGACGCCCAGCTCGGGCACGCGCTTCAGGGTGCGCAGTGCCTCGGGGCGGTCGGCCGGCTCGCCCCAGATGCCGGGGCCGGTGACGCGCATGGCTCCGAAGCCGAGCCGGTGCACCTCGAGCTCGCCGCCGATCTTGAAGGTGCCGGAGAGGGCGTCGTCGGGTGCCGTGCGTTGCCGAGTCTCGCTTGGCATCGGGGCTCCTTGTCTCCTGGAGAGTGTTCACCGCGTGCGACCTTGGGGGCCGCCGCGACCCAATCAAGTGCGCAGGAGAAGAATTTACCGGCGCAGGCTCTGTTCCCAGGGTAAATTGCCGCGGCACGCGCAAGAGGCAGTCACAGTGCCACACGCGATCCTTGGAGATCACCCATGAGCGAACGCGCGCAGACCTGGCGCAACGCGATCATCAGCGGCGTCTTTTTCGGTGTCATCTTCGGCCTCGTTATGTCGCTCTGGAACGGGCAACTGCCGCCCAGCTCGGCGGGAGACGTCGCAGCCATCGTCCTGATTATCGTGATCAGCGGCTTTGCATTCGGTCTCCTGACGGGTCTCTTCGCACGCTCCCGTTTCCTGCCGCAGGCGAAGGACATCGCGCTCGCTTCCGGCGAGGAGATCGAGTATTCCGGCCTCGCCAACCACTTTCTCAACATGGAGGCGCGCGGGGGGCGGCTCGCCGTGACGAAGACGCATCTCGTGTTCAAGCCGCACGTAGTCAATCTTCAGACCAGCGAGCTCAGCATCCCGCGTTCGGACATCGTGAGCGTTGCTGCGACGCGCACACTCGGCATCATTCCCAACGGCCTCGCGGTGACGCTCAAGGATGGCAAAGTTGAGCGGTTCGTCGTCAACAACCGCAAGCAATGGATCGCGCACCTCGCTCCGGCGCGGTAAGGGCCGGGCGCCTTTTCGCGCTGCCCAAGATCATGGCTGCAGCGATCGCGTTCCCTTGCTATAGCGGGGCCCCAAGTTCACCCCTGCACGGAGCTCACCCCATGCCGCAACCCAACGACGTCAATGCAACCCTTGAGCGCCTCGCGCGCGAGAATGCCGAGCTGAGCGGCCTGGCGCTTGCCACAGGCGTCATCCTCACCCAGCTCTTGCAGACGATGTGCTTGCGGGAACTCAACCCGCAAGCGGCAGCGACGAAGATCATCACCAATGCGGAGCAGGCGATTGAGGGCTTCAAGCCGGAGCAAGCCGGGCCGCACGACGCGGCCATGAAGACACGCGCGCTCCAGGCGGTGAAGCAGTACGAGAGGCAGCTCCGCTCCGTGTTGCCGGTCTGAGGCAAGCCCGGGCGAGTGGCGTCCGCCGCGCCGGCGCCTGCTCAGTACTTGAACAGCGAGGTGAGTGAGAACGACGAGCCCTCGACGACAGGCGGGGCCTCGGCGATCTGCGGATAGGGCTCATCGAGATAGACGTTGAGGCCCGTGGCGCGCCCGTCCTTGATCAGCGAGGCGACATAGGCCCAGCCCTTGGGCTCCAAGCCGATGCACGCTTCCGACATCTCGCCCTTCAAGCGCATATGGATGGCAATATTTCCACGCCTGAGGATGGCGGCGGTTTGCGCCGCTGTGAACCGGTCTCTGTTCCAGAGTTTCTTCAAGTAGATGGCGACAACGTTGCGCTTGGTTTTCGGGCCCCAGCTGATGCGTCGCTTTTTGTCGCCTGAGAAGGCATACCTTCCCGGCGGGAGCGAGCCGAGCCCTCTTGCGGCCAGGCAATTGGGATCGGGATTGTTTCTGCACACGTCCCTGCCGGAGATCGCCCAGGCGATGCTTCTGCCGCCGACTTTCGGGTCGTCGGCCACGACAAAGAGACGGCCGGTGCTGATCGTGTAGCCGAGGCGGAAGGGACGCACGGATGCGGGCACCTCGCGAACGACATCCTGATAGGGGTTGCAGATCTCGCCGCCGGTCAACTTCCGCTCATAGCCGTTGAGATGAATGGTGACATAGTCGACATTGGACGCGCAGTCCCACTGAGGCAGGACCTTCCTGTCTTTGAGAGCGATCTCCGGCGCGGGTGTTGCGGGCGCCGGTGTGGCCGCAGTCTGGGTCTTCCGCTTTTTCGGCACCGGGAGCGCGATTTGCGGGAGGGCCGGGGGCTCGGGCTCGGCCCGCGGCTGGCGGCGGAGCCGCTCGCACGCTTGCGACACCTTGGGGGGCTGGATCTGCTGGACGGCGAGCTGCCTGGCGGCGGCGCCGCTGGCCCCGTGCTCGATGTAGGCTTTGGTGAGCGCGCGCTGAACTTCGATCTGCTCGGGCGAGAGATCGAATATGCAGTCCTCATAGATTTGGTCGCCGACCTTGCTGAAGAATTCGGCGATCTCATCCGCTGCCGCTGCCGCTCTGGCATCGGTGTTTTGCGATGGCTGCGCCTGGCCATGGCCTGGCGACGCCAACACCAAGCTCGCGGCACAAACGAGCACCGTCCTGCGGATTGCGTCCATAGGCGTTCCTTCAGGCACGGGATGCCCTAAGCCTGATTCCCGACACCCGCTGTGGGCATTCCTAGCGCAAAAGTCGGGGCAAGAGAAAGGCTATGGCCGATCGGTTCTGGCCTGGCGCCGGATTGGTGCGGCTGCGAAAAGAGCCTGCCCGCGTGATTTGCCGCCGCGCTGATTGCGCGCGCGCCTTTGGCCTCGCGGGGTTTCGCCCCCGAGGGGATAAGAGAGATGAGGGGCTGCGGGGCGGGGAGCGCCGCAATCCGAAACTTTTAAAGGCGGCGCTGCTGCCGCCCCGCGCAGGATTTTTTAGGCCTACCCGCAGCAATTAAGCGGTTCTCGCACCCCGGGGTTTCACCGGGGCGAGTGCGGCGAGCCCCAGGCAGTCTGCCGCGCGTGACGCCAGAGTACCCGGCCTGCAGCCCGCCCTCGATGCAGGACG
>Ga0315553_10001164_pt1 | contig 22198 bp, 19 predicted proteins | sample SalMarSW160140MG_FD_203099 | JGI IMG/M metagenome (GOLD analysis project Ga0315553, IMG submission 203099) | Salt marsh sediment microbial communities from the Plum Island Ecosystem LTER, Massachusetts, United States - Salt Marsh Sediment SW1601-40 ... | reverse complement strand
AAGTGTTACCCCGCAACAAATCCGCAATCCACAATCCGCAATTGCCTACACTGCCACCGTGACGCCTGGTCCCATGCTGGACGACAGGCAGATTCTCTTGATGTATTTGCCCTTGGCGGTGGACGGTTTCGACCGCTGGATCTGGTCGATGAGTGCCTCGATGTTCGCCGTCAGATCCTCGGGGGGAAAAGATTTCTTTCCCACCGGCGCGTGGATGTTGCCGCCGGCGTCGACGCGGTACTCGATCTTGCCGGCGGCGAACTCGCTGACTGCGGCCGGGACGTCCTCGGTGACCGTGCCGGACTTGGGCGCCGGCATCAGACCTTTCGGGCCGAGGAGCCGGCCGAGCCGGCCGACGAACCGCATCATCGACGGGGCGGCGATGGCCACGTCGAAGTCGAGCCACCCGTCGTTCACCCTCTGCACCAGTTCCTCGCCGCCCGCCTCGACGGCGCCCGCCGCCTTGGCCGCCTCCGCTTGGTCCTCCGGGCAGAACGCGATGACCCGCAGCGTCTTGCCGATGCCCTTGGGCAGCGAAATCGTCCCGCGCACCGACTGATCGGGCTTCTTGGGGTCGAGGCCGGTGCTGACCGCGATCTCGATGGTCTCGTCGAACTTGGCCGAGGGCTGCGACTTGATCACGTTCAGGGCCTCGGCCAGCGGGTAGCTCTTGTCGCGGCTCACCGTCCCTTCCGCCGCGCGATACCGTTTGCTTCTCTTCATTCCGCGTCCTCTGCCGCCCGAGTCAGGCGCTCCAACAAAAGGGTAGGGCGGACATCCGCCTTCGCGAGAGGGACATAGCCGCTTCGGCGGAGTCCCTTCCTCTCGGCCGTCGGGCAGGCAGGAATGCCTGCCCCACCGGCGTCATGTTCGGGGCCCTAGTCGACGATATCGATACCCATGCTGCGAGCGGTGCCTTCCAACTGCCCGACCGCCGCCGCCAGATCCCTGGTGTTGAGATCCTTCATCTTCTCCTTGGCGATCGCCTCGATCTGGGAACGGGTCACCTGCGCGACCTTCTCTTTGTTCGGCACGCTGGACCCCTTGACGATATTGGCCGCCTTCTTCAGCAGGGCCGACGCCGGGGGGCCGAGCACCTCGAAGGAGAACGACCGGTCCCGGTAGATCGTCATCTCGACGGTGACGGTGGTGCCCTGGAGGGCGCGCGTGCGGTCGTTGAACTCCTTGCAGAACGCGCCGGGGTTGACGTTCCTTGGGCCCAGAGCGACGCCGACCGGGGGGGCGGGCGTTGCCTGGCCCGCGACCACCTGCATCCTGAAGACCTCGACGACTTCTTTCGCCATTTGCGTTTATCCGTGTTTACCCGGGGCCATTCATCCGACGTTATGCCTTTTCGACCTGCCAGTATTCGAGCTCGACGGGCGTCGGGCGGCCGAAGATGGTCACCACGACGCGGAGGAGACCCTTGTCGCCCAGCACTTCGTCCACCGTACCATCGAAGTTTTTGAACGCGCCCTCGACGATCTTGATGTTGTCGCCGGGCTCGAGATCGATCTTGAGGGTCGGAGTGTCTTCCTTGCTCTCCGCCTCGGCGGTGACCTTTTCCACCTCTCTCTCGCTGAGCGGCACGGCGATGCCGCTGGTGCCGAGGAAGTCGCCGATGCCGGGACAGTTCTTCACCAGCGCCAGCGTCTCCTCGTTCAACTCCATCTCCACGAAGAGGTAGCCCGGGTAGATCTTCCGTTCCGAGATCACGCGCTTGCCGCCTTTGATCTCCGACACCTTCTCTGTGGGGACGAGGATGCCGTTGATGTGGTCGTCCTGCCCGGCGGCGCGAACGCGGGTCAGCAGACCCTCTCGCACCGTCTCCTCCCGGTTGGTCTGCACCCGCAACACGTACCACTGTTTCACGCTGAGCCCTCTGCTATTGGTACAGGCCGATCACCCTCAGGAAACCGGCGAGCCCGACGTCGACCACGAAAATGGACAGCCCCAGGATGACCACCGTGGCGATGACCACGATGGTCGAGCCCTGAACTTCTTCCCGGGTGGGCCACACGACCTTCCTCATCTCGCTCTCTGTCTCGATCAGGATGTCACCCATCTTGCGATGGAAGAAGGCGATGAACACCGTAGCGACGGCGAGCGCGGCAAACACGACTCCGGCCCAGATGTGCCGGCTCGGCCAGAAGTCCCACTTCGTCGCCGCGTCGGTCGCGTAGAACGTGATGATCCCGCCGACGATGGCTAGCGGCATCCGCGCCCACATGCCCTCTTGCTTCTTGTAGACTTGGAACTCCATCGGCGAGCATTACCTCAAACGTGACACTTCAGCCATTTGAAGCGTTGCCGTCAAACCGAGCGCCGAAAACGGCCCCTGCCATGGCAGGGCAGAAGGGACTCGAACCCCTAACCGCCGGTTTTGGAGACCGGTGCTCTGCCAAATTGAGCTACTGCCCTGTGTGGGCATCGGCTCCGGCCGACGCCCCACCGGCCGCCGGCCGGCCACTTGCGCTCTACTTCCTGCGTTCCTTGTGCGGCGTATGCGTCCGGCAGAAGCGGCAATACTTCTTCAGCTCGAGCCGGCCGCTGCCGCGCGTCTCCTTGCTCGTCCGGTAGTTCTGGTGCTTGCACTCGGTGCATTCGAGCGTGATGTACTGTCGCATAGACTCACTCGATGATCTTGGTGACCACACCCGCGCCGACGGTCTTGCCGCCTTCGCGAATGGCGAACCGCATGTTTTCTTCCATCGCGATCGGCTTGATCAGGTCGATGGCCAGCAGGACATTGTCGCCGGGCATCACCATCTCGGCGCCGCCGAGCAGCGCGGTGGAGCCGGTCACGTCGGTCGTCCGGAAGTAGAACTGCGGCCGGTAGCCGGTGAAGAACGGCGTGCTGCGGCCGCCCTCTTCCTTGGCCAGGACGTAAACCTGGCCCTCGAACTTGGTGTGCGGGGTGATGGAGCCGGGCGCGGCGATGACCTGCCCGCGGCTCAGCTCGTCCTTCTCGACCCCGCGGAGCAGCACGCCCACGTTGTCGCCCGCGATTCCTGAATCCAGCGTCTTGTTGAACATCTCGACGCCCGTGCAGGTGGTCTTGCGGGTGTCGGCCAGGCCGACGATCTCGACCTCGTCGCCCACCTTCACCTTGCCGCGCTCGACGCGGCCGGTGCCGACCGTGCCGCGGCCCTTGATGCTGAACACGTCCTCCACCGCCATCAGGAACGGCTTGTCCACGTCGCGGACGGGCTCGGGGATGTTGGCGTCCAGCGCCTCGAGCAAGTCGAGGATCGCCTTGCAGTCCGGGTTCTCCGGATCGCCGTCCGCCTGCATGGCCTTGAGCGCGGAACCGCGGATGACCGGGATGTTGTCGCCGTCGAACTTGTTCTTGGTCAGGAGCTCGCGGACCTCGAGCTCGACCAGGTCGAGCAACTCGGGGTCATCCACCAGGTCGATCTTGTTGAGGAACACGACCAAGGCGGGCACGTTGACCTGGTAGGCGAGCAGCACGTGCTCTTTGGTCTGCATCATCGGGCCGTCGGCCGCGTCCACCACCAGGATGGCGCCGTCCATCTGGGCCGCGCCGGTGATCATGTTCTTGATGTAGTCCGCGTGGCCGGGGCAGTCGATGTGGGCGTAGTGCCGCTTGTCGCTCTCGTACTCGACGTGGGCCACGGCGATGGTCACGATCTTGCTCGCGTCGCGCACCGTCCCGCCCTTGGCGATCTCCTCGTACGACTTGACCTTGGCGCGGCCTTGCTTCGCACACACCCGGGTGATCGCCGACGTGAGCACGGTCTTGCCGTGGTCGATGTGACCGATCGTGCCGACGTTCACGTGCGGCTTCGTCCGCGCAAACTTCTCCTTGGCCATCTTCTGTCCTCCACACGCTCCGGCCCTCGCCGCTTGCGCGCCACACGCAGAACGCCGGGACCCGATCTCGGGTTCTCATCATCAATGCCGGCGGGCCGAGCGGCCGGCCGACTCAACCACTTCCTCGAGAGAGCTGGTGATGGGGGTCGAACCCATGACCTCGTCCTTACCAAGGACGCGCTCTACCACTGAGCTACACCAGCCTGCCGGTTGCCTGGAGCGGGCGATGGGAATCGAACCCACACAGCCAGCTTGGAAGGCTGGGGCTCTACCGTTGAGCTACGCCCGCGTCCCTGACCCGCCAGACGCTAAATGGTGGGCAGAGCAGGATTCGAACCTGCGAAGGCTGAGCCACCAGATTTACAGTCTGGTCCCTTTGGCCACTCGGGAATCTGCCCGTCTCTCGGCTCCGCCCGCGCTCAACTCCGCCGCCGGCAAACGGCGGGCGCGCCGCGAACTGCACGCAGCCCTCCGGGGCGACTACCTTGTCAAAAGACAACTCTTAACCTTGGCTGGCCTTAGCCGGCGAAGGCTGGAGCCAGCGGTGAGATTCGAACTCACAACCTTCCGCTTACAAGGCGGAAGCTCTGCCGTTGAGCTACGCTGGCCTTAAGTGGCCAAATGTAGCGAATTGAGAACTATAACACATTTTGGCCCCATGTCAAACAAAAATCACCCGCTTTTTTTGGGGATTTTTTGAGGGAAGGAAAAGTTTTTCGTCTCGCCCCCGCAGGACTTGGGCCGGGGGTTCATAATTCCATCCCAAATGACCTCTAGGTGAAGGGCCGAACGGTCGCACGGGTGGGCGCCCGGCGCCGGTCCTGTCACCGGTTCCGGATGACGGGCAGCCACTTTGGCAGCGCCGGGCGCTGCTGCGGGTCGCCCAGGACCGTCTGCCACTTCTCGTCGGTGAGGCGGTCCTTCATCGGGTGCTTGAACTCGTAGTACGAGAAGACCGCGCCGCGCAGTGCAACCGTCCGCCCGTTGACGGGCATGCGCACGGTCAGCAGGAACGGCGCGCCCACCGCCTCCTCCAGGACGACGCTCGCGTTGGTATCCGTGTGCACGTCGGCCACCAGCGCCATGTGCGAATCGGTCTCCGACTTGATCTTCTTGCTGACCGCCGGGGGCAGGCGGGTGATGCGCTGCAGCGAGCGGCCCGTGCCGGCGAGCACGCTCCAGTCCCGCTCGGAGAGCGGCTTGCCGGCAAGCTCCTTCTCGGCAATGGCGGCAAGCTGCACGCACAGCCCGTTGAACTGGCCGTACTTGTCCTTCAGGACCCCCGGCAGCACGCCCAGCGCGGCGAGGTCCGTCTCCATCTTCTTGACCATCGCCCCGATCCGCCGGAACACCTCCGGCTGCGGCTCGAGGTAGCACGGCGGCGTACGCCGCATCGACCTCGGCGCCGGTGTGTAGCTCTGCTTGACGTACAGGATGGTGTCGTGCCGCAGCTCGGCCCACGAGGCAAGCGACGTGGCCAGTTGCTTGCGCAGCCAGGCGTTCGACCGCAGGCACCCCGGCACATGCTTCGAGGTGAGCGGCTTCATCATTGGCTGGAGCGCGTAGAGCCAGGCGTAGTACAGGTTCTCGGCCTTGCGCTGCTTCATCATCGCGCCCACGTCCTTGCGAAGGAACGCCAGCATCTTGTCGTAGCCGTCGTAGGCCGTGTCGCCCTCGGCCTTGAGAATGCCGAGAGCCTCTTCGCAGCCGAACACCGCCATCACGTCCAGCCCGCGCGGCATGAACCGCCGCTCGGGCGGCCCGATGTAGATATTCCGCCCCCACGTGAACGGATGCGGGTCCTTCGGGCCGGTGTAGACGAGCGGATGTCTGGGCACGCCGTAGCCGAACGGGCGGTCGGCGTCGGTGACCAGGCACTGGGTGATGTAGCTGTCGGGCGTGAACCGTTGGGCCATGAAGCAAAAGCCCTTGCGGCCCGAGCCGAGCGAGTCGATCTTCGGCTTGGTGAACGCGGTCGCGAGCCGGATGAACTCGGCCAGCTTGGCGCCATCGTTGAGCTTCGTCGGCAGCGGCAGCGCGCCCCACACCTTTTGGGCCAGCGCCCTGACCTCGTGCGGGTTGAGATCTTCCGTTCGCCCGGCGAAGAGCGTGGTGGGGATGTAGAGCTTGTCCCACGTCTTGATGGCCGGTTCGCCGTTGACCTTGACGTGGTGGAGCATCCAGGTGATGAGGAGCGCGGCCTTGGCCTCGCGCGGCTTGTGTCCGGAGGTCCAGGGATCGACGCCGGCGGGGAGCGGGGCGCAGTCGGGCCGGGCCACCTCGAGGCGGAACATCCGCCGTCCGTACCACATCATCGCGATGAAATAGCGCTTGAACGCCTCGTTGCGCGTGTAGTGGCCGCGCGGGATGTACTGCGAGAAGTCCTCGCAGTTCGCCAGCGTTCCCGAGATATGCCCGCCCTCGTGCTTCTCGATGAGGGCGAGGTCCTTGGCGACCACCTTCGCCACGTCCGCGGGCACCTTGAAGTCCGGGTCCAGGATCTTCGCCGGCACACAGAAGAACGCCTTCACCTCGCGGGCGAGCTGGAGGTCGCTCTGCCGGCACCAGCCGACCATCGCCGAGGTCAGCTCCGTCGCCAGCGGATGCAGCTTGTCGATCTCGATCAGGCGGAGCGAATCGTCGAACAGCAGGTGAGCCGCGTGGAGCACCACGTCCGTCGTCACGAACTGCGGCTGGTTGCGGGCCTTCAGTTCATCGTACACCTTCAGGATGCTTTTGTACGAGTAATCCGGCTGGATGGTGAACGACGATCCGTCCCCTTGTCCCGCGGCGATCGGCGCGACCCCGGCCGCCAGCAACACCGCGAGCACGACGCTGGCCCAGCGCATTCTTCTCATGGCGCATTCCTCCTACAGGTTTTCCGGTACAATTTAGACGCGCGCCCGCCGCCGCAGTTGCACGGTTTTCCTCCGCGGCCCGATGTCGGAGACGGCTCGCCGCAGCGCGACGGACGCTTGACCGACCGAGGCGAGCGGATATACTAATCTGCGGCAGCACATGACCGCGCTCAGGCATCGGCGCCGCAGACCTTCACTGGGCGGAGCCGACGGATCGCGCCAGGAGGGAGGATCGCCAGGATGAGCACGACGTCCGCACGCTCGAACGACCTTGGCCTGCCGCCCGGAACGCTCATCCACGTGGGCGAAAAGCGAACCGAGAAGGTCCGCATCACGGTCATCGACTACTCGGAGTCGGAGTGCCAGGAGCGGGCGGTGAGCACGGTCGCTGAGTGCGCCGGGCTCAAGGACACGCCGACCGTCACCTGGATTAACGTGGACGGCGTTCACGACGTGGACGTCATCCGCGACCTGGGGAAACAGTTTGACCTCCACCCCCTGCTTCTGGAAGACATTGCCAACACCACCCAGCGCGCCAAGGCCGAGGACTACAACGACTACCTGTTCACCGTGCTCAAGATGCTCTATTACGATGAGGAGGACGACGAAGTCCAAGCGGAACAGGTCAGCCTCGTCATCGGCCCGCGGTTCGTCCTGTCCTTCCAGGAACGTGAGGGCGACGTATTCGAGCCGATCCGCGACCGCATCCGCACGGCCAGAGGCCGCATCCGGCAGACGGGGGCGGACTACCTGGCCTATTCGCTGATCGACGCGATCGTCGACAACTACTTCCTGATCCTGGAGGGGGTGGCCGAGCGGATCGAGGTCATGGAAGAGGAACTCGTGTCGCAGCGCGCGCCCGAGTTGTCCCACGAGGTTCGCCGAATGAAACACCAGGCGCTCCTCCTGCGCAAGTCCGTGTGGCCGCTGCGGGAGGTGATCAATACCCTGGGCCGGGGCGATTCGCCGTTGATCCAGCCGGCCACACTGCCCTACCTCCGCGACGTGTACGACCATACCATCCAGGTGGTCGACACCATCGAGGTCTTCCGAGACGCCATCAACAGCATGCTCGGCACCTACCTGTCGGTTCTCAGCAACCGGATGAACGAGGTGATGAAAGTCTTGACCATCATCGCCACGATCTTCATCCCCCTGACGTTCGTCGCGGGGGTGTACGGGATGAACTTCAAGGTCATGCCCGAGCTGAACTGGCGCTGGGGCTATCCGGCCGCGCTCGCGGTCATGGCCGTCGTCGTGATCGGGATGCTCGTCTATTTCAGAAAGAAGAAGTGGCTGTGAGGGGCTTGCCGCCCCTCACCGTTCCGTGCCCGGCCTCATCGCCGGCGGCCGCGGCCGAACGTGATGCCGCGCGTTTCCATCCGCTCGCGGAGCGCCCGGCGGTATTCGACCCGGCGGGCGCGGTCTTCCGGGTCGCCGGTCTCGATGCGCTCCTTGAGCCGCTCGGGGGTGAACCGGCGGCCGCGACGTGGCCCCCGATCCGCGCGGCTGCTCGCCTGGCTGTCAGGCTTGGGGGAGTTCTTCTCGGCCGCCTCGCGTTCCTGGCGGCGCGTCTCCCGCTGCTGGCGCCCCGCGAGCATGCGGTCGATCTGCCGGTCGAGGTAAACGACCTTCTCCTTCTCGGGCAGCTCGAAGTACTTGTCCATCTGTTTCTCGACGACCTTCTGCATCAGAGGGCGCATGACCTGCCGGTGGCGTTCGCGCTCCTCTTCCGACGGCTCTTTCTCGCTATCGGCGCGCCGGCCGCGGCGGAAGAACGGCCGGACGTCTCTCTCCGCGAATTGTTCGGCGACCCGTTCGACGTACGCCTCGCGCTGCGCCTCGTCCAGCGTGGCGAAATCGTCAGAGACCATGTAGGCGATGGCCTGCTCGGCCATCTGTTCGGGATTGTCACCGGCGGGCAGCGCGGGCGCCTCGGGCTTCTTCTCCGGCCAGGCGAGATAGGCCGCCGCAGCGGCTCCGGCAACCACGGCCACCACACACGTCGTGACCAGCAGCGACTTCCGGTTCATGGTTCTCTCCTGCCCGGTTTGCTCTGGCGGTCGCGCGGGCCCCGACCCCCCGAATGCGGGCCGGGAGGTCCGGGCTTGGCGCCGCGGAACGCCCTCAGCTCCTCTTCGGTGACGGCGCCGTCGCCGTCGGTGTCGGCGCGCGACAGCCGATGCCAGGTCAACTCGGGCACCTCGCCCTGCGTCAGCTTGCCGTCCTTGTTGAGGTCCAGGCGGCGGAACATCTCTTTCGGATCTCGGAGCCAGCGTGACCGGCCGCGCCGGCCGCGGCGGACCAGGGGGGAGCGCTTCTGGAGCCCTCGGAAGTGCTCGTCCCATCGCTCGAACTGCTCGGCGGTCAGCGCGGCTTTCATCTCCTGGCGCAGGGAGTCGTGCTCGGCCAGGATGCGCTCCGCCGTGTCGTCGTGGATGGCGCGGAGGCGCTCGAGCCGGCGGGCCATGACCTCGCGGATGGTCGCGGTTTGCTCTTCGTCGAGGCCGCATTGCTCCGCGACGCACACCGCGATCTCCTCCGCAGAGTGACGCCCCGGGCCGGGGGGGGGCGGTTCGGGCGGCTTGAGCCACAGCATGGCGCCGCCCGTCCCGAGGGCGATGCCGCTGAGCAGGATCACGGCGCCCAGGAGCAGCACGAGGCCGGTCCGCCCGCGGCGGGGCGGCGCTTCGGCTCGGACAGTTTCGGACGTGTCGTGCGTGTCTACCATAGCTCGGTCACCTCGAAAGAGGCGCATAGCTCCGTCAGTGGGTCGGGTGCGCTCGTCCAGTAATGCACGGCGACGGCCAGGAGCACCGAGGCGGCGACGGCGGAGGCGGCGGCAAAGACGGACAGCGGCCAGACGCGGAACCGGCGCCGCGACCGGATCTCCGCCAGCACGCGGGCGGTCACGCCGCGCACCGGCGGCTCTTCCTTGCGGGCCTGTCGAGCCAACTCCTCAAGCGCCTTCAGTTCGTCCATGGCAGCGTCTCCAGAAGACGGTCGCGTTCCGCGATCTTCTTCAGCTTCCCGCGGGCCCGGTGCGCCCGCATCTTGACCGCCGCGACGTTCCAGCCGGTCCGCTCGGCGATCTCCTTCATCGAGCATCCTTCCAGGTACTCGAGCGTCAGGACCAGGCGGTCGGCCGGTCGCAATTGTGCCAGCAGGGCGTCGAGCAGTTCCCCGGCGAGGGCCGGGTCGGTCTCTTCCGGCTTGCCGGCAAGCCCCTGGACCTCGCTCAAGGGTACGCGGCCCTTGTCCTTCGCCCGCTTCTTCCAGAAGCGGTATCCGACCCGGGTGCCGATGCGGCGGAGCCAGTGCAGGAACGGCGCGTCGCCGCGGTAGCTCTTCAAGCTCAGGTACGCCTCGACAAACACGTCCTGTATCAACTCCTCGCACTGAACGCGGTCGCGGCTGAACCGCCACATCAGGCGTGCAACCTGCGGCTCGTAGCGCTCGACCAGCCGCGCAAACGCGTCGTCGTCGCCGGCCAGCGAAGCCCTGATGTCGGTCCAGTCCGTTTCATCCACGCCGTGGTCTTACCTGCCCTGCCTATCCGCCCCTGTCGCGTCATGCCAATCATAATCGAACTTCGGTCAGATTACGACCCCGATTCCGTGCCGGCGCACCACGGCTCAGACGCCCGGACGGATCCGAGCGCCTGAGCTGCACGCGCGGGCGTATCGACGCCCTACTTCTCGGGCCGCGGGCCGAGAGGCGGCCCGAAGTGGTGCCGCCGGCCGCGAAAGCGCCGGCGGAGTTGATCCTGCTTCTTGAGCTGCTCTTCGGTGAGGACCTTCTTCATCTCCTCGTGCATCTTCTTGCGGATCTCCGCCATCTTCTCGCGCTGCTCCTCGGTCAGGCCGAGGCCGTGCTCCTTGCGGACCTCTTCCTGCTTCTTGATCTGCTCGGCGGTGAGGACCTTCTTGATGTCCTCGCGAACCTGCTTGATGATCTCGTGCCGCTTCTCGGGGGAGTCGGCGGCCTTGATCTTCTCGCGGGCGGCCTCGCGGATCTCGGCGATCTTCTTCTTCTGTTGCTCGCCCAGCTCGAGCTTCTCGCCCAGGCGGAGCATCAGGGGCCCGCGGCGCATGCCCGGCCCGCGGCGCATGCCGAGCCCGCGCCGCCGCATCTGGCGGCCGCGCCGGCCAGGGCCCTTCCCGCCCGGTCCGTCCTTCGCCAAAGCCGGCCCCGCGGCCAGCGCCAATGCCAACGTCACTGCGGCAAACATCCAATACCGTTTCATCTCTTCTTCCTCCTTGAGTAAACGGTTCTCATTGACCGCCCGGCGGAACCACTCGAGTACGTTCACCCCCTTAGTGGCGGGGCGGCGGGTTTGGTAACGGGAATTCTCGCCACGAAGAGCCTGACGCGGCTTCGGGGCTTCGCCCCTCAGCCGCAACCAAATTGGAAAAGGAAGGACGCTCTCTGCATAAGGGGAATGGCTCATCAAGCAACCCATTTGCGAGGGGCGTCCTATGACCGATTTTATCACACGGCACACGGAAGTCATCGAGTGTGTTCTGGAGGGGTTCGACCGGCTGATGTTCCGAGGCGTGCTGCGCTCGATCAACTACTCGCATGGGCTGGATCGGTTCCTAACGGCTCATGGGATTTTGCTCAAGGACTTCGGTTCGTTCGCGGAGCAATGCACGCGAGCGTTGGATGCACGGGCGAAGGAGGTCGCGACGAAGTCGAACCGGCCGTACATCTACCTTCAGTCGTCCGGTGTTCGGAAGGATGAATACGCCCGGCAGATCGCGGAACGCGATGGCGTCACGGCGGGGCTGATTTGCGTGCTGGCGTGTGTCGAGCCGTGCGTGACGGCCGACCTGCGCCGGAACCGGGATTCGGGTCACCTGGAGGTGACGTACCGGATGCGGAAGTGCCGCTTCTTTTACTTCTACTGGCTGGATTGGGAGTTCGGCCTGATGCATCTGCGGATTCAGTCGTGGGTTCCGTTCGACGTTCAGGTCTACGTGAACGGGCGGCTCTACCTCGCCGAGCAGTTGAAGCGCGAGAGCATCTCCTTCGAGCAGATTCACAACGCCCTGTTCGACATCGGAGACCTGCCGCGGGCCCAGGCGATTCTGCGCCGCTTGGAGACTCGGAACTGGGCGAGGTTTCTCAACCCGCCGGCCCGCCGAGTGAACCCGCTGCTCAAGGAATTGGGATTCGTCGGGCGGTTCGGCTACTACTGGACGATCTATGAGAGCGAGTATGCAACCGACGTGCTCTTCAAGAGCCGCAAGGCCCTTCAGAAGGTTTATCCGTCTCTGTGGGGACACGCCCTCCGACACTTCTCCAGCCGCGACGTGCTGCGCTTCCTGACCGACCGCGTACGAGGCATGCTGCCCAACCGCGTCGTCACCTCCAAGCGCCACCGAGTGGAGGGAGTCCGTCTCAAGCATCAGGTCAACGAGAACTCGCTCAAGATGTACGACAAGGAGGGCATCATCCTCCGCATCGAAACGACGATCAACAACCCGCGCCGATTCCAGGCGTTGCGCCGCAAAGACGGCCGACTGGTCTGGGGAAAGATGAGCAAGGGACTGCGGGACCTGGCCCGGCGCATCACCATCTGCCGGGACGCCAATGGGCGCTATCTGGAGGCGCTCGCCGTTGTCGGAGATCCGACCCCGTCGCACCAGCTTCTCGATGCCGTCAGCCGGCGGGTACGCAAAGGCCGGAAGCCGTATCGGCCGTTGCGGCCCATTGCACCCGAGGAGAGCCGTCTTTTCGAAGCGATCCTTCACGGTGAGCATCTCCTCCACGGCTTCACCAGCCGCCACATCCAACGCCTGCTCTTCCCCACCCAGGCGAACACCCCAAAAGAAGCCGCCCGCCGGCGTGGACAAGTCGCCAGACACCTTCGGCTCTTGCGAGCACACCAACTCATCCGCAAGGTCCCACATCGAAACCTCTATCGCATCGCACCCCACGGACACCTGCTGATGGCCACCGCCCTTATCTTCCGTCAAACCGATTGGGCACTCTTGAAAGACACGGCCGCATGAAAAGTGTCCAAAAAAACAAACTTCTGACAGCTTGTAGTACGAAGGAGTGAGGAGTCTTCTTCGTGTCCTTCCACCTCCGGCAAGGCTTCGGCGGACAACGCGTGATCGTAACACTTCAGCCAAGTGAAGAGGTGGAATCCGGGTCATTTGCAGCCGAGGGCATTGACCTCGGCCGTTTCCAGACGAGAATTGAATGACCCTGCCTTTGACCCGGCGCACGGGGCGCGGTATAATGCCACGGCACGGAACCCCATCGGGAGTCGTGGCGTGCCCCAGCAACGGCAGTCAAAGGCAGCGCGTTCTGCGCGCGCCGAACTTCTGGTTGCGATCATCCTCATCTTGGCGGTCATCACTATCATGGGCCCGGTCCTGCGGCGCACCTACCAGACCTCACTCATCCTGCGCTGCCGGCACCAGCTCGTCCAGATCTTCGGCGCCGTCCGGAACTACGCACAGAGTTCCGGTGGCTACCCGCCCTGTCAGGACGTGCCGCTCGGCGAGGGCTCCATCGGCACGTGGCGCGAGCAGGTCGATACGCTCCTGCAGGCGGACGACAACCCCCGGGGCGAAGGGAAGAGCCGCCTGTGGGGCTGTCCGGCAGGAGGCGGGTACGTCGGGAACGTTCACGTGTTCGGGCCTCCTCACGCGCCGATGGATTCCTTCAGGCTCCGGCTGGAGATCGGCGTGATCGCGGACGGGGCGCAGGAGAGTGACCGCGCGGGCCTGGGCGGCTTCGGGGATATTGAGTGGCGCCACCGCGGCGGCGCCAACGTGATTTTCCTCGACGGCCGCGTGCAGTGGATCCACGAGGACAAGGCCTGGGCGGTCCGACGGTACTGGGACGGGCCACAGTAGAAGCCGGCAGCTTCTGATCAGCGGCGCTTGATCGGCGAGAGACGACTGGGCTTGCGAGCTCCAAAAAAACAGTGGGGCGGACATTCCTGTCTGCCCCGTGGCAGGCAAGAATGCCTGCCCCACCAGGGTCTTGATAGAGCCCCTTATTCCGGCGGCGGGGGCGGCTGTTCGTCCGGGGCTTCTTCGTCAGGTTCCCCTGTCTTGCGAGGCTTCTCCTCGGCGGCTCGGGCCTCGTGACGGGCGGCGCGGCGCGCCCGGGCGAAGCTCTGCAGCCGGCGGACCTGGATCACGATGATGTGCATCAGGTAGTAGGCGGGGACCGATTCGGCCAGCCCGACGAGCAGGCCGCCTGCGATCCAGCAGGACAGCAGGGGGCGGAGTCTCTCGGCGAAGAATTCGCCAATCCGCATCTCACGCACCGATCGGAGGGCGGCCTCCAGGTCGGCCCCGAGGCTGATCTCGGCCCCGAGCCCGTTCAAAAAGACCTCGCCCACCCGGCAATTGAACAAATAGAGGGCGACGTACGTGAAGGGATTGGACACGCAAGTGCCCGCGATCATTGCCAGGACGTTTCCGCCCAGCAGCAAGGTGACCGGGATGCCGGTGAACAACTGGAGGCCCGGCGGCATCAGGTTCCCGAAGATCACGCCCAGCGCCATCCCGCGCGCGATGGCGTGCGGCGAGCCCCGAAGCTTTACCACCCGCCGGTACAGCCATCGGCGCCAGTGCCGGAAACGGATACGGATCATGTTGCACCCCTTCGATGACGATCGGCGGCATTATACTCGCCGCCAGGCGCTTCCGCAAAACTTGACTTTTGTCGCGGCCTGGGTTATTATCTTGTTGGGGATCACTTCATCGGAACCCTTGTTTCTGCGAGGCGTTTGATGCGACTTTGCTACCAGTGTGGTACTGAGCTACCGGATCGGCAACGGGTGCCTTTCAAGGAATTGTGCCCTCATTGCGACGCGTTCCTCCACTGCTGCCGAAACTGCCGGCTGTACTCGCCGGACGCGCACAACCACTGTCTGAGCCGGACCACGGAGTACGTGGCAGACGTGGAGCGCGGAAACTACTGCGACGAGTTCGACTTTCGACAGACCGCAGCGCCGGAATCGAGCGCCCAGACGGGCCGAAGGCCGGAACGCCCGTCCGGGACCCGCTCGCTCACGCCGCGCGAGAGATTCAACCAACTCTTCAAGGATTAGACGTTCGTGGGCCCGGCCGCGGTCGGGATCGGCCGTTTTGCCCGCGCCCAATCCACACCCTTCCCGCCCCGCCGTCATGCTGCCTGGGTACAGCTCGTCCCGGCAAATGCCCCGCGTTCAGGGTATCGACTCGGCGGCATCCCAGCACTTGCGGCGCGAGCGCAGGCGGATATAATCCACGTTTTGCGGATCAGACGGCACATGGCGTACAAGCTGCTCATCGCATACGCGTCCGCCGGGGCGGGTCACGCCCGCGCCGCCGCCGCCCTGAAGAGCGCCTTCGACCTTGCCGGGTACGAGGGCTCTGCCGAAACGGTCGACGTCATCCAGTACACCAGAGCAGTCTTCGGCAAGCTCTACCTCCACTCATACTTCTCGGTGATCAGCGCCCTCCCCTGGTACTGGCGCTATCTGTACCACCGATGGGACAAGAAGCGGATCGACGGTTTCGAACGCCGGGCCATGTGCGCGCTCGACCGGCTCAACGCCGGCAAGTTCATCGACCTGGTCCGGCAGAAACAGCCCACCCACATCGTCTGCACGCACTTCCTCCCCGGTGAGATCCTCGCCTGGATGCGGCGAACGGGCCAACTCGATGTCCCCGTTGGGGTGGTGGTCACGGACTACGACGCGCATCGAATATGGATCAACCCCGGGACGGACCATTATTTCGTCGCGTCCGACTACCTCCGCGGCCTGTTCATCAGCAAGGGGGCGCCTCCCGACCAGGTCACCACCTGCGGGATCCCGATCGACGCCGCCTTCTCCGAGCCGGTTGACCGCGCCCAAGTCCGCGCGGAGCTGGGGCTGGAGCCCGGCCTGCCGACGGTGCTGGCCCTCAGCGGGGGCGGCGGGAAGGGCGGGGTGCAAAAGACCGTCGCCGCCATCGCCGAGTGCGGGGCGGTCCAGATCCTTGCCGTCGCCGGGCACAACGAGAGGTTGAAGCGGAGGCTCGACGAGCTGGCCGTCCCGCCGCCGGCGAAGCTGGTCACGTACGGGTTCGTGGATTACATGGAGAAGCTGATGGCGGCGTCGGACCTCATCGTGACAAAACCCGGCGGCATGTCGAGCACCGAGTGCCTCGCCGTTGGGCTCCCGATGGTATTGACCCTGCCGATCCCCGGGCAGGAGGAGAGGAATTCCGCCTTTCTGGTAGGGCGCGGTGCGGCGCTGCCCGCCAGCACCCCCGCCAAGCTTCGCCAGGTCATCGGCCGTCTGCTCGCCGAGCCTGAGCACCTCGCCCGAATGAGAAAAGCGGCTCTCAACGCAGCGCGCCCCCGCGCGGCGTTCGACATCGTCGCCGCCGCGCTGCGCCTCGAGCCCATGTGAGCTGCGATGATTGACTCCGGCGCAGCAGAGAAGTAGACTCACTCCGTATGAGCTCTGATCAGAAACATCGAGTCATCGTCGGTCCGTTCCGGCCGGTGCTGGAGGCAGCGCTGGCCGGGCAAATCTGCGCCGCCCAGAGGGACGATCCGGGAGCGCCCGTCCTCGTGCTGGTCGGCTCCAACATGCTGGCGATGTATCTTCGCCGGCGCCTGGCGGAACGGAATCCACTGTGGAACGTTCGGTTTCTCACGTTCACCAAACTTGCGCGGAAGCTCGGCTTGGCGCGTCTTCGATCCCCCGGCCGAAGGGCGCTCCCCGGCCTCGCCCAGAGGCTCATCGTGCGCGACGTCATCCGACAATGTGCGGCGGGAGGGTACTTCGAGCCGGTCGCCGATCTGCCGGGCTTTGTCAAGACGACGGCCGCGTCTATCACCGACCTCAAGGAGGCGGGCCTGGCGCCTGCAGCGCTTGGAAAAGTGAAGGGGGCAAAACTCGCCGCCTTCCGGACGATCTTTGCCGGCTACGAAAGCTCGCTTGGGAAGCTGGGCCTGTACGACGACGCCGACCTCATGGCCGCCGCGGCAGAATCCGCGGCGCAGTCGCCGCTCGTTGCGTCCGCCGGCCTCATCGCCTACGGCTTCTACGACCTGAACGGGCTCCAGCGTCGGCTTCTGCTCGCCCTCGCTTCTCGGGCTCGGTCTGCGACGGCCATGGTGCCGGGGGGCGCAGGGCCGGCCTACGCTTACGGGGGACCGCTGATCGAGTGGCTTTCAAGAAATGGCTTCGCCGCGCAAGCGGCAGCGACGGAGGAAGATTCCCTGGCAGGGCGTCTTTTCGCGCCGCCGCGGGGGACGCCGACGGACGCAGCCGATTTCAGAGTCCTGTCCGTGCCGGGCGAGCCGCGGGAAGCGCGCGAGATCGTCCGGCAAGTGCTCGAATTCGCCGCGCGGGGCATCCCATTCCACGAGATCGGCATCCTGCTGCGGAGCCCGGAAGCGTATTCGCGCCTACTGCGCGACGCCTTTGACCGGCGGGGGATACCGTACTTCGTGTCCGGCGGCACGCCGCTGCGCGAGACGCGCCAGGCCCGCAGCCTCGAAATGCTCGCGAGCCTGATCGCCGGGGACCTGCCCAGGGACGAGGTGATGCAGTTCATCCACTTTGCGCCCATCGCGTTCGACAAGCTCCTCGGGCACGGGCCGAACACCTCGAACTGGGATTTGCTCAGCATCGCCGCCGGCATCGTTGCCGGCCCTGGCGAATGGACCCGGCGGCTGGCCGAACTGAAGACCCGCGCTGGCGACGGTGACCAAGAGCACGCCCTCCCGCTGCACGAATTGCCGCACTTGACGGCCTTCGTGCGCGAGTTGATCGCAGCCAAGGAGTCCGTTCCGGTGTCGGGCACCTGGGCCGACACGGCCGGCGGGCTACTCCGCGTCTACGAGCATTTCGTCGAGTCGTCCGATGACCGGGACCGCATCTGCACCGAGGCGCGAAAGCTGATCGACCTGGACGAGATCAACCCGGAGACTACGCTGGACGAGGTGCGGGAGGCGATCGCGGATCTCCTCGGGCGTCAGCGGAGCCCGGCGAAGGGATTTCAGCGCGGCAAGGTTTACATCGGGGGCCTATTCGAATCGCGCGGCCTCGGCTTCCGGGCCGTCATCGTTCCCGGTCTGGTCGAAAAAGCCTTCCCGGCAGCGGGGCGGCAGGACCCCATCGTGCTCGACGGGGAACGCGCCGTCATCTCCGGCGCGACCGGAGCGCATCTGCCCGGCAAATCGGGGCGGGTTGACGAGGAGAAGATGCTGTTCGCTCTCGCCGTTTCCGCCGCGGCCGAATGCGTCACCCTGACGTTCTCGCGCTTGGATGTCGCGGCCGCCCGCGACCGCATCCCCTCGCACTTTCTGGCGCGGCTGGCCGAGGCCCTCACGGGCGAGCGGTATGATCACGAATCACTTGAACGCGCCCCCGGGTTCAGCAGGGTTTCCATGTTTCCCGGCGGCGCGGGCGATCAGCAATACCTGGACCTCGATGATTACGACCTCCGCGCGATTGCCGGGCTGGTTGAAGCCGGGAAGCCAGAGCGAGCTCTGTACCTGGCGGCTGTCTCGGAGCAGTTCAAGCGGGGCGTGGAGGCGGAGACGGCGCGGTGGCAGGAGAAGCACTTCACCCAGTTCGACGGCATCGTTTCCCAGGCAGCCCACCGGACCATCGCCGGCGACGTCGTCTCGCCGACGCGGATCGAAAGGTTCGCCGCCTGTCCGTTCGCGTACTTCCTGCAGCGTGTCCTGAACATACAGCCCCTGGAGGAGCCGGAGCGGATGGAACGGATCGCGCCGCTCGATCGCGGTGCGCTGATTCACCGCGCGTTCTGCCGGGCGTATACAGAGCGCTTCCGCAACGGGGCAACCGCATCGGCGGGGGAACTCTCGGCCTCGCTGCGCGATGCGGCGAACGCGGAGTTCCGCCGGCTGCGCGCCGTCCCTCCCGCGCTGACGTGGGCACTGGACCAAGCCGAGATTCTCCGCGACCTCGACCGATTCGCCACACTCGACGCCGCCGATTGCCTGGCCGCGGGCGCTCGGCCGGCGATGTTCGAAACGCGGTTCGGCATGCCACCCCGCAGCCACCGCGAAGACAGGGCGTCCACCGAAAGACCGCTCGAACTCGTCTTCGGCGGAAAGAGCTACAAGTTCAAGGGTATGATCGACCGCATCGACGAGCTCGGCGAAGGCGAGGCCCGCGTGATCGACTACAAGACGGGCCGCAAGAGCGGCAAACCCAACACGTTCGCCGGCGGCACGGCGCTCCAACTCCCCATCTACATCCTCGCCGCGCAGATGCTGCGCCCCAACCGTCGCGCGGTCGGCGCCGAATATGCCTTCGCCACGGAGCGCGGCGGGTTCAGCTCCGTCGAGTTTACGCGCGAGGCGCTGGATGCCCGCATGAACGACCTGGAGCGGATCATCGTCACCGCCGAGCAATGTATCCAGAACGGCATCTTCATCGCCACGCCCCACAAGGACCGGTGCCGGTACTGCGACTTCAAGGACGTGTGCGGGGCGAACCAGGACGTGATCTTCGAACGCAAGAAGGGTGACCCGGCCATCGCCGGTCTGCTGGAAATGGCAGAGATCGAATGAAGAACGACCGCACGCCCGTCGACCAGGACATCCGCGACCTCATCGAGCAGGACCTGGGCACAACGTACGCGGTCGAGGCCAGCGCCGGCACCGGCAAGACCACGCTGCTGACCGCCCGCATCCTCCACGCGATTACCACCGGCCACGCCAAGCTGGCCGAGATTGTCGCGATCACGTTCACCGAGCGCGCCGCGAACGAGCTGAAGGTCCGCCTGCGCGGCGAGCTGGAGAAGCTCCTCGCTGAAGCACAGGGCGTCGTGGCGGACCGGTTGTCGGACGCGCTCGCCGCGCTGGACGCCGCCCACGCCTCGACGATCCACTCGTTCGCCGCCGAACTCCTGCTCGAACGGCCGGTCGAGGCGAAGGTCGACCCGGGCTTCGCGATCAGCGAGAGCCTGCAATCCTCCCTGCTGTTCGACGAAGTCTGGAGCGCCTGGCTCGCCCGGCAGCTCCACGACGAACACGGCCCCCTTCGCTCGGCGTTCGTCGCCGGGCTCAGCACCGATGACCTCAAAGAGTGCGCCCGGCTGCTCCTGGCGAATCGTGACCTGCAACCCGGTGGCGACGAGCTGGACCTCGCCGCGCCGCTCGCCGAGCTGGTGGATGCGTTCGTGCCGAAGGCCCGGGCGCTGTACCGGCACATGCAGGAGCACTGCACCTCGCTGGGCTGCTCCTGCGCGTCAAGAATCCTGTCCGCCGTGAACGCCGCCGACCAGATGCGGGAAGCCGGCCCGGACGAGAACATGGCCCGCCTGCCGGGCCTCGACCTCCGCATCAAGAAGCCCCGGAACGCCTGCAAGGGCCCGGCGCGCGACTTCTGCATCGCCGGACTCAATGAGCTGCAGGACCTGGCCGACCCTCTCCGCGACAGCGCCGCACACGTGGTGGCCTGCCGATTGGCCGGCGTCCTGCGCGAGATGGTCGCCCGGTACGAAGCGGCAAAACGCGAGCGCGCCGTGCTGGATTTCGACGATCTGCTCCTCAAGGCCCGTGATCTGCTGCGCAGCGACAAGGCGGTGCGGCGGTACTTCCAGGAGCGCTTCAAGATGATCCTGATCGACGAATGCCAGGACACCGATCCGCTGCAGACCGAAATCGTCTTTTTCCTGGCCGAGAACGGAGCCAAGGCATCGAACTGGCGGGACGTCGAAATCGTCCCCGGCAAGCTGCTCTTCGTGGGCGACCCGAAGCAATCGATATACCGCTTTCGCCGCGCCGACATCGAGACCTACGAAGAGGCCAAGCAGGTCGTGGCGCGGTCCGGCAAGCTCGTCCACGTCCGCCAGAACTTCCGCAGCTCCCCGGCCTGTGTGGACTGGGTCAATGCGGTGTTCGATGAGCTTATTCAGCGCCCGGATGACGGGGCCTATCAGCCGGAGTACGTCCCGCTCGAGGCGTGGCGGACTGATGCCGGGCCGGCGGCGACGGTTCTGAAGCCGCCCGACGGGATGGCGTTTGACAAGATCGACGAGGCGCGGGTTGCCGAAGCGGCCACCGTCGCCCACGAGGTCAAAGCGATGATCGGGCGCGGCGATACCGTGCTGGACAAGGAAACGGGCACGATGCGGCCGGTGACGTACGGGGACGTCGCCGTGCTTTTCCGCGCCCGTACAGCGTTCGGCCTCTACGAGAGCGCATTCAGTTCGGCCGGGATACCGTTCCGCGCGGTCAGCGGAAAGGAGTTCTTCGCAAGGCAGGAAGTGACCGAGCTGCGCGTCGTGCTGGCCGCGATCGAACGGCCGTACGACCCCGTCGCCGTGGTCGCCGCGCTGCGGACGTCGCTGCTCGGCGTCTCGGACGACGAGCTGGCGGCCGCGGCAGAGGCCCGGTTCGACTATCTGAGCCGAGCAGCGGAAGAGGGCGATGCGTACATCCTCGGTGTCTTCCGCCTGCTGGCGGCGTGGCATCGGGACCGGAATCTCAGGAGTACGTCCGACCTCGTGCAGCAGGTGCTCTCCGACACGAAAGCCCTTGAGCTGTTCTATTTGAAGCCTGGGGGCGCCCAGCGCGCCGCCAACCTGGCCAAGGTGATCGACGCCGCACGTGCCTACGAGCAAACGCCGGGCGCCACGTTCGGCGGGTTCGTCCGTTGGCTGCAGGAGATGACGACCGTCGCCGAAGAGGCCGAGTCGCCCCTGGCCGAGGAAGACGAAGACCTCGTCAAGCTGATCACCATCCATAAGGCAAAAGGGCTCGAGTTCCCCATCGTGGTGCTGGCCGACATGTCGGCCGGGCGCAAGTCGCGCATCCGTTTTGTGCCGAACCGGATCGGCGACAGCTTCGAGGTGCGGATCGGCGCGGAATCGCGGGGAATCATGACTCTCGGCTTCCGGGACGCCAAGGGGCGGGAGCAGCGCGTGGAGGAGGCGGAAGCCCGGCGCCTCTTCTACGTCGCGGCCACCCGGGCGCGCGACCGGCTGATCATTCCGCACTTCCCCGCCTCAGACAAGCCGGGCGGGTATCTGAAGTACCTGACCGACCTCGCCGAAGAGGCGGGCGCCGCGGCGAAGAAAGTCGAGGCCGAGGTGGCGGCAGATCCCGACGTCATGAAGCCGCACGGCCGGCGGGCATTTCGGGTCAACCTGAAGCGCAAGCCGCCCAAGGAATGTGCCACGCTGTGCGAACGCCGCGAGAAGTGGCGCCGGACGCACGAACAGCTTATCCGACGGGCCGCAGAGGAGAAGCGGCTGAAAACGGCGTCCAGGCTGGGCGAAGACGAGAGAGAGGATTTCGGCCGTCCCACAGGGGAAGGCGAGCTTGGCAGATCGATCGGCAAGGCCGTGCACGCCGTGCTCGAACAGGCCGACCTGGCGACAGGGGCGGGGCTTTCGGAACTTGCCGAACAGGAAGCAACGCGAAATGGCATCCCGAGCCACGCGCCGATGGTCGAGAAGCTGGCCAGAGCCGCTCTGGGGATGGAACTCGTGAAGCGGGCGGCGGAGGCGGGTACC
>Ga0315553_10001163_pt1 | contig 22204 bp, 22 predicted proteins | sample SalMarSW160140MG_FD_203099 | JGI IMG/M metagenome (GOLD analysis project Ga0315553, IMG submission 203099) | Salt marsh sediment microbial communities from the Plum Island Ecosystem LTER, Massachusetts, United States - Salt Marsh Sediment SW1601-40 ... | reverse complement strand
AGACCAGGCATGAGCCCGCCCCGATGAGGATTTTAGGCATTGACCCGGGAACGGTAGTTATGGGCTACGGTGTCATCGAGGCCGAAAACGATAAGACAACCCTGGTTGAAAGCGACGCTTTAACCGTCACGGAGCGCTCCCCTATCGGGGAGCGCCTGAGTTATATGTACCACCGCCTCCTGGAGATAATAGTCCAATATCAACCCGATGCCGTGGCCATAGAGCAGCCCTTCATGGCCAAGAACGTCAAGGCGGCGCTGGCGGTGGGCCGGGCCCAGGCAATCGCCATACTGGCCGCCGCCGATAAAGGCATCCCCACTTTTGAATACACCCCCGCCCAGGTAAAGCAGCGGGTCACCAACTACGGCGCCAGCACCAAGGAGCAGGTGCAGGAGATGGTCAAACTCCAGCTCGGCTTAGCCGAAGTCCCCCAACCCAACGACGCCGCCGACGCTTTAGCGGTAGCCCTCTGCCACCTCCACGAAACCCGTATAGAAAGCCTGCTGGCTAAAGGGAGCCAGCAGTGATAGCCAGCCTTAAGGGCACCCTGCAGGCGCTGGGCGGCGACGGGGCCGTCATCGACGTTCACGGCATCGGCTTCCGGGTCTATATGCCCACCTCCACCATGTCCACCCTGGGGGCTATCGGCGACGAGGTAGAACTGCACACCCACCTCCATCTCAGGGAGGACAACGCCACCCTCTACGGCTTTGCCGCCCCGGAGGAACTGGGGCTTTTCCAGACACTTATCGGGGTCTCCGGACTGGGCCCCAAGCTGGCGCTGGCCATGCTCTCGGCGATGAGCGTTGAGAAACTGGCGATGGCTATCGCCAGCGGCGGCGCCGACCTGCTGTCCGAGATTCCCGGCATCGGTAAGAAGACGGCCAACCGCATTATTTTAGAGCTTAAAGAGAAGGTAGCCGCCGGCTGGCTTACCGCCCCACCCCCCGAGTTCGCCGAAGAAAACACCGAGGTCCTGGCCGCCCTCACCTCTCTGGGCTACTCGGTGAGGGAAGCCTCCCACGCCGCGGCCACCCTACCCACAGACCAGAAACTGACATTAGAGGAAAAAATCAGGCTGGCGCTGGGGTATTTCACCGCCAAATAAAGGAGTCCCCTATGGAAATTGCTCTCTATGTCATAGTTTTTATTCTACTTGTCGTAATCCTGGTGCTGATTTTCCGCCCCAGGAAGGTGGTAGTCCCGGCTATAGACGAGCTTGAGGCCAAGCTCAGGTTCGCTTTAGCCTCGGCGGCCTCGGTCAAGGAAATTCAGGACGCACTGGCCGGCCTGCCCCACGATGTCCTGGAGTCGATAACCCGCAGCCTGGGCAAGCGCACTGGCAAGCTCAACGAGCTGCTGGCCACCTTCGAGCTGACCAAATACGATAGGCTTTTCTACCTGGGCGAGCCGGTGGACTTCGTCGGCATTAAGTACGATGAGGGCATTGATTTTATCGAGGTCAAAACGGGCCGGGCCAGCCTTACCGAGGACGAAAAGAGGCTGAAAGACCTGATAGAGCTTAAGATGGTCAACTACGTGCCGCTTTCGGTGCAGAAGATAGGCATCGCCGAGGAGATCGATACCGGAGGAGAGAGCGATGAAAGCCAGTGAAGGCCATATCGGGCGGGTCTTTGTCCTGCGCCTTGAGGACGGCGATGTTGTCCCGGACTGCATCGAACGCTTTGCCGCCGAGAAAAACATATCTGTGGGACAGGTGGTATTGATTGGCGGCATCGGCGGCGGCAAGATTGTCGCCGGCCCGGAAGATTCGGTGACAATGCCGCCCGAACCAGTTCTCCTCCCCGTCGAAGGCGCCCACGAGGTCGTCGGCGTCGGGGTAATCGCTCCGGATAAGGACGGTAAGCCCGCCCTCCATATCCACGCCTCGCTGGGGCGCTCCGATAAAGCCATCACCGGCTGCCTGCGCCCGGGCGTTGTCACCTGGCTGGTCGGGGAGGCTGTAATCTATGAGATTTTAGGCGCTAAGGCCGCCCGCCTACCCGACCCCAAAAGCGGGTTTGATTTGATGGAGATGTGATATAGTAGTTTTGGGGTAAAACAATGACAGGAAGCGATAACTACTTCTGGTTGGCACCTTTAGTGGCTTTTCTTGTTCCTGCTATAGGGTGGCTGCTAAGGGAAGTATACTTTCGTCGCGAAAGGAAAAGGCAAGCGACACTTGATGCTAGCCAATTACTTAAAGAGCAAAAAGCTCATCTAGAAGAAATGATTGCCAAAACAGAAGATGATAACCGAAAAAAAGAATTATGTATAAAACGCGATGAAATAAATGATGAACTCCGGGGTTTACTCTCCGTAAGCCTACGCCGCATCCTGAAGGATGCTGATCTTCCGACAGAAGAAATACTTGCACTAGAGGGTAGGAGGCAACTACAGCCAGAACAAGTTGAAGAACTTAAAGAGGAAATAGAAGAAGTAGAGAGTCTGCCTCCATCCGATTCGATACAGGAATTACTCACCCTAGCCAATGCTTATTACTTTGCGGCGCAATACGAAACCGCAAAAGGTACCTATGACCTAATCCTCAATCTGAATCCCAATAACCCGGCTACCATCAACAATCGGGGCGCTACTTATGCGAAGCTAGAAAAGTACGAGGAAGCGCTAGCCGACTTCAATCACTCCCTTAAGTTGAGACCTGATGACCCATATACCCTAAATAATCGGGGCACTACCTACGATAGACTAGGAAAGTACGAGGAAGCGCTAGCCGACTTCAATCACTCCCTTAAGTTGAGACCTGATGACCCATATACCCTAAATAATCGGGGTAATACTTATAATAAACTAGGAAAGTACGAGGAAGCGCTAGCCGACTTCAATCACTCCCTTAAGTTGAGACCTGATGACCCAGATACCTTAAATAATCGGGGTAATACTTATGATGGGCTAGGAAAATACGACGAAGCGCTAGTCGACTTAAATCGCTCGTTGGAGGTTAGACCTAATAACCCTCATGCTCTTTACAATCGGGGCGTTACTTATGCGAAGCTAGAAAAGTACGAGGAAGCGCTAGCCGACTTCAATCACTCCCTTAAGTTGAGACCTGATGACCCAAGTACCCTAAATAATCGTGGTTATTTACATATGAAACTAGAGAAATACAACGAAGCGCTTGCCGACTTAAACCGCTCTCTCGAACTAAGGCCTGACGATCCATACACTCTAAACAACCGAGGTGGTGCATATTTAGAGCTAGAGAGGTATGACGAAGCGCTTGCCGACTTAAACCGCTCTCTGGAGCTGAAACCCAACGACCCGGGTACATTTTTTAACTTAGTCTGTCTTTTCTCACTTCAGGGAAAAACTAACGATGCTCTGGATTACCTGGAAAAAGCTATCGGCCTTGATGATAAGTTTCGTGAAATGGCCAAAACAGAAAAATACTTTGACAATATCCGTGATGACCCCCGCTTCAAGAAACTCGTAGAAACAGATTAACCCTTTCTATATCTATTCCCGCCCGCCAGCCCTTTTATGGGGCTTCCACCCATCCCTGTTTGACTTCATTGAAACCAAAGTGTTATGATTGAATTGTGTTAGTAAGACCCAAACAGGGCTGCTATTTGAAACCCCCCGCCACCAATGGGGGGTTTCACGCTTTTTAAAACAGCCAAGCCTCCCGACGTCTAATCCCCAAAAACTAGCCAAACAACCCCCATAAAGACTATACTGTAATTAGACCAACTTCCGCAAACACCCGTCTGGAGGTGATATTATGGCGGAAAGAACCAAGCTGCTGGGAAAAGAGGAGGCGGGGCCGGACTTCACCCTCAAAGACAACCGCGGCAAAGACTTCAAGCTCTCCGAGCTCAAGGGCAAACGGGTGCTGCTGTCCTTCCACCCCCTGGCCTGGACCAAGGTCTGCGCCGAGCAGATGCAGTCGCTGGAGGAGAACAAGGAGACCCTGGCCTCGCTGAATACCGCCGCCGTGGGCTTAAGTGTTGACTCCGTACCGAGCAAAAACGCCTGGGCCAAGGAGCTGGGGATAAAGGATATGCCGCTGCTGGCCGATTTCTGGCCCCACGGGGAGGTGGCCCGCCGCTACGGGATTTTCCGGGAGGTGGAGGGCTTTTCGGAGAGGGCTAACATCATCCTGGACGAGGGGGGCAAGGTCGTCTTCGTCAAGATATACGGAGTACACGAGCTGCCCGATATCAACGAAATCATCGGCGTGCTGAAGAGGCTCTAACATCTACCCCAAATCTATTACCGCCTAAAAACCATCCACCGACGGGGCACAAGTGTATTTAACTTGATGGATATATGTTATAGTTTTAAGAGGAACCCCCCAATAACCTGCCGGAATAAAGGAGGTAAAGATGCCGACTGTACTTGTGGTATACAATGCCAGGGATGCCAAGAACGCGGACGATTACGAACAGTATCTAAAGAAGACGAAGATTCCCTTACTGCGGTCGAAGCCTTACATCAACTCGTTTGATATGTGGCGAGTCGACCGGGTACTGGCGCCCTCGGTAGTCGGTGCCAAGAACCCGCCCTCGGAGCCGCCGTACCAGTTTATCGCCAAGTGCGAGGTCAACAATATGGAGGATTTTGTTAAGGATAATCAAACACCCGCGATGATGGCCTTCGCCGAAGAATACAGCGCCTACCTGGACCCGAACGGGCCGCTCAATGTGTTCACTCTCGGCCACAAGATTGAGCCGTAATCTATTCCCGCCCGCCGACCCTTTTAAGGTAGCCCCTGGCGGGGCTTTCCCCACCCCACAGCCCTTTTAAGGAAAAGAGGGGGCAAGGCCCCCTCTTAAACACCCCCTTATATTAGCCCACCCAAAAAATAAAAAATCAGGGAGGGGTAAAACCCCTCCCATCGGTGCTCTCTAATATTCAGTTATGCCCGGGCTTAAGCCTGTCGCCTAACCCTCATACTTAAAGGATACTTTCACCCTGGCCCGGTAGTTGACGACCTTCCCCTTGTCTATCTGCATGTCCAGCTCCTCCACCTCGGCGATGCGCAGGTCGCGCAGCGTCTTGGCGGCAATCTCCACCGCCGCCGTGGCCGCCTCCTCCCAGGACTTGGGGCTGGTGCCCACCAGCGTAATTACCTTGTACACACTGTCTGACATATTATCCTCCTTCATACGCAGCAGGTACCCGTATTTAAGGAACTGCCGCCGTATTTTCAGTCTATAAAATAAGTGGCGCATTGTCAATAGCACGTTGTAACCAGTTCTTTCAAAAGCTATACTATTAGTATGTCTCAGTTCGAAATAGTCTCCGATTTCAAGATGACCGGTGACCAGCCCCAGGCGGTGGACGGACTGGTGGCAGGGCTTGATAAGGGCTTTAAGCACCAGACCCTGCTCGGGGTGACCGGGAGCGGTAAGACCTTCACCATGGCCAATGTCATCGCCCGGGTGCAGCGCCCCACGCTGGTCATCTGCCACAACAAGACACTGGCCGCCCAGCTTTCCACCGAATTTAAAGAGTTCTTCCCCGACAACGCCGTGGAGTACTTCGTCAGCTACTACGACTACTACCAGCCGGAGGCCTATATCCCCCGCACCGATACCTTCATCGAGAAGGAGATAGACATCAACGAGGAGATTGACAAGCTGCGCCACGCCGCTACCCGCTCCCTCTTTACACGGCGGGATGTGGTCATCGTGGCTTCGGTCTCCTGTATCTACGGCCTGGGCGAGCCCGAGGAGTACCGCAGCTTTGTCCTGAGCCTTAAAAAGGGGGAGAGCTACCGCCGAGAGAAGCTTCTCAGGCAGCTGGTGGACATGCAGTACCAGCGCAACGATATCGACTTCACCCGCGGCAGGTTCCGGGTGCGCGGCGATACCCTGGAGATTCAGCCCGCCTACGAGGAATTAGCCCTGCGGATTGAGTTCTTCGGCGATGAAATCGAGCGCATCATGGAGATAGACCCGCTCACCGGAGAGCTGCTCAGGGAACTGGATTCGGTGGATATCTACCCGGCCAAGCACTTCGTTACCTCCCACGGCAAGCTGATGCTGGCTATCGAGAGCATAAAGCAGGAATTAACCGAACGCCTGGCCGAGCTAAAACAGCAGGGCAAGCTGCTGGAGGCGGCCCGACTGGAAGCCCGCACCAACTACGATATGGAGATGCTGCGGGAGGCGGGCTACTGCCACGCCGTGGAGAACTACTCCCGCCACCTGGCCCAGCGCCCCGCCGGCAGCCCCCCCTCCACCCTGCTGGACTATTTCCCCGATGATTTCCTGCTCTTCATCGACGAATCGCACATGACCATACCCCAGATTCGCGGTATGTTTAACGGCGATAGGTCCCGCAAGGAAACCCTGGTCGAATACGGCTTCCGCCTGCCCTCGGCGCTGGACAACCGCCCCCTTAACTTCACCGAGTTTCAGCAGCGTATTAACCAGGTTGTCTATACCTCGGCCACCCCCAAAGAGTACGAATACCAGCACAGCCGGCAGGTGGTGGAGCAGCTGGTCCGCCCCACCGGCCTCCTTGAGCCAACCGTCGAAATCAAGCCGACTAAAGGCCAGATTGACGACCTCCTCGAACAGGTTAAGGCCAGGGTGGATAAAAAGGAGCGCTGCCTGGTCACCACGCTGACCAAGCGCATGGCCGAGGAGCTGGCCGACTACCTGATAGAGATGGACATCAAGACCCACTATCTGCACTCCGAGATTGACACTTTAGAGAGGGTGGAGATACTGCGCGACCTCCGCCTCGGCGTTTACGACGTGGTGGTGGGCATAAACCTGCTGCGGGAGGGGCTTGACCTGCCCGAGGTCAGCCTGGTGGCCATCCTGGACGCCGATAAAGAGGGGTTCTTAAGGTCGGCGGGAGCGCTAATCCAGACTATGGGCCGCGCCGCCCGCCATATTGACGGCCATGTAATCATGTACGCCGATACCGTTACCGGCTCCATGCAGGCCGCCATTGACGAGATCCAGCGCCGCCGCCGCATCCAGCAGGTCTATAACAAAGAGCACGGCATTACCCCCCGCGGGATACGGAAAGCTATCAAGGATATCACCGCGCGGGTCAAGGTGGCCGCCGATGTCCACGCTGTCTATGACGCCTCCGCCCCCCTCACCAGAGAGGACATCACCCGGCTCATTAAAGAGCTGGAAGCCCAGATGAAGACCGCCGCCCGCAACCTTGAGTTCGAAAAGGCGGCCCTCATCCGCGACCGCATTATCGAGCTCAGAAAAGAGTTCGAGCCGGTAGAGATAAAGAAATGACCAACGACGAGGTAGAGACCAAGCAGGAGCGCCGGGAAAAAAAGCTCCAGAAGAAGCGGGAGCGCATGGCCAAGCACGGCAAGAATATCGCCAGGGTTTATATGGATGCGATTATGAAGCGGTTGAAGAGGCAAAAATAGGCAGCATCATAAACTATAAACAATTAAGGAGGGCAACATGATTGAGCGAGTTCATGAGCACATTATCAGCGAACTGGGCACCAACTCACGCGCCGACACGATTTTTATTCTCACGGGGGTTATCCTCAACCTGATAGTTCTTGGCATTAATTCCGGAATCGCCTCGGGCAACCCGGACGCTACGACAATAATCGTAATGCTGGCGCTGGTGGCCCTTTTAGTAGTAGTCAATCTGATTGTAGAACTGGGGTTGATAAGGGGCCGGCAAACCAGAGTAAAACTGCTGAATGGTCTCTTAAAGATGTATAAAGACCAGGGTGTAGCCGATTACTATGACCCATCGCTATTGAGTGATTACCGGACGAGATATAACCTGTTTATGTTCGGGGTTCTCTTTATAGGTATAGTCGCCCTTGTTATACCTTTCGTGATAATGGCGACTTAATAGCTGACAACCAGAAAAAGCAGGGTGTTTTTAAGAGGGGTGCATTCGGGGCCCCCGAAAAATCGAAGATTTTTTGGGGTAAAAACCCCTCTTTACCTTAAAAGGGCGGCGGGCGGGAATAGATGTAAAGAAGTATGGCCAAGACCCCTAAAGAACAAAAAAAGTCCCCCTATTGACAACTAGTTGTATAATCAAAGCACCAAATAAAAGCAAAGGGGGTAATAAAGATGGCTGAGATTCCAAAGGACATGAGGTTCATGATATTCGGAATGGGGGCCAGGTGGCACGCGCGGTCTATGATGGTCTTAAACTGGCTGGGCCTGGCCTGCCTGATAGTGGGAATAATAAGTGGCGCTATGGGTAAAGCGCTTGGCCTGTGGTCAACGGACTGGATACTGATAGCGATTGCTCTGTGGCTCTGGGGTCTAGCGTCGTGGTTAACGGCATACCATGCCGCCAAGGAAGGGATAAAATAACCTAAACCTCTTCCCCTTCTCCCCGGCTAACCCCCTCCTCCTCAAGCTGCTCCATGATGCGGGCGGCGCGGGGGTAGCCGATGCGCAGCCGCCGCTGCAGAAAAGACGTTGATATATGGCCGTGTTCCTCGGCCAGCTGCCGGGCGGCGTCCATGAGCGGGTCGGCGGGAAAGTTCCCCTTCCCCCCAGCCATAGTCGTGGTAATCTCCTCAATCCTGGGCATCACCGCCTCTTCACCCTTCTGGCTGTTCCAGAAGTAGACCAGCCTCTCCACTTCGGCGTCGGAGACATAGCACCCCTGCAGGCGCTTGGGCTTGGCCGCCTCGGTGGGCATATAGAGCATGTCTCCCCGGCCCAGCAGCTTTTCCGCCCCACCCATATCCAGTATGGTACGCGAATCGACCTGGGAGGTAACGGCAAAGCTGATGCGGGTGGGGAAGTTGGCCTTAATTAAGCCCGTGACCACGTCAACTGAAGGGCGCTGTGTCGCCACGATGAGGTGAATGCCGGTAGCCCGGGCCAGCTGAGCCAGGCGGCAGAGGACATGCTCCACCTCGTCAAAGCCGGCCATCATCAGGTCGGCCAGTTCGTCGATGACCAGCACCAGGTAGGGAAGCTTCTCCTCCCCATCCACTTTTTTATTATAACCCTCGATGTTGCGGGCGCCGGCGGTAGCCAGCTTCTGGTACCGCTTGTCCATCTCCTGGCTGAGCCAGCGCAGTGTGCCCATGGCTTTATTAGTATCCACGATAACCGGGGCCGCCAGGTGAGGTATGCTGTTAAACGAGGTCAGCTCCACCCGCTTGGGGTCAATCATAATAAACTGCAGCTCGCTGGGAGGGGCGCTCATCAGCAGGCAGCAGATGCTGGAATTGAGGCAGACCGTCTTGCCGCTGCCGGTAGCCCCGGCGATAAGCAGGTGGGGCATTTTAGAGAGGTCACCGGCCACCGCCTCCCCACCGGCGCCCTTGCCCAGCGCCAGCGCCAGCTTGGACTTGGAGTTTACCTTCTGGAATGGGCTGGTCTCCATTACCCCCCGCAGGCTGACCATGCCGTAGATGGTATTGGGCACCTCAATCCCCACCACCGATTTACCCGGCACCGGGGCTTCAATCCTTATGCTGGGCGCCGCCAGGGCCAGCGCCAGGTCGTTGGACAGGGAGGTAATCCTCTCCACCTTAACCCTGGTCTTGGATACCTCCTCCACCCTCACCTGGACATTGCCGTCCCTGTCCCGCTCCTTTATCTCCTTCATCTTCCGGTCCCAGCCCGGCTCGACGCCGAACTGGGTGACGGTGGGACCGGCGTTTATCTGCACCACTTTAGCGTCAACGCCGTAGCTGGCCAGTGCGTCTTCGATAATCTTGGCCCGCTGCATGTTGTCCGCCTGCCCGAACTCGACATCGGGCACGCTGTCCAGAATATCGATAGGGGGCAGCCGCCAGCCGTCAACCATGACCAGCGACGGCGATTCGCCGTATTTCTTCCATACCTCCTGGGCTACCTGCCGCAGTTCCTGCTGCGCCGGAGTAGGAGCCAGCGCCGGGTTTACCCCCAGGGTCGGCACTTCCGCTTCGGGCTCTCTGGCCAGCGGCGGCTGGGGCACAATCACCGGAGGCGGTGCCATTACCGGGGGCGGCACCGGTTTCTCAGCAGTAGGAGGTTCAACATAGGTCACCGGCTTGGGGGCGGGGCGTTCCTTGAGCTTTCTGCCTACCCAGGAGAAAAATCTGGCTACAAGCCGCCAGCAAACGCCGGGAGCGACCAGGATAAAGCCTAAAATTAGCAGCCCCAGCAGGCGCAGAATACCCAGAGCAGCGCTAGCCCCGATAATACCCTGACCGAAGCTACCCCCCAGCCCCCAGAAAGACATTATTCCCCAGGCCACAAAGATAAAGGCGACACCACCCAGCCACTGGTTCCAGTGATATATAAAGGAGAGCACCCTCTCCCCCCACAGTATCCCTACCAGTGTGCCCAGGGCTATGACCAGAAAGGCCAGCCCCCAGCCGAACAGGGCTATAGTGTCACCCCAGATTCCGGAAGCCCAGGCGGTAATCGTCGACCAGTGCCAGAACGCCAGCCCGACTATAATCACCGCCACTATCAGCCGTTTCACCGGCGGCAGCCAGATAAAACGGAAAAACCGCTTCCAGCCCGATTCGCCCCTGGGCCGGGACTCTCCCCTCGGCTGGCGCTTAGCCTTAGCCTTCTTTTTAGCCATATAAAGCCCTATACCTTAAGCTTATACTTTAAGCCTATACTTTAACCATAACCGGAAGAATCATGGGACGGCGCTTGGTCTGGTCGTAGTAGAATTTATGCAGTATATCCCTGACTTTAGCGTAGATAAAGCCCCATTCAGCCGGGCGGGCGCCGCTGTGGTCTAAGGCTCGAGCCACTATGTCACGGCTCTCCTCTATCATATCTTTAGCCTCCCGGGTATCGACAAAGCCGCGGGAGACAATATCGGGACGCCCCACCAGCTTACCGGACTGGCGGTTAACGGTGATAATCACCATAACAATGCCGTCCCGCGACAGCATCCTCCGGTCACGTAAAACCACGGTGCCGACGTCGCCCACGCTCAGACCATCAACATAGACATTGCCCGAGCTGACCTTGCCGTCTACCTTACCCGACCACTGGCCGAGCTCAAGGATATCGCCGTCTTCCATCAGGAAGACATTCTTCTCCGGGATGCCCACCGACTGGGCTAACTTGGCATGAAAACTGAGGTGGCGGAACTCGCCGTGAATAGGCATAAAGAATCTGGGTTTGACCAGGTTCAGGAGCAGCTTCAGTTCTTCCTGGCCGCCGTGCCCGTGGACATGAACCTGCGCCACCTTATCGTAGAGCACCTGGGCACCCTGCCGGAAAAGGTTGTCCACGGTGCGGTTGATGAGGGCTTCGTTGCCGGGGACGGCGGTGGCTGACAGCACCACCGTGTCCCCCCGCAGGATATGAACATGGCGATGGTCTTTGTTGGCGATGCGGACCAGGGCCGAGGTCGGCTCCCCCTGGCTGCCGGTGGTGACAAAGACCACCTTGTTATGGGGGGTATTTTTGAGTTCGTCTATCCGGGCCAGTATGCCCTCGGGAGCCTTGAGATAACCCAGCTCCAGGGTCATTTTTACTATATCAGTCATGCTCCGCCCGATAACAAACACCCGGCGCTGGTGTTTGGCAGCGGCATCAATAACCTGCTGAATACGGGACACCAGCGAAGAGAAAGTGGTTACAATCACCCGGCCCGGCGCCTGGGCCATAACCCGGTCCAGGGTCTCACCCACCACCCTCTCCGACGGGGTGTAACCGGGGAGCTCGGCATAGGTGGAATCCGACATCAGCAGCAGTACCCCCTGCGCCCCCAGCTGAGCCAGACGGGAAAGGTCAGTCGGCTTGCCATCAACCGGGGTATAGTCAAGCTTAAAATCCCCGCTATGGACAATAGTGCCAATCGGGGTATGAATAATCAGACCGGCGGCATCAGGTATGCTGTGGCAAACGTGGAAGAACTCCACCTTGAATTTACCCAGGTTCACCTTACCGCCGTAGGGCACCACATTGAGCTTGGCCCCGGCCAGCGCCTTTCTCTCCTTGAGTTTCACTTCGATAAGCCCGTTGGTAAGCTTGGTGGAATAGACCGGCACCTCGAGCTGGGGCAGCAGGTAAGGCAAAGCGCCGATATGGTCTTCATGACCATGGGTGATAACTATGCCCCTTATCTTCTCTTTATTCTCCAGCAGGTAGCTGATGTCGGGGATTACCAGGTCAATGCCCAGCATTTCCTCCCCGGGGAACATCAGCCCGGAATCAATGATGATGATATCGTTCTCATACTCCATCAACATCATATTCTTGCCGATTTCAGATAGTCCCCCCAGGGGGATTATTTTTAACTTTGGTTCAGTCATTATCCTTCACCTATATTTTTCACCTAAAACATACTTAATTGCTCTGGGTCTTGCTTTGCCTCTTCCACACCTCCGGCTTCAGCCAGAAGGGAAGGAATCTTGAGCATATCCGCCTCTATAGCCTGGCGTAAGCTCCCCTGGTGCAGCGCCGCCGCCGGGTGGTACATTGCGTAGTAGATAACGTTATCCCGCTTCTGCGCCGTGCCGTGGATTTTGCTGATACTCTTGCCGGGGAAGAACATGGCCATGGAATAACGCCCCAGGGTTACGATCATCCTGGGCTTGATAATCTCAATCTGGCGTTTCAGCCACTGGCGGCAGTTTTGGATTTCAGAAGGCAGGGGGTCGCGGTTTCCCTGGGGGCGGCACTTAATCACATTAGCGATATAGACCTGCTGGCGGTTCAGGCTTATAGAAGCCAGTAATTCGTCCAGAAATTTCCCCGCCGGCCCGACAAAGGGGCGTCCCTGCTGGTCTTCGTGCCAGCCTGGTGCCTCGCCGATAAACATTACGGCAGCATCCTCCGCCCCCTCACCCGGCACCACCTTATTCCGATATTTAGCTATCTCGCACTGCTGGCAACGCTCGATTTCTTGGTAAAGCTCGCTCAGAGCTGTCATATTAACCAGCCTTTCGATTATGATATCACGGGCAATATGTCAAGTCAATTTAGCTCCCCATTTGAGTATGCCTTGATTTAAGGCACACTTGACAGGCAACCAGTTTATCTACTAAAATGTATAGTAGCTAAACAATCTAACTACGAGCCGGTGACAGGGGAACCATCCATCATGAGGCATGACAAAAGAGAACAGTTACAAACACTCGCAGAAAAAATGGCCTCTGTGATGAGACGTATGCATGCCGGTCAAAGCTTTAAGTTCAGCGAATTTATCCTGAGGCCGCCTCAAGTGCGTATACTCTTCTTTATTGCCAGGCGGAATGAGGAAGTAGCCGTAAAGGACCTGGCGGAAATGCTTTATGTTACGCCCGGAGCAGTTACGCAGTTTGTGGATGCACTGGTGGAAATGGATTTGGTGAGGCGGGAGGAAGACGCCAAGGACAGGCGCATCATTAGAATAAAGCTTACGGAACTTGCCAGAAACAAGCTTGAAGAATTCAAAAGAGGCTATTTGGCATCGGCAAGCCGCTTATTCGATGTTTTAAGCGACGCGGAAATCGGAGAGCTTATCAGACTCCTGGACAAGGTAGATACTGATCCGGTATCAAGGAAGTCGGAAGATGATTTTAAATCCAGATAACGCCAATATCATTACCGTCACAGACCTGGTCAAGAAATTCAATGGCTTTGCGGCAGTTGACAACATTTCTTTTACGGTGGAAAAGGGTGAAGTTTTTGCTTTCCTGGGTCCTAACGGCGCCGGAAAATCAACAACAATAAAGATGCTCACTACCTTGCTGAAGCCAACCAGTGGCCGCGTCATCTTAAATGGAAATAATCCAGCCGAGCACAAAGACGCCGTGAGGAAATCTTTCGGCATTGTTTTCCAGGACCCCAGCCTTGACGATGACCTGACAGCTCTGGAAAATATGCGCTATCACGCCGTCCTGTACAAGGTCCAAAAGGACATCAGAGACAGCCGCATAGAGGAGCTGCTGAGATTTGTTGAGCTCTGGGACCGAAGAGACAGCTTCGTAAAAACCTTCTCCGGTGGCATGAAGCGAAGGCTGGAGATTGCCAGAGGGTTGCTGCATCATCCCAGGATTCTCTTTCTGGATGAGCCGACACTCGGTCTGGACCCGCAGACCAGAAGCCACATCTGGAACTACATCAAAGATATTAATCAGAAAGAAGACATGACGGTTTTCTTCACGACTCACTATATGGACGAAGCCGAGAAAATCGCCCAGCGGATTGCCATCATCGACCACGGCAAGATTATCGCGATAGGTTCTGCCAATGATTTGATCGAAAGAACCAAGACAACCTCATTGGAAGAAGCCTTCATTTCGCTTACGGGAAGTGCGATTCGTGAACAAGAAGTCGGTGCAATTGACCAGCTAAGAGCCAGGGGCAAGATGTGGAGAAGAAAAAGATGAGCACAATATACATACTCTGGCTAAGACAAGTTAAAAAATATTTCCGCGCCCGGTCAAGGATTATCGGCGCGCTCGGTCAGCCTCTGCTTTTCTTGCTGGCTTTCGGGTTTGGTTTCGGAGCAATTTTCCAGCAGGCGGGGCAGGGGAACTATATTCAGTTTCTCGGCCCCGGCATTATCATGATGAGCGTTCTATTTACCGCCATTTTTTCCGGAATTGACCTTATCTGGGACAGGCAGTTCGGGTTTCTAAAAGAAACGATGGTAGCGCCTGTCCCGAGATGGCAAATAATGCTGGGCAAGACACTTGGCGGAGCCACCGTAGCGGCATTTCAGGGACTGATTGTTTTCATACTGGCGCTCATCGTCGGTTTCAGATTCTACAATCCTTTGATGTTGCCCGTGGCCGCCATATTTGTCATTCTTGTTGCCATCATATTCACATCTCTGGGCGTTGCTATAGCCTCCAGAATTGAAGATATGCAGGGATTTCAGCTGATTATGAACTTCCTGGTGATGCCGATCTTTTTCCTCTCCGGGGCACTTTTCCCGCTTCAAGGGTTACCCGCCGTCATGGAGGTTGTGATCAAACTGGACCCGCTGACATATGGAATAGACGGGTTAAGGGGCGCACTGATAAACGCCAGTACTTTCGGGATTGCCACTGACCTCATGATCATGGTTATTCTTGCAGTTGTTTTGCTGGGCATAGGAAGCTATCTCTTCGAAAGAATCCAGGCGTAAGTAAGAGCCGCGCAGCTTTTTTGTTTCTTCTCAATTTGGTGGGCAAGACTACAAAGGGCTTGACGGTTCACTCGCTGACGTCTTCAGTTTACCATCTTAATCTTACCATCTTAATCACCCAAAATTACCATATCACTAAGGCACTAAAACGAGCGCAGGGGGTTTGACACTGGCAAAGCGCAGTTGTAGACTTTAAACCAGGAGGGAAGATGGACTCTCTAAACCAAACCGACCCCGAAACCAGCCGCGCCCTGGAACTGGAGGCAAAACGCCAGCGGGAGACAATAAATCTCATCGCCTCGGAGAACTACGCCAGCCGGGCGGTGACCCAGGCCGAAGGCTCATTCTTAACCAACAAATACGCCGAGGGCTACCCCGGCAAACGCTACTACGGCGGCTGTGAGAACGTGGATATCGTGGAAAATTTAGCTATCCGGCGGGCCAGGGAGCTTTTCAAGGCCGAGCACGCCAATGTCCAGCCCCACAGCGGAGCACAGGCCAACATGGCGTCATACTACGCCCTGCTGGAATACGGCGACACGGTAATGGGCATGAGCCTGGCTCACGGCGGCCACCTCACCCACGGGGACAAGGTAAGCTTCTCCGGAAAGTCCTATAATTTCATACACTACGGGGTTAACCGGGAGACAGAAAGGATGGACTACCCGGAGATAGAAAGGCTGGCCAAAAAGCACAAGCCCAGGCTGATTGTGACCGGCGCCAGCGCCTACCCCCGGATTATCGATTTCGAGCGCTTCCGGCAAATCGCCGACCTGGTGGGAGCCAAGCTGCTGGTTGATATGGCTCACATCGCCGGTATGGTAGCGGTGGGCTTACACCCCACCCCCATCCCCTACGCCGAGGTGGTAACCTCAACCACCCACAAGACTCTGCGCGGCCCCCGGAGCGGCTTTATCCTCTCCCGAAAAGGGCTGGCCCCGGCTATAGACGATGCTGTTTTTCCCAGGATGCAGGGAGGCCCGATGATGCACACTATTGCCGGAAAAGCGGTCTGCTTCCAGGAAGCGATGCAGCCCGGCTTTGCCGACTACCAGCGGGCGGTGCTGGCCAACGCCCAGGCTTTAGCCAGCGGGCTACAGCAAAACGGTCTGCGCCTAATCTCAGGCGGCACCGATAACCACCTGGTCCTGGTCGACCTCACCGAGACCGGCATCACCGGCCGCCAGGCCGAGGAGGCTCTAGGGGCCGCCGGTATCGTGGTCAACCGCAACACCATTCCCTTTGATAAGCAGCCGCCCAGAATCACCGGCGGCATCAGGCTGGGCACCCCGGCGGTGACCACGCGTGGCTTCAGCAAGGAAGAAATGAAGCAAATCGCCGCCATGATTATAAAAATCATTACCGATATTGATAATCCCAAGATTCAAAGGGAGGTGAGAGAAGAGGTCAGTCAGATATGCTCTCGCTTCCCGGTACCCGGCATTGACGACTGATAGTTTATTAACCTCACCCCCTTTATCCCCCTCTCCTTAAAAGGAAAGGGGGAGAGATAGGGTTTGAAGGGGCTAAGCCCCTTCAAACTTCCCTCAATAAAGGGTGAGGTTGGTCAGCAATAGTGTTATAATTAATAACAAGTCCAATCTATCCTCAGGGAGATGACTAACATGGCAGGAAAGACCGGCAACGCAATACAAGAAAGTCTCCCTGCTGGAAGCCCTTATCGGTTATTGATATTACGCAAAGAGAGGTAAGAGCCTATGGATGAGCTGAAGGTATTCACCGGTAACGCCCACCCCACCCTGGCCCAGCAGGTAGCCGAATACCTGAAAATACCGTTGGGCAAGTGTGAGGTCTTTGAATTCAGCAACGAAAACATCTTTGTCCGCATCCTGGAAAACGTGCGTCAGCGGGATACCTTCGTCATCCAGCCGAGATGCTCGCCGGTGAACAGGAGCCTGGTCGAGCTGCTGATTATGATAGACGCTCTGAAAAGGGCCTCGGCAGGACGTATCACTGCCGTAATTCCCTACTACGGTTACGGCCGCACCGATAAGAAAGACCAGCCCCGGGTACCGATAACCGGCCGCCTGGTGGCTGACCTGCTCACCGTGGCCGGCGCCAACCGGCTGCTGACGGTGGACTTACACGCCGCCCAGATTCAGGGCTTCTTCAATATACCGGTGGATGAACTGACAGCGGAGTTCCTGCTCAGCGACTATTTTAAAGAAAGAAAGATTAAAGACCTGGTGGTAGTTGCCACCGATATCGGTATTACCAAGCGGGCGCGCGATGTGGCCGCCAAGCTTAATGCCCCCCTGGCTATCATGGAAAAGAGGCGGTTGGGCAACGATGACCAGACAGAGACGATCAATGTTATCGGTGATGTGAAAGGCAGGGTGGCGCTTACCGTAGACGACGAAATAGACACCGCCGGCTCCCTGGTGGGTGTTATTGAAGCCCTGGAAAAGCGGGGGGCCAAGGAGGCATACGCCTGCTGCACCCACCCCATATTCTCCGGCAAGGCCATCCAGAGGATAGGCTCCTCCCCGGTCAAGGAGGTAGTGGTTACTGACACCGTTCCGATTTCCGGTGATAAGAAACTGGATAAGATTACCGTTTTACCCATAGCCCCACTGCTGGGTGAAGCCATCCACCGCATCCATACCGGATTATCCATAGGGGCTATGTTCGAACAGGGGTGAGCGATGTTTAAGTGGTTGGGCGGACTGGTTGACTCCAACGAGAAGGAGCTCAAGCGGCTACAGTCCCTGGTAGACACCATAAACCGGCTTGAGCCTGAATTTAAGAAGCTCAGTGACGACGAACTCGGCGCCAAGACCGCCGAGTTCAAGGCGCGGTTAGCTAAGGGCAGCTCCCTGGATGAGCTTCTGCCCGAAGCCTTTGCCGCCGTCCGCGAAGCGGCCAAGCGCACTATAGGCCTGCGCCACTTCGATGTCCAGCTCATCGGTGGCATCGTCCTGCACCAGGGCAAAATCGCCGAGATGAAAACCGGCGAGGGCAAGACCCTGGTGGCCACCCTCCCCCTTTATTTAAACGCCCTTACCGGCAAAGGGGTTCACCTGGTCACCGTCAACGACTATTTAGCCAGGCGAGACCCCTACTGGATGGGGCCGGTCTATCACGCCCTGGGTTTAAGCGTGGCCAGCATCTACCCCATGCAGTCTCCCGACGAACACACCCCCGCCCTCCTCTACGACCCCGAATTCGATTCCGGGGACAGCCACTGGCCCCATTTCCGCCCCGTCCCCCGTAAAGAGGCCTACAAGGCCGATATCACCTACGGCACCAGCGCCGAGTTCGGCTTTGACTACCTGCGGGACAACATGGTCACCGAGCTGTCCCAGTGCGTCCAGCGCCCCGTAAACTATGCCATCGCCGATGAGGTGGACTATCTGCTCATTGACGAAGCCCGCACCCCACTCATTATCAGTGGACCAGCTGAGGACTACGGACAGCTATATAAGGATATTAATACCGTCGTAAGTCGCTTGAAGTTCAAGGTCTTACCTTATGAGGAAAAGACTGAAATGGCTACACTGGAGGAACAATACGACTATATCGCTTTTGAGAAGGAGCATACCGTAAGGGCGACGACACGTGCACAGGAGAAGCTCGCGAGGGCTCGTGGCATGAAAGTAGATTACCTCTTCGGCGGACATGAGGAAGAGACTAGGCAATTAACAGACGAACAGATAAAGGAACGCAACGATATCCTTGCAATTTTCCGTCATTCTATGTCTGCCCATGCACTCTATAAGCGTGACCGCGAATATGTGGTAGGTCCAGTTGAAGACGGGCGACCAGGCATTATTATTGTTGACGATTTCACCGGCCGGCTGATGCACGGACGGCGCTACTCGGAAGGCCTGCACCAGGCGATAGAGGCCAAGGAACACCTAAGTATTCGGCGGGAAAGCCGCACCTACGCCACCGTTACCATCCAGAACTACTTCCGCATGTATGAAAAGCTGGCGGGCATGACCGGCACCGCCCTCACCGAGGCCGAGGAGTTTCATAAGATATACAAGCTGGAGGTGGTGGTTATCCCCACCCATAAGCCGATGGTCCGCCAGGAATTCCCCGACCAGATTTACAAAGACGTAAAATCCAAGTTCAAGGCAGTGGTGCGTGAGATTGAGCAGCTCCATAAAGAGGGGCGGCCGGTGCTGGTGGGCACGGTATCCATCGAGAACTCGGAGTATTTAAGCGACCTGCTCACCAGGAAGGGCATCCCCCACCATATACTCAACGCCAAGCAGCACGAAAAGGAAGCCTATATCGTCGCCCAGGCCGGCAAGCCGGGAGCGGTAACCGTGGCCACCAACATGGCCGGGCGCGGTGTTGACATCATACTGGGGGGAAACCCACAGGACGGTGAGCAAAAGGGCTGGCAAAAAGAGCATGAAAAGGTGGTCGGGCTGGGCGGGCTCCATATTATCGGCACCGACCGCCACGAAGCCAGGCGGATTGACAACCAGCTGCGGGGCCGGGCGGGCCGGCAGGGTGACCCGGGGAGCTCCCGCTTCTATGTCTCTTTAGAAGACGAAATCGTCCGCCGCTTCGGCGGCGACCGGATTAAGGGCCTGATGGAGTGGGCGGGCATGGACGAGGATACCCCCGTCGAGAATGCGCTGGTGAATAAATCCATAGAAGGCGCCCAGGTCAGGGTAGAGGGCTATAATTTTGATATCCGCAAGCACCTGGTGGAGTACGACGACGTGATCAACCGGCACCGGGAGCTAATCTACGGCGAGCGTAAAAAGATAATAGGTGATACCGACCTTAAATCCAATATCCTGTCCCTGGTCGGAGATGAGATTAAGAATATAGTGGCCGCCCATACCACCAACGACTACGGCGAGGGCTGGGATACAGACGGCTTAATCGGTGAGGTAGCCAAAATCTTCCCCCTCCCCCCGACATTTAAAGCCGAAGCCATCTCCCGGATGAAGCCCAAACAGATTGAGGAAAAGCTAATTGAGCTGGCCGGGATTCTCTACGAGGAAAAAGAGAAAGAAATCGGCCCGGAGAACATGAGGGCGGTGGAGAGGCTGGTGATGCTGCGCATCATAGACACGCTGTGGGTAGAGCACCTGACCATGATGGAGCACATGCGCCAGGGGATAGGCCTGCAGGCGGCCGGGCAGCGAGACCCGCTGGTCGCCTACAAGAGGGAGGGACACGGCCTGTTCCAGAACCTTCTTTCGACCATCCAGCATGACGTGGTTCACTCCATATACCGCGTCAGCATTACCCGGCGGGAAGCCCCCCCCAAGCCCCCCGCCCCGGTTCAGGCCGGGGGCGACGGCCAGAAGCAGAAGCTCAAGGCCGGCGGCAAAAAGATAGGCAGAAACGACCCCTGCCCCTGCGGCTCAGGCAAGAAATACAAACACTGTTGTGGAAGGTAAAGCAATGTGGAAGCGAAGGCTGGTTGAAGACGTAACTTTTGGCCTTGCCCAGGAGGTTGCCCTCCGGCAGCGCTACCAGAAAGACGGCTTTGGACTGGAAAGCGCCTTTGGCAACGAACGGCAGGCCAGGGCACGAATAGAAGAACTCAAGCGGAAATTCGGTCTGGCTGAACCTGATATTCGCCTGGTACAGAACATCGCCAAGATAGGCCCCCAGGAGAGAACAACCTGGCAGGTCTATGCCAAAGGCGGTAAAGGGGTAAATGTCTTTTTACCGGACAGCGGTTAAGCGACAAAACTAAAACCCCCATGAACAACCAGGCAGTACCTAATCAATCAGAACCAACCCCGACCGCCAGTGCGGCCATAGGACACCTGGAGCAGGCTATAACCAGCGGCCAGCACTGGTATACCGCCCTGCTGGAAGCTATCGGGCGGTGGACCCAAAACGAAGAGACCCTCAACGGCCGCCATTACCAGTACCTCATTGACGGCCAGGCCTTCGACTGGCTGCTGCTGGCGGAGCGGCTGTGCCAGGCGGTGGACGACCTCCTCCCCGAAGATGAAAAAACCGCCCTCCTCTTCCACGGCCAGCCGCCGCTTCGCTTAAGCGATAGTAAATTCAAGGCGCTTATCGGCAGTACCAAATACCGCCAGTATCTCAACTATTTCTACGGCATCACCGTGGAGGAAGCCCTGGTTCTGGCGGTGCAGGAAGAGGTACGCAAGGAAAAGCGCACCCTGGGCTATAATAAGGAGCACAATCTCACCGACGAGGTCTACCAGCGGATATACGGTGCAACCAGGCCGGTATTGCTCAAGAGCTTCCGGCGGGAGAAGGGTTACCCACAGCTTAAGAGCATCAGCCTGACCGAGTTAAAAGAGTTCAGCTACTGGCTATTCAACTATAGGCTTAAAAACTGTGATAAGGCCAAAGTTGCCAGCGATACCAAGAAGGCGCTGGAATACTTAAGCTCCAGCGGGTCGGCGCGGGCACCCGCCCCCGCCGAACTGGAAGTTTAGCCGAGTCTATCCAGGCTCTGCTTGAGCCTCTCCAGCCTGTCCTTTCTTTCCACAAGCCTGTCCTGCTCTTTACTCACCACCGCCGGCGGCGCTTTGGTCAGAAAGGCACTATCTTTAAGCCTGGCTTCAAGCCGGGTCACCTCGGCCCCGGCCTGGGCTATCTCCTGCTCCAGCCGCTTCCTTTCTGCTTTCAGGTCAACCATGCTCTCCATGGGTATGATGACCTCGGAATCTTTCAGTACCAGAGCCAGGACATTCTCACCAGGCGCCTCTCCCCGGCTCTCCAGAAAGCTGACCGGCCTGGCCCTGGCCAGCGTCTCAATTGTCGGGGAATAAGCAGCAATGGCCGGGGTAAGCTCACCGGCACAGACCTGCGCCTCGACCCACTTGCTGCTCTCCACCTTGTGTTCGGCGCGGGCGTTGCGGACGGCGTGTATAATCTCGATGATGGCCTCCATCACCCGCTCCGCCTGGGGGTCAACCGCCTTTTCATCGGCCCCGGGGTAGGCGGCAATCATTATGGACCCGGTCTCAGCCCAGCCGTCGGGCAGGCGCTGTTTCAGATTCTGCCACAGCTCCTCGGTGACGAAGGGCATAAAGGGGTGCAGCAGCCGCAATGATGTTTCCAGTGTATGAACCAGGACGGGCAGCGGCGACGGCCTTTCTTTAGAACCGAGGCGGATCTTGGCGAACTCGATATACCAGTCGCAGAACTCCCCCCAGAGGAAATCATGGAGCTGCCGCTGGGCTTCGCCGAACTGGAAGTTAGCCATCAAT
>Ga0315553_10001161_pt1 | contig 22210 bp, 19 predicted proteins | sample SalMarSW160140MG_FD_203099 | JGI IMG/M metagenome (GOLD analysis project Ga0315553, IMG submission 203099) | Salt marsh sediment microbial communities from the Plum Island Ecosystem LTER, Massachusetts, United States - Salt Marsh Sediment SW1601-40 ... | reverse complement strand
GACGGGGCGCGAGGCGGGATCGTGCGCGACGCCATCCTCGCGTGGCACCGCGAGCACGACGAGGAGGCGGTGGTGGGCATCGGGCGCTACAGGCCGCCGCCCGGGATCCAGTGGGACGAGGATACGTATCGCGGCTCGGCCTACGGCGCGTTCACGTGGGCCGTCCACGTCGCCGACGTCGAGGTCGACCTGCGCTCCTGGGCGGTGCGGGTGCTCGACTACGTCGCCGTCCAGGAGGTGGGGACGGTCCTCAACGAGGTCCTCGCCCGTGGACAGATCCAGGGCGGCGTGGTGCAGGGCATCGGCTGGGCACTGCTCGAGGAGGTCGTGGAGCGCGACGGTGCCATGCTCAACACGCAGCTGACGAACTACCTCATCCCGACCAGCGGCGACGTGCCGCCCGTCCGGGTCGAGTTCCACGAGACCCCGTACCCGCACGGGGCGCGGGGCGCGAAAGGACTCGGCGAGTTTCCGCTCAACGGTCCCGCCCCGGCGATCGCGAGCGCCGTCGGCGCGGCCCTCGGGGTCGAACCGACGGTGATCCCGATCACCCCCGAGCGGCTCCTGCGGCTCGTCGGGGAGGGCGCAGCGCGCGAGGAGAGGACGGCGTGAGGACGGGAGGACCGCCGGTCGACATCCGCTTTCGGCTCAACGGAACGGAGGTTTCGTGCGGCGTGGACCCGGCCGAGCGGCTGCTGGACCTGCTCCGCTATCGACTGTCGCTCACCGGCACGAAAGAGGGGTGCGGCGAGGGGGAGTGCGGAGCGTGCACGGTCTACCTCGACGGGGTCCCGGTCGATTCGTGCCTGGTGGCCGCCTTCCAGACGGACGGGCACGACGTGCGCACCATCGAGTCGCTGCCGCCGGCCTCGCTCGATCCGTTCCTGCGCACGGGTGCGACCCAGTGCGGGGCATGCACGCCGGGCGTCGTGATGACCGGGGCATGGGTGCGCGACCACCCCGAGCTCCTCGAGCATCATGATGTGCGTGAGCTGATGGCCGGTAACCTGTGTCGGTGCACCGGATACGATGGCATCATCGACGGGGTGCGGGCGTCGCTCGAAGAGCCCCGTCCGGCCCGCGTGGCGGAGCCCGGGGCGGCCGACCCCGGGGCGGGCGGAGCCGTCGAGCCCCCCCGTGCGCCGGTTCGCGCCGTCGAGCGCGCGGCGGTGAGGGGATCGGGAGCCGCCTACCGCCCGTCCACCCTGATGGCCGCTCTCGAGATCCTGGAGGAACGCCCGGAGGCGATCCCGATCGCCGGCGGCACCGACCTGCTCGTCCACTGGCCCGCTCGGGTCGCGGCCCACGACGCCACCTTCGTCGACCTCACGGCCGTGCGCGAGCTCCGGGCGCACCGGTTCGAGGACGACGCCCTCGTGATCGGGGGCGGGACCACCTACTGGGATCTCATCCGCGATCCGCGCGTGGGGCGCGAGTTCCCCCTGCTGGTCCAGGCGGCCCGACAGGTCGGCGCGGTCCAGATCCAGGCGCGCGGTACGTGGGCGGGGAACATCGTCAACGCCTCGCCGGCGGCGGACGGCGTCCCGGTGCTCATGGCCTATGACGCGGCCGTCACGCGGATGTCGCTCGACGAGAAGGAATCGGTGCCGCTGGCCGGGTTCTACACCGGGTACAAGGACATGCGGCTCGGGCCGGGCGAGCTGATCACGGAGATCCGCCTCCCCCGGCGCTCGTACGGCATCCAACGCTTCGACAAGGTCGGCTCGCGGGCCGCGCAGGCGATCACGAAGGTGGGGCTCGCCCTGACCCGGGCCGACAACGACGGTTCGTGGCGCGTGGTGGCCGTCAGCGTCGCGCCCACCGTGCGGCGCTGCCCGGGCGTCGAGGCCCTCCTCGAGGTCGGGTCGCCGGTCGACGGCCCGGACGGTTTTCTGGAGGTGCTGCGCCACGATGTCGCGCCCATCGACGACATCCGGTCCACCGCGGAGTACCGGGAGACCGTTCTCGCCCGCCTCCTGTATTTCGGTCTGCGGGGCTCCGTCCCCGCGGTCCGTTGAGCGGCCCCTCGCTGTCCCCGGACACGCTCACCGGGCTCCTCGAGGCGCTCGCCGGCCCACTCGACGCCCACGCCCGCCGCCACCCCGGCGACCCGGTCGCGAGACAGCCGGCCCACACGGTGTACGGAGGCGCCCACCTCTTCCGGCGTGACACCGCCGTCCGGCTGGGCGAGGTGGCGCTCGCTTCCCTCCGCGAGTACGCGCCCGAACCCGCGGACCTCATGGAGGCGGTGGGGCTCTCCTCCGCCGATGTGGCGGGCACGGTGCACGAGCGCGTGACCTCCAAGCTCGAGCGAGAGCCGGTCGAGGACTTCCGGATCGACTTCGAGGACGGGTTCGGCCAGCGGCCCGACCGGGAGGAGGACGAGGCGGCGCGCCGGGCCGCGACCGAGACGGCGGCCGGGCAGGAGGAAGGCCTGCTGCCACCGTTTCTGGGGATCCGCATCAAGCCGCTGTCGCGCGCGCTGGCCCCGCGCGCCCTGAGGACGCTCGATCTCTATCTGACGGAGCTCCTGGCACGTACCGGAGGCACGCTCCCGGGGCGATTCGTCGTGACCCTCCCGAAGGTCGTGCGGGCCGAGCAGGTCGCCACGCTCGTTCGCGCGTTCGAGGCGCTCGAGGCCACCCTCGGTCTCCCGAGCGAATCGCTCAAGCTCGAGATCATGGTCGAGACGCCCCGGTCCGTCATCGCCGCGGATGGCTCCTGTCCCCTGCCCCGCTTCGTCGAAGCCGGCGAGGGACGCTGCGCGGGGGCACACTTCGGGGTGTACGATTTCACCGCATCGAGCTCGATCACGGCGCAGTACCAGCTCATGCGACACTCCCTGTGCGATGTGGCCCGACACGTGATGCTGATCTCCCTCTCCGGGACGGGGGTCGCGCTGTCGGACGGGGCCACCAACGTCCTCCCCGTTCCCCGGTACCGCGCGACCGGGGAGAACGCGCCGCTCGACGAGGACCGGCGCCGCGACAACCGCGAGGCCGTGCACGCGGCGTGGCGGCTCCATTACGACGACATCCGTCACTCGCTCGCCAACGGCTTCTACCAGGGGTGGGACCTCCACCCCGCGCAGCTCGTGACGCGCTACACGGCGGTGTACGCGTTCTTCCTCGAGAGCCTCGCGGCCGCCTCCGAGCGGCTGGCGCGGTTCGTCGAACGCGCCGCCCGGGCGACGCTCACGGGCGATGTATTCGACGACGCGGCCACGGGCCAGGGGCTGCTCAACTACTTCCTCCGCGGGCTGGCGTGCGGCGCGCTGACCCCGGAGGACACCGCCCGCACCGGGCTCGCGCTCGACGAGCTCCGCACGCGCTCGTTCGGGCGCATCCTCGAGGGCCGCGGCGGGTGATCGGCGTGTGGCTGGAGGATGGCCGGGTGGCGGTGCGTGACGACCTGCCCGTCCCCCGACCAGGGGCGGACGAGGCGCGGATCCGCGTGCTCGCCGCCGGGATCTGCGGAACGGACCTCGAGCTCCTGCGCGGCTACCGGCCGTTCCGGGGCGTCCCGGGGCACGAGTTCGTGGGACGGGTGGAGGAGGGACCCGCGGAGTGGCTCGGGTGGCGCGTGGTCGGCGAGATCAACGTCACCTGCCGGAGCCGCGCGCGAGGGGTCGTGAGCCCGGCCGGCCCCGGGGACCCGACCCCGTGCCGGGCGTGCGCGGCCGGGCGCCCCACGCATTGCGAGCGGCGGGCGGTGATGGGCATCGACGGCCGCGACGGGGCCTTCGCGGAGCATCTCGTCCTCCCGGTGGGCAACCTGCACCGCGTGCCCGACGCGATCTCCGACGGAGCCGCGGCGCTCGTAGAGCCGCTCGCCGCCGCCTTCCGCATCCTCGAGCAGATCGAGGTGCACGCATCGGACCGGGTGCTCGTGGTGGGGCCCGGACGTCTGGGTCGGCTGGTCGCCCGCGTCCTGCACACCACCGGCTGCGACCTGACCGTCGCCGGGCGGTCGCGCCCGGCGCTCGAACGCATCGAGGCGCGGGGGACGCGCGGCGTGCACGCACCGGACGTGCGTCGAGCCAGCTTCGACGTGGCGATCGACTGCACCGGCGAGGCGGGAGGGTTCGCGGTCGCGCGCGCCGCGCTTCGACCGGCCGGGACCCTGGTCCTCAAGTCCACGTACGCCGGCGAGCTGACCCTGGATGCGTCCGCCCTCGCGGTGGACGAGATCACGCTGCTCGGATCGCGTTGCGGCCCCTTCCCCACCGCGATCGAGGCGCTCGTCAGTCGGCGGGTCGAGGTCGACGATCTGATCGACGACCGCGTGCCGCTGGTCGACGCCGTGCGCGCCTTCGGACGGGCGGCGGAGCCGGGGACGCCGAAGGTGCTGCTCGTTCCCTGAGTGGCGAGCGGACCCGTCGACCTCGAGACCGGTACGCCACTTGACGCTCGTCGCCGCCGGCCGGACAATCCGGCATGGAGCCGGAACGCATCGCGCGCGCCCTGCGCGCCGCCGGCAAGGGCGATGCCGATACCCTGCGTCGGCTGCTGGATGAAGAGCCGGACCTGGCCAACGCCGTGGGCGACAACCCGTTCTGGGGCGGGCGCGTCCAGCCCCTCCACCTCGCCGTGACGCGCGACCGGCCCGTGTGCGTCGCGATCCTCCTCGAGGCCGGGGCCGATCCGTCGGGTGACAACGAGGGATACGGCGGCTGGTCTCCCCTCATGATGGCGGGCGCGCAGGGACTCGGGACCCTGGCCACCCGGCTCGAGCGCGCCGGGGCGGTCGTGGGGCTGTTCGAGGCCGCCGCCCTCGGGCGCGGGCCGGAGATCGCCCGGCTCCTCGAGGAACGCCCCGAGCGCGCACGCGCGGCCACCCCGGACCGCACGACCCCGCTCCACCTCGCTGCCACGCCGGAGATCGCGGACCTGCTGCTCGCCGCAGGCGCCGATCCCGACGCCGTCGACGACTATGGCGGCAGGCCGCTCGATGCGGCCATCGGCCGCGCGGCGCGCGGCGAGGCCGGGGGCGCCGCCGTGGCGCGGCGTCTGCTCGCGGCCGGGGCCCGGGCCGACGCGGCCGCGTTCGCCGCGCTCGAGGATCTCGAGCGTCTCGAGGCCGAGCTGGACGCCGACCCGGACGCGCTCGACCGCCCCGGAACCGGCGGCCGGACCCCGCTCCAGGCGGCCGCGCGGCACGGGAGGACGGCCGCGGTCGAGTGGCTGCTCGAGCGCGGGGCCGACCCGGACGCGACGGGGCCGGAGGGCATCACGCCGCTCCACGCCCTTGCGCACGCCCCCAGGCATGCGGTGGAGATCGCCCGCCGCCTGCTGGCGGCCGGCGCGGACCCGCTCCGACTCGACGGGGTGCATCACGCGACGCCGGCGGACTGGGCGGAGTTCCAGGAGCACGACGTGCTGGCCGCGGTCCTCCGACCGCCGTCCTGACGCCCCGGTCGCCGTCAGCGGCCCGTAGGCGCCCCGGCCGCGATCCAGCGCGCCAGCACGGCCCGCTCCTCGTCGGTCATCCCGGTGAAGTTCCCGAGCGGCATGATCCTCGACTCGACCGCCACCGCCTCGATGCGCTCCGCCCAGGCGGCCGCCTGCTCGAGGGTCTCGAGGACGATGCCGGCCGGTGGGGCGTCGAACAGACGGTGCGCCGGTTGCTCCGCGTGGCAGGTCACGCAGCGCGCCACGAGGATCTCCCGCACCTGCTCGGTGTCGACCGGGCCCTCCCCCGTGGCGAGCGCCAGAGGGCCGCGTCCCCGCGTGCCGGCCGTCACGACGGCGAGCGCCAGCATCCCGAGGGCGGCGGCCGGGAAGATCCAGCCGGTGCGCCGCCCCTGGTTGCGGACATTGAACCCGTGTCTGGTGAGCGCGCCGACGACGAACAGCCCCGCGAGGATGGCCCACGCCCCCCGATGCCCGTAGGCGAACGGGTAGTGGTTGCTGACCATGGTGAACAGGACGGGGAGCGTGAGGTAGTTGTTGTGCCGCGAACGCATGGCGGCGTGCTCGCCCACCTCGCGAACCGGCGGCCGTCCGGCCTCCACGGCCCGCACGAGCTCGACGTGCGCCGGGATGATCACGAAGAACACGTTGGCCGCCATGATCGTCCCCAGCATGGCCCCCACGTGCAGGTAGGCGGCGCGCGGTCCGATCAGGTGGAGGAGGGCGTACGACAGCGCGCTCACGAGGAGCAGACCCAGGGTCGCGAACGCGACCCCCCGCCTCGCGAGGCGGGTGCGACACAGGCGGTCGTACACCAGCCAGCCGAGCGCCAGCGTCCCGACGCCGATCCCCACGGCGCCCACCGGCGGGATAGGCGCGACGGCCGGATCGACCATGAACGTGCCGGCGCCCAGATAGTACACCAGCACCAGCAGGGACGCGCCGCTCACCCACGTCAGATAGGCTTCCCACTTGAACCAGTGGAGCCCCGAGAGCGTGGCGGTGGGGACCGTGTCGTACTTCATGGCCCGGTAGAACCCGCCTCCGTGCACCGACCACAGCTCGCCCACCAGGCCCGGCTCGGCGCGCGTCGGCGGCGCGAGCCGGTCGTTGAGCCAGTTGAAGTAGAACGACGTTCCGATCCAGGCCACGCCGGCGATCACGTGCACCCAGCGCGCCGCGAGCTCGACCCAATCGAGCGCGAAGCTCACCATCGTGGGGGTCAGCTTCCCCGGTAGGTGGTGAAGGCGTATGGGCCGGCGAGGAGGGGCACGTGGTGGTGCGACCCCGGGTCGGCCACCGTGAACGTCACCTCCACATACGGGTGGAAGGCTTCGACCCCACGGCGTCGGAAGTACTCCCCGGTCTCGAAGCGTGCCCGGAAGGTGCCGGCGTCGAGCTCGCCCGGCGCGACGAGCGCCGCGAGGCGTCCGTCGTCATCCGTGATGCCGGTGGCCACCGGCGTCCACCCGCCGTCCGGCCCGGCCCGTTCGAGCGTCACGCGCACGCCGGCCGCCGGACGCCCCCGTGTCGTGTCGAGCACGTGTGTCGAGATCCCCATGCGCCCCTCCTCCTCGTTCGTGCCGTGGCCGGGATCGGCGGCCAGTCGGGCGAGACGGAGGCGGGTGATGCGCGCCTGCTCCGCGGCCGCCGTCTCGAGCTCCTCCTCGCGCGTCCCTTCGAGCCGTGTCTCGAGGGCGCCGAGGAGCGCCACGGCGCTCCGCCCCGTGGCGCACACGAGGAACCCGAACCCGAACCGATCCTCGTACCTGCGGTTCCCCTCCGCGAGCGCCTCGAGCACGCCGGGATCGGCCCGCTCGGTCCCGCCCTGCTCCACCCGGGTCCACGCGTCGGGGAGCTCCCGCTGGCCGATGCGCGGGTGTGCCGCGAACGCCTCCAGCCAGTCCCCCTCCGGGAGCGCCCACCAGACGCGCTCGGCTTCCTCGAGCAACGCGCGATCCTCCTCGAACGGCCTGAGCGCGAGCATCGCCTCCACCCAGCGCCGTGAGCCGCAGCAACGAAGCAGCGCTCCACGCGCCTTCTCCTCCGGCAACGCGTCCAGCCGGCGGGCGATCCCGGACTCGGGCCCGTCGCTCACCGCTCCACGAGCGGGCGGCCGATGACGCGCAGCCGCGCCACGCCACCGTCGGGGAAGATGTTCAGGCGGACGTGCGTCACCGGTCCGAGGGTCGCCAGCTCGCCCCCGTAGGAGTGCGGTCGATCGGGCTGCAGCTCCGAGCGCGGTAGCAGTGGCCACCATCCGTCCTCGGGCGGCACGGCGAGCGCGGGCGCCGCATCGCACGCGTCGACCGAGGCTGCCGCCGGGCAGTTTCCCTGGAAGCGCCGGGTCGAGATCTCGAGACGCTCGACGGACCCGCGGTGCCCCAGCGCGATCACCACCCAGTCGTGCCCCGCGTCGCGCCGCCGGCGCGTCTCCCACCCCTCGCCCACGTTCTCGGGCTCTCCGGGAAGGAGCAGGTTTCGCGGCTCACCGAAGCTGGCGTCGCTGGTCGCGACCGGCAGGCCGCCGTGCGTGAGCGCGGCGAGGTCCACCGAGTCGAGCCCGGCGAGCCTCTTCCAGTCGGGCTCGACCCGGCCCAGGACCCGGAGACGCGCGACGCCGCCATCGGGGAAGATCCGCAGCCGGACGTGTGTCACGCGCCGGGAGCCCTCGACCTCGAAGCGGTGCACGGCGTCCGGATCCAGCGTGCGGCGCTCGAGCAGCGCCTCCCAGGAACCGTCTGCCAGGGAGGCGTCGCCACCCTCCACCGCCAGTCCGTCGAGCGCGCAGCTCTCGGGCTGGTTGCCGCGGAAATGGGCGGTGTCGACCACCACCTCGCGCACGCGCCCCGGCGCTCCGAGCCGGATCACGCACTCGTCCTGTCCCGGCTCGCGGCGGCGGCGCGTCTCCCAGCCGTCCATCCACTTGCCCCGATCCGTGTACTCGCCGGCCCGCCATTCGGGCGGCCCGGGCCGCAGGAGGTTGGACGCGGGGGCGAAGAACTCGTCGTTGGCGCTCAGGACGGCCGCGCCCAGCCGGGCGGAGGCGAGGTTCACGAGCAGCCGGTCCGGCTGCAGGATTCCCGGGGTCGTGTGTGGCACGGGGGTCACGCGGCGTCGCCTCCCCGTTCGAGCCAATGTCCGCGGGGACCGGACGCGAGCGCGCCCCCGGCCACCCGGCGGGTGCCGCGCAGGAAGACGTCCTCCACGCGTCCCCGCACCCGCGCTCCAAGGTATGGCGAAACGGCATGCCGGAAATGGAGGTCCCCGGCCGCCACCACACGCTCCGGCTCGGGGTCGAACACCACCAGGTCCGCATCGGCGCCCGCGCGGATCGACCCCTTGCGGCGGAGCCCCGCCAGCCGGGCGGGCGCGCCCGCCAGCCAGGTGGCCAGACGCTCGATCGGGATCCCGCGTGCACACGCGCCGGCCCACACGGTGGGGAGCGCGAGACCGAGCGAGGCGATGCCGCCCCACGCCTCGAAGAAGTCACCCGTGTCGAGCCGCTTGAGCTCCGGGGGTGCCGGGCTGTGGTCGGACGCCACCATGTCGAGCGAGCCCGACCCCAGCGCGGCCCACAACGCCTCGCGATCGGCGCGCGAGCGGATGGGCGGGGCGCACTTGAAGGCGGTGGCGCCGTCGGGCACGTCCCCCGACACCCACGTCAGGTAGTGGGGACACGTCTCGGCGCTGAGCGGCGCGCCACGCGCGCGGGCGGCCTCGACGCGAGCCACCGCACGCGCGGCGGACACGTGCACGATGTGCACCCGACACCCCGTGTCGAGCGCCAGGTCGGCGAGCAGGTCGATCGCCTCCGCCTCGGCGGCCGGGGGCCGCGAGGCCTCCCAGGCGGCATGGCGCCTTCGATCCGCCCCGAAGACGGCGCCGCGGGCGCGCTCCAGGGGCCGGGGGGACTCTGCGTGCACGAGCAACGGGACGTCGAGGCCGGCGATCCTCGGCATGGCTTTCCGCAGGAGGGGGGCGTCCACGGGCGGAAACTCGGGGATCCCCGAATCGACCAGGAAGGCCTTGAAGCCGAGCGCGCCGGCCCCGGCGAGCGCCTCGATGCGCCCGACCGAGTCGGGCACGAGGCCCGCCCACGCGCCGACGTCGACCTGCGCCTCCGCGGCCGCGGCGTCGCGCTTGGCGGCCAGCGCCGCTGCCGTGGTGGTGGGCGGATCCGAGTTGAGCGGCATGTCGATCAGGGTCGTGAACCCGCCGAGCGCCGCGGCGCGCGTGGCCGTCGCGAACCCCTCCCAGTGCGTGCGCCCCGGCTCGTCGATGTGGACGTGGGTATCGACGAGCCCCGGGAGGATCACCCGATCGCCGAAGTCCGCGAGCGCGGGCGGGGGCGCCGCGTCCGGGGGCGGGATCGGATCCACGGCCACGATCGTCTCGCCGTCCACGACGATCCGAGCGGGTCGGACGCCCTCGGGCGTGACCACGCGGCGGCTCTGGACGACGAGGACATCGTCGAACACGCCGTCAGTCCATCACGCGGGCGGTCCGCACGTGCGGCGCATGGAGTCTCCGGGGGTGGTTCGGGTCACGGACCGGACGGGGCGCGGTGGGCCGTCCCCCTCGGGCGTGGTAAGATAGGCGCTCGTGCCGCGCGGCGGCATCCGCACGCACACCCGGGAGGCTCCGTGACGCAGACGGCCGCGGTGATGCCGGCCCCCGAAGCGCCGCTCGAGGTGTGGGAGCTCGACGACCCCGTCCTCCAGCCGGGTGACGTGTGGCTCGAGATCGTGGCGAGCGAGGTGTGCGGGACCGACGTCCACCTCCACCACGGGCGTCTGGCGGGCGTTCCCTATCCCATCATCCCGGGTCACGTCAGCGTCGGGCGCGTCCGCGAGACCCGGGGCGTCGAGGTTGACGCGGTGGGGCGGCCGCTCGGCCGGGGCGACCTGGTCACCTTCTACGACGTCGTGGGGACGTGCCATCGGTGCTACTACTGCGCGGTCGCCGGGCAGCCCACGCTGTGCCCGCACCGCCGGGTGTACGGCATCACGTTCGGCGCGGCGGAGGGTTTGCGTGGCGGGTGGGCCGAGTCGATCCACCTGCGGGCGGACACGTCCGTGTTCCGGCTGCCCGACGGGCTCGAGGTCGACGATGTGATCGGGGGCGGGTGCGGGCTGTTCACGGGGTTCGGGGCCGTGGAGCGGGCGCGCCCTCGCCCGGGGTCGACCGTCGTCGTCCAGGGGTCCGGTCCGGTGGGGCTGTCGGCGGCCGCCTTCGCGCGGCTGGCCGGTGCGGGCGAGCTGTTCGTGCTCGGCGACCCCGAGCCGCGTCTCGAGCTCGCGCGGCGACTGGGAGCCGACCGGACCTTCTCGGTCTCGGGCTCGGACCCCGCCGAGCGCGCCGCCGCGGTGCGCGACGCGACCGGCGGACGCGGGGCCGACGTGGTGATCGAGGCGAGCGGCAACCCGGCTGCCGTCCCGGAGGGCTTCTCGCTTCTGCGCCCCGGGGGCACGTACGTGATCGCGGGCCACTACACCGACGCCGGACCCGTCGAGATCAACCCGCACCTCGACATCAACCGCAAGCACGCCGACGTGCGGGGGCGGTGGGGCACGGAGCTAGGACACGTGGCGCGCTCGCTCGCTCTTCTCGCGCGGCACCGGCTGCCGTTCGCCGATGTGATCGGGGGCCGCTACGGCCTCGAGGCTGCCGGTGAGGCGCTGGCCGATGTGGAAGCCCTCCGGGTGACGAAGGCGATCATCGCGCCGGGCTGATCGGGGTGCCGGCTCGCGACACCGTTCGCCCGAGCGAAGCCAGGTCGTTGTTCGTGGTTGGGGCGCGTGTCCGCCCGCCGGCGTCGTTTCGAGCCCGCCCTCAGGCGTGCGCCGCGGGGGCGTCCCGGCGCCACAGCTCGGGATTCTCCTCGAGCCGGCCGACCCCCTGTTCGAGGATGTCGAGGGTCAGATCGATCGTGGCCAGGTGCGTGCGGAACGCCAGGGCCGCGAGCCGCAGCACGAACACCTCTCCGATCATGGTGGAGGACAGGAACACGCGGCCGTCGCGGTGCACGTGCTCGATCAGCGCGCGGTTGAAATCGTTCGCCTCCCCCGACGACGGGATCCAGCGATACGTGACGACGCTCAGCTCCGGCTCGGGTCCCACCTCGAAGCCGCGCGCGGCGATCTCATCGTGGAAGTAGCGCGCCAGCTCGAGCTTCTCCTCGAGACAGGCCCGGAAGGGCTCGATCCCGTGCAGGAGCAGCGGCAGCCAGACGCGCAGCCCCCGGAAGTGCTTCGTCAGCTCCGGCGACAGGTCCGCCGGGGAGCGCTCGAACTCCTCGCCCACGGCGTCCTGCATGTAGTGCGCGTGGTACGCGTGCGCGCGGCGCAGCCATTCGCCCTCGCGCACGAGCACGGCGCCCGCGCCGTAGGGGAGGAACAGGCCCTTGTGGGGGTCGAGCACGATCGAGTCGGAGCGCTCCATCCCCTCGAAGGCCGGCCGGCACGCGTCCACCAGTGCGAAGAACCCGCCGTACGCGGCGTCGACGTGCAGCCACAGCCCCTCCGCCCCGGCCACGTCGGCGATGTCGGCGAGCGGATCGATCGCGCCCACGTCGGTCGTCCCGGCCGAGGCGACGACGAGCCACGGACGCCGGCCGGCGGCCCGGTCCTCGGAGATCGCGGCGGCGAGGGCGTCCGGCCGCATCCGGTACCGGTCGTCGAGGGGGATCTCGTGCGACACCGTCTCGCCCAGCCCCACCACGCGGAGCGCCTTCGCCAGACAGTGGTGCGCGTGCGAGGTGGAGTATACGACGGCGTCGGGGACATCGCGGGCGCGGATCCCCGCCGCTTCGCGGGCGGCGACGATCGCGATCAGGTTCGCGATCGATCCTCCCGACGCGAGGTTCCCCTCCGTGCCCGCCGGGTACCCGACCAGATCGGCCATCCAGTCGAGCACCTGGTTCTCCATCTCGACCGAGCCGGGCCCCGCGAAGCGGACACCGGCGTACTCGTTGGTCACGGCGGCCACGTAGTCGGCCAGCGCCGAGGCGTACAGGCCGCCTCCGGGGATGTAGCCCAGATGTCCGCCGTGGGCGGGCGCGATGCCGGGGCGGGCCACGGACTCGTCGTAGCGGGCGAGGAGCTCCTCGAGCGGGTGCGCGCCATGGCCGATCTCGAGCGAGCGCACGAGCGGCGCCGCGCGCTTGTCCGCGGCGTACGTGAGACGCGTCGGGAGCTCCTCCAGGAAGCGCTGCGCGTAGGCGTCGGTGACCCGCATCAGACGCTCGCGCTCGGCGGCGCCCGGGTCGAGCGACGCGGCGGCGCGCTCGAGCGCGGCGATGCGCCCTCGACGCCCGCCTCGACCCGCCGGTGCGGGCGTGGGGTCCGCGCTCACCGATCGGGGGGCGGCCGCCTCGAAGGGACGCCGGGGGACCCCAGACGGATGGGACCGCGTCCTCCGAACGGGACGCCGCCGCGGGGAGAAGCCGCGGGTGGCCGTCGGCCGGGACCCACGATCACCGGGACACCGACCGGAAACGCCGGGTACACCCAGGCGCCCGGTTCCGGAGGGGACTGGCTCGCCACGTATACCGTTTCGGGCGGTGGGGGAGCCAGGGCCGGCGGCGCGAGCCGCGCGGGGGGCACGATCATCTCGACCCGGGGCTCGTCCGCCGGCTTGCCGATCACGGTCTGGACGACGAGCGGACGGAGCCCGAGCGCCACCACGGTCGCATAGTCCACGCACCCGCACGCGGTCGCGCCGCTCGCCGTCTGGAAGCGGCGGAGCGCCGCGCGGGTGGCGGGCCCCGCGACCCCGTCGAGCCCGCCGGGATCCTGCCCCGCCGCCGCGAGCGCCTTCTGGATGGCGAGGACCTCCGCGGGGCGCAGCGGCTCGACGACCCGATAGGCGGCGCCGTTCCCATCCGGCCCCACGAAGGACATCACCCGCACGCCGGACGCCCCCGGTGCCCCGGCGAGCGCGGACTCGTTCCCGCTGATGATCTCGACCCCCGCCCCCGCCACGTCCTGCGCCCACAGGCCGGCCGCGGGCCGCAGGAGCGCCGCGAGCCCGACCAGGAGTGCTGGGATGCAACGCGAGACGATCGCTCGTAACATGTTTCTCATGCTCACCTTACGAAGTACGGAAAACACGGCCCCGGGCCGTGCGAACCCGGTCCCCCTGCATCCATCCGATCGGACCCGGGAGGCAGCCGCTCGCGAGTCCGGATCCGTGCCGGCGACCGCCCGCCGACGGCTCGCGCGCCGCGACCGCATCCTACCTCTCTCTCCTGCCCCGCGCGAGGCGATCGGCGCCATAGAGGGCCGCGCGGGGTAGCATGTCCGCGGGCGACTCCCCGGGGAACGACGGAGGCGAGACGATGACGCGGAGCGGACACCGGCGGCGCCGCTGGACCGCAGCCACCCTGGGCGCGCTCGCCCTCGCCACACCGGTCGCCGGACAGGCGACGCGCGCCGAGCGCGTCGAGACCCTGCTCCGCGCGTACCACGATGTGGGACGCTTCAACGGCGCGGCGCTAGTGGTGGATGGCGGCGAGACGCTGTACGAGGGGGCGTTCGGCTTCGCGCGTCGGGCGGAGGACGCGACGACGGCGGAGGGGGGCACCGCAGCGGGGGAGGTGCCGAACGAGATCGACACGCCGTTCCGCATCGCCTCGTTGCCCGAGCAGTTCACGGCGGCCCTCGTGCTCAGGCTCGTCGAGCGTGCCGACCTCGCGCTCGACGCCCCCGTGCGCGCCTACCTGCCGGAATACCCGACGCCGCAGGGGGATCGGGTGACGATCCACCACCTGCTCACCCACACCTCGGGCATCCCGAGCTACACGGAAGTGCCAGGATTCATGGAGGAGCGCGCGGACGAGCCGCTCGGGCCGCCGGAGATCGTGGCTCTCACCGGGTCCGAGCCGCTCCGCTTCGAGCCCGGCTCGAGGTTCGAGTACGACGACACCGGGTACGTGCTCCTCGCGTGGATCGTGGAGCGGGTGACCGGACGTCCGTACGAGGAGGTGCTGCGCGAGCTCGTCCTCGACCCGGTAGGTCTCGAGCACACGGGGTACGACCACGACCGGGTGCCCGGCGCCGGGCGTGCGCGCGGGTATGCGCGTACGCTCGACGGATACGAGGCGGCTCCGGTCATCGGGCCGTCGCTCCCCTTCCCGGCCGGGATGCCGTACTCGACCGTCGAGGATCTGGGGCGCTGGGCGGAGGCCCTGTCACGCTTCGAGCCGGGGCGGCCGTTCGAGAGACCAGAGACGCTGGGGCGCTTGCTGACCCCGTTCCTCGACGGCTACGCGTACGGGATCGCCGTAGGGGAGCGCTCGATCGGGCGCGAGGACGGCGTGCGGGTCCTCGAGCACGGCGGCGGGATCTTCGGGTTCTCGTCCGCGCTGCGCGTGTTTCCCGACCAGCGGCGCGTCATCGTCCTGCTCGACAACACGGCGTCCGCCCTCGGAGCGATCGCCGACGGGCTCACCAACCTGCTGTGGGGCGCCGAGGCCCCCATGCCGAAGCCCTCGATCGCCGAGCGGCTGCTGCCGATCGTGGAGACCGGCGGCGTGGACGCGGCGCTCGAGCGCTACCGGACCTGGAGACGAACGCGCCCGGATGGGTACGACTACGGACCCGGGGAGCTGGCGCGTCTGGCGAGTCACGTCCGGGAGCGGGGACGGCCCGAGGACGCGATACGGATCCTCGAGACGGCGACCGAGCTCTACCCCGACTCCACCGGCCCGCGGCTCGCGCTGTCCGAGCTCGAGGCGGCGCGGGGGGATACGGCGGGGGCGGTCTCTCAGCTCGAGGCCGCGCTCTCGTGGCACCCCGGGGAGCCGCGGCTCCTCCAGCCGTTGCTCGAGCTCCGGATCGAGCCCGCCGCCGCGCTCCGCCTGCCAGTCGTCGAGCTCGTCCCGGAGGCGATGGAGCGACTGACCGGCCGCTACCGGATCGACCCGACCACCTCGCTCGACATCCGGCACGAGGACGGCGGGCTCGTGGCGCAGCGCACCGGGGAGGACGCGTTTCCCCTCCTCCCGCAGGGCGAGACGACGTTCCTGCTCGAGGGAAGCCCGATCCAGCTCGTGTTCCGGCTAGAGGATGGGCGAGCCGCCGCGGTGTCGATCCTCGAGTCCGGGCAGCGGGTCACCTTCGAACGGATCCCCGCCCCCGACTAGGACGCTGCTGAAGAACCGTGACGGGCCGCGCGAGGGGGGCTCGCGCGGTTCAGGCAAGGATCGATGACGAAGGCGTAGCAGCGCTACGTCGAGGAGGAGAGACGATGGATCAAGCGCACGACCCCCCTGCGCCGATCTTCATGGATGACGCGGTCATACAGGTCAACGGTCACGGCGGCACAGCCCCGTCTCCTGCTTTCGTCGCCCCGTCCAAGATCCTGGGCTCTGGCGCGTGTAACGCGGCCCACCAGGTTTCTTCAGCAGCCTCCTGGGTCCGACCGGTCCCGGTGGCTACATTCGGGACATGGACGCCGAGACGGACGGGAAGAACGGGCCCGACGTGGAGAGCGCCCCGCCGCGCCCCGACGAGGAGCGCGTCGAGGAGGCGGTGCGCGACCGACCCGCCCCGGGGGACCGGTGCCCGCTGTTCATGGGGGTCGCCGGGGGAAGCGGGTCGGGCAAGACGACCGTCGTCGAGCGTATCGTGGCCGGTCTCGCACCGCGGCCGGTCACCCTCATCCACCACGACGCATACTACCACGACTACGGACACCTGAGCCTGGAGGAGCGGGCGGGCATCAACTTCGACCACCCCGACTCGCTCGAGACATCACTGCTCGTCGAGCACCTCGACCTGCTAGCGCGCGGACGCGCGGTGGAGCTGCCCCTGTACGACTTCAAGACGCACACCCGCATCGACCGTACGCAGACGGCCTCCCCGACCCCCGTGATCATCCTGGATGGAATCCTCATCCTCGCCGATCGGGAGATTCGGCGACGGCTCGACATCAAGGTCTTCGTGGACACCGACCCCGATATCCGGTTCATCCGGCGGCTGCAGCGCGACATCGAGCAGCGGGGCCGGACGCTCGATTCCGTGGTGCGGCAGTACACGCGGACCGTGCGGCCGATGCACCTCGACTTCGTGGAGCCCAGCAAGCGCTACGCGGACGTCATCGTCCCGGTGGGCGGCGAGAACGACGTCGCGGTGGACATGGTGGTCACCAAGCTGAGAGAGGTCCTGGCGCCGGCCTGAGGGGGCGACGGGCGGCCCGACGACGCCGACCGAAGACGCGGCCACGCCGCGAGACAAGGGACGAAGGATGCGGAATCTGACGCTGACGGTCGTAGGCATGAAGTGCGGAGGGTGCGCCTCGAGCGTGCGGGCGGCCCTCGAGGACGTCGACGGAGTCACGGAGGTCGAGGTCGCGCTGGAGGCCGGAACCGCCCGGATCGTGGCCGACGACGCCGTCGAGCGCTCGAGCCTGATCTCCGCCGTCGAACGAGCCGGCTATGAGGCGGTCTGACCTCCGGCGCACGCTCGCGAGGCTGATCCTGCCGGCCTTGCCGCTGCTGGCTCCGATGGGCGCCATGCCGGCAGGGGCCCAGGACTCCTCGCACGGTGCGCTGGATACCGCCTATGTCGCGGGCGAGTATCGCGTATTCACGGGAGGCGGCGAGGACGCGTCGCTGGACGACGTCGTCGCCGCCATGGCACCGCACGAGGTGGTGTTCGTCGGCGAGACGCACGACGACCCGACCGGGCACCGTCTCGAGGAGGAGCTGCTCCGGCGGGCCTACGAGGCCTACGGGGACCCGGGGCCCGACGGCGCCGCGTCGCGCCCCATGGCGTTATCGCTCGAGTTCTTCGAGCGGGACGTTCAGTCGATCCTGGACGAATACCTGGCCGGCCTGATCACGGAGGCGGCGTTCCGGTCCGACGCCCGGCCCTGGCCCCGATACGAGACCGACTATCGGCCTCTGATCGAGTTCTCGAGGCAACACGGGCTGCACGTGATCGCGGCGAACGCACCGCGTCGTTACGCCACGCGGGTCACGATACACGGGCGGGAGTCGCTCGAGGACCTGAGCCCCGAGGCTCTGGCGAGCCTCGCTCCCCTGCCCTATGGACAGCCTTCCGACGCGTACCGCGAGCAGTGGATCGAGGCCATCGCGGAGGTGATCGAGCAGGAGGGGATGAAGTGCGGCATCCCGGACCCGGAGGCTCGCGCCCCGGTCGGATCGCACGAGGAGATGGGAAACCAGCTCCACAGCCAGGCTCTGTGGGACGCGACCATGGCCTACTGGATCTCGCGCCAGCTCGAGTCCCACCCCGATGCGCTCGTGCTGCACATGGTGGGCGGATTCCACGTCGCGCGCGGCACCGGCACGCCGGAGCACCTCCATGCGTACAGGCCGGACGCGAGCGACATGATCGTCATGCTGCGGCCGGTGGAGGACGTCGCCATGTTCGAGCCCGCTCCCGAGGGCGAGTGGGGCGATTTCGTGATCCAGACCGACGCCTCCCGCACGCTCGAGGCGATCGAGTGCCGCACACCCCCCGCCGGGCGAGAGCCGAGGTAGCACCGAACCGTCTTCGGCACGCTCGCTCCGCGCCTCGTTCGCTCATGGCCGGTTCGACGCCGGCTCCCTCCCCTCGTGCGATGGCCGCGAGGACGCCCCGAAGGTGGGACACTGGGCGTCACACGTGGACGCCCAGCGTCCCACACCGAGCGCGGGATGACGGAAGTAACTCCAGTATTGATATTGACTTACAGCTTTCAACCTAGCAGCACGGGAAATGCTCCAGCGGTCGGCAGCATCGCCCCCGGGCGATTTGGCCTTTCGCGGAGGAGGCTGAACCATGCAACGAAATGCCCGTGCTCGTCTGGCCGGTCTCCTGGCCCTCGGCGTGGCCTTCGCTCTGAGTGCCGCCAGGGACGTCACAGCCCAGGGCCTCATTCTCACCGGGTACGGCGACCTCGAGTGGAGGGCCATCGACAACGGTGGGGAGGGCTGGAAGAACTCCTTCAACAACCATCACTTTAACCTGATCGCGCTCGGTTCCATCACGGAGGATCTCATCGTCGGAGGAGAGGTCGAATTCGAGGATTCGGGTGCCGAAATCGGGCTGGAGTACGCCTACATCGGGTACACGGGGATCAAGAACCTTCGCCTCATGGCTGGAAAGTTCATCATTCCGTTCAACCGGTGGAACAAGGATCTCCACCCCACCTGGATCAACAAGCTGCCAGGCAAGCCTCTCGTGTACGAGAGCGTGTTTCCCACGACGTACAACGATACGGGCTTGTGGGCCTCGGCGGCGCTCCCCGTGGGCACCGGCTCACGCGCGACCCTGGACGCCTACGTCGTGAACGGCCTCGAAGGAAGTGCAGACGAAGCCGACTTTGTAAGCCTGGTCGGCGCCAATCCCGAAGAGTTGGTGAACGTGAACAACAAGGCGGTGGGCGGGCGACTCGGACTTGAGCTCGCCCAGGGGCTGGGGCTCGGATTCTCCGGCTATACGGGCGCGTACGCCGACGACGAAGCCACGGGCTCGGGACTCCAGATCAGCTTCTTCGGTGCCGATGCGGACTACCACAACGAGGGTCTGGAGCTGAGGGCCGAGTTCGTCGCGGCGAGCCAGGAGATCACCACCGGCGACAACAACAACCGGAAGGGCTTCTACGGCCAGGCGGCGTACGAGATCGACAAGTTCGAGCCGGTTCTGCGGTACTCGTGGGTGGACTTCGAAGGGGACAACGACCCGGGAGACACGAGCGAGCTGGGGTTCGGGCTCAGCTACTACGTGGGTTCCTCCTCCGCGCTCAGACTCGCGTACTTCATCAACACCGAGCGGCACGACGAGTTCAAGACCGACAACAACAAGGTGATCGGGCAGTTCGTCGTCGCCTTCTGAGGAGCCAGCCAAATGAACAAGCAATCGATGCTGAGAATGGCGCGTCCCGTACTGGCGGGATTGGCGATCGCCCTGGCGGCTCCCGGTGTGCTCACCGCCCAGGAATCCGGGGCGGATGTGTGGGCGCGGGCCTGCGGTCGCTGCCACCGGATCCAGCCGCCCACCCGGTACGATGCACGGCACTGGGAGGCGATCATCGGGCACATGGCCCTGAACGCACGTCTGACTACGGACGAGGAAGCGGCGGTTCGAGAGTTCCTCATGGGGGCGGCGCGCAGGATCGCCGTCCGGCCCGAGGAAGAAGTGCCTCGAGAGCTCGGCCAGCTGGCGTCTCTCGATCTCTCCGCCATCGTCGCGCTGACCGACAGCGACGGAGCAGAGCTCTTCAAGCGACAGTGCGTGGCGTGTCACGGCGACTCCGGAGAGGGGAACGGGCCGGCAGCGGTGGCCTTCAACCCGAAACCGGCCAACCTGACGGATGGGAAGGTCATCGGCGCGCTCACCGACGACGAGCTGGTAGGGATTCTGTCGGGTGGGAAAGGATCGATGCCCGCCTTCTCCGCGCTGCTCACGCCGGACCAGATCCGGACGCTCGTGGGGTACATCCGGACTCTGAGCCGCGATCCGTAGGCCTCCGGGGATTCTTCGCGATCCAGCGCCGCCGTGCTCCCCGGGCATGGTGGCGTCGGGTATTCGTCCTCAGCCGGACGGAGGCATGACATGCAGTGGAAGCGGGACGAGGCCCTCGGACTCCTGATCCTGCGCGTGGGCGCCGGTCTGGTGTTCTTTCTCCATGGCTGGCAGAAGCTCTTCGGTCATGACATCTCCTTCGTCAAGGAGATGTTGACCATGGCCGGGTGGTCTCTGCCCGACGCGCTCCTTTGGTGTGTGGCGGTCGTCGAGCTGATCGGTGGGCTCGCCCTGCTCAGCGGATTCCTGGCGCGCACCGCGGGTCTGTTGCTCGCCTTCGAGATGCTGGTCGCGGTGATCCTGTTCCACGCCAGGCAGGGCTTTTTCATCGTGGCGGTCCCGAACGTCCCGTTGGCCTTCGGCTTCGAGTACCACGTGATCCTGATCGCCTCGCTATTGTGTGTGGGGCTTGGCGGTCCCGGACGCTGGGCGGCGGACGAGCCGATCGGCAGGTGGAGGGGTCGACCCCGTCCTTGACGCCCCGGCCTCAACGCGAGCCGTCGAGGTCGAGCGTGAGCGCGACCATATCCCGCCCCACGGTCACGGAAGCCTCGTAGTCGAGCGCCCGACGCTGCCACACCCGCACCGTGTATCGGCCGCCGGGCACGCCTTCGATCCGGAACGAGCCCGACGCGTCCAACATCCCGAAATACCGCGTCGGCAGCACGACCACGTAGGCGTACATGTCCGGGTGCACGTGACACAGGATGAGGTGGGTACCGAGCTCGATGAACGTGTGATCTCGCGACTCACCCGCCGGGTAGGTGCCCAGATCGAAGCCGGCTCCGGGACCGCTCGGACTGAAGACATTGTGCAGGATGGGGTCGCTGTTTCGAAACTCGACTGTCGTCCCCGGCAGCACGACCTGTACCGTCGGCTCGAAGCGCCAACCCGTCTGATCCATGAGCACGTTTCGCACGTCGGTCGGTGCCACGACGCTGTCCGCGGGAACGAGGTAGACCACCGGCGCGACCCCGCCGAGCACGAGGCCCCGGACCCGACCCGCTACCTGGGTCTGGGCGGAGAGGAACGCCGGCACGAATGCGGCTAGGGCCGTCGCCCCGAACGCGGCTGTTCTCCGAGTCATCGGGCGGTCTCCTCCCCGGCTTCGCCGGTCGCCGCTCGCGACGCACCCGGCATGTCCGCGATCCAGCGATGCAGCGTCCGCCGGCTGACGCCCGCCCGATGCGCGGCCTGCGACACGTTGCCGCCCGTTCGTCGCAGCAGCCGCTCGACGTATGCGGCCCGGAACGTCTGGAGCGCGGCCTCGCGCGCCTCCTCGTATCCAGGCAGGTCGCCCGTGTCCGCGCTGTCCGCCCATACGCCCGGCCGCATCTCCTCCGGCAGGTTGGCCAGCGTGATGTGCCCACCTTCCTCGAGGATCACCAGCCGCTCCATGAGGTTCCGCAGCTCGCGTATGTTACCGGTCCAGGGGTGTCGCTCGAGCGCCTTCCAGACCAGCGGGGACACGGTCGGCGGTTCCTTGCCCTGATCGCGGCTGAACTCTCCGATGAAGTGGTGGGCGAGAAGGAAGAGATCGTCCCCCCGCTCCCGCAACGGAGGCAGCTTGATCGGAAACACCTCGAGACGAAAGTACAGATCCTCTCGAAAGCGGCCTGCGGCAATCGCCGCGTGGAGATCGACGTTCGTCGCCGACAGCACGCGGATGTCCACGTCCAGCCAGCGCTCGCCTCCCAGCCGGCGAATCTGACGGGCCTCGAGCGTCCGCAGGAGCTTGGCCTGGAGCGGAACGCTCAGCTCGTTGATCTCGTCGAGCAGCAGAGTTCCCCCATTCGCCTTCTCCACCAGCCCGATCGCGCGCTGATCCGCCCCCGTAAAAGCCCCCTTCTCGTGCCCGAAGAGCTCGCTCTCGAGCAGGCCCTCCGGCAACGAGGCACAGTCCACCGGGATGAACGCCCCCCCGGACCTTCTGCTCGCGTCGTGGATCCGGCGCGCCACGAGCTCCTTCCCGGTACCGCTCTCACCGAGGATGAGGACGTTGGCGTCAGTGCGCCCGATCTTCACGATCTGCTCGCGCAGCTTCGCCATCGCCGGGCAGGATCCGATCATCCGTGTGCGTGCGGTGGCTCCCCCAACCCGCTCCCGCAGAGCGCGGTTCTCCTTGACGAGCAACCCGTGGCGCACCGCGCGCCCGACGGCGAGCAGCAGCTGGTCCGCCTTGAACGGCTTGGCCAGGTAATCGAAGGCGCCCTCGCGGATCGCCTCGACGGCCGATGACACCGTCGCGAACGCGGTCATCAT
>Ga0315553_10001160_pt1 | contig 22215 bp, 22 predicted proteins | sample SalMarSW160140MG_FD_203099 | JGI IMG/M metagenome (GOLD analysis project Ga0315553, IMG submission 203099) | Salt marsh sediment microbial communities from the Plum Island Ecosystem LTER, Massachusetts, United States - Salt Marsh Sediment SW1601-40 ... | reverse complement strand
AAGGGTATATAATTCCAGAAGGACAGCAGCGGTTACGGGAAGAGGTGATACTATGAACAAGAGAATTTTCTTTTTAGCCGCAGCGGGACTGATCCTGTTCGGTTTTCTGATGTCCTGCACGTTATCGGGGATGAGCGACGTGGAGTTCGCCAAAGAACTGATGAATGAATCGGCGGCCGCCACCGGATTGTACGCCGAACCGGTATCAAGCAAATCCGGCAGCTCAGCGGGGGAGGGACTCACCTTTACGATCTCTCTGCCCGACGGGAATCCGCCGGAAACCGGACCCTATATCGTCACCTTCACCTTTGACGATTATACCCCCACCTGCGCGCCGAACTCATTGGTCAACGGAGAGCTGACGCTGGAAGTCACCCTTGACCTGGACAACGCACTGGTAACGATCCTGTTCGACGGTGAACTTGTAGTTGTGGGGGAGCACGCAGGAACCTATGAATACGATGCCAGGCTGATCATCGATCTATCAACCGGGGAATACAAGTACGCCGAGGACATCATGATCGACGGCAACGTTCACAAGACCGGCTGAGCCCGAGAAACCGCTCAGCGCTTCCACACCTCCCCGGCAGCTGCCTCCCGAGTACCTGGGATCGGGGTATCTACAGCTACCAGCTCTCATATCGAACGATCGTTTCCAGGGCAAGCCGGGACTTGACGAGGGCTTGAGGATCCCTGGGATATCCCAGTGGCAGAAGCTCCACCACGACGATCTCCTTAGGAATCGCCAAAATGCGTCGCACCACCTCCGGATCGAACGATCCGATCCAGCAGGTACCCAACCCTTCGGCCACGGCGGCCAGGGTGAGGTGATCGATGGCGATCGCCACATCGATCGGGTGGCAGGGCTGCCCGCAGCGCATGATCTTGCCGTCGGTCTGGGCGCAGGCGGCGATCACCACCGGCGCTTCGGCTATGAACCGCTGACCCGCCGCCTCTTCGGCTAGGCGGCGGCGTTTCTCCGGATCGGTTACGACCACGAAGCGCCACTCCTGGCGGTTGCTCGCCGAAGGAGCCATCCTGGCGGCCTCCAGCACACGTTCGAGCTTCTCTTTCTCCACGGCCCTGTCGAGATACGAGCGAACGCTCTTGCGGCTGCGGATCGCTTCAGTCACATCCATCGTGTTGTCCTTTCAGCTCTTGCACTACTGCGCCTACATCTTCAGAAAGCGGGCACTTGCCCTGGCAACCACCTCTTGCGCTTCGTCGCGCACTTCGGCCTCGGTCTCGATGATCCGGGATTTTGTCCGGGTGATGCGGCCGGAAACCCGGATGTGTTCACCAACCTCCACCGGCTTGAGATAGCGAACCTGGATATCCACGGTGACCCCGTTTTCCGCTTGACTGATGCAGGAATGGGCCATGGTCTCATCCAACAGCATGGCCAGGAATCCGCCGTGGGTCATCCGCTTCCAGCCGGTGAAGTAGGCCGGTATGACGCACTCGGTTTCCGCCTCTCCCTCCTGCGGATAGCGAAACTCGAGCTGCAGCCCCCGGTCGTTCTGTTTGCCGCAGCAGAAACAGTTGTCATCCCGTACAATTCGTTCAGCCATCATCCACATCCTCGAGCCATCATATAGCAATCTGCCGTGATAATCTAAGGGTCAACGGATTGCGGACAGGTTCAGGACATTCGCGGTCCGGACAGCCTACTCCTCCTGCACCGGATTGCGCAGGACCCCGATGCCTTCTATCTCCACCTCGACCACATCTGCGGCCTGCAGCGGCCCCACCCCGCTGGGCGTTCCGGTGCAGATGAGATCCCCCGCCTCCAAAGTAAAATTCCTGGAAACGAAGGAGAGAGTATCGGGGATCGAAAAGATCATGTAGCGGGTGGAGGAGCTCTGAACAGTCTTGCCGTTCAGTCGGCATTCTATCTTCAGCTCCCCCGGATCTCCCAAATCCTCGAGACACACCACGCAGGGACCGATCGGTCCGAAGGTATCGAAGGACTTGCCTCGAAACCACCCGGAACGATCCGAATTCTGGATATTGCGCTGGCTCACGTCGTTGAAGCAGGTGAATCCGTAGATATGCTTCCAGGCGTCTTCGGGCTCGATATCCTTGCAGCGATCAAGAACAAAGAAGGCCAGCTCCGCCTCATAGTCCACACGGAAATCCTCGAATCCGTAGCTTCTGGCGATGGCGGGTATCACGATAGGCTGTTCCGTTCCGATCAAAACATTCGGTGTCTTGGGGAACAGGACGGGTTCCTGAGGTATATCCTTCGTGAATCCCTGAACGGTCAGCTTATCGCTTTCGGCGATGTGATCCCGATAGTTCATCCCCAGGGCTATAATCTTGCTGGGCGCTACGGTGTAGGTTTGGCCGCTGTCGGCTCCTGAACAGTAAATCGGCAGTTCAATCATTGGACGAGTTCCTCCAGCTCATCCCGCCAGAGCTGCTCCAGATGATAACGAACGATATCCTCTCCCTTTAGACTCTCCGTGGCAATCCGGAAAACCCGGTAGACGATCATCTTGGCCGTGGGGAGAGGAGTCCTCAGGGGAAAGCCGTTGATGTCGACCAGCTGATTGATGGACAGGGCATGTTCGATCTCCCGGCTGTCCCCCTCAGGATACATGATCTGGCGGGTCGTCAGATGCATAGTGGATGCTACCCGGATTTCAGTTGAGCTTCAAGCTTTTCAGTGGAAGGCGTTTCGGGGAGCCGCTTCCTCGGAAGCGGCACCAACGTCCACCATGGTGTAGCCGGCAATCCCGAAATTCTCGCAGGCGGCGGCCACACAATCGCGTCGAATCACAACGTAGAGCTTCTGCCGAAGGGAGGAACTCAGCAGCGCGCGCAGACCGGTTGCCAACCCGCCGCCACCCAGCTCAAGAGGTCCGATCTCGTCGATGATGACCCCCGCTGTCTGAGCTGCGGCCTCGGGCAACCAGGCATCGGCGGCCTTCACAGCAGCCGCGGAAATCGAAAAGGGTCCGACCCTGTCGCCGGCGTGCCAGCCTGTCGGTTCCCGCCCCACGATCCGGGCAAAGGGAATGCGCTCTCCGGTTGACAGACGCAAGGAATCATAGCCGATCCTCTCTCCGTGAAGGTAGACCTTGAGAAGCAGGATACCTCTGTACCCGGGATTGGCGGCGGCCAGCTTTCTGCACCAGCCGGTCTTTCCCGAGTCGATCGGCCCGGTAACGATTGTCAACTGTCGGTGTGAGGTCATTTCCGCTGTCCGTTCGCAGGCATGGTACCTGAGATTTGCCCTCTTGCCTACAAGCGCACCTCAGATCCTGCCGGAGTTCGCCGCGCTTGCCGCCCTCAACTCCTGCGGGGTATCATTCAGGGAGAAAAGGGAAATAGTGACCCAACACACCATCCGGACTATGCCCAAGGCGGAACTGCACCGCCATCTGGACGGCAGTATTCGACTCGAAACGGTAGCCGACATCGCGGCCCGGCACAACCTCGATCCGGGAATATCCATCGAAGAAGTTCTGGCCGGCAGGGCGAGGATCACCGCCCCGATGAAGGACCTCCAAACCGTGCTCGATTCGTTTGCTACCATACAGCAGGTTCTGTGCAGCTACGAGGCGATCGAACGGATCGCCTTCGAGAACGTGGAGGACGCCTACCGGGACGGGATTCAACTGATCGAGCTTCGTTTTGCTCCTCCGTTCATTGCTGCCGGGAAAAAACTCGGTAACGACGAAATCATAGAAGCGGTCCTGGATGGAGTCACCCGGGGGATGAACTGTTACCCGATTCAGGTCGGCTTAATCGGTATCCTGGTTCGGACCATGAATCTGGAGATCAACCGCCGGGCGGCAGCGGACCTGAGCCGCTACGCAGGCAGCCGCTATCGGAACGCCGATCGGATCTGCGGCTTCGACCTGGCTGATGCGGAGGACCGCACCAATCCCGAAGATTTCCTGCCAATGGTCCGGCAGGCCCGGCAGGCGGGCCTGGGCATTACCATCCACAGCGGTGAAAACACGAGCGCCGCCGCAGTGCGGCGGACCCTCGATCTGTTCGAACCGGCGAGAATCGGGCATGGAATCAAGTCCTGGGGTGACGAGAATCTCCTGCAGCGTATACGAGAGCAGCAGGTAATGCTGGAGGTGTGCCCCACTTCCAACTGGCTGACCAGCTCTGTCGGTTCGCTGGAGGACCATCCCCTTCCGCACCTGTACCGGCGCGGGGTTCCGGTGTCGATCAACTCCGATGATCCGAACCTGTTCGGTATTGATCTGGTTCACGAATATAAATTGTGTGCCAGGCTGTACGGCTTCACCGAGGAGGACTTCATGAGCATCAACAGGCAGACAGTGGAGCACTCCTTCCTTCCCCCGGATATCCGCACAGAGATCCTTAGAAGACATTTTCCAGCCACGGAATAGCGGATTTTTCGCAAGAAACCAATATTATGCTGACGCCCGAAATTCTTGTATTTCTACTTGTGGCTTCGCTGTAATTTGGACAAGATTTTCGGGCGTCAACAGACGTCGCAATCTTCATTTCAGTTGTTGTTCGAAGATTGCGATATATTAGATAGCTGATGAAATATGGCCGCCTGCCAAACTACGTACTCTCCGGACTGCTGATCGTGCTGGGAGCCTGCGCAACCGCACCGCAGCGGGGGCGGACGGAAAATGCCAACCCGGCGGCAAGAGGCAACGAAGAGATCCGCCGAAAGCTGGCAGAGGGCGGTCGCTACGTAATGGGGAAGCAGGAGCTGATCATTCGGGGCAGGCGCTTCAATATGGACTGCACCGGAACGATTTTGGCCATCTACTACTACGCCGGCATCGATTTAGCCCGGGATTTCAACAAGTTCACAGGCAACGGTGTGACCCGTTTGTACAAGAGCCTGGAGGCACAGGAGCTTCTCTACGAAACTCTCTATCCGGTTACCGGGGACATCATTTTCTGGGACAACACCTACGATCGCAATGAAGACGGACGGTGGAACGATCCCCTGACTCACGTGGGGATGGTTATGAGCGTCTCAGCGCAAGGAGATGTCGAATACGTGCATCTCAACTACCGCAAAGGAATCATCATCGAGCATATGAACCTCCGGCAGCCAAGGACCTTCCAACGGATGGAGAAGGGCCACATGAGGATCATTAATTCCCCGATACGGATGAAGCAGGCGGGCAAGGCGCATCCGGAAAACTGGCTGTCAGGGCAACTGTTCAGGATCTTCGGAATGGGGTACCTGTTCTAACGACACTCTTGCTGGTTCTATTCACCGTCCAGCAGCTCCCGTACCTTTTGGACGAGTACAAGCGGCGAAAATGGCTTCTCCAACAGGTGCATCCGAGCTTTCGATCTTTCCTTTGAGAAAAGGCTGCCATCTGCGTAACCCGAGATATACAGAACTTTCATCTCGGGCCGTGTTTCCACCATTCGATCGGCAAGCTGCTTTCCGTTCATTCCGCCCGGCATGATCACGTCGGTGATCATCAATTGGATCGCATCCAACTGCTGAGCGGCCAGCTGCAGCGCCTCGGTTCCATGGGAGGCAACCAGTACCGAGTATCCGTAATCCCGCAGAACCCGATCGGCCAGCTGGCGGACCATGTCTTCGTCTTCGACCAGGAGGATCGTCTCGGATCCATGGAGTTTTTCCTTGGGCGCGGCCTGCTGCAGGGAAGTCTCCTCCTGTCCTTCTTGTCGGGGCAGGTAAATGGTGAAGGTTGTTCCCTTTCCCGGTTCACTGTCTACGAAAATAGTTCCACTGCTCTGGTGCACGATTCCGTATACGGTAGCCAGACCCAGCCCCGTACCCTTCCCCGTGTCTTTTGTCGTAAAAAACGGTTCGAACAGCCGTCGACGGGTTTCCCGATCCATACCGCTGCCCGTGTCGCGTACGGTGAGCACGGCGTAATCACGAAAACCCATGGCGGATACCGCCTTGGGTATCCGCATCCCCGCGGAAACGTTCGCGGTCTGCAGGCTCAAGGTGCCGCCATCGGCCATGGCGTCCCTGGCGTTGACCGCCAGGTTGAGAATGATCTGTTCGATCTGCCCGGGGTCCGCCAGCACCAGGTGCAAATCGTCCTGGAGTTCCACCACCAGCTCGATATCCTCACCGATCAGCCGCTGCAGCATCTCCTGCATCTTGATGACTATCTCGTTCAGATTGATGATCCGGGGCTGCAAGACCTGTTTTCGGCTGAAGGCCAGAAGCTGGCGGGTCAGGCGCGCCGCTTGGTCCGAAGCCTTCTTGATCCCCAGGAGATCACTATGGGACGGATCATCGCTTGAGCTGCGCCGCAGGAGCAGCTCGGTAAATCCCTTGATCGCGGTCAGAAGATTGTTGAAATCGTGGGCAATCCCTCCAGCCAACTTGCCCACCGCCTCCATCTTCTGGGCCTGCAGGAGTTGTTCCTGAGTATCCTGCAGTTCATCGAGACTCTCTCTGAGATCCTCGACCAATCTTGTCTTGCGCCAGGCCGTAGCCATCTGATTGGCAAAGGCGGTTACCGCGGGAGTATCCTCCGGGGCAAGATCCTCGGATTGAACGGACAGCATACCCAAAACCCCATCCTCCGGTACCAGAGGAGCGGAGATGGCTTTGGTGATCCCCAGCAGATCGATCACCCTGTCGACAGACTCCGCCTGAAGTGCAGGGAAATTCCGCAGAAATGACTCCTGGGCTGTGCTGAAAACCGTCTGGCTGCTTTTGACCACCCGATCCAGAACCCCTCCATCCACCATGGGCATGGATAAACCCTTCCACTCGATCCCGGCCAAATTTTTGAGTTTCTCCAGAATCGAAACATCATAGCTGGTGTAGTGGAGCCTTAGGGATTGCTGGTCGTTTTCCAAGAGAAAAACGACCGAATCAAACCCGAACTGTTTAAATTTCTCACCGGCGGCGGCGAATACCACGTCGGGGGATTGTGCCTGCTCCATGGCCGCGCTGGCGCTGTTCAGCGCCTGAAGCAGACGTTCGGTGCGCTTTCTGGCACTGATATCGGTGATGATGCCGAGGAGAGCCGGCTGATTTGCGAAATTGATGAGCTTCGTGGTGATGATCGCATCCAAGCGCTGCTTTGACCTGGTAATCAACCCGTACTCGTAGGGGAGAACCTCCTCCCCGGCCAAATGCCTTTTGAAAGTCGCCTGAATCCGCTTTGTGTCCCTGGGATCGATCAGGCTGAGGAAGTCGAAATCCTCGGCATAGAATTCTTCCCTGCTGTAGCCCATCACCTCTTCGCACTTGCGGTTGGCATATACCACTCGACCTCGAGAGTTGATGAAAATCATATTCGGAGTCTGCTCCGCCAGATTACGGAATTTTTCCTCCGATTCCCTCAAACTCCGTTCGGTATGACGGCGCTCGGACAACTCCTGGGCTACGGCTTCGTAGAGCCGGGCGTTCTGCACGGCCACCGCGACCTGATCGGCTATCGTTGCCAACAGCAGCTGCTCCTCCTCGCCGTACGGACCGGATTGGTAGGTCTGGATGCAGATCACCCCGATGGCCTTATTCCCGGCCAGCATCGGCACCCCGAGCCAGGATGACGGCATCTTCAGGGTTCCGTAGAGTTCCGGCTTGGGAATGCTCTCAGGGATGTGATCGAAATCGCTGATCAACAGCGGTTTCTTGTTCTTTATGACCCAGGAGGTGAGACCGGTGCCCAGGCGCTGCCGATCCGGCGGCTCCCGCTTTCCTTCGTCGACCTGAAGACGGAACTCCAGTTCGTTGGTGTCCTCTTCGTACAGGGCTACGAAGAGAGCATCCGAGCGGAACAAAGGGGTTACTTCCTGATAGACAGTTTCCATCAGGACGTCGATCTCCAGGGTTCTTCCAACGGCAGCGGCGATCTTGTTGACCACTCGAAGTCGGGCCTCCCGCTCGCGCAGCGGATTGAGCAGCTGGCGGGTAATCACCCCGAATCCTATCAGAGCAAGGCCGATGGTGTTGGTTATAGAGAGAAGGGGAAAGGGGGAATTGAGGATTCCTCCGGCGAGGAACCCGAAAAGAATGACGAGCACACTGAGGGCAAAGGAGCGTTCTCCTCCGCGACGACGATTGCTCCAGAAGAGGATCAGAGACCAGATCAGGAAGATGACCGGTACCGAAGAAACGAACAGGGCTAGTCGGCTGAGCTGCAAGTTGACCGTACCGTTGGGCAGCAGGTAAGGATTGAACACCAGACGATGCTGAAACAGGAAGACCGAAAACACCGCCACAATCACTACTCCGGCCAGACAGGCAATGTCGGGCAGGCGCCTGGATCGACCGACGTAGCGGGTGGCGAATCCCAGCACGGTTATACTCATCAAGCTGATCCCCAGCGTGGCCAGCTCCGTAAGCAACTGGGGTGAACCGATACCCAACCAAAGCGACAGGCGCAGCAGCAGAGCAGAAACCGCCCAAAACGCCTCCATCATGGCGAACACGGCAAAGGACTGGTTGAGGGAACGCCGGAGTCCCGTTCCCAGCACGGTGAAAATCAGGGCAATGGCAACAACCGCCGAGGAACAAAGGGCAATGACATCGATCCAGTACATTGTGGTCATGGATAGTTCTATTTTCGGAACATTCAGCTTGAAGCTTCGCTATCTTAAAGTCAAGATTGACAGGCAAAATGTGCCCCGGTCTATACCTAATTAGAACAATCGGGTTTGTTTATCCGGGACGCTCGTAGTACAATGGATCCAGAACTTGGAGGCAAAGCATGGGAAAAATCTATGAAGACAACTCATTGGCGATCGGAAATACACCGCTGGTCAGACTCAACAGACTGCCGGAGGGGTACGGTTCTGGGCCGGGTGCCCCTCGGCCGGGCACCCCTCGCCCGGGCACCCGTATTTTGGCAAAGATCGAGGGCAGAAATCCGGCCTACTCGGTAAAATGCCGCGTCGGCGCGTCGATGGTATGGGATGCGGAGCAGCGGGGTGTGCTGGAACCGGGCAAGGTGATCGTGGAGCCCACCAGCGGCAACACTGGAATCGCTTTGGCCTTCACCGCCGCAGCAAGGGGGTACAAACTGATCCTCGCCATGCCGGAAACCATGTCCGTCGAACGCCGCAAACTCCTCAAGGCCTTTGGGGCCGAATTGCATCTGACCGACGGAACCAAGGGGATGAAGGGGGCCTTGGCCAAAGCGGAGGAGATCGTAGCCGGGGATCCGGATAAATACGTGCTCCTGCAGCAGTTTAAAAACCCGGCCAATCCACGGATCCACGAAACAACCACGGGTCCGGAGATCTGGGCGGATACGGACGGGAAAATCGACGTTTTGGTGGCCGGGGTGGGCACCGGCGGCACCATTACGGGGGTGTCCCGCTTCATCAAGCACAAGATGGGCAAGAAGATCACCACCGTGGCTGTCGAGCCCGCCGGAAGCCCGGTGATCACTCAGACCCTGGCGGGGCAGGAACCTAAACCGGGGCCGCACAAGATCCAGGGAATAGGCGCCGGGTTCATCCCGGACAACCTCGATCTCAGCTTGATCGACCGTACCGAAAAGGTGGAGGATGAAGAGGCAATCGAGTATGCCCGCAGATTGGCCCGGGAGGAGGGCATCCTGGCCGGATTGTCCTGCGGAGCGGCAGCAGCAGCGGCGGTGCGAATCGGCAAGCTGGAGGAGTTCGCCGGCAAGACGATCGTGGTCATCCTTCCTGATTCCGGAGAACGTTACCTCTCCACCATCCTCTTCGAGGGACTGTTCGACCCCCGGACCGGTCTGTAGGCAGATTGAGCTTTTCTGCGCTTTCCTCCTGTATCAGGGCCGCCGGCGAGCTATAATAGAAGAGATGAACAAAGTCACGATGCATCTGTCTATCAGTATTCTCATTTTCACCCTCTTTTGCTCTTCGGCGTTTGCCTCCGGCCGGGGGGAGGAGCCCGCGGACAAGGGGGAGGTCCGGGTGTTCTGGGTCCTGGACGGCTCGATGAGCGCGGAAAGCGCGGGGATGTTCCTGGAGCGTTTCCTGTTTCCCACCTCCCTGACTGTCATGCTCTGGACGGAGTTCAGCCTGGAGGGGGACGAGGTCCGTTTCGACACTCGGGGAGGATACCGGATAGTTCGCAAGCAGCGGGTGCTTGCCGAATCCATCGGTGCGTACACCGTGTACGGCTATGATATGATCATCGATTTGACCAATTCGGCTGAGCCGCGGGCACCAAAAGGCCGCACCCAAAAAACCTGCCTCGTTCAGTTCTCGTATCCCGAATCAGCAGACCCCTCATCCGGCTCTCCGACGCAGGCTGTGCTTCCCCAGCCCCTCGAGCAGGCCCTCCTTGCCGGAATCAGAGAGGACGGCCGCACCAGCGGGATGGCTCGGGTAGAGCAAGTCGAATATCTGGGGGCAGGACGATTCACAGCAGCGGTGTTGGTCGGCGACTGAAGTAATCTATACTGTGGCTTTTCGCACGCGCTGAGCCAGAAGGATCTGGTTGCGCAGTTCCTCCGTGTTGCGCAACCGCGGCCAGGTCGACAGGAATTCCGGATTCTGCACGATCTGGGCGATCGCCATCAGCGCCTGGAGATGAAAGTTCCGTTCGTCTCTGGTACCGGCCAGGGCGAACACAACCTTCACCGGATCGGTGTCGGGTCCGAAATCGATGCCTTCCCGACAACGTACCACGACGATCTCGAATAGTCGTGTCCCGGCGACAACGATATGCGGGATAGCCAGTCCCGGATGTATCACCGTGGTGGACTGGGACTCCCGCTCAGCGAGAAGTCTGTGGATCTCTGCAGGCTGGCAATCAAACTTACGGGCGAGGATCTCCGCGAGCTCCTTGAACAATCCCTCTTTGTCTACGGACTGCGTTAAATCGATGATCTCGGCTGACTTGATGATCCTGTCGAAACGATCCTCCACGATCTCGTCCCGTTCGATGAGGATCTCCTTGAGCTCCTCCGACAGGGTGTCGCTGCGCAGTTCCCGGTTGGTTATGCGTTCCACCACGTGAAGCAGCGCGGACTCCCGGCGATTCCGGGAGCGGGAGTAGAGGAAGTACCACAGCAGGCTGGCGGCAAAAAACGCCCCGGTAATTAGCAGCGGGGTGATGCCCATCTCGACGATCAGGAGAAAATAGACAACGGTTCCGCCGATCTGCAGAACCGGGTAGAGGGGAGAGCGAAAAGAGGGCTTGTAGGAGACGATCTTGCTCTCCCGCATCAGAATCACCGACAGATTGACGAAAGCGAAGAGCAGCAGCTTCATGGTGGAGGCCACTTTGACCAGGCTTTCCAGATCCAGGAACATGATCACGGCGACCATGAATGCCGATGTGAACAGGATGGCGACTACCGGGGTCTTCAGCCGTACATTCACCCGGGCGAAGAATGAGGGCAGAAGATTGTCCTTGGCCATGGCCAGAGGATTGCGGGAGGAGGCGAGCAGTCCGGCATTGCCGGTAGTGATGAAGGCCAGCATGGCCGCGATCGAAAGCACCAGGAAACCTGCCTGGCCGCTGAAAGTCGCGGCAGCCGTAGACAGTGGAGCCAGGGTATTGCGAAACTCTGACCGCCCCAGGATCCCGACGGTAACGAAAATCGCCAGCAGATAGAGAACAGAGACGACCAGAAAGGAGGCGAACATGGCGCGGGGGATCGTTATCTGAGGTTTGTCGATCTCTCCGGCCACAGCGGCGATCTTGGTCAATCCGCCGAAAGAGACGAAGATCATGCCGGTAACCGTAAAAACCGCCGGCCAACCTTCCGGGGCAAAGGGCGCGTAGTGCTGCGCATCGACCTGCCGGATACCCGCGGCTATGTAGACGAGCAGGATAGCCAGCAGGGTCATAACCAATACCACCTGGAATCGTCCGCTCTCCTTCACACTCAGGATGTTGAGCACCGTGAACAGCAGGGCGACGGCAACGGCGATCAGCTTTACCATGTATCCGGGGAATATCGGAACCAGAGGAGCGAGAAAAATCCCGATGCCTACCAGGGCAAAGGCGCTCTTGAGGCTCAGTGAAAACCAGGAGGCCAGGCCGGCGAAAGTCCCGAACAGCGGTCCCAGGCTCCGGTGCACGAAGAAGTAGGAACCCCCGGATTTGGGCATCGCCGTGGCCAGCTCCGCCTTACTGAGCATTGCCGGTATAACCAATGCTGCCGCGATGAAGTAGGAGAGCAGGATTGAAGGTCCGGCTTTGATGTAGACGACGGCGGGGAGGACGAACAAACCGGAGCTGATCATGGCTCCGGTAGCGATCGAAAAAACCTCCAGGAAGCCCAATCTCCTGTCCATCTTTATAGTCAAATCCCGACTCCTATTCTATCATAGAATCCCTTTGCTTGAGCGACAGATCCCCATATGCCTTGTCCGGAGAAGCACAATTTTCGCTCAAGCCGGTCTGGCCAACAGGTCCAGCTGGTGGACGATCAGGGCCAGGCTATTGTCTCTCAGAGCTTCGAGCCGCTCGGCGTACCAATCGGCCAGCATCGTGGGATCGACAGCGGTTTTCCCGGCTCCCGATCCGGTTCCAAACCGGCTCGCTTCTCCTTCGATCATCGAGAGAATGGCGGTGAGGAAGAGCTTCTGCTGTTCAGCATATGAACCCCCTGATGGAAACACGTTCCAATCGCTCGATCCCATCCCAAGTATCGCAAAGCCCCCCTCCAGCAACTCCCGGTACAAGCGCCGGCCGCTCAGGGACCCTCCCGTTTTACCGCCGCCGCTGCGCCTGTTCTCCATGGAGCGGTCGTAGATCTGAAGCAGCCGACGCTCGAAGCCCCCCTTCCCGTACTCGGGCAGCAGTACGGTCAGCCCGTCGTAGTTGAGAGTCGAGTAGAACACGCCCTCAGCACCCAGCAGCCTGCGAATGATCCCCACGGCACGTTTGAGGGGCATCAGGTCCATAAAGGCGTGGGCGGTGATGAAGTCAAACGATCCGAGTTTGTCGGTTGTGTGTCTATCCAGCAGATCTCCCTGCTGGAACTCGATCCGGAGTTCCCTACCCCCCTTCTCCCCCCGGATAGATTTCACTTCCGGACTCTGCCTCTTTTCTCCGATGCTGTATCCCCGAACCAGCAGGGCATGCTCCATGCGCTCGACGCCGGCAGCCAGATTCCGCTCCTCCTGATCCAGTCCGATCATATGCACACGCCCCGGCAGTTCCAAATCAAGAATCCGGCGGAGCATCGCACCCGTACCGGTTCCCAGATCCAGGACTCGGGGATCGAGGGTACGCCTCAGATGATCCCTGAACCGAGCGTAGAGAGGCGCGTTCAGGCTGGCTGAATCGATGGCATACTTGGCCTCCAGATAGGCGGCAAAATCGAAACCCCGCGGTCTTCCTCTTTTCACTTCCGCTGATTCCTTTCAGATGATCGCTTTAATGGCCCGTAAGAAAGTTACTCCTGTCTGCTTCCAGGTCGGCAACTGCGCCGCCAGGCTGCAGGAAAGCGCGGCTGACTGCTCTCTGAACTCCGAATCGGCGATCAGCCGCCGCAGGTGGTGTCGAAAAATCCCGAGGTTCCCCGGAGGCACGAGCAACCCCTGACCGCCGCTGACCTCGGGGACCGCCCCGGAAGCAAAGGCAACGAAGGGCAGTCCCGCGCGGATAGCCTCGGCAAGGGAGATTCCGAATCCTTCGTAGCGGGAGGGAAAGACAAAAATATCCGCCTCCTTGTACTGTCGGCTCAGGGCTTCCCCGGCCAGAGCCCCGGTGTAGATGATGCGATCTTCCAGCCCATAGCGCCGCACGAGCCGCTCGACCCGCCTCTTGTAACGGCGATTGGCCACAGCCCCGACGATCCGCAGCTCCCACCTCAAATCGGCCAGGTCTGCGAGCATCCGGATCAGCAGATCATGCCCTTTGCGGGGGATGATGTTGCCGGTTACGAGGAGGCGCACGGGCCTTCTCCCAACAGCCGCAGCAGTCTTCCCTCCGCCGGGACTCTCTCCCGGGAGGCTTTGAATCAGGGTGTCGCTGCCCGGAGGACACACGTAGACCTCCGCCTGCGAGCCGATCAGATCACGCACGGTTTGTCGTGTGGTGTCGCTGTTCACGACAACTGCCTCGCAGCTGCGAAGCAATCTTCGCTCCATGCAGCGGGCGATGATCCTGATGAGCGGACCGACCCGTTCCTGGATCTTGAGGTGGTGCAGCAGAACGACCACCGGCGGGCCGGGACGAAACCGCCGGCAAACCGGAAGAAACACAGACGGATGGGTGAGCTCGTCGATAACGACGCAATCGTAGCCGCCGGGTTGGTGAACTCGAAACAGCCTCCGCAGGGGGGGGTAGAGAGATTGAAAGGGACAGAGGAGATAGGAACATGCCGGCAGCTGCAGGCAGTCTACCTCAACTCCCTGACCCTCGAGGTACTCGATGACCTTCCGGTCATACAGATAACCACCGGAGATCTGCTGGAGAGAGCCGTAGATGACGAACAGCAGCCTCATCCGTTACGAATGGATGTAGGCCGCCCAGGCGGTTTCGGATTCCCAGATCTTCACCTGAAACTCGATGACCGATTCCAGAGAAAAACTGCGTCGGTTCAGAGCATCCACAAGAGCCGTGTGTATGTAGTGGGCCATGTTCTCCACGCTCACCTGGCGGTCTTTGAAGAACTCCAGATCGTTGATTAGTTTCCCCTGCATCTCATCGATCAGGTTCTGGAGCTCCTCCTCCATAACCGCGATGTTGACGGAAAAACCGTTCTCATCGAGCACATTGGTCGCGCAGGTCCACTCCACCACGTATTCGTGCTCGTGGGGATGGGTTTCCTCGGCAAAATCTCCGATTAGAAAATGTCTCGCCGTGAACGTGTTTTTGATTCCGACTCGGTACATAGCGCACTCCTTTATGGTTCCAACACTATCTGAATGCTTCGCTCCGGGTGGTTTTCCAACAGCTCATACGCCTCCTGAGCTCTGCCGAGGGCAAAGCGCTGGCTGATGTAGCGGGAGGGCCGGATCTCCCGAAGCAGCTCCAGGACCCGGTCCAGGCGGCGGCGCTTGTCCCACCTGCCGGTCAGGGCGGGATCGATCCGGGACACCTGGCTACTGCGCAGTTTGAGCCGTTTTCGATGGAATCCTCTGCCCAGATCCAGGGTTACCGGCCGGTTGCCGTACCAGGAAGCCTCCACCACCGTTCCCTCGAATGCCAGGTTGTCGATGGCCAGCTGCAACCCCTCCGCCGAGGCGCTGACGTTGATGGCGACATCCGCGCCGCGCCCCTCCGTGTGCTCGAGAACTCTCTCACGCAGCTGCACTCCCGTCTGAAGCGCCACGCAACCGATCGCCTCCGAAGCCCGGCGGCGTTTGGCATAGGGCTCCACGGTGATCACCTTGCCGGCGCCCCCTCGCATCAGGATCTCGGCTGTAAGCAAACCTACGACCCCCTGTCCGATCAACAGCACACATTCGCCGAAACGGGGATTGGCATCGTGCACGATGCTCAGGGCGGTTTCCATGTTCGCCAGAAATACCGCGTCAGCGAAATCCAGTTGGGAAGGAATCTCGATCAGGTGCCGAGGTTCGGCGTAAAACAGATCCTGATGGGGATAGAAAGCAAATACTCTGCGCCCGGTTTCGGTCTCCCCCGTGTTGATGTAACCATATTTCAACGGATAGTCGAGGGTACCGGCCAGACTCTCCAGGGCGGTGTCCGCTTCCAGCCCTCGGGGCATCTGGCCGCGAAAGATCAGCATTTCGGTGCCGTGGCTGATCCCGATCAGACGAGAGCGGACCAGGACCTGCTCCCCGGAAGGCCGGCATTCTTCCTCCCGAAGCTCGATGGTTCGGGGAGCTGTGAAGTACAGAGCTCTAGCCTTGACGACTCTTGCCCCGAGCGCTTTGTCCTTAAGGTCCATCGAAAACAAGCTCCCACACCCGGTCGCTTCCCAAACGCCTTACCCGGCTGCGCCGAGGCCGCAGCGCCTGATCCAGAGAGGTGATCCCGAGCTCTCCAACCGCCTCCACCCCCCGACCGATAATGACCGGAGCGGTTACCACCAGCATCCTGTGAACCAGGCCGGCCCTCAGAAAGGAGGTGATCACCTCAGCGCCTCCCTCGACAAAGATACTGCGAAACCCCCGATTCGCCAGGTCCTCCACGACTTCTGCGATCGAAACCCGGCCCTGGGCGTCCGCTGCGGCTTCGCAAACCTCGATCCCCGCCTGCTCGAGATACTCACGGCGATCTCCTGCGGAACCCGGGGCCGCTGTTCCAGACAAAAGATCGACCACCGCTGCATCGTCTGCTCCGGTACCGGCTTTGTCCGCGAGGGTGTATACGATCGTCCTGTAGCTTTTACAGGTACGGAGGATGGTCGACTCTGGTGGAAGGCGCAGACGGGAATCCAGGATCACCCGGACCGGTGAACGGAAGCTGCGCTTCAGACGGCAGCTCAGCTCCGGATCGTCCTTCAGTACGGTCCCGATGCCCACCAGGATCACCTCATGATCCCGTCTCAGTCGGTGTGCCAGGGTCAGAGTCCGGGGACAGGAGATCCAGCGGGAATCCCCGGTAGAGGTAGCGATCCGCCCGTCCAGGCTCTGCGCGTAGCTTATCGTGATCCGAGGCGTCGGTTTCATCAGGAAACACTATACACAAGCAATTCCCCGGCTGACAAGATTATGAAGGCAGCGAAACTGGTCGAGGGCATCGTAGGCCTCATCTCGATACTTGTGCGGGGCTCGCGATCCTGCGAAGGACATCGCGACCGCAGGGCTACCAGCTCTTCCTGAAAAAGCTTTTGACCCGGGCCGGACATTGTCCGTATTATATATACGACATACCGGCGAACAGATAAAAAGACCATAGTGGGAGAAAATGATGGCAGCCCGCGGAAACGGAACGGCGGCGGCTGATTATGAGCTGATTGGCGACGCCGAAAAGGTAATTCTCGAACCTACACCGGAGAGAGCGAAAAAACGTAAAATCGGTTTCATAGAACTCGTGAGCAAGGCGAAACTGCCGACGCGTTTCGGGATTTTCACGATCTACGGTTTTCTCGACCATCGGGACGGAAAAGAGCACACGGCGATGGTCCGCGGAGAGGTCCGGGGCGCGGAAGCCTGCCCGGTTCGCGTCCACTCAGAGTGCCACACCGGAGACATCTGGTTCTCCCTGCGCTGCGATTGCCGGGAACAGCTCGATGCGAGTTTGAACTACATAAACAGTCAGGAACGGGGAGTAATCATCTACCTCCGCCAGGAAGGCCGCGGTATCGGGTTACTCAACAAACTGAAGGCCTATGATCTCCAGGATCGGGGGCTGGATACGGTGGAGGCCAACAATCATCTGGGGCTGCCTGCCGATGCCCGCAGCTACGAAGCGGCGGCAGAGATCATCCGCCTTCTGGGAATCGAATCCGTGGCTCTCATAACCAACAACCCCGAGAAGATCAAGGGCCTGCGGATGAATCGCATCACGGTGATTGACCGCATCCCAGTGGTAATACGATCCAACCTCCACAACGAGCGCTACCTGCGGACCAAGAAAGAGAGAATGGGTCATCTCATCGATACCTGATCCCTGAGGATGCAGGACCAGGCCGGCGCAGTTCGGCGTTACTACAACAGAAATACCTTATGGATGATCCTCTTCGGTCAAGGCCGGGGAGAAGGGGTGATCCATCGCCCCGTCTGGACGGAGAAAGAACGTTCCCGCAGGGAAGCGGTGCACACGGTAGAGCGCCTGATCGCCGAAGCTGTTCTGGCGAAGGAGCGTTCCAATCGGACGGAAAAACATCTCCTGGACCTGGGCTGCGGGGTGGGCGGCTCCGCTCTGTGGCTGGCAGCCCGCTATCCCCTCAAGCTCACCGGCATCACCTTGAGCCCCTTTCAGGCGCAGACGGCCCGGAGGCTTGCACAACGCCGCGGACTGAGCGGCCGCTGTCGTTTTCAGGTTGCCGACTTCACCCGGCTGCCTGAAATGGAAGGGATTACCGACGCTTATGCGATCGAAGCCTTCACCCATGGGAGCGATGCGACAGCCTTCTTCACTCAAATCGGCAGTCAGCTGCCGGCGGGCGGCCGGCTGATCATCTGCGACGATTTCATCACTGCAAAGGGGCAATCCGACTCGAAACAACGGGAGTCGTGGCTGTCCCGATTCCGAGAAGGCTGGCACCTGCGCAGCCTGATGACGGCGGAGGAAGCCCTGCGCATCGCGGTCCGCCGAGGCTTCGATCCGGTCGAAAGAACAGAACTCACCCCCTGTCTTCGGCAGACCCCTGCTTTCATCCGGCGATTCCAGCAACTGGCGGGAAAACTGCTTCGGAAAAGCGCCTGGGCAGCGAGCATGTACGGCAGCAGCGCTCTGCAGATCTGTCAGCAAAACGGCTGGAGCGAGTATCTGTTTCTCGTCCTGGAAAAACGGTAGACTGATCGGACAGCCTGAGGAGAGTGCAAGGTGCCGGACATTGAAGGGCAATCTTATCAACGCAGCTTCCGTCGCGGATTGACTGCTCTGGGGCTGATCGATCTTCTCATCCTGATTGCCGGATTCATCCTGACCTGCCGTTACCGGGATCTCCGCCACGGAGGCATCTGGGCTCTCAAGGTTGCGTCGGTCATGGTCTATCAGCAGCTGTTTCTGCTTCGAAATCGGAAAACTATCCTCAGCGGTGCCAATCCGGACCACCTGTGGGGCACGGCCAATATCGTGTCCCTTGCCAGGGGGTTGATGATCGCCATCCTGGCGGGATTTCTGTTTGCAGCGAAACCTACAGGGATCGTCGGTTGGCTGCCCGCTGTCCTCTACACGTTTCTGGCCGTTCTGGATTTCTTCGACGGGTACTGGGCGCGGAAGACCAACACCCAGACCCGCATGGGGGAGCTTCTCGATCAGGAGTACGACGCCCTGGGAATTCTGGTCGCCGTGGTCCTGGTCGTTCAGTGGGGACATCTTCCGGCAGCCTTTCTCTACATCGGGGCGGCAAAATACGTGTTCGCCGGAGGGTTCGCCTGGCGCAGATTCCGCGGGAAGGCCGTGCACCCCCTGCCGCCCAGCTACATGCGCCGCCGGCTGGCGGGGTTCCAGATGGGCATTCTGGCCGTATTTCTCTGGCCTATCGCCCGACCGCCCGGTACGGTTCTGGCCGGGCTGATCGTCGGGGTCCCCCTGCTGCTCGGCTTCATCCGGGACTGGCTGCTGGCAACCGGCTCCCTCGATCCCGAGGATCCAGACTATCGGAAGATCAAAAAGACCTTCTACCGCATAGGGAGAAATTGGCTTGCTCCGATCGTGCGGGCCGTTCTGGTCGGGGCGGCAGTGAGGATAGGGATGACGGCGTTTCGACCGGCTGCGCTTCCCGCGCCCTGGCTGCCCGCCGCTGTCCCACAGGCCGAGCTAGCAACTGTGCTTTATGCCGCGGTACGGCTGCTGCTCCTGGCGCTGCTTATTACCGGCCGATTTACCTCCCCCGCCGCCCTGACGCTGTTGCTCCTCGAGGGGTTGCGCATCTTCCTCTCCCGGCTGGATCCCTGGGCAGCGGTGATCGTGAGCGCAGCGCTGCTTCTGTACCTCTTCGGGCCGGGTCCTTTCCCTCTGAGCTTTCGCTTTCCGGCACGACCGACCTCGGATCAGGCGGGCTCGTAGGGCGTGAACAAGCTCAAGTTCCTGCTCTGGATTCCCGTCCCGTTTTTGCTGTATTGGGCCCTGAAGGAAATCCGCTTCCAGGAACTGTTCGCGAACCTGGGAAATCTGACAGCCCTGCAGGTCGGCATACTGCTGGCCGTGAACCTGCTGTTTGTTCTCATACTTACCCTTCGCTGGGCCGTTATCCTGCGGGGACTGGGTGCCTCTGGGGGCCTGTTCCGGCTGCTTTCCTACCGGCTGGCCGGCTACGCGGTCAGCTATCTGACCCCCGGACCTCAATTTGGCGGGGAACCGCTGCAGATGTATCTGGCCAACAGGCACAGCGACCTGGGCTACGATGTGGGATCCGCCTCGATCCTTCTGGACAAGACCTTCGAACTGCTCGGCAACTTCGCTTTTCTGGGACTGGCCTCTCTGGCGTTCCTTTCCCCTGGACTGCTGCCCTCCGGCGGTTTGAGACTGGCCATTCCGCTCCCCTCCCTGCTCATAGCCCTGCCCGCGGCCTATCTGGCGGCGGTATTTTTGGGGGTCCGTCCCCTGTCCTGGTGCATGAGCAGGCTGCCCGCCGGATTTCTGGCCCGGCCGCGGGTTCAGAAAACGGAAGCTCTGATCCAAGCCAGCGAAACCAGAATTCTGGCCTACTGCCGGCTGCGGGGACGAACCATCCTGCAGATCCTCCTGTTCTTCTTGCTGGTATGGACGATCAGCCTGGTGGAGATGCGGTTGGTGCTTCACTTTCTCGGTGTGCCGGTTTCCTACAGTGAAACACTGCTGATCCTGGCGGGGGGGAAGTTCGCCTTCCTACTGCCCTTCCCCGGTGCCCTGGGCGCCCTGGAGCTGACCTACGTCGGCTTGTTCGAGCTGCTGGGCCTTGGAGCCGAGACGGGTATGAGCCTGGTCTTGTACATGCGGGCCCGGGACCTTCTGTTCGCGGCGGCCGGGCTGATCACCGCCTTTGCCGGATTGAGACGGGCAAAACCGGTCAGTTCGTAGTTTGCCCGCTTTCGACCGCGGCGGAACGTCGGCCCGAGGCCGGATCTGCGGAGCTGAAGCTTTCCAGCAAAGTCGGCAGAAAGGTCTCCAACCCGGCGTGAGGGAGATTCTGATTGGGGATGAGGCCTTCTGAATAGCCCCGATCTAAGAAGGGCGTGAGGAAATCCTCCCTCCTGCTGATCACGTGCAGCGGCACGGACCAGGGTTTGTTTTTGCCGGTGATCCCGCTGAAGGGCTGGTGATCTCCGACCACGATGATCAAGGCTTCCCCTTCGACGAAGTTGCCCAGGTACTCCCGGATGAGCTTCAGCTCATAGGTCATGGCCGCGACGTAGCCTTCCGCTCCGGCTGTCTGGTTTCCCGCTTTGATGGGAAGCACATCCACCGAATCCTCCCGGTGATAGATGCTCCCGGCCCCGATCCGGGACCAGTCCTCGAAGTATCTCGGGATCATGTTGAAGGGGTAATGGCTGGAGATCAGCACGTACTGGATGAACAGCGGCCGGCTTGCACCCTGGACTTCATTTCGGTGAATGAAGTCCAGCACGTACTGATCGGTCATCGGCGCCCACTTCAGGTTCGGTCCCTCATAATCGAAATCCTTGTAGTAGTACTTCTGTTCGAAGCGGTAGAACTCCCCCTCCGCCCAGGCGTAGGTGGTTGCGGGCATGGCTACCACCGTACGGTAGCCGATCTCATTGAAGAACTGGGCGATGGGTTTGACATCCGAGTCGTGCAGCAGCTCATAGGCAGCCTCGTTGTCGATGCGGACCCCCGTGGCCAGGGTGGAATCGGCCAGCCAGGAGTTTCCCCCGAAGGCGGGAGAATCCAGGAAGGTGGAGGCGATCCGGAATCCCGCCTGGGCGAGCCGGTCCTGGAACTCCCGGAGCTCCGGCTGGATCAGGTCGAAGTGCTCGGGTTCGGAGTAAAGGGTGTAGCCGTAGGACTCGACGATGAACAGATACACGTCCGCGCCCTCCAGTCCCTCCAGGGGCCGCATCACCCGGCTCGAGTCCTGGACCCGCCTGCTGAATGCTTCCTGCTGCTCCTGAACGAACTGCTCCCTGTGCGCGATTTTTCCGACCTCTTCAGCCAGGCGGGGCGCGGCGGTATTGGCGATGAAGCGCATGGGGCTCGACAGATCCAGGACCAGCAGAACGGCCAGGAGGATCAGAAAGCCGTATCGAGTCCTTCGGTCCCGAAACCCCCGCCGGAGATAGCGAAATGCGATGTACAAGCCGATGGCCAATCCAACTAGTCCGGCGGTCAGCAGAAGCAGTGCGGGATAGAACAGCCAAGCGGACATCGTGTCCCGCAGCAGGGCGTAGAGGTCGGGGATGTAGGTGATGTCGGTAAACAGCTCGAAGGGCCGGTTGAAGAACAGGGGGATCAGTGCATCCGCGGCCTGAAAGCTCAGGACGGCAACTCCCAGAAGCGCCAGCACTCCCGCCGCGATAGGAAAACCGGGCAGTCCCGCCCAGGTGTACAGGCAGACCGCCAGCGCCAGGACCGCCGCGTCCAGCGAAGGGGAAAGGAGCCGCCCGAACCCGCCGCCTTCGGCCAGGACGGGAAGGCGAAACAGGAAACTCAGCAGGATCAATACAGCCGGAACCGCCCAATACGCTTTCCGACCTGCTGTGTTCGTACGGTTCACAGAACAAGGTTAGTGATATTCAGGGCGGGATTCAAGAAAAATCCCGTTGGGCGATCCTGCC
>Ga0315553_10001157_pt1 | contig 22246 bp, 10 predicted proteins | sample SalMarSW160140MG_FD_203099 | JGI IMG/M metagenome (GOLD analysis project Ga0315553, IMG submission 203099) | Salt marsh sediment microbial communities from the Plum Island Ecosystem LTER, Massachusetts, United States - Salt Marsh Sediment SW1601-40 ... | reverse complement strand
GCGATCGGGCAGGCCGAGGGCCGTATACGCGACGGTCAGCTCCCAGTCGCCTTCGTCCGCGGCACCGAGCAGCGCCGCCACATCGTCGTCGATCCCCAACAGCGCGAGTCTCATGATACATCAGCTTACCGGAAAACCGTCTCGGAGAAGGAGACAGGCTCCCCCAAAGTTTTCAGTGTTCAGTTTTCAGTTTTCAGTCGGCGGGCGGATGTCCAATCAACTGACAACGGACAACTGACAACGGACTTCGGAAGGACAAGATGAGCCAGTCCCCGACGGTTTTTTGATGCGCCCACTAGCGCGTGGGGAACTCGAACCGCGCATCCACGCGGAATGCCGCGTTGTGCGGACATTGGGCCACGCAGGCGGGTTCCTTATCGGCCAACGTGCTGCACAGGTCGCACACCACGGCCCGCTGCGTCACGGCTTTGAGCTCCGCCGCTTCCACACCGGGCGGAGCCTCGACCAGGTTGGGGAACATGTCGAGCCGCAGCGACAGCACCAGTTCGTTCTCCTCGACCGGCGGGTGCACGCACACGGCCACGAGATTTCCGCCGCTGTTGACCATATCGAGCGGCAGCACGGCCTCGTACTCCCCCTTCTTCTTCTGTTTGGCGTCCTGCTCGAAGGTGATGGTGCGGCCATTGACCCAAACTTCGACCGACGAGCCCTTCGACGCCAGCGACAATTTGAACGTACTGGCGGCCCGTCTGTCGGCCGGCACGTCGAACGCGTGGCGAAAGTAAACGGGCTCGGCGAGCTGCGCGGTGCCGATCGAGGGCGAGCGCCCAACCAGTTTCGATTGCAGGTCGAGGTTCCACGAGAACGGGGCGGCTGCCTCGCGCCAAAGTGCGTCGCGGTGCTTCGGCTGGTGCCAGGCGCCGTTGCGCACCGCTTGGGCAGGTTCGAGCCGCCACGAGGGAGAGGTCTCTTCAATGAGTCCCAAATCGTGCATCTGGATGGAATCGTACGGACACTGCCGCGCGCAAAGGCCGCACCCCACGCACCAGTCGCGAATGAGGATTTCGCCGTTGTCGCCGCGTTGGATCGAACCCACCGGGCAGCCAATCATGCACGACGGGTTGAGGCAATTGCGGCACGCCGACGGAACCAGGAAGCGATCGAAGCGGGGGCCGTCGAGGAACAGCCGCGTGTAGCCGTCGTCGTGCGTGTTGACGCAGGCCCGCACGCAGTCGCCACACCGCGTACACAGGTCGAGGTCGATCAGAAGCAGCTTTTGCCCCTGCACCAGGCCGAGCCGCGTGTAGTCGGGCAGCGCGGTCAGCGGGCTGTCGGCATGCCACGGACGAACCGTAGCCGCCGTTACGTCGCGCTGGCGGCGCTCGGCCACAATGCGGTCAATCCGCTCGCGCAGCACGGGCGACGAAAGCAGCACTTCTTCGAAATCTTCGGACGCGATGCGTACCAGCTCGACGCGGCCTGGCTTGCGGCTCGGGTCGTCGAGCGGGTGATCGTAGGCAACGCAGGTGGCGGTGCGTGGGCTGTGAAGCAGTACGCCCATCTCGCCGAAGATCTCGCCGCGCGACAGGTACGCCAGCGTGCGCGGCGGACCGATGGTCACGCGCTTCTTGAGCAGATTGTCGGGGAAGGCGGATTGCAAAACGAGCCGAGCAGCAGTGCGGACCTGCAATTCCGACCAGTCCTTGCGGATGCCCTTGACCTGTTTGGGAAACGTGCGGACGGCGGCATCGACCTCGCCGTTTTCGAGGATTGGCGCCACCTCGCTGGCGGCGACAAAGTCGCGGCTCTTGATGCACTCGTTCACGGCGCGAAGAATCGACCACTTCGTCGATTCGTCGGCCTCGGCGCCGCTTGCGATTTTGCGCACTGCGGCGCGCACGGACTCGGGCAGCGATCGGAAGATAAGCCGCCACACGGCTTTCGCCGTGTCGTCGGCGACTTGGGGAGCGGCTGCCTTGGCGGCAGGTCCCGCTTTGACGGGAGTGCGAGCGGCTGGAGCCACCTTCTTTTCCACTGCGGGGGTCGCGCCCTCTTGCCGAGCCGCCGCCGCTTGTCCCTTTTCTTTCCCCTTCGCGGCAAGCTGGGCTTTGAGTGCCGCCAAATCGACCTTCTTCTTCGCCGCCGGCTTGGCGGGCGCGTCGGAGCCTGCTTCGGGCGTTTGGTCGGACGGCGGTTCGTCGGACGCCGATTCGTCGGGCGGCGTTTCGGCAGCTTCGGCTGGTTCGGGCGATTGGGCCGGCATCGAGGGAGCACCGGCCTGTCCCTTTGCTTTGCGTTTCGCTTCCGCCTGGGCGGCCAGTTGTGCCTTGAGCGCCGCCAAGTCGGGCTTTTTTTTCGCGGGCGCTTCGGGTGGCGATTCGGCAACGGGTTTCGGCGGAGCTTCGGGCTGCGCTTCGGGCGGAGACTCGGCATCCGGTTCCGAGGGCGCTTCCGGTGGTGCTTCGGCGGCAGGTTTAGCTGAGGTTATCGCTTTCGGGGGAGCGACTTTATTCTCCGGTGGCGCCTTTTCCGCTGGTGGCTCTTCCTTGATCTTGCGCTGAGCTTCCTCGCTGAGGCGATTTCGTACCGCTTCGAGTTTGCCCATCGCGACGGCATCTTCATCCGCCACGTCGGCGCCAGAGTCCTTGCCGCCGGCGTCGCCTTGGCGCTTGGCCTCAAGCTGCGATGCAAGACGCGCCTTCAGCGCTTCGATGTCGACCTTCGATACGCGACGTTCGGGGGGCGGCGCCGGCTTTTGCTCGCGGTCTTTCTCGCGCTCCTTCTCTTTGGCTTCAATCTGTGCCTTCAGTTGCGCGACGTACGATTTCTGCTCGAAGGCGTCCTGGCTGGAGCTCTTTTCCTTCTTGGCGGGCTCGGCGCCGGCTTCCTTCGATTCGGCTTCAACGTCCTTGGCTTCGGCCTCCTCTTGCGCTTCTGCTTCTTCTCTCAGGCCCGTTTCATCCGCTGCAGATTCGGCAACCGCCTCCGCGACTTGCTTGTCCGATGCCTCCGGCTCCTGCTGTGGCTCGTCTTGTGCTACAGGTGGTTTGGCCGGTGGCACCGAACGGGGTGTCGCGGCCGCCGGGACCTCTGCCGCCGCCGGCGCCTTGTCGGTTTCGACCGCGTCCCTGATCGCTTCCAAACTCATGCTCGATATCAGCCCGGTGCGTCTCTCTTCCAGTTCGGCGATCTTCGCCTTGAGCGATGCGATTTCGGCCTTGCGCTGCGAGCGCGGTAGCCCGCCTTCCTGTTTCGCGGCCTCCTGGCGACCCTCGACGCGTGCTTTGAGCGCGTCGATTTCGGATCGTAGTGAGGCCAAGATGGATTCGAAAGCCGGCGGTACGGGTGGCGTGGCAGCGGGAGGTGCGGAAGGTGCCGACTCGACGGGAGCTGCCGGCGGCGCGGGCGCTGATGGAGCGGGAGTCACAGGCGCTTCCCTTCCCGGCTCACTTGGCAACCCGACGAAGCCCGTCCCTTGCGTGGGCGTGCTCACGTCGTCGCGAGTTTGGCGATAGTCTTCGACGAGGTCGACGCGAAACGTCGTCGCGCCGATGCGAAAATCCTCGCCCGGGCCGATCGTGAACTCCTTGGTTCGCTCGCCGAGCCGGTAGGCGGGGTTGCGGGCCGAGTCGAGGCAGCGAATGCGAAGCCGCTGGCCATCCAGCTCCAGGTCGGCGTGCTCGCGCGAAATGCGCAAGTCCCAGGGCACGGCCCAACCGTTGACGGGCGCCCGACCCAGCCGGACTACCTGACCTTCGACCAGCGGGCGTCGCCATCGCTGGCCGGGTTCGGGGCCGATCGCAACAAACTCTAGCACAGTGGGGGCTCCCCGGGTTCAAGCCTTGGCGGCGTGCGGCGTGCCGTCGTCGCCGTCGGCCGCAATCAGGTCGCCGCAGAACGCCTGCCAATCGGTCACGTCGTCGGGCGCCAGCGCGAGGTTTAAGTCGCCAAACACCTGCACCAGGCCGCTACGCACCAGGAACACCGAATCCGACGGGTCGTGCTGATCGCAGATGACCTGGCCCGGCTCAACCACGACCAGCTCCGCACGGTCGCGGATGCGATTGAGCTGCTCTTCCGAAAGGCTGCGCAACAGGTCGAGCCGCCGCAAATGGTTCTTGAGCACGCGTTCGCGATAATCGGCGTCGACGCGCTGTCGGTATCCGTCGTCGCGCTGAATCTGATCGAAAATGTTGCGCAGGAATTCGAGCATGAAGCAAGGGGCGTCGGCGACGATCGTGGCCGAGCGCGGCGCCAGCGTCATGCAGCTCATCTCGCCGAAAATGTCCCCCTCGTACATGGGGGCCTGCCGCGTTTCGTAGTTGATGTCCGTCGGGCCGTCGTTGGGAATCCAGTCGGGATGGTCGACGGGGAGGTTCTTTCGGCCGCCCGAGAACATTCCTCCGATGCGTGCCAGCAACCCGCCATGGCGGTGCCGGGGGGCCAGGTCGACCAGCAGGTGGGCGGTAGCGGCCCGACGCGCCTCGCCACCGCCGGGGCGCTCTTCAACCGACTCGGCGGCGCGGTCGCGAAGCTGCTGTACGTCGGTCTCCAGCCCTTCGATCAACCGCTCGTGCGCTTTGCGGAGCCGGTGGTCGGTTGTTCCCGGAATCGTGCCGCGGACGGCCTTAAGCCGGGTGAGCATCAGGGCCAGCACATCCTCGCTGCGAAGGATGTAGAACGCCGTGGCGCCGGCGTCCCCCTGTCGGCAGATGATGTCTCCCCGCTGGTATCGCCGCATGACGATCGAGCCGGGAAAGCGGTCGAAGCTCGGCGCCTTCTTCAAGTTGGCGAACAGGTCGATCCGCGCCAGCTCGTCGGGCGTGAGCTCTTCATCGCCGGAGCGGGGGCTCAGGTCGGATTCCGGATTGACGACGACTTTGGCCATGGGCGGCTCACTAGGGCGCGGCGGATGGCGACGGTACTCTCGTGGGTCGCACGATTCGATGTGCAGGGGCTCTCGACGATACTCGGCTGGGACGCAAAACGCCTATTGTAGGGTGGAGGCGGTGGGCGTCAAAGTGCGCGTCATAGGGGGCGCGCTCCGCTACGCGTCGCGGCTAACCGGGGAACGCGCGTCGCGGCTAACCGGGGAGCGCTTGCCGACGGCGCCTACCGTGCGCGCGCCGCGAGCCGGCTGCGCGGCGGCGCGTCATATCGTCGTTTCGATCGTCGCGTCGGGGGTGTAGACCACGACCGAGGCCCCATACTAACATAACGGCCCTTGCCGGCGCTCCGGGTTGCGACGCTCGCCCGCAGCGTTGGTCCCACTCGGGCCGAAAATCCTACTGTGCGAATCGATAAGTCCCATCGCGGTTGGGCCGCCGTAACGGTCGCGCTGTTCCTTGCCTCGGCGGCGACCTATTGGCTTTATGCCCGTAGTGCGCCCGACGGCCCTTCCGGTGCGAGCTGGCAGGGGATGGCGTTCGGCATCGCCGGCACGTTGCTGATGCTGTATGCGGGCCTGTTGGCCCTGCGCAAGAAGCTGCCGCGGCTGCGGATCGGCACGGCGGAAACGTGGCTCAAGGGGCATATCTGGTTGGGGTTGTTGAGCGTGCCGCTGGTGCTGTTTCACGCGGGCTTCTCCTGGGAGGGGATGCTCGACAAGGTGCTGCTGATCGTCGTGGGCCTGGTGGTTTTCAGCGGGCTGTTCGGTCTGGTGGTGCAGCATTACGTACCGAGGTCGATGAAAACCGCGGCGCCGCTGGAGGCCATCTACGAGCAGGTGCCCCAGGTTTGCGCCGTTCTGACCCGCACCGCCGATGAAGCGGCCTCCCATGTGTGCGGATCGCTGCTTGCCGTGGGGGAAGGGGCATCGTCGCGCGGCGACGATCGCGACGTGCTCTCCGATTTCTACCGCAGCACCGTGCGCCCGTTTCTGGCCGAAGCGGCGCCGCGGCGTTCGCGGCTGCACGACCGGGGGCAGGCGGTCGCGCTGTTTACGCAGGTGCGGAACATGGTGTCGCCGTCGATGCACGACACGCTTGACAAGCTGATGGCGATATGTGAAGAACGTCGTCAGCTTGCCGTTCAGATTCGCATGCACTACTGGCTGCACGGGTGGCTGCTAGTGCACGTACCGCTGTCGATGACGCTGCTGGTGTTGGTGGTGATCCACGTGCTGACCAAGATGATGATCATTCCGTGAGAGTCATTGAAAAGGGGGACAGTCCCTCTTCGATCAAACGGTTTGCCAGGCGAAAACTGTTCGGTCGTAAAGGGACTGTCCCCCTTTTCAACGCGCGCTAAACGATGCCCGATCTTCGCACGCACAGGGCGATTGCCGAACGATTCCAAATCGACTTCCCCCAAAGGGGGAATCGGCTGCATCGCTGGCGTCGGCTCGTTACGTTGCTGGCCGCCTTGCCGCCGTTGGTTTTGGTGGCGGTGTTCTGGATGCGCGGCGACCGCACAATCTATTGGTCGGGGCCGGTTTCGTCGTCGCACCAGATTCACAAGAACGAGTGCGGCGCCTGCCACACCCGCGTCGCTCAGCCGCTGGTGCGGCTGGTCACGGGCAGCGCATCGGCCCACTCGGTGGAGAACGCGAGCTGCCAGGTGTGCCACACGGGCCGGTCGAGCTTCGATCACCACGATCTGATGGTCCGCGACAACGTGCAGTATTGCGTCGTTTGCCACCGCGAACACAGCGGCGGGTCGCTGTCGCAGGTGACACACCGCTTGTGCGCGACGTGCCACGCCGATCTGGTCACTACCGACGGCAGCCGCACGTTTGCCCCCCACATCGACAGCTTCGAGAACCATCCCGAGTTCGCGGTTCGCCGCACGATTGGCCCCGACGCCGATGACGATGGGCTCACGCCGGGCGAAAAGCACAACGTTTACGATCTGGCGCGACTCGTCGACGGCCAGTGGCAGGACAAAGCCGCGTTGCGATTCAATCACGCCGTCCATTTGACGCGCGACGGCGTGCTGATGCCGTTCGAGGGGCCAGCCGGCGATGCGTCGGCCGCCGATGCGACGGCCACCAATGCGACGGCCACCAATGCGGATTCCAGCGATTCAGAGTCGGGCGACTTGTCGTCCGGCGAATCGGCTGGCGCGCGGTACTCGCGGCTCACCTGCGCGTCGTGCCATCAGCCCCAGAGCGACGGCGCCTACATGGAGCCGATTCAATACGAGCAGCACTGTGCGACGTGTCACCCGCTACAGTATAGCGAGATGCTGTCGTCGGGAGGCCGCCCGCTGCGGCACGGCGTGGAGCTCGACACCGTGCTGGTCGATGCGCATGCCCGCCTGCAACGTTTCGCCAGTGAGGAGTACCGGCGCCGCGCCGCCGATCCCGACGCGCTGGCGGCCGAGTTGCCGCGGCTTCCCGACAAGCAGCATGAAACGGCGCCCGCGGGGGGCGATCGTCAAGAATGGCAACAGCGATTCGTCGAACAGTACGAGCCGCGTTTGCAGCGAACGATCGTTCACGGCTGCTCGCACTGCCACTTTTTCGATGAAGAAAATAAAGAAGGCGACGGACGAGCGCTGCGAGTGATCCCACCGCAATTGCCTTCGCGGTGGATGCTGCACAGCCGCTTCCGTCACGACAAGCACCTGGGCTATGCCTGCGTGGTGTGCCACGATCCGGCCTACCTCGACAAGACGAACGAGTTGTTGCGAACCGAAGCGGCGGCGACCCGTGCCGATGAAGAGCGGCTGCTCGTGAGCGAGTCGACCCGCGATATCCTCATGCCGTCGATCGCCGTTTGCCAAAAGTGTCACACCGATACGGCCGGCGCCAATCGGTGGGGCCAGGCCGCCAGCGATTGCGTCGAATGTCACCGTTACCATCATCCTCGGAAGGTGGAGTGATGTCGGTTGGTGGGGGAGCGCCGCGGCGCCGCCGTGGACGCGCCGCGCCTGGCATTTCTCGATCGCCTTGATGCGCGGCGGGCGGCGCGGCGCCGTGGTATACTACTTCGTCAAGAAAACCGCGCTGGAATCCTACGACGCGGGGAGCGGGCATGGAACGAGCTTTTCCCTGGTTAATCAGCCTGTCGATCGTTCTTCCGTTGGCGCATGCCGCCGCCGCGGAACCGTCCGAGCTGCTGCTGGCGCAGCTCGCCACCGCCGCCCAAGCGGAAAGTAGTGCAACCGCACAATCGTGCTTGGCGCCGGTCGTTGATCCGAAGCTCAAGGTGCTCGGCGCGCGGTCGTGCGCGTCGTCGGCGTGCCACGGCAACGTCGAGCCGGATACCCGCGGTGGCGTTCGCCGCAACGAGTACATCGTGTGGCTGGAGAAGGATCCGCACGCCGATGCCTACGAATCGCTGCAAGCCCCGCTCGGATTGCAAATCCTCGACAACCTGGGCATTCGCAGGGAGGAAGCGATCGTCGACCGAACCGCCTACCAGGAGTGTCTCGCTTGTCATAGCCTCGAACCGTCGGCCGAGTTCGAAGGCGAGTCGTTTGTGCTGCACGACGGCGTAAGCTGCGAAGCCTGTCACGGGCCGGCCGAGAAATGGCGGGCCTTGCACTATCGCAACGATTGGGACCCGAAAAAGGCCGCATCGCTGGGCCGCGTCGACACCAAGAATCTCCTCACGCGGGCCTACGTGTGCGCTTCGTGCCACGTCGGCAGCGCCGAGCGACAAGTAACGCACGACATGCTGGCGGCCGGGCATCCGCCGCTGCGGTTCGAGCTGGCGTCGTATCTCGACATGATTCCCAAGCACTGGCGCGACTCGCGGGAGCGAAAGGCCCAAACGAGTTTCGAGCTGGCCGTGTGGCGGGCCGGGCAAATTGCCTCGGCCGAGGCGGCGCTGGCGGTGCTCGAAAGCCGGGCTGCCGGCGCGCAAGCCGATTCCGAGCGCGCCGTGTGGCCGGAGTTTTCGCAGTTCGACTGTTTCGCCTGCCACCACGAACTGTCGTCGCCGAGCTGGCGGCAAGCGCGGGGCTACGCCGATCGCAGTCCCGGTTCGCCCGCCTGGGGCACGTGGTACTTCACCGCGCTGCCGTCGTTGGTCGGCGACGCGCGAAGTGTTGGGGCGCTGGCCGATTTGCGAAAGACCATGAACGGCCGGTCCGGTTTCGATGCCAAGCTGGCCGGGCAGGGGGCCGCCGCAACACGCACCAGTCTGTGCGATTGGGCCCGCCGCGACGGGAGTGCCGCGGGCGACCTTGCGCAAGCGGCGACCGACCTGGTGGCCAAGCTGGTCGAGCCGGGCGACGCCGACGGATCGCGACCGCCCGCCATGGAGAATTGGGAGACCGCCACGCAGGTCTACCTGGCCGTGGCGGCGATCGACCGCGCCTATCGCGACGAAGCCGACAAGAACCGGCGAGCGATAACGGCGGCCGATCGAGAGATTTCGGCCTCAGTGCGGCGTCTGCGCGAGCTGCTCGCTTTTCCCGACGGTTACGCCAGTCCCCGCGAATTTGGCGCGACCGTCGACGCGGGCTCCCGGCGAGACGAATTCCATACGGTATTATTGGAGGTTGTCCAGCAGCTTCAAGCGCGCCGGCAGCAATGATCGCGCTTGCTCGCGCGATCGCCGGTGCGCTTGCCCACTGCCGCGGCCGCCTGATTTACTTTGCGACGGGAACGATCCGATGAACTACCACCGCGCGATTCGCCTATTGTTGTTCGTGTTGCCGTGCCTGTCGCTTGGCCTCGTGGTCTTTGTCTTGGGCAGCGGCGAGAGCGGAGTTCCGACGGCCGCCCATGCGCAGCCGAGCGGCGGTCAGCCCGAGGCGGCATTTCAGTTTGAAGGCCCGGCCGCGTGCGTCGACTGCCACACGTCGCCCAACCCGTTGCGGCCGCGGGACCTCGTACTGTTGACCGAGTCGAAAGTCTGGCTGGAAGAAGACAAACACGCCAAAGCGTTCGAGCTGCTGAACACCGACTTGGGAAAGCAAATCGGCAGGAACCTCGGCATCGCCGACGTCCAGAAAGAGCAGCAGTGCCTGAGCTGCCACGCGAACTGGCAGAAGCATCTCGCCGAGCCGCCCGGCTATTACGACCTGGGGGTAACGTGCGAGTCGTGCCATGGACCCAGCTCCGAATGGATCAAGCCGCACTACGACGTAACGTGGCGCACCAAGTCGCCGGAGGAAAAGGAAAAGCTGGGCATGGTCGACGTGCGCAGCCCGCACGCGCGTGCCCGTCAGTGCTACAGTTGTCACCTGGGCAACGTGGAGCAGGGCAAACTGATTACGCATGCGATGTACGCGGCGGGGCATCCGCCGCTGCCGGGCATCGAGATTGAGACGTTCGCCACGCAGATGCCGCCTCACTGGCGGTACCTGCCGGAACGAGGTAATTTCGTTGCGAAGGACGAATTCCTGCAGGCGAATTTTGGGGATCACAAGGAGATCGCTGCCGCCGATCTGCCCCGCACCAAGGCGGTTCTGATCGGGGGCGTGGGGGTACTGCAGGCGTCGGTCGATCTGTTGGTGGCCCAGTCGCAGCAGAGCCCACAAACCTGGCCCGAGTTCGCCGTGTTCGACTGCGTGGGATGCCACCACGACCTGGAGTCGCCGAGTTGGCGACAGAAACGGGGTTATTCGGCCACGCCCGGCCGTCCCACGTTGCCCCAGTGGCCGGCGGCGCTGGTTCGCACCAGCCTGCGGCATCTCTACGCCGACGACGAAGACGCTTACCGCCAGCAGCTTGCTTCGTTCGAGGCGCGGCTTAAGGAATTGAACGAGGCCGTCGGGCGGCGTCCCTTCGGCGATCCGGCGGCGGTGGCCCGAGCCGCGGGCGAGCTCAACAGCATGCTTTTCAGCGTATCGAGCGCTTTGGCGCGAAGCCGCTGCGATGCCGACGCGGCCGGCCGCGTGCTCCAGTGGTTGTGCGAAACCGACAATGTGCCCGACGTCGACTTTCACTCGGCCCGGCAGATCGCCTGGGCCGCCAAGACGATTGCCTCGGAACTGGAGGCGCCTTATCCCACCGGTTTCGGGCCGGGTCCTCCGCCCGACGAAGCGCGTGCGGCCAAGGCTGAGCGGGAGGCACGCGACCTCGAAATCTACCAGACGTGGAAGTCCGACGTGCGCGCCGCGGCCGAGAAAAAAGTCGATGGCTGGTTCGACGAGGTGGGGCTCAACGAGTCGCTGTACCTCAATCTACCCGCCGGACAGAAGTACACGCTCGAAGGGACGCTTCCCGCGGCGCTGGAGCGCGCGGCCGCGTACGATCCCGCGAGATTCAAGCAGCAACTTGATGCGCTACGCGCGAAGCTGGGCGCTTCCCGGTAGCGGCGGCACGCAAAAGTGCCGCGTCAGCGTAGCGCCTCGCACCGACGCGCCACATGAATGTGGCGGCTAGAGGGCGGCGATTAGCGCTTCCGGTGCGCGGTTTCCACTCGTTCCTCATCGGCGTCGACCGGCGGACCTGGTGGCGTGTCGGACACCGTGTACACCCGCCCGTTGCGGAGGTACATGCGGCGCAGCTCGTCGCGGTTGAACGGCCGCGATCCCAGCCGTCCGAACACGTTGAACTGGTTGCCGTCCATGTCGACGTAGTGATCGCGCGGCATGCCCGGCGCCAGCGCTACGGCCGGACCCTTCGTCGAGTAGGTGGCGATGAGCCGCGGCACGGGGTCGGGGCTGGCGCCCTTCGCTTCTTGTCCGTCGGCCGGCGAAATGAGCTGCACCACCCGTAGGCCATTGCTCCCATCGGCCACGTAGGCAAACAGCGAGCCGTACAGCGCACCGACCACAACCGCATTGGTGTCGTTGATGCAGCCGCCGGCCGTGAAGTAGCGCAGCTTGCCGGGCTGTTCGGGCGATTCCACGTCGAGCACGGCCAGCCCGTCGACTCCCGCCGCGATGTAGGCGTAGGTACGCATGACGACCACGTCGCGGGCGTCGCGCATGGGCACCACCGCCTTGATGACCGGGTGGCACGGGTCGGTGACGTCGATGACCTTCAGCCCTTCCGAATCGGTAACGAAGCCATAGCGGAATTGGAACTCGATGGCCGTTGGCGCCACGATCGCGTCGCCGCCGATGCGGGCACATACGACGGGCTCGCACGGATTCGAGATGTTGACCACGACCAGGCCGTTGTTGCACGTGAGCACGTAGGCGAACTCGCCGTGGATCTTCACCTTGACGGCGCCGTCGAGGATGCCGTCGGGATTGAAGGTGACGGTCCGCTCCAGGTAGTTGTTCGACGGGTTCCCGTCGAACAGCGCGATGATGTCGACCAGGATCAACCCCTCGTTAAAGTCGGTCACGTAGGCGTAGCGGTACAGGGGGTGGATCGGCTGTTCCAGGTTCTCGGGCCGGCGGCTGCGATCGGGCTCCATCGGCAGCACGGTGGCCAGCGCCACGCTGGTGGCGTTGGAGGTCGGCACCCGCTGTCGCTGTCCCAGCGGGCCGATCAGCGACGTGACGATGTGCTGGGCCTCATCCTTGTTGTGGATGTTGGCCTTGTCGAACACGCGCAAGCCGCGCGGTCCGTCGGCGATCAGCGTCCATTCGCCGGCGCATACGATCGAGCGTGCATCTTGCGAACTGTGGCCATAGGCTTCGAGCAATTGGGCGCTGTTCGCGTAATGGGCGCGGAATCCCTGCGGGTCGACCAGCCGTTGCATGTTGCTGCCGATGACCGGGGAGGGGAAACTCTCGCTGCTGGTGACGCGAACCGCTTCGATGCCCGCGCCCCCTTCGGCGACCCAAACGTAGCGGCCCACGAAGTCGGTGGCGTGCGTTCCCAAGCCGAGCACGCCTGCCACGGTGGCGTTGTTATCGCCCTTATCCGAAATGTGGCAATCGGAGCACTTGCGCGTGCTGATGGCCGGACCGACCGTGTGGGGCGGGTTGGGGCTGAACGCGTGGCCGGCGTGTCCTTCGGCGGCGATGGTCGGCTGCTGGTGGACGACCATTTGCCGATTGCCCGCCGCTGCCGAGACCACTACGCCGCTGGCACTGCGCACCGGCGAAACGCGGCTTCCCTTCACTACGCCGTTGATGCCCAGGAAGTACCCGTCGCTGCGGAGCACCTGTGGATTGTAGGCCGCGTACACCTTGCTGAATCCGCCCTCGTAGTGCAGCACGTCGGCAACGCGGTTGGTGGTGGCGTCGAGGTGGCAGCCGGCGCAACTGTTGTTCCACGCCGAGTGGCACGAGTAGCAGGTGATTTTCGAATCGGGGTGGGCCCGGCGGCACTCCTCGCCCTCCGCCTCGACGCGACCCCACGTCTTGCCGTCGATTTCGATGGTCTTGGCGTAACGGGCGTTTTCGTTGTAGTACGGGTGCCCGGGCGTGATGATGTCTTTGACCTGCACGACCTCCCACTCCAAACCCGGCGTGACGCTCGATCGCTGGAACACGCGATCGCCGCGTCGCACGAAGCGCTGCTGGCCGAAGGGGGTCAAAGCGCGCGTCAGGTCGTTGCCGCCGGGGGGGTTCGAGGTGACAAGGTTGGCGTAGGCGTGCACGGTGCCGTGGCAATCGTTGCAGTTGATCTCGATGGCGTCGATCATGGCGCCGTACAGCTTGCCGTCGCCGTGCGAGTCCTGTTTGAAGTGGCAGTCGACGCAGTGCATGCCCTTTTGCAGGTGGATGTCGGACATGTGCACGGCTCGATCGTGCCAGTCGCGGGCGTCGGAAGGAATCGCTTCGCCTTGCGCGTCGAGCAGTTGGCCCTTCTTGTTGCGCAGGTACACCGCCTGCATTAACCAGCCCGCGTTGTGGTAGTCGGCGAACTCGTTGCCCTTGATCCGAGGGTTCACCGTGGGAGCCAGGTCGTACATCGAGTCGTTGCCTTTCGACCCGATATAGCCACTGGGCTGGGGCTGGCCGTAACGGGGATAGACGTGCTCGGCGTCGGTTTCGTAGTCCCACCACATGTACCCGTAGTAGTTGCCCAGCGCGCCGCTCCCCTGGTGGAAGTGGCACGTCATGCACTGACTCGACGGAATGGCCCGCGTGAGCGAGTGGCGAATGGGGTGCCCCGGCTCGTCCTTGGGGATCGTCGGGTCGCCGGTGGCCGAGTAGCCGTGATTGCCGAAGGATGCGATGTAGGCCGAGTGCTGCGGATCGCGATCGTTGGCGTACAGCACGTGGCACGACGTGCAGCCGCTGCTGCGGTAGTCGCCGGGGTTGTCGCACGTCCCCAGGAAAACCATCGTCGGGTCGTTGAGCTTCGTCTTCACCACGTTCAGGAATACGGCGTCCTGGCGGAAGTCGGTGCCGGGCCCGCGAACGCTCGTGGCGTTGTTGTCGATTTCCAGCACGCGGAAGACGTTGCCGGGCTGGGTCATTTCGAAGTGGGGCAGCGGGTCGATCCAGGGAAGCACGCCGCGCAGGTAGTAGTCTTCCACCGTTGGTTGGGGCGTGCTGAATACGCGGTTGGCCCGCCCGCCTTCGCTGTACACTTCGCCCCAGCGATAGATTTTGTTGGGCGCCGAGCCGTTGTTGTACAGGGCCGAGCCGGGCACCATGGCGCTGTGCCCCATCGAGCTCTTGCGGTTGACGTGTACGTCCTCGGTATGGCAGCCGGCGGTGCCGCACGATTGGTGCGCCGCCCGCCAGTCGCCGGGATTGATAAACCGCACGAACTCGGGCGATTCGAGGTTCAGCAGGGCGAACGAGCGAACTGGGTTGGCCGACGTCGTCCAGTACTCGGGGAATCGCGGCGGCACGTGGGCGCACTCTTTGACCGTGGCGGTGGGATCGCCACCGTGACAGTCGACGCAGCCCAGGTTGACCGCCTCGCTTTTGTGCATTCGCTCGACGCCACTGTGACAGGTCAGGCATCCGCGGCTCTTGGCCAGCGCTTGGGCGGGCGTCTGGCGGATGAGCTCGTCGTCGCCGGGCTCTGCTTCCTCATCGCCCTGCTGCAAGGCCGTGTACCGTTCGTCCGACGGCGTATACAGGCCGAACTCGCCGGCCGCCGTATGGGTTGCCCTGGGGATCGACGGGTGATAGGCCTCGCCGGCCGCTTTGCGGAGTGCCGTCATCACACGGGCCCCCACGTCGGGCTGTGAATCGTCGGTCTTGGTTGGCGATGCCTTCGCGCTGGACGCGGTGGGAGTCGATCGTCCGGTCGCACTACTCGGGCGATCCGGCTCCGATCGCTTTGGCGTTTCGCTCGCGTGAGTCGGCGCTTGCGCGAAGAGGTTGGCGATCACCGGCGGCGCCGCCTTCGCGACGGCCGGATGCCAGGAAGCGGCCACGACGACGGCCACCACCCCCATCAGGTGCTTTCCGCCGATTCGCACGCATACACGCTTGCTCTCAACCATGGCTTGCTCTATTCCTGTCGCTGTCGGTAACGATTGAACGGCCGCACGTCCGCGGTAACCCGCTAGTAAACAACCGTCACCGCGCTGAAGGCCGTGTACAGGTACCGGTCGTCGCCGCTCAAGTCGGTAATGCCGGCCCCGGGGTCCAGCACCGACGCGCCGACCGCGATGATCACGTTGTCGACGATGAACGGCTTGTAGACGACGCCCGCGTTGAACTCGAGGCCGATCTCTTTACCCACGTCCGGCAGACCAGCCGCCAGGGCAACCGGTTCGGAGTGGACGAACTGGTAGTAATTCACGTTGGCTAGCGCCGCCAGCCGCGTGGTGACGACCGTGTCGAACCCGGCGTTGAGAATCACGATGCCGGGATTGACAAAGTTCGCCGGATCGGCCGCTTTAGCTCGCATGTTGGGCAGGAACGAAAACGCGTTCGACAGCCGCGTGCCACCGATGACGATGTTTTCGCGGTTTAAGTACGAGAACCCGTCGCCGGCAAAGTTGGGGTTGTCGAAGATCGCGTCGAAGCCGCGTCCCACGCCGTCGGTCGGATTTTTGTCGCCTGAGGCGTACAGAGCCGAAATCTTGGGAGTGATCCAGTCGAGCGGGTAGGCCAGCTCCAAGGCGGCGAGCTGAGCATTCACGTTGACGGGACGGCCGGCGATCGGGTTGAGCTCGTCGTGCCCCAGCGCCTGCACGAAGGCCGCCGAAACGTCCCAGCGGCCGATTCGTCCGTCGGCGGCCGCCTCCAGCCAGAAGGCGTCGACGTCGTTGTCCTTGAAGGTGTCGTTGTCGTAGTGGGCGGCCAGCTCGACGTTGAAACCCGGGAACATGAAGTCCTGCCGGATCAAGTTGGCGATGACCACCTGCTGCTGCCGCGTTTCAAAAGTGTTCAGGGCGCTGGCGGCGTCCTTCTGCACGGGGAAGAAGGCCACGATGTTCCAGAACGTGCGGAGGGCCTCGTTGGTACCGAACAGCCGTGCCGCGTCGTTGGTGTCGGCGAATACGAAGCCCAGGAAGTCGGAGGCAAACGCCTGCCGCCCCAGCCGCACGTTGGTCGTGTCGTAAAAGTCCGACACGATGGCCAACTGCGCTTCGACGAAGCCTTCCTGGATCGTAACGTCCTCGGCCGTGCCGGTCGCCGAAGTATCGACCACACGTAACGCCGGCGTCACAGTCATGAACCATTCCGACGGATGGAACGAGTTGTCGCCGCGGAACAGGTCGGCCGTAAGGAAGATCGTTTCCTGAAACACCCGTTGATTCACTTTGCCTGCCGCCACCGGCACGTCGCGCGACTCGAAGAACGAATCGCTGAACGCCGTGAACTCGAAGAACAGGTCTTCGGTTCCCGGCAGCGGGTAATCGCCTTTGATCACACTCTCCCGATACGGATTGGCCAGCGAGCTGCGAACGTAGCGGTCCCACTCGGGAAAGCCCAGCCGCCAGCGATCGTCGATGGGAAAAAAGTCGCCGCCGTCCAGCGTGATGGGGCGGAATTGCTCGTCGCCGATCACGCCTAGCGGCTCATCGTCGATCGGGTCGAGCACGAACTCGGTCGTAGCGGCGTCGTCGGGCAGATCGAAAGACGGAACCTTAAAGGGCTCGCGACGCGCGGCGACCAGGTCGAAGGGTGCGTCGCCGTCGTCGGCCGTAGCGGCACCGGCGTTGACGGTCGCCGAGCGATTTGCGTTGCCGGACGTCCTAACGTTGCGGGCCGGCCCGGATTCGTTTTTGTGCTCGCCGTAGGGGCGGCGCCTCGCGCTCGGGCCGCGCGCTTCGGTCGGTACCTGGGCGATACGCGGATCTGCGGCGCCAGCCGACTGCCGCGTGTCAATGGGGCCGCCAGTGCTGCGGGCACCGATTGCGCCGCCGGGTACCTGGGCATGGTGGTTGTCCGCCGCGTGATCGTGCGGATGAGCCTGGTCCGGCGCGTGTGCGTCGTTCGCGTGGGGTGCAGCAGCGGGGCCGCCGTGTGTATCGAAGTTCCGTGAGCCGGCGCCGTCCGGCTGACTTGGCCGGTCGTACCCCGTCTGTGGGTGGTACTCGCCGTTTCGATGCGAGACCGGCTCGACGCGCTGTCCCACGTCGCCCAGGAACCGCACGTCGCCCAGCACGAAAGTGCCGTCGTCGGTGGCAGGTTCGCGATGGCCGATTGCCCTTTGGACCCTCGCCGGGCCGCCCGAGGTCGTCGCTTGTACCAGCAGAAATTTGCTGCCGGCCGTGCCCGCGCTGCCGAAAAGGGCCACACTGCCGCTCTGTGTGTCGCTTGGTGCGTCGCGGTGTGAGTCGCGCTGTGTGTCGTGCTGGGCGTCGCGGTGTGCGTCGCGCTGTGCGTCGTGCTGGGCGTCGCTCAACGGGCGTTCCGCTTGCAGTTTCTCGTGCGCCGTGTCGGCGGCGTTGGCGCCGATTCGATGCCCGTCGGCTTGCGAAGGGGCATCGCCCGACGATGCCGGCGACTCCGTGTTTCGTTTCAAGACGCTGTAGGTGGGAACCGTGGCCGACGCGGGCCGCACGTTTTCATCGTGGTAGTCGCGCTGATTCGTTGCCCAATCGTCCCGGCGGGCAATCCATTTGCTTGCGAAGGACACGCCGTGCGACGTTCGCTCATTTCGCGCCGTCGATTCGTGGCGCGCCGTCGCCTCGCTATGGCCAACGGCTTTTGCACCAGCGCCGTCCTCTGGTGGCTCGGGCACGTCGGTCGCATAGTTTCCGGTGCTCGAAGGTCGAGCATCCGCGGCCAATACGTCGCGGCTCTCTTGCACTTTCGGAGAGGGCACCCCCATGGGATTCACCCGAAACGGAACGACACCCAAGGGAAGCCCCTCGCCTGCAACCGCTCGATGCTCGGAGTTGGGACACTCGGACAGGAGGCGAAATGGCACCGCTCCCATGGGCAAACGGTTCGGGGGCTGTGCCCTTTGGGTGGCGATTGGCATCTCCCCCGCAACGGCAGCCGCCTGGGCCCCGGCCGTCGCTTGGGCCTCCGCCGCGTGTGCTCGTTGCCGCGACCAATCGCCCGCCGACACGGCCAGCGGTGCGAGGGCAACGCCTCCGGCGGCGGCCAACCAGATGGCGGCGCGAGCCAGGGCCTGAGCCACGCGCCGAATTGCGGCGCGGGACGAGAATCGGCATGCGGCATTCGCTTCGTGGCGCACTCTCGGTATTCCTTCGCAACGTGTTGCTATGCCGGTACTTGAGGTCGCTGCCCTTCGCCCTTACTTCGGCACCTGCTACACGGCACGCGAGTGGACGCGATGGCGCGGCAATGGGCGACCTCTGCGCGCAGGCACTTTGTTCGCACTGCGCGCTATTCTCTGTTTTTGTCGGTTCGACTCGACTGGGAACATCAACCAATCGCACCAGTTTTGAGGGTTGTTCGGACAATGCGGGCTGTACCGGTGCTGAGGCTGGGGGCCGCTGTTCCGATTTCGCAAGGGTGGCGTTCAACCCACCGGCTTCCGTACAATCGACGACACCTCGGGCAGTGGGAAAAGACAGGCGGAGACCGCGACACGTTGCGCCGCACGGCTAGCATCACCCCGCCAGCAGTGGCGGGAATGCTTGGAATGCAGCGGATCGCGTGCAAGCAAAACGCGTCACGCGCAAACCCGCACAGGAAAGGCATCCGTGGAAACTCAGCGCGATAGCAAGTCGCCCATTCGCATTTTGATACTCGGCGGCGGATTCGCCGGTGTCTACTCCGCCATGTATCTCGATCGCATTCTGCCACGCGGTGGAAACGTCGAGGTCACGCTCGTCAACCGCGAGGACTATTTCGTATTCCAGCCGCTGTTGGCCGAGGTCGTGTCGGGCAACATCGGCATTCTCGATACCGTGAGCCCGCTGCGCCGCCTGCTGCCGCGGACGCGGATCTTTGTGCGCGAGGTCGATTCGATCGACCTGGAACAGAAGACGGTTACGCTCAGCCCCGGCTTCTGGCCTCGCGAGTACGTGCTCCCTTACGATCATCTGGTGCTGGCGCTGGGCTCGGTGACCGACTTTCGCGGCATACCGGGTCTGTTCGAGCACGCGCTTCCGTTCAAGAATCTGGCCGACGCGCTCTCGCTGCGGAATCACCTGATTCGCGCGGTCGAGGAAGCTACGGTGGAAGAAGATCCCGAGCGCCGCAAGGAGCTGCTCACGTTCGTGGTGGCGGGGGGCGGGTTTTCGGGCGTCGAGGTGGCGGCCGAGATGAACGATTTCGTGCGGCGGCTGGTCAAGCGGACGCGCCGCCTGAAGGTGTCGGAGATGCGCGTCATCCTGGTACACTCGGGATCGCGCGTGCTCGATCGGGAGCTGACCGAGAGCCTGAGCGTGTACGCCACCGAAGTGCTCAAACGGCGCGGCGTGGAGCTGATCCTGAATACCCGACTGCGGACCGCGAGTCCCGACGCGGCCATCCTACAGAACGGCAATCGGATCGTCACCAAGACGGTCGTCTCGACCGTTCCCTCGACGCCGCACCCGCTGATCGAATCGCTCGCATTGCCCAAGGAGCGGGGCAAGATCAAGGTCGATGCCTCGCTTCGCGTCGCCGACCACGACGACATTTGGGCGATTGGCGACTGCGCGCTGGTTCCCATCGGGTCGACCGGCAAGCCGTGTCCTCCCACGGCACAACACGCCGTGCGTCAGGCCAAGACGCTGGCCCACAACATCGCGGCGCAGGTTGACGGACGTGCTCTCAGCGAATTCGACTTCGGCGGGCTGGGCAAGCTTGGCTCGTTGGGACATCACTGCGCCGTCGCCGAGGTAGGCGGAGGAATTCGGCTTTCCGGCTTCGTGGCCTGGTTCCTGTGGCGAACGGTCTACTGGTGGAAGCTGCCCGGTCTCGACCGCAAGATCAAGGTGGGGTTCGCGTGGTTCCTCGATCTATTGATCCCGCCCGAGGCGGTGCAGTTGCGAGTCGGCACTTCGCAAGGAGTGTCGCAGGTGCACTACGAGCCCGGCGACGTGGTCTTTCGGCAGGGCGATCTGGGCGACTCGCTCTACATCATCTTGGACGGCGAGGCCGAGGTGCTGATCGAGGACCATGGCCAGGAGCGTGTCGTGGCCCACATGGGACCCGGCGAGCACTTCGGCGAGATGGCGCTATTGAGCCAGGAGGCGCGCACCGCGACGATTCGCTGCACCCAGCCGATGAACGCGCTGGCGCTGCAAAAGGCCGATTTCAACGCGCTGGCCTCGAACATTCCCGAAATGCGCAAGAGCTTCGCCCGCATCATGGAAGAGCGCATCGCCCGCAGCAGCGACGGGACCGAAGTGCCGCACGCAGCCGACGCGACTAGCGCTTCGGACCGCGACGGGGGAGGGGGGTGAGTGCGGAGTGCAGAATGCGGAGTGCAGAATGCGGGCAGAGTTGAGAGTCAAGAGTCGAGAGTCAAGAGCCGGAAACATTTGCAACTGACAACTGACAACTGACCACGGACAACTGACAATCCGGCCACTCACCCCGGCATTTCTCTGCCGAGGCCCCGCTCTCGGGCCAGGTCGTACACTCGGCTGGCGACGGCCAGGTCCTCGATCGCCATTCCGACCGATTTGAAGAGCGCAATGCCGTCGGCCGAGATGCGACCCGGCAGCTTGCCGGCGGCGACGTCCGACAGCTCGATGGCCCGCGACCAGTGGAACGCGCCTTTGTCGGCGGCGGCAATCAGGTCGCCCGCCTCCCGCCGGCAGCTTTCCACGCTGTCGCACACGATGCGCTCGGCGGTGCGAATCGTCTCCATGTCGATTTCCGCCTTCTCGGACCAATTGCTGCCGATGGCGCACACCAGCGCACCGGGGGCGAGCCAGGCGCCGTCGAGCACCGGCACGCGGCTGGTCGTGGCCGTGATTACCAGTGGCAGCCCGTCGGCGGCGTCGCGTGGCTTTTCGACCATGCCGATCTCGAACGGGTATTGCTGCGTCATGCGCGCCACAAAGGCGCGGCAATGCTTTGCGTTGGGGCTGTAAACGAGAGCCCGATTGAGCGGCCGCACCGCCGCCGCGGCCGCCAACTGACTCTGTGCCTGCCAGCCGGCGCCGAATAGCCCTAGCGAATCAGCCTCGGGATCGGCCAATAGCTTGACGGCGACACCGGTCGCCGCGCCGGTGCGCATCTGCCCCAGGCGATTGGCCTCGATCAACGCCAGCAAGTTGCCGCTGGCGGAGTCGTAGAGTCCGACGTGGAATCGGGCACCGTGCGGGGTGGTGCTGTACTGCTTCCAGCCGACGCGTCCCAGATACTCGGCGGCGGCCGACATCGAGTGCAGCACGACGCCGGTGGCGCGCGCCCGCACGCGCGGCACGTTGTGCGCCTCGCCCTGGGCCAGTCGACGAAACGCCTCTTCGACCAGCTCGATGGCCAGCGGCATGTCGAGCACCTGCTCGACTTCGGCTTCGGTGAGGTAGAGAAAGGACATCGGGACCGAGACGGGCACAGTCGAAATGTCGCGCGTTGCAAATAGTCGAGACCACGTGGAATCAGAACATTACCACTGCCACTCGTTCGCATCCCATTGCATGCCGTGGTTTTCGTCGAGCAGTCGATCCCGTCCTCGCGCTGCCGCGGCTTGAAAAGCAGCGGCCCAACCTTCGCGAGCCGAGCGCTGCCGCCGCACGAGTATGGCATCGCGGCGAACGGCCAACTCGACGACCTCTCCCGGTCGGAGTTGGTCGAGCGAGGCATCGGGAATGCGAATCGCTCGCGACTTTCCGACGCGGATCACGCGAGCGCGGACAGTTTTCTGCATTATAGGCAGCTCTCAATCAGTTGCGATATTTCTTCCATCGTAAGGACGCGCTTCTCCGCTTCCCGCACCAGCGAGCGGCGGACGATCTCGTTGAACGGTTCCGGCACCTGGGAGGCGTGGCCTTCCGGTTCCACGTTCGTGATCTGGTTGAGCACCTCCAAAATGCTGCGCCCGGAAAATGCCTTGCGGCCGGTCAGCATCTCATAGACCACGGTGCCGAAGGAAAAGACATCGCTGGCGGGGACGGCCGGTTCGCCGCGGCTCTGTTCGGGCGACATGTAGCCCGGCGTTCCGGCAATGGTCCCCAGTTCGCCTGCGACCCAGTCGAGCGTTTCGTCG
>Ga0315553_10001154_pt1 | contig 22272 bp, 25 predicted proteins | sample SalMarSW160140MG_FD_203099 | JGI IMG/M metagenome (GOLD analysis project Ga0315553, IMG submission 203099) | Salt marsh sediment microbial communities from the Plum Island Ecosystem LTER, Massachusetts, United States - Salt Marsh Sediment SW1601-40 ... | reverse complement strand
CGCGCTCCTCGACCGTCTCACTCACCACTGCGACATCGTCGAGACCGGCAACGAAAGCTGGCGCTTCAAAAACCGCGCCTGAGCGACCCACCGCCCGCAGGCCACACGCCCGCTACAGCGCTATGGGAGGCGCTCTTCGCGCGCGGCCTGCTCCGCGCCGTCGCCACCCGTGGGGGTCAAACTTCAACGCCGATAGAGGGTCAACTTTGCACGCCGATTGACAGTGGCAATCGGCATCTGCCGGCCGCCCATTGGTGGTGTTGCTCACGCCTTCGCTGCGAACCCCTGAATTGCTTCAATAAGCTTGTCGAGTTTTCGATTGATCTGCCCGAGCTGATACGCGGCATAATCCAAAGAGTTCGCAACTTGGCGATCTACTGGCGGGGAACGCTCCGGTGTGTAACCGGGGTTCCAGTCTGACTCCATCATTAGTTTGCGCCGTTCTGCATTCACGCGATCTCGTTCCTCGTTGGCCATTTTTGCCTCCCTGACCTGCGCTATCGCGCCGCCTTCGTTGTTCCAGCGGTCTAAGGCTTTTGCCTTCATTTCTTCGTCGGTCGGACGTTTAGGACGCTTCTCGGCCATGCTCGCAGTATGGGGATTGCCCGCTGAGTCGGCTAGGGCCTAATCGGCCCCGCCTTAATCAAACTGGCCCACTACCGGCGCACATCAGTGGTTGACAGCAAGTCATGGCCCACCACCAGGTTATCGTGACAAAGCCGTTCTGGGTAGAGTGCGGTGCGGTAGTCAGCTTGACTTATCTCAACGCCGCTGCGGCAGTGGTCACTAGCTTCAACTTGGCGCTCGTGGACTGGAAAGGCATTCCATGCCATCGTAGAACGGCAAAAGCGGCCGGGGTGGTCCCTGGGGTGGCGGGGTCAAGGCCGTTGCCGACCTCGAGGAAGTGGTTCGGCGGGGGCCTGCCTGTTGCGCCGATGTCGCCTTGAAAGCCCATCGCCGGACGCCCCCGGATCAGGTCTCAAACGGCTCTGGAGATTGAAGGATCATGCGGTAGCAGGACATGCCGCCTGAGAGAAACTCATAGGCGGCGCCCCAGAGGTAAAGTCGGAAACGACGATAATTGAACTCGCCGAAGCGGGCGATGATCGCCTCGCGATTGCTGTCGAAGTTGACCGCCCATTGTTTGGCCGTGAGGAAATAGCTGACGCGGTCGTTGAGCAGCTCCAGGACTTCAAGCCGCGTGTTGGAAAGCTGCTCAAGAAAGTCATGCAGAACCAAGTAGCTGTGATTGCCGGGGTAGATGTATTTCACGATATAGGAGGATTGGGCGTATTTCTCCTTGTCGGCGCTGCCGTCGAGAAAGATCTTGCCGCCCGGTTTGACCAATGTCACGAACTTGCCGAGGACCTTCTTGTAGTCGGGGAGGTGCTCGATCACGCCCATGATGACGATGGCGTCATATTTCCGGTCGGTCTGGTATTCCAGCAGGTCGATATTGACCAGCTCCCAGTCGAAACCGAGGGCTTTCGCCCGCTCCGCCAGATAGTCGATCGAGACCTGGGAAATGGTGATGCCTGTGCATTTCACGCCGCGGCGCGAGGCATATTCGAACCACGCGCCCCAGCCCGGTCCGATCTCGAGGATATGGTCGCCGGGCTTCAGGCCGCATCTCTCAAAGCAGTAGTCGAACTTCCTAAGCGTCGCCACATCGAGCGGCTCGTCCGCCGTCTGGTACATGCCCTGCGTGTAGCAGGGCGTTTTCGGATCGAGGAAGCCTAGGAAGAAGTCTGGGTCCATTTCGTAGTGGCCGGTGATCGCCTGCTTGTTCGCGCGAACTTGGCCAAAAAGCAGCGGCTGCAGGAAGCGCCAGAGGGTGGTGAGGGGATGAAAATCCTTCATCGCCGCCCGCAAGGCATAAGGGGCCAGCATGTCTCCCTCGATATCGACATCGCCGGCGACGTAGGCATCGGCGATGCGTCCCTCGTCCATGCTGCTCACCGCGCGCAACGCCTTGGCGTTTTTCAACGTGACCTCGAAGCGCGGCGCATCCTTTCCGAAAAGCTGAACGGAACCGTCGGGGAGAATGACCTTGAACGATACAGGAGAATTATCGAATTGCCGCGCGTATTTGCCGAGAAGCGAACGCGTCATCTTCGGGACCGACGTCTGATCGGATAGTGCATCGTGCTGCAGGTTTGCGGAATGCTCGTTCATACGCCTCCTCTCCATACGCGATGTCCGCCGGAAGGTGGAACTTTGAGACTTCAACCGGCATCCGCCTGATGATCTGATATTGCTGCCCCAGGCGAGTGCTGGCAACCCTGGACGGTCGCCACCGGAGCTGCCTTGCGAGCTAAAAAAACCCGGCCATCGACTGGGGGGCTAGCAACCTTCCTCGCTGATCGGAAAGGCTTCAGCCCTTCGCGCCGCGTTTCCATGACTGACTTCCCAAGCCAGATCTGCACGCCGTTCCCCCGCGCGAAGGAACTGCTAGCGACGCAAGTAACAGCAGCAGACTTTGAGCGCGAAGCAGCGTGCGCTAGCATGATCCCTTGGCGACCATGCCCGCAGGAGAGAAATTGATGGCGATCACCAAGAAAGAAGAAGCGCGGGCGCTGAGTTCAGACGAGCGGGAATTAGTGGAGAGGTCTCACCACCCGGTCTTGCAGGAGCTACCTGACGAGGACCTTTCCAAGCTTGTGAAGTTGATGCGCAATCGGCGTGAGAAGGCCAAGAAACAAGCCGACCAGCGCCGCCGAGAAATACGCGGCAAGTCTGCCCCCAAAGGCGCGTCACCGTCGCAGGCCGATGACGGGTCGAAACTCAAGGTGGCTGTTCTCGCAATGGCTATGCGCCGCCTTAATAATGAGACCGAACGCCGCCGCCGAATGGCCTCGAAAGTCTCTCTCGTTGAAAGCGCGAAGAACGCCTTGGCGATGAAGCTATCCAATGAGGACAAGACCCCCGCCTTCAATAGCCGTCACGCTCACAAGGGAATGCAGAACCTAGCGGGCAAACGCGCGGAGAACCTAATCCGTCCTATGGAGCGTGGACGGCTGCGCAAGGCCGCAAGCGTCGCCCAAGCGAAGCGGGACGGGCGTGGAGAATGAAAGGGGTAGAAGCAACGCGCCGGAGCCTCAGTTGGCCCGCACTTCGCTTATCGGCGGCATCGCGCCAAAAAAAAGGACCTTCACGTCTGGTAGCGCAAAGGGCACTTCTGGCCGGTATCACCGCCACCGGTATCATCGCCAAAAGTGAAAGGCCGCCCTCATGGAGCGGCTATTGTCATTCAATGCTCGTTTGGGTCGTTTTCTGCGTCGCCCTGCGTCGCATGCACCGTGCCGTGGAGGTGATCCGGCGGGCCATAGATCGCATACAGCTTGATCGGCTCGTCGCCGATATTGGTAATGTTGTGCCAAGTCCCGGCAGGCACGAACACCGCCCAGTCTGCACCGACTTCCCGCTCAAAGTTCAACTGATTCTTGGACGGGCCCATCTGAACATGGCCGGTGCCTTGTTCAAGGCGCAGGAATTGGTCATGAGTTTCGTGCACCTCGAGCCCGATATCGCCGCCCGCCGGGATCGTCATCAGTGTCAGCTGGATGTTCTTGCCGGTCCAGCGCGTGGTGCGAAAGTTGGTATTCTCGAGCGTGTCTTTCTCGATATCCACGACATAGGGATCGGAGCCATAGTCTTTGGTGTCTGTCATGTGCCAACCTTTCGAGAAGCCGAGAAGCCGAGAAGCGTGTCTTATTTCAAAGCATATGTGCGCGACATCGCACAAACAATCTGGAGTGCTCCCCGGCGTCGGCGGCCCTCAATCGGACTTCGGTTGAGCGCCATCATGCGACGTGCCCTGATCGCGCATCGACCATGCCGTTTTAGTCATCAAAGCGACTCCGATGCCAATATAGAGATTGTCCGGAGAAGGCCGCAGCTAAGTACGGCCCGGGCAACCGCCAAACGCATAGTCTACATTTCGAATTACGATGGCGGATACACCTTTACGATTTCGCGGCCGCAGACAAACCGCCATCCGGTCGAATCGCCGCAATGATTGCCGCCTGAACTGACTTGTCCTGCGCCGCTACGGCGGCGGTCAGCGACAACAGGCGTTGCCGAGTGTCGTAGAGCTTATCAACTAGCGACAACACCACTGGCAGCGTGTCCACGTCGATCTCAAGTTCATAATGCAGCGTGCAGATCAGACGGACCCGCGCGCATTCCATGTCCGTGAAGAGCAGCGCTCCCGCCTCCTGTCGCGGCACGACCATCTCTTCACGGATCCACGCATCGAGATCGCTGCGTTGCAGAGCGGATATCGTCGCGACGAGGTCATCGAAACGCATCATGACACCATCTCCTTGCGCGGATCCTGCTTCGTTTTCGGTTGCCAGGCCTCAAGGAACGCGATCAACTCAGGCTCTTCGGCTTCGGGCAGAACGACCTTCAAGGTGATCAACTGATGTCCGCGTTGCCCGGACTTGCGGTTGCGGATGCCTCGGTCGCGCAGGCGCAGTGTCTTGCCGGTATTCGACCCCTTCGGAACAGTCACCGTCACCGGGCCGCCTACGGTCGGCACTTCGATCCCCGCACCTAGCGCTGCCTCTTTCAGCGTGACTGGAATCTCAACATGAATGTTGTCGTCCTTGCGGTGAAAGAACGGATGCGGTTCGACATGAAGCTCAACATAGGCGTCACCGGCCGGTCCACCGCCGAAGCCCGGCATGCCCTGCCCTTTCAGCCGCAGCATCTGACGGTCCTCGGCACCCTCGGGGATCGTCACCCGCAGTGTTTTGCCTTCTGGCAGCGTGATCGTTCGTACAGCGCCGTTAACCACGTCCAGGAAGCCAACCGGGAGCACATAGCTCACATCTTGGCCGCGTGCCCGGAATGTACCCTGCGACCGATGTCCCCCGCCCGCAAAGGCTCGGGCTAGAAATTCTTGCAGTTCCTCGTTGTTGGCAAATCCATCCTGCGCTGCATGCGGGGCATAGCGGGGGCGGTCGGCGAAGTCGCGATAGAATCGCTCCTGCGGCCGCTCCGCTCCGCTGGCATCAATCTCACCCGCATCGAATCTCCGCCGCTTCTCAGCGTCTTTGAGCAGGTCGTTGGCCGCCGATATGTCCTTGAACTTTCCCTCCGCCTCCTTGTCGTCCGGATGCAGATCGGGATGGAATTTGCGTGCCAGTTTCTTGAAAGCTTCCTTGATCTCCTTGTCAGTGGCAGATCGTGTTACGCCGAGCGTCTCATACGGATCCCCCATGCACATGATCCCTTTCAAGCAGCGCCACAATCAACCGCGGATCATCGGCTGCGACAAGGCCATCGTCCGCCGCGCGCCCCGTGTTCACGCGGCTGTCGAGTGCCGCGGCCAGGCCCCGCAGGTCGGTGATCCCTGCCCAACGCGTGCCGCCGTCGCTGTCGCTCAATGATCTGGTCGTGGTCGTCGCGTTGCCGTGGTCGGAACAGGAGAAGGCAGTGTTGTTAACCGTTTCATGAGTCAGCCGCGAGCCGCCTTACGGATTGATCAGGCGGTCTAATGGCCAATGAAAGGAGAGGCGCGTCCTCCAGCGGGCTATGCTCTACGTGCTTTTACCTCGGCGCCCCGGCAGTCGACGATCACGGCGAATTTCAGCTGCGTCCTGGCCAGGGCCCAGACCTGTTCCCGCGCTCGTCGTGCCAGTTGAACCACCCAGATCGAAGCCAGGTCGATCCACAGCGACGGGTTCGGGCGGACGGTCCGCGACTTTGTCTTCGGGTTTGCGCTGATCCTGCTTCCTGGTGGGACTATTTTTAGGGGCTGGCACCTCAGGTTGATTCTCGACCATAATCTTGTTTCTCCTCGGCTCGTTAGTTTGCGTATTTTGCGGTAGCAATCTCCTACAAATCCCCGTTCCGTATGGTGTCAGCTGGCCTTCGGCCTTCAGGCGCGCAGCCGAGCATTTTGGCTCACGCGAAGAGCTTCGCCCACTGCGGCGGCGGTCAAGCCTTGCTGGAGGAGCCAAGCCGCGACAATGTGCGACCTCGATACCGTTTCATCCGGGAAATGCCGGTCCAAATGGCGAAGATCAGTAGAAACGGCCGGTGACGCGCGCCGAGCGGCCTATAAGCGCACGCAACTAACCTTCAGGGAGACCACGCCACCCACGTTCACGAATTGCTGCGCGAAGATCATCGCGCCCGTACCCACCTCCACGCCGTGCTGCGCGAGGTAGAGCGCACATTCCTTCTTCGTCGCGAGATGCTTCAGGGGCGCAACACGAGCGGTCTGCACATGGCCCGTGAACAGGGTGACAACGACGATGATCTGCCACATTGAAGGCTCGCAGCTTCTTCGACCAACAGCCACTGGATGACCAGCTTGCTTGAGTTATTTTGCGGCCATGGCTGTGTTTAGGCAAGCTCGGATGCAGATCTTGTCGGGCTGCGTCTCCTGCATGATGCGGATCAGGTTCGTGGCATCAGTCTTGTCGCCGTAGTGGAGGACGAACTGTGAATCGGCTCTTAAGTCTCCTCATCGACCTAGGTGACAAGCATCGTCGAAGCGTTGGCCCATCAGCTCGGCGAGCGAGTAGAGATCTCAAGCGGACCAGACTGCACGATTGTTTCAGTCACCCACGGCGTTTGATCGAGATCAAAAACAAGACGGCGCATCCCAGCCTATCGTGGGCATCATCCAGTTTGAATCCAATGGGAGACTAACCATGCAAAGAGCACTCAGCGCAGCGCTTGCTTAGGTCTTCTTCGTCACGAGCGCGGTTGCCACAAGCGCCTCAGCCCAAACACGAGACCATTCGCGCTACGCACGCGAGGACCGGGTCATCCAGACCTATTGCCACAACAATTGGGACAACGATTGCCGCGATTGGGAGCAGAACCGCCATCGCTGGGACGAGTCTCGCTATCAGCGCTGGTACCGCGACCATCATAGCCATCCTGGCTTCAATCCCGACGCCGCCGCCGCGATGCTCTTCGGCTTCGCCGTAGGCGCGATGGGCAGTGCACTCAGCGCCGGTGCAACGAACTCGCATGTGGCGGCCTGCGAGCGCCGCTTTCGGTCCTATGATCGGTCGAGCGACACCTATCTTGGCTATGACGGCAAGCGGCACTATTGCAGACTGTAGAGGGTCACGCTGCAGGACTGCACGGGGAAACGAGTATGAATCTACATGCACCCTCACTGCCAATTTTCGCAGTCTCGCTGGTGTTTGCTGGTCTCGCCTTGATAGGGCATGTCGTACTGCTTCCGTTTGTCACGCTCTATGGCTTTTGGGTTGCGATAATCGCTTATGCGATCCTCGCCGTCGGTGTCGTGATGAAAACCTAGCTGCCCCCGAATAAATCGCGATCGTAACGAGCACTTTCGATTGGAGTCCTGTATCCCGCCGCTGTGACAGGAGATTGTCGTGATCACACTGATAATCGGAATTCTGATCATAGTCGTCGTCGGTGCGATCTTGTTTTGGGTCATTGAAAAATTCTGCCCGGACGCCCGCCTGGCAAAGCTCTTGAAGCTGCTCGTTATCCTCGTGTGCTTGGCGGCTATCGTGGCGCGAGTGGTTCCGATGCTCGGGTATCCGTCCTTGCTCTAGATCTCGAGCGAATCGAAACCCAGCTTCGTGCGCCATCCGGCAACTGTCGATCCAGGACTCGCAACGGGAGTGCGAAGAGGCTCCGGGTTTGGTCCTGCCGCAAACGGGAGATTGATCATGTCTATCGGACTCATTCTTGTCATTATCCTCGTCATCTTTCTGCTTGGTGGCTTTAGCGGCCGGTTTGGCGGCTACGGCTACGGCTTCGGTCACGGCGGCATCGGTGTCATCGGCATCATCCTGATCGTTCTCGTAGTATTGGTTGTTATGGGTCGACTTTGATCTGACAGGCGTGGTGCGGATGAGCCGTCTTCGCCTGCATCCGGAGAATCACTTCGTCGGCCGCGTCGGATGGCTGCGAGCCGCGGTGCTCGGAGCCAACGACGGAATCATCTCGACCGCGAGTCTGATCGTCGGCGTTGCGGCGGCGGCCGCGAACCAAAATGAAGTCTTGATCGCGGGTGTCGCAGGGTTGGTAGCTGGCGCCATGTCGATGGCCGCCGGCGAGTATGTGTCAGTCAGCTCGCAATCCGACACCGAACAGGCGGATCTCGCGCGCGAACGCATGGAGTTGAGCGAAAATCCTGAGTTCGAGCTTGATGAGCTTACCCAAATCTACGTCAATCGTGGAGTCGATCAGGCTCTTGCGCGGCAGGTTGCCGAGCAGCTGATGGCGAAGGATGCATTGACCGCACACGCGCGCGATGAGCTTGGGATGTCGCAAATCACCACCGCGCGTCCCGTGCAGGCGGCGCTGACCTCGGCCGTGACGTTTTCCATCGGCGCGGCCATGCCCTTGCTCATGGTTGTCGTATCGCCCGCCAATGCGCTTGTTCCTGTCGTGTCGGCTGCCTCTTTAGGCTTCCTCGCTCTCCTGGGGGCGATTGGGGCAAGAGCAGGTGGCGCCAACATTCTGCGCGCCACGGCCCGGGTGACATTCTGGGGCGCGTTGGCGATGGCGCTCACCGCCGGAATCGGGAAATTGTTCGGCGCGGCTGTCTGAAGAATGGGCGCATGCAAATGACAGGAAGGCGAAGCTCGTCGTATGCTCGCATTAGAGCGCAGGGAGGGATGACGCGCCGCTCTGGGTAGAGATTTGCCGATCACGCTCGTGACCGCGCTTCTGACGAGTCTCGTCGCTGGCCTGCTGTGGCGCGGGCTCTTCAAACGCGGACATTCCGAGTTACCTGAGCGGGGTTATCGGCGGAGCTACAGCGGTGCTGACTTGGGAGCTGCTGAAGCGGATGCAAATACGGTGACGGCCGAGCCCGGCTCGACATCGATAGGATGATGCCGGATGGCGCTGCGCTTGATCGAGATGGTGTTGCGGGAGAAGGACGGCGACGACGTCCGCACGCTTCTGAACGAATGCAAGGTTCTCGAGCAACGGCAGATCCGGTTGGCGGACGGAGAAATTCTGGTACGCATCTTGTTGGACGCGGAACAAAGCGAGACAGTGCTGGACTTGTTGGAGAAGAACTACGCCGGCCGGGAAGGCAATCGCGTGGTGATTCTGCCGGTTGAAGCGACATTGCCGCGCCCCCAGCAGGAGCCAGACGCGACAGCTTCGCCCGAACAACCGCCTACAGAAGAAAAGCCGCCGGGGCGGATCGGTCGCGAGGAGTTGTATGAGGACATCAAAGATAGCGCGCGACTGTCGCGGGTCTATATGGCGATGGTGGCGCTGTCCACCGTGGTGGCGGCCATCGGTCTGAATGACAACAGCGTGGCCGTGATCATCGGGGCCATGGTGATTGCACCCTTGCTCGGGCCGAACGTGGCGTTGTCGCTCGGCACGACGTTGGGCGATCTGTCGCTGCTTCGGCAGGGGCTCGTGACGGCGCTGGCGGGGGTTGGGGCGGCGCTGGCGTTGTCCGTGCTTATCGGCGTGGTGCTGAACGTGGACCCGACATTGTCCGAAATGGCGTCGCGCACGCGGGTGGGGCCCGGCGACATCGCGGTGGCATTGGCGTCGGGCAGCGCGGGCGCGCTGGCGTTTACGACCGGAATATCGGCGGTGTTGATCGGCGTCATGGTGGCCGTGGCGTTGTTGCCGCCGCTGGTGACGTCCGGATTGCTGCTGGGCGGCGGGCATCCCGCCCTGGCCATGGGCGCCTTCTCGCTGTTTTTGGTGAACCTGATCTGTGTGAATCTGGCGGGTGTGACGACGTTTCTGGTGCAAGGCATCAAGCCGACAAGCTGGTGGGAGAAGGATCGGGCCATGAAAGCCACGCGCATTGCTATTGCGCTGTCGGTGGTCCTGTTAGCGGTGCTGGTCGGCACGATCCTGCTGGTGCGCAAAATCTGAGGTCGGCGCCCGCCCTCCAGAAGCCTCGCAGACGGAACCTCGCGTTTCCGAAGGCCGGTGCATCATTGGTGCTCAAGGGATTCGGCATAATTTCAGATCGCATGCCTATTCGACCCGAGTGTTCAATTTTGCTCATGCGCCTCGCGTTACTTTGATTATCCTGTCGGCGGCGCCCGAATCCGTTATGCGATTATTGCCGCTTGGACCCAGTGGACAGAAATGTGTTGGGGTCAATCCCTGCGCGTGGGCGCGGAATGCACGTGTTGGATCAAAGGTTCTCACGCTCCTTGAGCGCTGGTGCGGTCTCCGGAGCGGGCAGCGCCCCCCCCCGCTGGCCCCCGCGCTGGCGATGCCTTCCGACGAAGACGCCTTATGGCGCGATGACCTCTAAGCGGGGGCGATCCTGCGCCCGGCATCCGCTAATTGCGCTGGATCAATGAAGTGCTGGTAAGAGGGTAGCTGACTCGGCGTCCGTTTGACCGATTGAGAGAGGCTCCGCGCCGATTCGAGATGACGCGACGCCCTACTCGACAGCAATAGCTGGGGAAGGCGCGAGGGGATGACCACAGCGACGGTCGACAACAGCATGACGAGTGGAGCTTCGCGGAAGCTCGGCCTTGGTGCACTGACTGCCGTTGTCATCGGCTCGATGATCGGCTCGGGCGTGTTCAGCCTCCCGCAGAACATGGCGAACGGCGCGGGGCCGCTAGCTATCATCATCGGCTGGGGAATAAGCGGCGTTGGGATTCTGGCGCTGGCTTTCGTCTATCAGGGCCTCGCCACACGGAAGCCTGCGCTGGACGCCGGTCCCTATGCCTACGCCAAGGCCGGCTTCGGGCCCTTTATCGGCTTCAACAGCGCCTGGGGTTATTGGCTCTCCGCTTGGATCGGCAACGTCTCGTACGCCGTCGTCATGTTCAGCGCGCTCTCGTACTTCTTTCCCTCATTCGGCGAAGGCAACACCTGGCAGGCGATCCTCGGCGCATCCGTGGTGCTTTGGCTCATCCACGCGCTGATCCTCTCGGGCGTGCGTCAGGCCGCCTTCGTCAATCTGATAACCACCATCGCCAAAATTGCGCCGATCGTTCTTTTCATCGCCATCGTAGCGGTTGCCTTCAAGATCGACATCTTCTCTCTCGATTTCAGCGGCGCCGGCAACGTCAAGCTTGGCTCGGTCATGAGCCAGGTCAAGAGCACCATGCTCGTCACCCTGTGGGTATTCATCGGCATTGAAGGCGCCAGCGTGGTTTCAGGTCGTGCCGCACGCCGGAAGGATATCGGCTTGGCGACGATGGCCGGCTTTCTTACCTGTCTCGCGCTCTACGCTCTGGTCTCGCTGCTTGCGTTGGGCGTCATGACGCAGCCGGAGCTTGCCGCCCTCAAGAACCCCTCCATGGCAGGCGTCCTTGAGCACGTGGTCGGTCCGTGGGGCGCAATCCTGATCAATATTGCGTTGGTCGTGTCCGTGCTCGGTGCTTTCCTCGCCTGGACGATGCTGGCCGCCGAGGTACCCCATGTGTCCGCCCGCGATGGTACGTTGCCGCGTTTCTTCGGCGGAGAGAACAAGCAGGGCGCGCCGGCCACCTCGCTGTGGATCACCAATGGGCTGGTGCAGCTCTTCTTGATCGTCGCGTTCTTCGCCAACAGCACCTACCAGGCGCTGTTCTACATAGCCTCGACCGCCATTCTGGTTCCCTACGTCTTCTCGGGCGCTTACGCGGCGAAGCTCGCCATCACCGGCGAAGCCTATCGCGAGGGGGAGAGCCGGACGCGCGACCTCGTCGCGGGTACCGTCGCCACCGTTTACGGCATCTGGCTCGTCTATGCCGCGGGCCCCACCTATCTGTTCATGGCGGCGATGCTCTACGCACCGGGCATCATCATCTACGTCATCGCCCGTCGCGAGGGCGGCGAGAAGAGCTTTACGACGCTGGAGGCGCTGATTGCCGTCGCGCTTGTCATCGCCGGTCTAGCTGCGGCCTATCTCATCTGGAATGGGAGCATCAGCCCGCTATGAACGCGCCAGCGGCCACGACGCGGCTCGGCACCTATTCGGAGGTGGGCCGGCTCCGTGAGGTGATGGTCCACCGCCCCGACCTCAGCCTGCAGCGGCTCACGCCGGACAATTGCAAGGCGCTGCTGTTCGACGATGTCCTTTGGGTGAAGAAGGCGCGCCAGGAACATGACATGTTCATCGACGCGTTGCGCGCCCGCGGCGTCACCGTCTTCGATTTCGGCACTCTGCTCGGCGAGACTCTTGGCCTTCGTGAAGCGCGAAAATGGCTTCTCGACAGGCGGATCAGCGCCGCCGCCGTCGGCGAAGACCTGGTTGGAGAGATGCGCGGCTGGCTCGACGAGATGCCGGCGGTTGAGCTTGGTCGCTTCCTTATCGGTGGCATCGCCCGCGCCGAGTTGCCGTTCGTGCCCGTGGGTCTTGTCGGCCGGACCATGGAACCGGAGGATTTTGTACTGCCACCGCTCCCCAACCAGCTCTTCACCCGCGACAGTTCGTGCTGGGTCCAGGGTGGGGTCACGGTCAATCCGATGTATTGGCCGGCCCGCCGTCCGGAGGCGGCCAATGTCGCGGCGGTCTATCGTTTCCATCCGCATTTCCGCGACGCCGAATTCGAGACGTGGTGGGATGGCTCGGACGGAACGACCGGAATCGCCACGCTTGAGGGCGGAGATGTCATGCCAGTCGAGAAAGGCGTCGTCCTCATAGGGATGGGTGAGCGTACTACGCCGCAGGCCGTGGCGACGCTGGCAGCGCGTCTGTTCGCGAAGGGTGCTGCGGAACGCGTCATCGCTGCGCTCATGCCGCGTGACCGGTCTTTCATGCATCTCGACACCATCTTCACCTTCTGCAATTGCGATCTGGTCACCGTCTATCCGCCGGTCGTTGAACGCATTCGTGCTTTTTCGCTGCGTCGGGGTGCTGGGCCTTCGGGCGTTGAGATCACGCCTGAGGACAAACCCTTCCTCGAAGTGGTTCAGGAGGCGCTAGGCCTCGACAGGCTCCAGGTTATCGCCACCGGCGGCAACAGCTACGAGGCCGAACGCGAGCAATGGGACGACGGCAACAACCTTCTCGCCATCGAGCCCGGGGTCGTCATCGGCTACGACCGCAACGTCTACACCAACACGCTGCTCCGCCGAGCCGGGGTTGAAGTCATCACCATCGAGGGATCCGAACTTGGCCGCGGCCGTGGCGGCAGCCACTGCATGTCCTGTCCCATCGCGCGCGATCCCATCTGAGACCCAAAGGACGTGGACTTATGCCGATCAATCTCCGTGGCCGCAGCGTTCTGACGCTCGACGACTTTTCCCCCGCCGAAATCCGCTTCCTCCTCCAGCTTTCAGTCGAGCTCAAGGCGGCGAAGAACGCCGGGACTGAGCAGCCGCGGCTGCTGCGCCGTAACATTGCGTTGATCTTCGAAAAGGATTCGACCCGCACTCGAACCGGCTTCGAGGTCGCTGCCTACGACCAGGGTGCGCACGTCACATTTCTCGGCCCGAGCGGCAGCCACATCGGCCACAAGGAATCGATGAAGGACACCGCCCGTGTACTCGGCCGCATGTACGACGCGATCGAATACCGGGGGTTCGGCCAGAAGATTGCCGAGGAACTCGCCCGCTATGCGGGGGTGCCGGTTTACAACGGCCTCACCGACCAGACCCACCCGACCCAAACGCTCGCCGACTTCATGACGATGCGCGAATTTACCCACAAGCATCTGTCCGATCTAGCTGTGACCTTCATGGGCGACGGGCGCGACAACGTGTGCCTCTCGCTGGCGATCGGAGCCGCCAAGGTCGGCATCGACATGCGCATCGCGTCGCCCCGCGATCTCTGGCCGGACAAGGCATTTATCGACCATTTCGAGAAGCTCGCCAAGGACACAGGCGGGCGCCTGACCGTGACCGAAAGCGTCGACGATGCGGTCAAGGGAGCCGACTTTGTCTACACCGACGTCTGGCTGTCGATGGGCGAGGACGAGGCTGCGTGGCCGAAGCGCATCAGCGACCTGACGCCCTACCGAGTTACGCGCGAGGCTATGGCGGCGACCGGCAACCCCTATGCCAAGTTCATGCATTGCCTGCCGGCATTCCACAACGCCAACACCGAGGTCGGCGCCGACATCGCCAAGCGCTTCGGGATCGATTGCATGGAAGTGACAGATGAAGTGTTCGAGTCCGCGGCCTCGATCGTGTTCGACCAGGCGGAGAACCGCATGCATACCATCAAGGCGATCCTCGTCGCCACGATCGCCGGTTGATTGCCATGCGCCTTGTCGTCGCCCTCGGCGGTAATGCGCTTCTGAAGCGCGGCGAGCCGATGACGGCGGAGACACAACGGGCCAATGTTCGCCGCGCGGCGACCTCGCTTGCTGAATTGATCGGCCTCGGCCACCAGGTCGTCGTTACCCACGGTAACGGGCCGCAGGTGGGGCTTCTTGCCCTCCAGGCCGCGGCCGGATCGAAGGAGGGCGCCTATCCGCTCGACATCCTTGGCGCCGAAAGCGAAGGCATGATCGGCTATCTAATCGAGCAAGAACTGGACAACTGCCTGCCCGACGGAACGCTGATCGCGACGCTGCTCACTCAGGTCCGGGTCGACGCCAAGGATCCCGCCTTTGGCACGCCGACAAAGCCGATAGGTCCCGTCTATGAAGAGCCAACTGCGCGGAAGCTCGCTGACGCACGCGGCTGGCATATCGCCCGGGACGGCGACAAGTGGCGGCGCGTGGTTGCATCCCCCTTGCCGCTAGAGATCCTCGAGATTCGCGTCATCTCGCTTCTCGTCGACCACGGCGTTGTGGTCATCTGCGGCGGCGGCGGTGGCATCCCGGTCGTCGTGCGCGCTGACGGCAGTCTGATTGGGGTCGAAGCGGTCATCGACAAGGATCGCGCCAGCGCACTTCTCGCGGAAAAGCTCGGTGCCGACATGCTCCTCCTGCTGACCGACGTGGACGCCGTCTACCTCGATTTCGGCACACCCCAGGCACAGGCCATCAAGAGCGCCGGTGCCGACGCGCTTGCGGGCGACAAGTTCGCCTCGGGTTCAATGCGCCCGAAGATCGAAGCAGCGATGAGTTTCGCCTCGGCAACCGGTCATGCGGCCGGCATCGGTCGCCTCGAAGATGCTGCCGCGATCGTTCGCGGCGAGGCTGGAACATACGTGGAGGCTGGCAGCGCGAAGATCGATATCCGCCGACAGGCGGCGAAGAACGCGGCGACCAGCAGCGTCAACTAACGCTTGGAACGGCAGAGCGAATATGGATACCAGCGCGCAAAAATCGAATATCGGCGAGATCGTTTCGATCCGCGGCAGCGTCGTGGACGCGAGGTTCGCAGAGCGTCTGCCCCCCATCTATACGGTTCTGCGCAGCGGAGCGAAGAGGCAGATCGTCATTGAAGTCTTGGCGCAGATTGATGCGCACCGCGTGCGCGGGATTGCGCTGACGCCGACCGAAGGACTCGCACGCGGCATGGCCGTGGAGGACACGGGCGGGCCATTGGAGGCGCCGGTAGGCAAGGGTATCCTCTCCCGCATGTTCGATGTGTTCGGGAATACGATCGATCACAGGGCGGCTTTGGAGGACGTGCAGTGGCGTTCGGTGCATCGAGCCCCGCCGCCGCTCGCGCGCCGATCCACGACTTCAGAGGTCTTTGAAACGGGCATCAAGTTCATCGATGTGCTTGCGCCGCTGGAGCGCGGCGGCAAAGCGGGTCTCTTCGGCGGTGCCGGCGTGGGCAAGACGGTGCTGCTTACCGAGATGATTCACAACATGATCGTGCATCAGCAGGGCGTGAGCATCTTCTGCGGCATCGGCGAACGCTGTCGCGAGGGCGAAGAGCTCTACCGCGACATGACGGATGCCGGCGTGCTACCGAACATGGTGATGGTCTTCGGCCAGATGAATGAGCCGCCGGGCGCCCGCTTTCGCGTAGGCCACGCGGCGCTCACGATGGCGGAGTATTTCCGCGACGACGAGCATCGCGACGTGCTGCTCCTCGTCGACAACATCTTCCGGTTCATCCAGGCCGGGTCGGAAGTCTCCGGTCTGATGGGTCAGATGCCGTCGCGTCTCGGCTATCAGCCCACGATGGGTACCGAGCTCTCGGGGTTGGAGGAGCGCATCGCCAACACCGACACCGGCGCCATCACCTCGATCCAGGCGGTATATGTGCCGGCCGACGATTTCACCGATCCGGCGGCGGTGCACACATTCTCCCACCTTTCGGCGTCGATTGTGCTCTCGCGCAAGAAGGCGAGCGAGGGCCTCTATCCGGCGATCGATCCACTGCAATCCAGCTCCAAGATGGCAACGCCCGGCATCGTCGGCGCGCAGCACTACGCTCTGGCGCAGGAGATCCGGCGCACGCTGGCGCAGTACGAAGAGCTCAAGGACATCATTGCCATGCTCGGCCTCGAGCAGCTTTCTCCCGAGGACCGGAAAGTTGTTGGCCGCGCCCGTCGCCTGGAGCGATTTCTTACGCAGCCATTTTTCACGACCGAGCAGTTCACCGGTCTCAAGGGAAGGCTCGTCAGCCTGGAGGATGCCTTAGATGGATGCGAGCGGATCCTCCGCGATGAGTTCAAGGACTACCCGGAGAGCGCGCTCTACATGATCGGCACGATAGACGAAGCCAAGGCAAAAGCGAAACCTGACGAGCCTGCGCCAAAGGGTCAAGCGAAGGTACTGGATACCGCCGATGCCCATGGATCTTAGGGTGCTGTTGCCGTTCCAGGTCTTCGCCGAGAAAACCGGCGTCTCGCGCATCGTTGCAGAAACGCGCACGGGCTCCTTTGGGCTTCTGCCGCGGCGCCTCGACTGCGTCGCGGCGCTTACGCCCGGAATCTTGATTTACGAGACGGAAGAGGAAGGTGAGATCTATCTGGCGGTTGATGAAGGTGTCCTCGTCAAGACAGGCCCGAGCGTGAATATCTCCGTCCGGCGCGCGGTGGCCGGGACCGACCTCGGCCAGTTGCGCGATCTGGTCGAGCGGGAGTTTCTGACTCTCGACGAACAGGAGCAGAATGTCCGCTCGGCGATGGCGAAGCTGGAATCCGGATTCATGCGCCGTCTGGCGGGCTTTCAGCATGAATGACGACCCGGTAAGCACCCCGAAGGCCAAGGTCACCTTCGCTGAGCAGGTCGGCGTGAAGGCGACGCGCAAGCTCAGGGCGCGGCGTGACCGTTCAAAGGGCATCTGGTTCGGCCTCGGCATGATGGGTCTCATCGGCTGGTCGGTGGTGGTTCCGACCGTGGTTGGCGCGGCGCTCGGGCGCTGGTTGGATAGCCGGCACGCGGGCCAGCACTCCTTCTCCTGGACGCTGGCTCTCCTGGCGGCGGGGCTTGCGATCGGCTGCTGGAACGCATGGCGTTGGGTCGCCAGCCAGGATCGGGCTATGCACGAGGATCAGGAGCAGACCGATGAATGAAGCGCTATCCTTGGCCCTGGCATGGGTGGCGGGGGGAATCCTAGGCGCGATCTTCTTCGGAGGTCTGTGGTGGACGGTTCGCAAGGGTGTTTCGTCCGAGCGACCGGCGCTCTGGTTCGTCGCCAGCGTGGTGCTTCGTTCAGGCATCGTCCTCGTCGGATTCTACCTTGTCTCGAGCGGTGACTGGCGGCGCCTTCCCGCCTGCCTCGTCGGATTTGTGATGGCACAACTGGTCGTAACGCGGCTGACCCGATCGTTGAAAGAAAAGCAATCTCGCCGGGTTCAGGAGGCCAGCCATGCGCCTTAGCCCGGATCAGATGATCTTCTGGCAGCACGGGTTTCTCAAGCTCAACGGCACGATCGTCTTCACGTGGGCACTGATGTTCGTGCTCGTCGTCGGCTCGACCTTGATTACACGCAAGCTGTCTACCGGTCTGGATCGCTCCCGCTGGCAGAATCTCTTGGAAATCGTCGTCACGGGAATCGAGAAGCAGATTGCGGACGTCGGCCTGCGTCACCCCGAAAAGTATCTCGGCTTCTTGGGTACGCTGTTTCTGTTCGTGGCCTCGGCCGCCTTCTGCACGATCATCCCAGGCTACGAGCCACCGACCGCCTCGCTCTCGACCACTGCGGCGCTGGCGCTTTCCGTGCTGGTGGCGGTGCCGCTCTTTGGCATCGAGGAGCAAGGCCTGCGCGGCTACCTGAAATCCTATATTGAGCCGACTTTCATCATGCTTCCGTTCAACATCATCAGCGAGCTCTCCCGCACACTGGCTCTCGCCGTCCGCCTGTTCGGCAACATGATGAGCGGTGCGATGATCGTAGGCATCCTGCTTACCATCACGCCCTTCATCTTTCCGATCGTGATGACAGCGCTCGGCCTGCTCACCGGCATGGTGCAGGCCTACATCTTCAGCATCCTGGCAGCAGTCTACATCGCGGCCGCCACGCGCGGACCCAAGGGCGAGCCCGAGGCACCGACCGGCGCCTGAATATCCGAAACCGATGAAGGACACACCATGGACAGCATAACCTTGATCGCGGTGGCCTCCATCGTCATCGCCGGCATAACGACGGGCTTTGGGACGATGGGGCCCGCGTTGGCGGAGGGACGGGCGGTTGCTACCGCCCTGACGTCTTTGGCGCAGCAGCCCGACGCATCCGCCACCATCACGCGAACGCTGTTCGTGGGCCTGGCGATGATCGAATCCACCGCAATCTATTGCTTCGTGGTCTCGATGATCCTGATCTTCGCCAACCCGTTCTGGAACTACGTCATCGCCCAGGCGGCGGGAAAGTAGCTCATGCTCATCGACTGGTTCACCGTCGGGGCGCAGGCGTTGAACTTCCTCGTTCTGGTCTGGTTGCTGAAGCGCTTTCTCTACAAGCCGATCCTTGGCGCTATCGACGCGCGGGAAAGCCGAGTTGCGGCGGAGCTTGCCGATGCTGACAAGAAAAAGGCCGAGGCCAAAGCCGAGCGCGATACCTTCCAGGCCAAGAATGAAGCCTTCGACCAAGCGCGTGCCGCCCTCCTTAGCAAGGCCACGGAAGAGGCCAACACCGATCGTCAGCGGCTCTTCGACGAAGCGCGAGAGGCGGCCGACGCGCTGAGCGCGAAGCGCCAAGAGGCGCTACAGAGCGATGCCAAGACCCTCAACGAGGCGCTTCGCCAGCGTGCGCAGCAGGAGGTGTTCGCCATTGCGCGAAAGGCGCTGACGGATCTCGCTACGACGAGCCTTGAGGAACGTATCGGCGAGGTGTTCACCCGCCGCCTGAGGGAGATGAACGGCACGGCGAAGGCGATCCTTGGGGATGCTCTAAAGGAGTCAGGCCGGCCGGCACTCATACGGAGCGCGTTTGAGCTGCCCTCGGATCAGCGCGCGGCCATACAGAATGCGGTCAACGAGACCTTTTCGGCCGACATCCATCTGCGGTTTGAGATCGCGCCGGATGTTGTCAGCGGCATCGAGCTCAGTGCGAACGGCCAAAAAGTCGCCTGGAGCATCGCCGAGTATCTCGTATCCTTGGAGCAGAGCGTCACCGACCTTCTTAAGGAGAAGGATAGAACCGACGCCAAGGTCGAGTCGGCAGCCAATGGCGAAGTAACGCCAGGGCCCAAGAAGGCGCCTCAAGCCAACCCGACGCCTGAAACGAAAGCCCGGGCTGACGCCAGTTCAAAGCCAGCGCTGGAGACCAACTCGGAACCGGAAGAGGCGAACCGGTGAACGCGGCGCCCGAAGGCCTGCAGCACGTCTTCGACCGCGCGTTCGCCGGGATCAGCGAGGTGCGCGCAGCCTTCACGCCGGAACTGACCCCGCGCGAGGTCGGCACCATCACCAACGTTTCCACAGGCATTGCCAAGGTTGCCGGCCTTCCGCACGCAGGCTCCGAGGAGCTCCTGCGGTTCCCCGGCGACGTCTTCGGCATCGCGTTCAACGTGGACGAAGGGGAGATCGGCGTTGTGCTGCTCGGCGAATATTGGCACCTGCATGCCGGGGACGAGGTCAAGCGCACGGGCCGGGTCATGGACGTGGCCGTGGGCGACGGCTTGCTGGGGCGCGTCATCGACCCGCTCGGCCGGCCGCTCGATGGCAACGGGGCGATCGCCACCAGCGAGCGCCTTCCCATCGAGCGCCCCGCTCCGGCTATCATGGACCGCGGACCGGTCACGGTGCCCCTGCAGACCGGCCTGAAAGTCGTCGACGCGCTTATTCCGATCGGGCGTGGGCAGCGGGAACTGATTCTGGGCGACAGGCAAACCGGCAAGACCGCCATTGCGATCGACGCCATCCTCAACCAACGCGGCCAGGATGTCCTTTGCGTCTACTGCGCCATCGGTCAGCGCGCTTCCGCGGTGGCGAAGACCGTCGCGACTCTACGCGATAAGGGGGCCCTCGAATACACGGTGGTTGTCGTGACGGAAGGCAACGATCCGCCCGGCCTCACCTACATCGCTCCTTACGCCGCGACCAGTATGGCTGAGCACTTCATGGAAGCGGGTCGCGACGTGCTCATCGTCTATGACGACCTCACACATCACGCCCGAGCCTATCGCGAGATATCACTGCTCCTCCGCAGGCCACCCGGCCGCGAAGCCTTTCCCGGCGACATCTTCTATATTCATTCGCGCCTGCTGGAACGCGCGACGCATCTCAGCAAGGAGCGCGGGGGTGGCTCGCTGACCGCCCTGCCAATCATCGAGACCGAAGCCCAGAATATTTCCGCCTACATTCCGACGAACCTCATCTCGATCACCGACGGCCAGATCTACCTGTCGCCTTCGCTGTTCGAATTGGGGGTGCTGCCCGCAGTCGACGTCGGCAGGTCTGTCTCGCGCGTCGGTGGAAAGGCGCAACGCGCCGCTTACCGCGCAGTGGCAGGCGACCTCAAGCTCGCCTACGCGCAATTCGAGGAACTTGAGACCTTTGCGCGGTTCGGTGCCCGGGTCGACGAAGCCACGCGAAAAATCATCGACCATGGACAGCGAATCCGCGCCTGTCTGAAGCAATCGGAGTTGGCGCCTGTGCCAGTGCCCGCGCAGATCACGATGCTGCTGGCGTTGACCGCCCAGCTCTTCGACCCGGTGCCGATCGACCGGATGACAGAGGCCGAGCAGGCTGTACAGGATGCTGCGGCGACAATTCCAGCCGAAATGGTCGAGCGGCTGACTACCGCGAGCAAATTGAGCGATGAGGACCGTGAGGCCATCGTCGAAATTGCCAGGCGCGCCCTGCAGGGATTCCTCCCCAAACCCGACGCAAAGGCGGAGGCGCAAAAGGGGAACGAGGGCCAGCCGAGACGCGTAGCGAAAGCTGACGGCAAGACTGAACCGAGCCCAACACCGGAGACTCCACCCGAGGCGAAGGCGAAAGCGCCGGAGAAATCATGACCGATACCGCGGCAAGTCTGCGCAGAAAGATCGGCAGCGCAGGTGATCTCCAATCCGTCGTCCGCACGATGAAAGCGCTGGCGGCGTCAAGCATCGGACAATACGAGAGATCCGTACGGTCCCTGGCCGACTATTACCGCACAGTGGAACTGGGTTTGAGCCTTTGCCTGCGGGAAAGCGAAGCCGCCGCGTCGATGATGGGGTGGATAGACGCATCCGGTAGACGCGGGATCGACGCGATTGTCTTCGGCTCCGATCAGGGATTGGTCGGCCAGTTCAATGAGGTGGTCGCCGAATATGCGATCGAGAGCCTCGCGGCGCTGCCTGGCAAACAGCAGGTGTGGGCCGTTGGCGAGCGCGTCTACGCGCGCTTCGCCGATGCGCCGCTCCCGCTGGCGGGGCTTTTCGCGGTGCCGATTTCCGTTCAGGCGGTCGCCCCGTTGGTCGGGCGGATCCTCGTTGAGATCGAGGCCCGTGGCAGCCGGAGTGAAACCGCCGAACTGCACCTCTTCTACAACCGCCCGACATCCGACGCGGGTTATGAGCCTGCCAGTCGCAAACTGCTGCCGCTGGACGAATCCTGGCGTAGTAAGCTGGCGGGGCTTCCCTGGCCGGCGAAACCACTGCCCGAGATCGTGGGTGACGGTGTCGCGACCTTGCGGGCCCTCATTCGCGAGTATCTGTTCGTCTCGCTCTTCCAGGCCTGCGCCGAATCTCTCGCGAGCGAAAACGCAAGCCGCCTCGCCGCTATGCAGCGTGCCGACAGGAACATCGACGAACTGTTGAAGGACCTCAACGGGACATTCCACCGTTTGCGCCAAAGTGGCATCGACGAGGAACTGTTCGACGTTGTCGCCGGCTTTGAGGAGCTGGTCGCATCGCCGTAGCCATCGCGTCGGCTACTCGACGTCCAGGTGACCATCGGCGCAGCAGAGCGTCTGCTCCTGATGCTGTGGACGGCTCTCCAGACTGCGGCCAGCTTTGAGCTGGTCGAGGAGCTGGAGGCTAACTATGGAAGCAGTTGTGACGATCGGGTTGGATATCGCCAAGTCGGTCTTTCAAGTCCACGGTG
>Ga0315553_10001153_pt1 | contig 22273 bp, 20 predicted proteins | sample SalMarSW160140MG_FD_203099 | JGI IMG/M metagenome (GOLD analysis project Ga0315553, IMG submission 203099) | Salt marsh sediment microbial communities from the Plum Island Ecosystem LTER, Massachusetts, United States - Salt Marsh Sediment SW1601-40 ... | reverse complement strand
GCCGAGTGGCTCGAACGCGCCTATGGCGAGATCGTGGGCCTAAAGGACGATCCTGCGGGTCTGCCGCGGCTTGCTTCGATCGAAGCGGACGGCAAGGCGCGCTTCGACTCCCTCACCACACCCGAGCGCGAGGACTTTCTGAAGAGGGTGGCGGAGTCGCGCCTAAGGATGAAGACCGCCGAAATTCTCGCTCGCGCGAAGCACGTCGCTTCGTTGCCCAATGAGGAACCCACGCTTGCGAGCCTGAAAAAGCTCATCGCCGACGCCCGCGCCCTGCCGGTGCCGGATGCCGCGATGCGCGAGGTCATGGCATCCGTCGAGGCAAAGGGGGCGGCGATTGTCGCCCCCCTGATCGGCGAAGCTGCCGTTGAGGCGCAGGCCCTCTCAGAAACGCTCGACGGCCTCGAACAGGCCACCCGGCTCGAGCGCAAGGCCGAAGCGCTGCTTGCGACCGCCTTCCTACCCGCAGGCAGCGACATCCCGCGCAAGGCCCAAGGCATCGCTGCCCGGCGCCAGGCGCTCGTCGCCTCCGAAACCGTGCAGGCGGCCTTTGTCGAGGCCATCCAGCGTCTCCCGCCCGGCGGCGATCCCGGCGACGAGACGCGCAACTTCGCCTTGCAGTACCTGGAGGAGGACGAGCTTGCGCAAGCGCCCTATGCGGTGGCCATCGCTAAGGCCACCGACGCACTGGAGTTCCGCTCAATCAAGGTCGTTGATTCCTCGTCCGGACCGGTTCCCGGCGAGCCCTCGGCCGAGGATATGGCGCGGGTGGTGGCGCAAAGTTTCCGCAACATCAACGAGAGCTACGAGCACAGCAGCGACATCTGGCGTGAAGGGCCGATGCAGCAATTGTCAAACCTCGCCCGCCAGATCACCGGCCCCCTCAAGATGCGGCTCACTTATTTCGAGAAGACCGCATGCGTCCCCGCCGTGTTTGCGGGAGAAGCTGGCTATATCTGCGATTTCGCCATGACGATGGACAGCAACAATGCGCTGCTCGCGCAAGCCATTCCCAAAGTCCCAGCTTACGGCCGGGGCCGGTTCGTGCCGACGTCGGACGGATGGATCTATCGGCCGGTTTCGCGCTGACCCCGATGGGGATAGCCCAGCGGTGCGGGCGTATTACCGCTCGCAGTGACCTCCCTCATTGAGGGCCGACATCGGATTCAAAGCTTACAGGCTTTCATGAGAGCCAACATGCGTGTCCGCTGGTCGTGGTAACCAGCCCAGCTTTTGGAGGATGGCGCTCTCCTGGTGCGCAACCAGCGCGCGTATGATATTATGACGATCAGCCATTGAACTTAACTGCGGATGCCAAACAGCAATGGCGAGGTTCTCCCACTATCCGACAATAATTCCTGCAACTCTCAGAGGAGGGTCCATCCCGACCTTTTTGCGACTTCGACCCGTCCTCCTTGTGGTGACACTGTTCGGCCTAGTCGTTGTCGCGGCAAGTGGAAACAATGCCCCTGCGCAGGACGCGTCCCCAAACCAGCGGGGACCGGACTCCCCACCGCCCTCTGGGCTGTGGGAGGGCAAGTACACATGCGCGGACGGCTGGATCGCTGGGTTCACTCTGTTGGTTTCGCCCGGCTCAGATAATTCGCTGGAAGCAAGATTTAAGTTCTTCCCAGTCACCGAGCTGCCCAGCGTAAAGAAAGGAGAATATCTCCTTGAGGGATCCTTTTCGTCGAAAAGCAATGAGATTCGGAGGGTCACTCAGATCGAATTGCAGCCCACGGAATGGATCGACCAGCCGCAGGGCTATAGCTGGTCAGGATTGAGTGGAACAATAACGGAGAATTGGCGCGAAAATCCCAAGAAGGACTATGTCACCTTCAAGCTTACGGAGCCTAAGTGGAAGTGCGGCTCCTTGGTCTCGCAACGAGCTGAGGGCAAATCTCCTCTCAGCGCTGCGGGCGATCAAATTGCGCAAGACTACGCAATGAATCCTGGGCGGCGACCTGAATCACCTCCCTCGCTCGAAGGTCTGTGGGAAGGAACGGTTCTATGCGGCCGCCGCGACGCCGACGGCGCCTATCTCCGGTCGGAGATCGGATCCGCTTTGTCGATATCTCTGTCTGACAAAACGGTTGAAGTGAAGTATAACTATTTCCCCACAGTTAGCTGGCCAGATTTAGAGAGCGGAGAGTATACCCTTGGAGGTTCGTTCTCTGTAAAGAACAAAGACGAGGGTAGACTAAAGATAACTTCGATAGAATTGCAGCCTAAGAAGTGGATCAATCAGCCGGCAGGGCACACCTGGAGTCGGATGAGCGGAGAATTGCGGGAGAGACTGGCGGCCGACCCTAAGGAGGACGAACTTACTATCAGATTTACGGATTTCAAGGAGTGCGGTGCGTTGAGGCTAGCGCGAGCGGACGGAGGCTCGCGTCTAAGCGCTGCAGCGGATCAAATTGCCCGAGAGTATAAGGCGCAACAAGAGCAGAAACAAAAGCGCGAGGCCGCGGCAGAGCAGGAAAGACATAAGGCATTAGAAAGAAAATACGCTGCGGAAGCAGAGCGACTAGCCGCTCTGCGGGCCGCACAGGACGAAGCTGCGAAGCAAAAGTTTATTCAAACCTGTAACAGCAGGTCCGAGGATATAGTTTTCAATTGCGATTGCCTGTTGGACGAGGGCAGGAAGGCCACGCAAAATGATCAGAAAGGCAACGTTGATGCGAGGAAATGTCTTGATCTTGATAAGTCAAGACTAAGAATAGAACAAAGTTGCGAGAACGACAAGAAAATGCACGTAAATGCGAGAGTTAAGGCAGTGAACTGTTCCTGTGTGGCGAACTCGATACTCAAACAGCTAACCCAAGCTCCTCAACAGATGCCAGTGAGTTCGTGGTTGCATGCTGACTCGCTTATGATGAGATCGAAGGCTGGACTTGAGTGTCCGGGATCGGGTTCCACGAACTTCGCCTTCAATCCTGCGGCCCCCTCCACGCAGGCTCCGACGTCACCTTCGCCATCGTCAACGCCACAACGCCCAGCGGTGGCAGCAGTCACCCTGCCACCAGCGCCAGTCAAGCCGCCCGAGCACGTAAAGCCAACAGTTGGCATACTCCCTAAGCCCGGGACCGGGTCACAATACAAACCCGGCGACACCCTCAGGGATTGCGATGAATGTCCCGAGATGGTGGTCCTTCCAGGGGGAGACTTCACTATGGGCTCACCGCCGAATGAAGAGAACCGCTACGAGTGGGAAGGTCCCCAACATCGCGTACACATCCCGGCCCCCTTCGCTGTGGGCAAGTTCGAAGTGACCAGGGACCAATTTGACGCCTTCGTCAAGGATTCAGGATACAACGCCACCTCCGACGGGAGTTGGCCATATTGTTACGGCAGCCCGAATAAGGGGTCATCCTATCTTGATCCGGGTTTCAAGCAGACTGGGATCGAACCTGCTGTGTGCGTCAACTGGGCCGACGCCAAGAGTTATGTCGCGTGGCTTTCTAAGAAAACAGGCAAAAGGTATCGGCTGCTTTCGGAAGCAGAGTGGGAATACTCGGCGCGAGCTGGCACGACCACGCGTTTCCCGAATGGAGCAAGGGAAATAGATCTTTGCGCGCAAGCCAATTTGGCTGACGCTGCTTACGAGAAGGCCGGTCTCGATCCTACGGGCATCCTAACTGCGGCCTGCTCCGACGGTTATGCCTATACCTCTCCTGTGGGAGCCTTCGAGGCCAATGGCTTTGGCCTCCACGATATGCAAGGGAATGTGGCCGAGTGGATCGAAGATTGCTTCCGAAATCTTGAGAATGGCTACGTTGGAGCGCCGGCTGATGGTTCGTGGAAAGCCTCCGACGGGAACTGTGTTCGGGGAACGCGCGGTGGTAGCTTCCACGATATCCCTGAGCGTTTACGCTCAGCCTATCGCGATGGCAGAAATCCAAGGGATCGGATGTCCGACCTCGGGTTCCGGGTCGCTAGGGAGATCATTCCTCAGAAACTTGCGCCCTAATCTCTTCCGGCACTGCAGCGCGACTACCCGCAGCTTGGCTTCGTAACCGGTACACGGCGAGAGCCTCTACCGGTCGTCGAGATCAAAACGCTGTCGCAAGATCAGCAGGTGGAGCTAGCACGGGCCGTTCGCGGCCATGAGGGCATCCCGGCGCTCTTCTACTTGCGGCGGGGCAGACATCAGCCTCACGGGGTGGCTTGTTCGCTGGGGCTCTATCTGGCAATGTTTCTCTAGTCCCTATCTTGTCACCGAGCTACGAGGCTTGCCGTGGAATCTCCGCGTCGTCGCGAGGAGGACGAAGGGATGATGATGTGATGCGAAGGTATGGCCTTGCACTTGTGCTCGGGATTGCTCTCATGAGCGGTTCGGCGCACGCCGCGGTTGCCGGGCGCTGGACGGCCACAAGCACGGCTTCGATTGCCGTTACGGGAAATATCACCGTGACAGGCAACACGGTGATCTTCGGAAACGGGAGACGGCTGAAGCTGATACCGGAGGGAATCCGTAAAGGTGTTTGGACGCCGACACTGGAGTATCTGCCCGGCGCCATCTACCGCGTCAGCCCGCCGGTGGACCCGAGGCTGCTCCAGGGCACCACCCTATGCGGCTGGCCGGTGACTTACATTGTCCTCTCGCAGAGCTCGGCCACCAGCCTCGCTCTGTCGGTCTTTCACGGCGGAATGACGCCGCCGCGCGGTTTCGGCAAGGGGGCGTGCGCGGCTTATTTTTATGAGCGGGAATAAGCCGGCCCTAGGGATCGGAACCCGCGGGCCGCTTGCCGCCTCCGGGCGGACCCGCTCGGAGGCTTCTCCGTGCGCCTCGCACTTGTCGGCGTGCCGCCTTCGCCGAGGCAGTGAGGCGGAGAACACTTTGTTTATTGGTGGGATCATGAACCTGCGCTGGAGCCTGATGTGGCTCGACGGGTGGAAGCGGTCCCGTGATAGAAAACCAATTCGGTCAGCAAGCACAACGTGTCCCCGAACGGCCTCATAATGATCTCGCGTTGTGCGACGAGCCTTTTGGTTATGGCCTTTCGCTTAGCGTCCGACGTCACTCGGACTGACGCCGGCTAGAACCCAATACTAACGGCACTCTGTTCCAAAAGATCTCTTTCAAGCTGCTTAGAGTTCGCGACGCTCGAAGGTTCACCTCGCTCTCGAAAGTCGCTTTGTTAGGGTGGGATGGACCTCTCGACTTTGCAGAGTTGAGGAATGCTTCACCCGCCACCTTGGCAGAGTTCGCGGGAGAGGCAGGCTACATCTGCGATTTCGCCATGGCGATGGACAGCAACAACGCGCTGCTCGCCGCAAGCCGTTCCCAAGGTGCCGTTCTATGGTGGCCGGCGCTGACGTCGATGGGGCACAGCCCAGCGGCGCGGGCGTTCACCGCTCGCAGTGAGTCCCCTCATTGAGGGCCGACATCGGACTCAAAGCTTACAGGCTGTCATGAGAGCCAACATGCGTGTCCGCTGGTCGCGGTACAAGCCCAGCTTTTGGAGCGCGGCGCTTTCCTGGTGCGCAACCAGCGCGCGTATGTTATCGCGTATGATTGTTATGGCAATCAGCCGTTGAACTTAACTGCGGGCGCGTAGATGGGGAGGGGAAGCATGAAAAGGCTCTTGGTCGCGGCCATGATTCTTGCAGCGAGCCTTCTAACAAAGACAGGCTACGCCGAGGACGCACAATACAGTATCTGGCTGACGGGCCCTATTGAACCAAACGACGCACTCGTGATGTCTCGCTACCCGAACGGCAAGATGGAATTGCATTATCTCAAGGTAAGCGAACCAAACAAAAAAGCCGGTGTACGCGAGGGATTCTTGTATTTCACCGGCCAGATTGAGAAGACTGGTATGTATGATTTTAACGGGGAGTGGTTCTATTATCTCGGCAAGGATTGCCCCAAGCCTTACCGCACTAAGGCCCGCGGGCAATTCAGCACGCAGGGGCCGAAAGGAATCACCTTTTCCCCCTCCGATGGAGTCCCTATTAAGATTAGCAACTGCACCGTGGAGACTGCCATACCGCGCGTAATGAGCCTCTATTTTCTCACCAACGGAAGAACTCTTCCCGACTCCGCACCTCAGTAAGCGTCCGAGATCGTCGGCGTAAGTGCGCGAACGGCTGCCATGACAAGGATCAGACGCGAAAGTCCAGATCTGTATGAGGCTCTGCGAATTACCAGTGTGACGTTAGAAGCCTCGGCCACAGTTTATGGGCGCACCTACTCCTTCGAAGGTGATAAGAACGATGGTCGGCATCACCATGGTGCCGGCCGTCCTTGGGGCCGTTCAGCTTCGGTTCATATGACTTCCGCGAAGGTGTATGGTGGAGACGGTAACACGCGTGCCGGTTATGGGAGGTAGGCCATGCCCTGGACCTTCGCGGCATTCGCCTTCATCGCCGCGTTAGTAGCTGCCTTTGCAACAGGTGCCCAAGCTGCCAGCCCAGAGCTCTGGGCTAAATGCGGCTATTATAAAGTCGACGCCTGCAATCAGATTTTGGCAAGCAAGGAAACCCTCAAGGATCAAGCCATCGCATTCAATTATCGGGGAATAGCATATCTTTATTCCAAGATTCCTAACCGAGCCATCGCCGATTTTACGCGCGCCATCGAGCTGGACCCGAAATTTGTGGAGGCGCGCATCAATCGGGTGACTGCTTACAAAGATAGGGGCGACAAGGGCGATTATGAAATCGCAATCGGCGATCTTACGCGGCTCATCGGACTTGGAGTTGAACCCGGTCGCATCCGCTGGGAGGACGCATACTCTCTCCACCGCATAGACAACGAAGCCGCCCTCTACGCGCTCCGTGGCCAGGTCTATGTGAAGGCTAGCCAACTGGATTTAGCTCGCGCCGATCTGGAAAAATCCCTCCAGTTGGAGCCAGGGAACATAGAAGCGAAGATGGGGCTTCACGAGATCGCGCAAGCTGAAGCCCTAACGCCGGGCCAACCCGCGATCGAAGTTACTCCGCCCCAAACACCTGCTGTTGCCGCGGTCGAACCGGCGAAGCCCATTGTAGAGGCAACGTCGGCGGCTGCTACTCCGCCTGCCCCACCCGCGCAGCAAGCCGCCGCCTCGCAGCCAAGTCAGCATGCGGATGAAAGGCCCATTCTTCCTGAGGCGCCCACGACGGGGCGTTTAGAGAAGCCTTCCGACAGTCACACTAAGAAATGGTCTGAGTTGGATCTAAGGGGGCTGACCCCCGGAATGACCGTTTCGCAAGTCCGCGACATGATCAAAAAGGAATGGCCCGACGCGCGTGTTAACGATCAAGTAGATAGAGTTGAAGTTGGGGGGGAGGTCTTTCAGTACGATCGAAATGTCAACTTCTCCGTGAATACAGGAGATGAGCAGGAGAATATAACCCTTGATTTCATGGCGCCGCCTTCTGTTGCCGACGGTCCTGAAAAAGCGACATTGATTAGAATAGGAAGGGCCGTCAGGCGCGACGCAAAGCCCCTACTTCGAGACGCCCTTCTTGACAGCCTCAACAACAAGTATGGGCCACCTTCGATAGTGGCCACAAATCACGTGCAGTGGAATTTTGACAGTAATCAGCACTTTCTTTCCAAAGAAACATTAGCTACACTCGAACAGACGAAGAAAAAGGAATGCGATGATCTCAGGAACAAGGCTTATGCCCAGGCTGCGCAAGCCATAACTTCTGGTGGAACGGTACGCAGTATGGATCAAGAGATCCAAAAATGCACCAAAGATCATCAAATGATTTTAAACTGCACGAAGATTACTGATCGCACACTTTGCCCATACTCCTTGAATGTTCAATGGCTGAATGGGGCCTCGCAGACCTTCGTGAAATGGTACGGCGCCGACTTATATGGCGTTCCCTACGATCAAGAGGTGAAGGACCGTCGCGATAACATCCAAAAAGAGTTAGAGAAGCGAGCCGAAGAGAAGGCCCGTACAAGTGCGGGCGCTCATACGAATCTTTAAGAGGCGTCGCTGATTTCGGGGCTGTTTAAGCCGAACCGGGAGGAACCCGCGATGCTTAGATCGACTGTTTTGTTGTCAGCAATGTTGGTACTCGGTTTGGTAGCTGCTGCCGAGGCGGAGACACCGCAGGAGACGACCGCTCGCTTGTTCGTTCAAAAGGTAAGTAGCATGGTGAAGAACTGTGCCCAGGACAAGCAACGAGCAAACGGTAACCCGTTATCGTTTCATACTGCATTTGATTGCAACTGTTTCTCATCCCAACTGAAAGCTCTGAGGTCGGAGGACGAATTCGAAAACAAGAAGATTAGCTGGAGACCCTGCTTTGACGAGACCGCCCTCTCGCAGAGTTTGCTTAAAGTACCGTGCGCATACACAAGTGATTGCGCATGTGTCTCCGCGAAAGTGGTTAGCGCGCTAGCGAACAGCGATATTGCAATGACTGCGCAGGAGCTCCCGTTCAAGTGGATGGGGAATCTCATGGCGCTAAGGACGGCGGCTGAGGCAGCATGCAAGAAGTAGGCTCAAGGTAATCGCTATAGGGCCCTCGTAGTACTTAGAATTACCCGCGCCCTGTCTCTCAACATAATTGGCTCACGGGGGCGGCGCCTCACGGCAGCGTCATAGGCTGCTTCGAAGGTTGGCTAAAGTTTTTCCTAACCGGGGTGGCCACTGTTTCTCTGGAAGCCACGAACACGGCGAGACGCATCGTAGCTCTTAGAGAAACGCATAGGGCCCGCATCACTCGCCGTCTTGGGCGCCGAGCTGCTGGTGGTCTAGAGGTTCTAGAGCATCTTTTTGAAACCCCCTTTGTCACTGTTTCCGCCATTCAGCGCCTTCTAAACACCTCGTTTCAATCAGCAAATACTCTGATGTCGTTGTTGGGCGAGCAGGGCATCGTCCGTGAGATCACTGGGCAATCGCGAAACAGACAATTCGGCTACGAGGCGTATATAGATCTCTTCTCCGATGCCCCTTCGGCCGAACTGCCGACCAACCTTGATTCTCAAGTCGCACAAGCCTCGACCTCCACGACGCGCTGAGAACTGGCCCATCTAGGTGAGTAGCACCCGGACCGACGACCGCCTCCCCACAATGACGCGGCAGAAACGGCGGAAAGGCCCTACTAATCTCCGGGTAGCGGTCTAGCATTCCGAACAGTCGTATCGCCAACGCCAAGGGCGTTTCCGCCGATGCCGGGCGCAACGGGCAATTCGTGACGCCGACGTAAGGGCGATCGGGGCCGAGCTACAGGCGCGTGAAATCGAGGTAGCAGCAAGCGCGGTGAGACCATGGACGTCTGCCGTCGACAGCGGGAGTCTTTGCATGAACGAGAGCCGGAACGAGGCTTATCGGCCGCCTATTGAGGATGGACGCGGGATCTTTCGGAAACGGTGGCCTAGTTGCAAAGATGCCGACCATCAGCCCGGATAACCCCTTCGCCGATCTTCTCCCAAGACCTGGGGGCGGCGCGCTGAGTCCCAATAATCCCTTCGCGGACCTTCTGCCCCAAGCCTCGCCTTCCGCCGCTCCCGAACTTTCTGCTGCTCCGACATCAGGCGTCACTATCGCCCCTAAGGGTGGCATCGCGCGTGAAGCCACACCGGCTGAGGCCGGACAGTTGGATTATGCCGCGGCTTCGGCTGGGGACATTGGCAGTAAGGCAGCTGAGAATTTGGTTCCGAGCGCCCAACGGTTCGGCAGCGACATTTATTCGGTGGTGAGCGATCCGGTCGGTACAGGGAAAAATCTCGCCAAGGTCGTTGCTGGGTCCGTCGAAAAGCTGATCCCCGGAAAGCAGTCACATGAAGTTTACGCCAATGCCGTCGGCAAGTTCTTCGCCGATCGCTATGGCGGCATCGAAAATCTAAAGCGTACGATGGCAGAAGATCCTGTCGGCTTCCTAGCTGATGCAGCCACTGTTCTAAGTGGCGGCGAGTTCGCCTTGGCGCGGGCTCCAGGTGCTGTTGGACAAATCGGACGCGTAGCGGGAACCGTCTCGCGCACGGTCGATCCGATCAATGCAACCCTTAAGGCAGCAAAGACTGTCGGAAAAGGTGTTGGGAGCATTGCGGCCACATCCGCTGGACTGACGACTGGCGCCGGGGGGCAAGCCATGCGTGAGGCCGCGCGAGCGGGGTTTGAAGGGGGCGAAAGAGCAAAGGCACTCACAGAGCACATGCGCGGAAACGTCCCGATGGAAAACGTCGTAGCCGATGCGCGCACCGGCTTGGATGCCATCAAGCAAGAGCGCCAAGCGGCCTATCGCGCCGGCATGGCGGACCTCTCCAAGGACAAAACAGTCCTCGATTTCGGAACGATCGACGCAACGCTTGCGGGCACAAAGCCCGTCAAGGAGTTCAAGGGAGTCAGCCTGGAGCCGAGCGTCAAGGAGACGGTGACAGAGCTGGCAAAGGTTCTGGACGAATGGCGCAACTATGACCCCGCCGAGTTCCACACCGCAGAAGGGCTTGATGCTCTGAAGCAGCGGCTCGGAGATATTCGCGACGGCACCAAACCTGGCAGCACGTCGGAGAAGGTAGCCACTCAGGTCTACAACGTGGTCAAGGACCAGATCGTCAAACAGGCGCCGCGGTACGCCAAGACGATGAAGAACTATCAGGAGGCATCTGACCTGATCCGCGAGATTGAGCGCACCCTGTCTCAGAACCGAAATGCCAGCATCGACACCAGCCTCCGCAAGCTTCAATCAGTCATGCGAAACAACGCGAATACCAACTATGGCCGCCGCACGGATTTGGTGCGCTTGCTCGAAGAACATGGCGCCAAGCATTTGATGGCGAAGCTTGCGGGACAAAGCTTGAGCAGCATTGAGCCCCGGGGCTTGGCACGGGCCGTTGCCGGCATTGGTGGCGTTGCCACGGGCGCGGTTGGCGTTTCGACCCTCAATCCGGCCGTGCTGGTTCCTTACGCTGCTCAGTTGGCCCTGCAATCGCCGCGGCTCGCTGGCGAGACCGCCTACCTTGGCGGGCGGGCTGTGAATGCCCTCAGCCGTTTTCCTACTCGGAATGCGCTGATGACCGGCTATCAGATGCGGGGGGTGGATCAGGCCAGAATACGTCCTTGACGACGATGTAACCGGCGCCGATGGCAGCGAGTGCGAATATCAGCCGGACGTAAGCTGAAAACCAGAAGGACACTCTGGCAACGAGGTAATCAACGGTTTGGTTGAAATTAGGCATGTAGCTGCGACGTGACACAGAATTTCGGCCTAGATTGGACGCTTCTCCGTTTCCTGAGAAGACGCAATAAGGGCCCACCCGAAGGAATGTGGGAGCCAGCGACGAAACAGTGAATGAACACCGCAAGAAACACCCTGGGCTGTGCAACCCCTGGAAGCCGGGACAAAGTGGCAATCCTGCCGGCCGGCCGAAAGGTGCGCGCAACAAGGCCACCGTTGCGGCGGAGGCACTGCTCGACGGTGAGGCAGAGGAGATCACTCGCAAGGCAATCGAGAAGGCCAAGGAAGGAGACATGGTCGCGATCCGTCTGTGTATGGACCGCTTCTTGCCGCCGCGGAAAGACCGGCACGTCTGCTTCGAATTACCGAAGATGGAGAAGGCAAGCGATGCAGTGGCAGCATCAGCATCCATCGTTACGGCAGTAGCGCAAGGTGAACTGACACCCGGCGAAGCAGGGGATCTCATCAAGATTGTCGAGAGCTATGCCCGCGTGCTGCAGACCGCCGATATAGAAGCACGGCTCGAGCAATTAGAGAGCGCTGTAGCAGGAAGGGCGAGACCCTGAATAATCAGCTACACACCAGGCTCAAGCGTCTCGAGGAACGTACGGGAGCGAGTAAGCGGCAGACCATCATTTGGTGCCTTGCGCGAGAGAAGATGCCCGCGACGATCGATGCAATGATTGCAGCCGGCAGCATCAAGGAAAAGGACCGCGAGCGGTGCATCTTCTGGGCCGATGCCAAGTCTGGAGATTTTCCGCCAGGGCACCACGAAGCTCAACTTAAGGCCCTCGGACTGGTTGATTAGATGGCCCGCCTTCAGGACAGACTTACTCGCCTAGAGGCATCCTGCGGTCACCGCAGCGACAGGCCAATTTACTTCTGCCTCGCCGATTGGGCCGATGGAGCTCCCCGAGCATTTGAGGAGGATCAAGCGGAAGAGGCAGTAGCTCGCTTTGAACCCATCGCACTTGATCGACTGGTCGCGGCCGGCAGGATCAACGAATGTGACCGCGAGAGGGTCAGATTCATCGTCAGGATCGTCGTGGACCCTGACGCAAAATTGGTGAAGGAGAGGGATAGCTTCCGATAAGTTAATGGCCCTTCCTGGAAACGATAACCAAACCGACGAACAGGAAACCCGCCTAAAGAGGGCAGCCGCCGATCTGTCGCGGCTCCTTTCGCAGGTTAACCGTGAAAATGGCAATGTCTCCTGGTCGCGCGAAATCGCCATCGCCCAACAAAAGCTTGAAGAAGCGATGTTATGGGCGATCAAGGCAGTCTGTAAGTAGCGCTTTCAGATTCTATTTCGCGCACCGATTTGACCGTTTGGGGATCGATGACGATGGGATCTTCGATCAATTCCGGAGTAAGCTCGGCGGTGAACAGGGGATGAGCGTTTGGAGCAGTGTTCTTACGCCATTCCTTACGGCGCGGAATTCTGTCGAGCTTTATGGGATATATCGTCAGGTCGCCCGCAATTCGCATGCGAAGAAAATGCCGGTGTGAGTTGCGCCTGATTGCGCTGAATGCGTCGTTGTTATTGATGCCGAATACGCTGCAAGAGAGAGCCAAGTAGAGCCCGAAAATGGTGCCGCTGACCAGGCCTCCCGCGGAGACCATTTCCACTCCGAAGAGCCCGAACCATCCCCATGACGGCGGAAGATCGGATAGGATGCCGGCGTTGAACTGCGCAAACCATTCGGTGAGCTTTGTTAGCGCGTACCATTGCGCGCCAGCGTTAAAAACCGCAACGACGGCGCCCTTCAAGCCATCGTGATAGTAATTATAGGCACCGAACCCGGCCCAAAGGATCAGGAACGTGAGGATGAGTGTGTCAAGCTCCGGACGAAGGAGGAGCGCATAGCCCATCAGCCAAAAAACAAACCCTAAAAACAAACTGAAGTCCCAATTCAGGAAGCTGAATTGCAAATTGCGCCATAGGTTCCTGTAGCTCGTGCATTTGCTCGGATAGCACGCGTCTTCAAGAGCCGCGCCGGGTTGGGCCGAAGTTTTTGAGCCCAGCTTGAGATGGACCTGGCCTTGCCGTAGCCAGGTGACTGGGAGTTCTTTTTTCAGATCATGGGTTCCGCTGAGATAGGCGCCTCCGCCGCCCGAGGTTATGAATTGCGTGCCGAACGTGCTGGTGTATCTGGCGTAGTGGTGGGTATCCCCGGACAGAAGGCAAACAATCTTGATATCCTTTTTCGCGTTTTCGGCGATCCAAGCCGCGTATCCGAGACACCGGTAGCTCTCAGCCTTCTCGTCGTACCAACCGGGGGCGGCAGTGCACAGAATTAGGCGCGCGTGGTCCGGCATTTTTTCTGCAATGAGATGGAAGTAATCGGCCTGGGGCTGATCCATGTTCTCGGTCAGCGCGATGTCGATCCCCCAAATCCACCAATCGGGACGGACTTGAAACGCGAAGTAGCTCCGCCTCTGGCTCGTACGCCAATTGCCCAATGGCGTGGCCTTTGTTCTACAGAAAAGGGCGAGGAACACGTCTAGACCGTCATACCAGTCGTGATTACCGGACACGGCAAAAACGAGGGGGCGCTTCTTCTTTTGATTCGGATCTGGGTCCGGATAGGCAAAGGAATAAGGGTGCCGCATGCGCAAGATGTAATTCCAGCGGCTGGCAAGGGGATACACTTCGTCTCCGCCCATGATCAGAGCTGATCCCCGCGGAAGCGGTGTGGCGCATCCGGGCACTTCCAGACGATCTCTTCCGATCAGACTAGCGATGGCGTAGGTGGCGTCGAATCCGTCGCCGAGGTCTGAGACAAAATCGATCCAAATCGCGCCCTCATCGTCCTCACCCATGTTTGACACGACATCAGCTCGATCCAAGAACTCCTTATCAGGTGCATTGTCGAGCGCTGCATGGATCAAACGCCTATCGGCATACTGCCCGAATAGCTTAGAAACGATGACTTGCAGCAGAAGCTTTGTCAGAAGCCGAGGGTTGAACCATCTCACCATATGAGGATAGGCGCCCAAATCCTCTTGGGTGATCAGGTGATAATCCTCGGGCCGTAATTCTCTCAACTCCTTTTGGGTACGCATGAGGGCCTCGCTGTTGGCATGAGGACGACCGTCTCAACGGCCACACGCGTTATGCCGGAACTTAGCACCGCGGCATTGGACGGTTTCGGCAATAAGCGGAGTGGCTTCCGATAACCTTCTCAGAGTTGACGCGGCAGCTTCTTGGTTGGCTAACTCCTGTTAAGCTTCGCCCTATAGGCCGACACCATCGCGTCGCTCACGTCGCTGTCGTAACACAATGGCGCCGCACCGCCTGGCCTGCTGTACGCACTGCGACCTCCGCATCGCCGTCCACCTCGGTCTGTGTTGTAGGGACAAGGGCATGAACCATAGTAGCTCGCCAGCGAGTCCTGAATAATCGTAGCCCTGATGGCCTGGTCGGAGAGAGGTGCCGCGCTCGATGTTGGTGCCGCTGAGACTGGAGCGGGCTCAACCGCATTAGGCGCTGGTGCGGGAGTTGATGGTCCGTTCTCGGCTCGGGGTAACGCTGCAACTGTCTCAAGCTCGACCGATGAAGTCGCTGCTTTTGGCGTTGACGTGGGAGGAGTCGAAACTGACGCGCTCTGAGCTGGCGGCTGCCGTGAGCAGCCAACTAAGCAAAGCCCAATGATCAGAATTGTAAGTGTGCGTCGTTCAAACATGCCGTGCGCACTTTCCCGCTCGGCCTAGTTAACTCGGTCGATTGCCGCCCAAGCATTGATAGGTCATCGAGACAAACCACCTCATGCAGCCATATTGACTTGGCGCCTGGCATTGTCGGGTCTCGCCACCGAAGGGCTGGGCATCGGAGTATCCCCAGGCGCGGCATCGTTCCGCCGCTGCGATTGCCCCTTGTTGCGCATTGATCTTCGGAACTTCAAGGCCGCCATACTCAAAACTCATGGTGACCGTGCCATCGGCGCGGCTTCCACCCGTAGCAACCAGCTCCTTATTGCGTGCGCAGCCCATGATGCACGCCGCTACAGCAGCGACCAAAAAGGCCACGGTGAGCCCCCGAATTTGCATGTCAGACCCCCCCACCGCTGACGACGCCACATGGGAGAGTATAGCAAGCCGACTACACGTTGCAGTGGCGTGCAAGCAACACTTTTGGGCATATCGCAGGTGGAAGGGACAGGAGGAGACGTCCGAAAAGGCTCCCTATTGCTCGCTCAAGGCATAAGAGAAGTGGAGGGCCTGAACCAACTCTAGTGTCGCCAAAATTCAACAGCGAAAGTGAAAATCCGCGGCAAGTCCGCCTATCAACGGCCAACTGCCCAGATATTGTGGATTGTCAGGTTTCGCGGGTGCAACCCGCCTTGCCACCTCCCAAGCTGACTGGTTTGATCAAGAAGGCAAGGGACGGGGGTATTCATGACTAGGCATGCGCTCGTTTTCGTCACGGTGTTGCTGCTGTCATCCTCTACAGCGGTTGCCAGAGGGCCGTTCGGCGCCTTTTCGGTCGGGGATTGGAGCGCGGGAGCGTACACCGACGAGTCCGGAGATTTCAGTCATTGCGCAGCATCGGGAGTTTACAAGAGTGGCATCGTGATGATTGTCGGAGTTGACCGAGCCTATGGCTGGACATTGGGGTTCAGCCACCAATCATGGGTTTTGGCGTCAGGAGAGACAATCCCGATCGATCTGAGCTTCGACAATCGCGGGACATTCCGTGTGTATGGCGAGGCCATTAGTTTGGACGGGAAGCGCACCACCAGTTTCGTCAAGGTGCCGATGCCCCCTAACTCGCGGCTGGTGAGCGAATTCCGTCGCTCCTACGTCATGCAGGCTTTTGCCAAAGGCCACTTGTACGAATTTAGTTTGACATCGACGTCGCAGCTTCTGCCGGCGTTGACGACATGTGTCGCAAGCCACAATCAGACTAGATTCGCAACCACAAGCACGACCTCTGAAGAAGGTGGAGCTAGAATTGCATCGCGAGCGGATACGCTCGAAGTGGCAACGATCTACCTCGGGAAGTCGCCCATCACCTACCGCATTCTTCAGCAAGACGAAAACCCCATGAAAAACTTCCCCGTAAATTGGAGCTACGGGCAGAACTCCGTCGGGGGCATGATGCTGATTTACGGCGATGACCTAGATGGCAAAAAGGCGCTCAGCGTTCTGCTGAAAGATCAAGCTGGTGCCTGCCTGGAAAAGAATGCCACCGACGTGAAACCCGCGCAAACTTCGGAGGGCGCGATCATCTATAGGGCAGAGGGGCTGTGCCAAATGGATGGAGGCACCGCATCTACTTCCTACCTAGTCGCCGAAACAAAAACAGGTCTAGTTCTGATCGCTGAGATGGTCGATCAGACCGATGCGCAGACGCATCCTGAAATGAAGCAACCCGAGTTCAACGATGGGCTTTTGGCGAGCTTCCCAGCGCATCCGAATTGAAATCCTTCCTTGAGGTCATCTGTCTACTCATCATCGCCATCGTAGCTGCTGGCGCCACAGCCAACGCAGTCGAATATTCTGGCACACCGGGCAAGATCTCGGATGGCGACACCCTATGGGTCTGCGACGAGATCCAGTGCCGGCACTTTCGGTTATGTGGCATCGATGCCCCGGAACGGGGGCAGCCAGGCTATGAAGAGGCGAAGACTGCGCTAGCGGCCATTGTAACCGGTCGGACCATCCGTTGTGTCCAAGTGGGATCTGGAACGGTTTGCGATGGTCGTTCGAAGCCCACAAACGGCAATCGGATTGTCGTTCAATGCTTCACGGACGGTAAGGATGTTGCCGCCGAGTTGGTTGCTCGAGGTCTCGCCTGTGACTGGACCAAGTTCTCGGGAGGCTACTACTCGGTAAGCACGCTTGGCAGCTCGTGCCCGCCTCGACACCGGCAAAAGTAGGGCTTGAGAAAGGCCGGTTGTTCCAGGTCGTGAGTCACGCATGGTAGGGCTTGTGAGGTAAGCCGCTCTCTTGCTATCAGAGGTTGTTGGAGTGGGGCTTTGGACGAACACCATGCACCCAGGCGACAATTCTAGCTTCCATGGACGCTTACTCACATTTCAGAAAGTGACGCGTGCGGCGTTGTCTGACTGGTCTACCGACTTGGGCCTCGTGCTAAATGCCTTTGCGATATTTTCCTTGGTAGTGGCGCTTTTTTATATTCAAAAGTCTGAGCTAATTGAGAAGTTAATCTCATTCTACAATTCAATCAGGACACCAATATTCTTTCCAGTCGAGAAGATATTCAACATCAAAATACCGAATCCAGTGAAAGATTTCCTGTTGTTTTGGATGATAAGTGGGGCGATTGGAGCCCGCGTAGCCATTAAACAGTTGCGGGCAACATTTAAGGGAGCAGAGAAGCAATTTAAACTTCTTGAGGCTCTACCGTCTGATGATCTTGCCAGGGTCGAAGCAAAGTACGGTGGAAAGTCAGGCTTAAAGAACGAAATTGACTGGCTTAAGAAGCTTCAGGATCAATCGGAAATCACAAGAGCGCGCCGGATCGTAATGTGGATCGGTTGTCTTCTTACGGGTCCTCTCTACTTTGCGATCATTTGGCGCGCGAATGCGCCCGTGCCGGTGGATTGGGATAGCCGCGAGAGAACAATGATCACAGGTCGAGAGTTGATACTTGCGCAGGTCGTCGGGCTGGTCCTTTTTCTTGGAGGCCTGCTTGCACTCAATTGGGTCACGTTGTAAGCCCCCTCGAGCATTCGCGATGAGAACACATCTCTCGGCGATGACTACGATGAGCCGCAAGTTGCTCGGTTACGCTGTCTTTCTGACCGTTATCGCTGTGTTCGTTTCGGCGCTTCCGTCACCCTCCGCAGCGCAACAATCCTCGACGTTGCAACTGTACTTAGTCTACGAAAAGATGCCGGGGCATTTGGAGGCACGCCGCAATGCAATGCTGCTGCGCCTCAACAAAGCTAATTTTTCCAACTTGCTAAAACGTCACGCTGCTCCTGGAGCAAGGGGCCTGTTTCTTGGGGTCACCGCCAATGCGCGCGCCGTGAGCAGTCCCAAAGCAAATTGGCAGGGCTTCTCTGGTCGTAGCGACGACGGCTCGCTCTATGCCGTGATAGACACCGATTTAGACAATGATGTTGATTTCATCCGCATCGTAGGGCTGGAGCGTGATACGACCGTACTGTCGGATAGCTTCCGCAAAGAATTGCTCGAAAATGTTAAGTTGCTAGAGGGTCTCTGTAATGAGCTGCTGGGGAACGGTGGCGCCGCGGGCAACGAACTAGCAGCTGTGATACTGGGCTGCGTATCAAAAGGTTCCACACCACAACCGGGCGGATCAGGCGGAATTGGTAGTGTTTCTCCGGGCGGAGGATTACCGAATGACGGCGGGTTGCCGAACAGTGATTCTTCCCTTTCGTTTTGCAGTCCTGCCGGATCCCGCGTCATGGATCCAAGAAACAGCGGAGTTTCGCGCGTTTTGCAAAACTTCGCGGAGGAGCTTCGTGAACAGCGGTCTCAGCGTGCACAACAGGCCAGAGAGGAGGCCGCTAATGTAAAGAGCGATTCGGCTGCCTTCCCGCCAAAGTACGATACAGCGGAGGAAGACCAAGAGTTAGTCGAACAGCTGGAGAATGAAGCCCGCGCTCTAGAGGGGCTCAACGAGGCGGAACGTACTCAAGAGCGCGTCAACAACGATCCAAATGCAACGAAACAGCAAAGAACGGCGGCAGCAAATAGGGTCGTAGATCTGTCAGACAAGGTTACCGATACGACTCAGCAGAGACAGGAAGCCGAAGAGGAGCGCGAGGAAGCCCAAGCCGAAGAACGTCGACAGAACGCCGAGAACGCTGGGTCACCTGTGATTGGTGATGCGGGTCCCCAGTCGACGGCTAAGGCCTGTGACCAGTATCTGAATCTCGTGTGGGCGGAGCTCGTATCCGGGGACGTTAGACACGTCATGCAAATTCTGGAACCCAAGGCTGTCGAGACGGACTGCCTCGATCCAGTGATAAATCCAACTCTCGCTACGGGAATGCTGGAGCCGCTTCAGATCCGCTGCGGCACAAAAAATGAAGTCAGTGGCCCCTTTGATGCCATCGAAGAAATGATCAAAAAGGGCGGCGAATGTGATCCTGAAGAAGGCAACATATGTGATCAGTTTGGCAATCGCATCGGGGGAGTCGGCGCCGGCCGCATATCAATTACGGCCTTAGAGGCATTCGGCCTCGAGGGAAAGATTAAGCCGTGCGATCCATCAGTCTGCACACCATTGCCCGGGCCATGAATCCGCAGCGAGCGCAGACCCGCAAGCCGCTTCAAGGCTTTTTTAGTCTAACCCCGGGCCGCTTGCCGTTGGTGAACTCGACGCCTGCCTTTTCGAAGCGCCGGGGCTATTGGCGCCCCACGGCCCGCATGAAAGCGCTTGGGTTCAAAGATATCCGCTGCGGCCCGGATTCTCCTGATGCGTGGGCCGTTGCCGAGGACTGGAATCGGCGCTGGCAGGCGATCCGAAAAGCGGACCCAGCCGAAATCTCGGACGAGAGCTGCCTTTCCCAGGAGGAATCCGAAGAGCGCGCGATCTATCCCGAAGGCAGCGTCGGCTGGGCCTTCAGGCGCTGTCGGCGCTCGCAAACGTGGCGGGACAAGGCGCCCGCCACGAGAGACGACTGGTGGCGGGGCTGGCGGTTCATCAGACCGGTATTTGCCGATGTCGATCCCGCCACCTTGGAGCCAGAGCACCTGGAGGATTGGCGCGTCGAGATCCTGGAAAAGCACGGTCTAAACGCGGCTCACCGCGCCACCAAGATCTGGCGGGCGCTGTGGAAGGTGATGGCGGCGTACAAGCTCTGCCGCAAGGATGCGGATCCATCGCTCACGATCCGCAACACGGCGCCGAAGGGGCGCACGGCGATTTTCTCCGAGGGTGAGGCCGTCAGGCGCGTGAAGCGCGCTATCCGCATGAAGTTCCATGGCTTGGCGTGCATCATCGCCATTGCTTGGGATACCCAATTCTCTCCGGTTGACTGCCGCACCTTGGCGCCGAGGAACAAGGGGGAGGACCGCGCCGGCATGTTCTTCGTGAAGTTCCGGCAGAAGACAAAGGACACCGACGAAGATGCCGTCGAGGCCATCGGCACGTTATGCCCACGCACTCAGCGGCTCGTCGAAGCGTATCTTGCATCATTGCCTGCCGAGCTGATGCCGGACGCGCCGATGTTCCGGAACCGGAGCGGCAAGCCTTACACCAAGGACACCTTGGCGCGCGATTTCCGGCGGGTCCGGGATATCGAGGCGCCGGGAGATACCCGGAAGCTCATGGACTTCCGCCGGTCTGGCGCCGTTGAAGCGACCGCCGGCGACGTCGACCCGCTCGCCCTGTCACGCAAGATGGCGAACTCGATCGACCGTTCAAAGCGGCTGCAGGACACCTACATTCCGAAGCGTGCGTCGCTGGTGCGCTTGGCCGATGAGGCGCGGCGCCGCGGCCGGCGCGCGCTGCGTGAGAACGAATCGTGAGAAAAAGTTGCAACTCGCTGGCCGGAAAAGTTGCAACTCGACCAGGAGGCGATGGATAAGCCGTTGATTTGATTGGCGCCCCGTAGGGGTTTCGAACCCCTGTTTCCGGCGTGAGAGGCCAGCGTCCTAGGCCACTAGACGAACGGGGCAAACCGGTCGGGGCCGAACCGAAGCTATAGCTTGGGCCGATCAAGCGGATCAAGAGCTATTGATGCGCTACCGCTTTGCTGCTTGAGCGCAAGCTTATTGCGGCTTGAGCCTGACATGGGCGACGACCCGGCCGCTCGCAAGGTCGATCACCGCGATTTCCGGGCCCGTGGGGCCGTCGACCTTGACCGCAAGGCGATCGCCGTCAAGCGAAAGGGCCTCAACGCTCGCGCCGGGCGAGACCGGGAGATCGATGGTGCGGGGCCCCTCACCGGGCAACGCGACAGCCGGGGCGGCATCTTGTGCCGGATGCGAGGCCTGATAGACAATGGCCGCCAGCACGAAGGCGAAGCCGCCGACGAGCAAGACGCCCATAACGATCACCGCGATCTTCAGGATGCGGACCTGACGTTTGGTGAAGACCGTCCCTGGAACGGGACCTCTGTCCGCATCACCCGCCGCAGACATTACTCTTGGTCCTCATGCCTGTTTCGACCGAGCATCTGACCGCCGAAGCCGATGAGAGCCACAAAGGCCAGCGGCTCGACCGCTTCTTGAGCGCAAGCCTTCCCGCCATGAGCCGCACCAGGCTGCAAGCCTTGATCAAGGAAGGCCACGTATCGCTCGGCGGGGCGACCATAGAGGACGTCAAATACCCGGTCAAACCTGGCGACCGCTTCGACATCAGCGTGCCGCCGGCGGTGAGCGCCAAGCCCAAAGCCCAGGCGATGCCTCTCAATGTCGTCTATGAGGACGACGCCCTCATCGTCATCGACAAGCCCACCGGCCTCGTCGTTCATCCGGGCGCCGGCAATCTCGACCGCACCCTGGTCAACGCACTCATCGCCCATTGCGGCGCGAGCCTTTCTGGCATCGGCGGCGTCGCGCGACCAGGCATTGTCCATCGCCTCGACAAGGACACGAGCGGGCTGCTCGTCGTCGCCAAGACCGACCAGGCCCATCGCGCGCTCTCGGCGCAGTTCGCCGATCATGGCCGCACCGGTGAGCTCGAGCGTGGCTATCTCGCGCTGGTGTGGGGAACGCCGTCGCGGTCTCGCGGCACCATCGATGCGCCGATCGGACGTCACCCCACAAGCCGCACCAAGATGGCGATCGTGCCCGACGCCAAAGGAGGCCGCGGGGCCGTGACCCACTACGACGTCATCGAGACCTTCGGCGCGCGGCGAGGCGAGCGTGGGCTTGAACCAATCGCATCCTTGCTTGAATGCCGGCTCGAGACCGGTCGCACGCATCAGGTCCGCGTGCATCTCGCCTCGATCGGAACGCCGCTGATCGGTGATGCCGTCTACGGCCCAGGCTTCAAATCGAAGCTCCGCACCCTACCCCGGCCGCTGCAACACCAAGTCGCAACGCTGGGCCGGCAAGCCTTGCATGCGGCGACGCTGGCGTTCGTGCATCCGGTAACCGGGAGCTTACTGAAATTTAATAGTCCCCTGCCTGATGATTTGCGTCAAATTGTTCGCGGCTTCAAGGAACTGTGAGAGCCCCCCGCTCTTTCTTCCTA
>Ga0315553_10001152_pt1 | contig 22275 bp, 18 predicted proteins | sample SalMarSW160140MG_FD_203099 | JGI IMG/M metagenome (GOLD analysis project Ga0315553, IMG submission 203099) | Salt marsh sediment microbial communities from the Plum Island Ecosystem LTER, Massachusetts, United States - Salt Marsh Sediment SW1601-40 ... | reverse complement strand
TATCTCTGCCACCTGTCCGGCGTCGCCACGGCGACCGCGGCGCTCGTGGCCCGCGTCGCCCACACCCACGCCCGCATCGTCGACACCCGCAAGACCACGCCGGGCATGAGAACGTTGGAGAAATACGCCGTGCTCTGCGGCGGCGGCTTCAACCATCGCTTCGGCCTCGACGACGCCATCCTCATCAAGGACAACCACATCGCCGTCTCCGGTGGCGTCATCGCGGCGATTGAACGTGCCAAGGCGGCCGCCAGTCACATGGTCAAGGTCGAGGTGGAGGTCGGCAACCTCGACCAGCTTGCCGAGGCGATGACCGTTGGGCCTGACGCGGTTCTGCTCGACAACATGAGTGTTGAGGACACGCGGACCGCGGTTCGCCTCGTCGCCGGCCGCGCCGTGGTCGAGGCTTCTGGCAACGTCACCCTAGATACCGTTGCCGCGATCGCCGACACCGGAGTCGATCTGATCTCGTCCGGCTGGATCACGCACTCCGCCCCGGCGCTCGACATCGCGCTCGACGTCGAGACGAGCTGAACTTTAGCTCCAACCGCCGCCGTAGGTCTTGTAGAAGATGTGGCGGCCGATCTTTTTCATCTTCTTCATGCTACTCGCCCAGCGCGGCTTGACGTAGGTTGCGTGGTAATGCGTCGCCGCGCCAACGTCGCTCATGTAGAGGTGTTTGTCGTCGTTGATCACCTTGCGCGCCAGCGCCTGCGCTTCTGCCCACGAGCGCTTGTCGGTAATGCGGTCGCGGATACCGTCGCAGGCGAACGAGAACTGACAACGATTGCGCTTGTTTTTGTTCTGATAGACGACACCACAGATGGTGTTCGGGTAGGCTGGGTTCTTCAGCCGGTTGAGCACCACCTGGGCGACGGCGGTGCGTCCGCTCTCCGGCTCGCCGCGGGCCTCGAAATAGATCGCCGTGGCCAAGCACTTGACCTCGGTTGCCGAGCGCGCGCTCGCCGGGATTTTGGCGTTCACCCAGGCATGGTTGGCGCCGGCTTCCGGGTCGACGATCGCGCCCTTGGTCTTGCCCGCCATTACCGCGTCGAACGGTTCGTTCGCCGCGTCGGCATGGTCGGCCGGCGCGTAGGACAGGAGGACCGGCTTGGCCGGCCCGGTCTTCTTGGTCTCGGTGTCGGCCGGCACCGCGGCTTCGGCGGCCTTCATCGGCGGTGCTTCGGTGGTCCTCTCCTCGCCCGGCGCGGCTTCCGAGACGGCGGTGGTCTTGGGTTTGGCCAAGACGAACGCCGCCCGCGGCAGTCCGGCGCCGTCGTCGACCGGCGCGAACAGCGCCGCCGTTTCGATGACGCCGGCGCTGATGGCCCCCATGGGTTTGTCGACGTCCAGGTCCGCCTTGCCGGCACGGTTGATGGTGTCGGCGCGCGCGATCGAACCGGTCGTAATGGGGTCGAAGCCGCGGTCGACCCTAACGGCGGTTCCCTTTGGTACCCCCGGTCCGATCAGCGCGGCAAACGCGCGCCGCTCAGCGCCTCCGGCATCTTTGACGACGAGCCGTACCTGCCAGCGGTCGTTCCGCGCCACCTGGTCGGTGAATCGGCTCAGTGCATCCAGTGGCGCGATTGACTGCGTCGACAGCGCGAAGAAGAGGCCGGCAAGGAGCGCGCGGCGGTGGACGGTTCCCCGTCGGACCTGCTGACGTTGTCTCCCCCGTACGACCAACGCGTTACTCCACGCACGCAAATCCGGTGACGATCGCCTTGGCCGCAATCGGTGCCAACACGACCAGACAGCCCACGTGTCCAGAGATGCCGGATTAACCTTGAAAGTCGGTTAATGCGGGAGTTCCGGCAGCGCCCACCGCCAATCGACACTGTGAGTCGGGCGATAATGAGCGCGAGTCCCGGCGGTCGTGTGGAATGATTTAGGCGGTTCCGGAACCACCTTCGTGGCCCTTGGCCTTGAGCGCCGCCTGGGCTGCGGCGAGGCGGGCGATCGGCACGCGGAACGGCGAGCATGAAACGTAGTCGAGACCGGTCTCGTCGCAGAATTCGATCGATGCCGGGTCGCCGCCGTGCTCGCCGCAGATGCCGAGCTTGATGCCGGCCCGCGTGGCGCGCCCGCGCTCCGACGCCATCCTGACGAGCGCACCGACACCGTCCCGGTCGATGGTCACGAACGGGTCGTTGGCGAACACGCCCCGCTCGGTGTAAGCGCCGATGAAGTTGGCCGCATCGTCGCGCGAGATGCCGAAGGTGGTTTGCGTGAGATCGTTGGTACCGAACGAGAAGAACTCGGCCGACTCGGCGATCTTCCCGGCCTCGATCGCCGCGCGCGGCAATTCGATCATCGTGCCGACCTGGTAGCGCGGCTTGATGCCCTTCTCCTCCGCCACTTCGACTGCAGTGGCGTCGATCAGGCCCTTGACCAGATCGAGCTCCGGCTTCACGGCGACCAGCGGCACCATGATCTCCGGTACGATGGTCTGGCCGATCCTGGCGCTGACCTCGATCGCCGCCTCGAATATGGCGCGCGCCTGCATTTCGGCGATCTCGGGGTAGGAGACCGCCAGGCGACAGCCGCGATGGCCGAGCATCGGGTTGAATTCGTGAAGCGCCAGCATCCGTTCGCGCAGCTTCTCCGGCTTGACGCCCATCGCCTTGGCGACTTCGCCAATCTCGTCCACGGTTTTCGGCAGGAACTCGTGCAACGGCGGATCGAGCAGCCGGATCGTCACCGGCAGTCCCTTCATGATCTCGAACAGTTCGATGAAGTCTGAGCGCTGCATCGGCAGCAGTTTGGCGAGCGCCGCCCGTCGTCCCGCTTCGCTGTCGGCGAGAATCATCTCGCGCACGGCGACGATCCGGTCTTCCTCGAAGAACATGTGCTCTGTCCGACAAAGACCGATGCCCTCCGCGCCGAACGTTCGCGCGGCCTGCGCGTCGGCCGGTGTCTCGGCATTGGCGCGCACTTTCATACGTCGTGCCGCGTCGGCCCACTGCATGAGGCGCGAGAACTCGCCCGAGAGTTCCGGCGGTCGCATGTCGACGGCGCCGGCGAGCGCTTCTCCGGTCGTGCCGTCGACGGTGATGATCTCACCCGCCGCGAACGTGCGCCCGCCGGCCGTCATCGTCCCGCCCTGATAGTCGACCCTGACCCCGCCGGCGCCGCACACGCACGGCTTGCCCATGCCGCGCGCCACCACCGCCGCGTGACTGGTCATGCCACCGCGGCTGGTTAGGATGCCCTCGGCGGCGTGCATGCCGCTGATGTCCTCGGGGCTGGTCTCGACTCTGACCAGGATGACCTTGCGGCCCTTCTGGGTGATGGCTTCGGCCGCGTCCGACGAGAACACGATCTCGCCACAGGCGGCCCCCGGCGAGGCCGGCAGGCCGGTCGCGATCAGGTCGCGCTCGGCGTTGGGGTCGATCGTCGGGTGCAGCAGTTGGTCGAGTCCGGCCGGATCGATGCGCAGCACCGCTTCGTCGCGGTCGATCAGGCCCTCGTTCGCCATGTCGACGGCAATCTTCAGCGCCGACTTCGCCGTGCGTTTGCCGGTGCGCGTCTGCAGCATCCACAACTTGCCGCGCTCGATGGTGAATTCGAGGTCCTGCATGTCGCGGTAGTGCTTCTCCAGGATCTCGCAGTTCCGCGCGAATTCGGCGAACGCGTCTGGCATTGCCGCTTCCAGGGATGGGCGGTCCGACCCGTTCGCGCGGCGTGCCGCCTCCGTCAGGTCCTGCGGTGTGCGAATGCCGGCGACCACGTCTTCGCCCTGCGCATTGACCAGGAACTCGCCGTAAATCGCTTTCTCGCCGGTCGACGGATTGCGGGTGAAGGCCACTCCCGTGGCCGAAGTTTCACCGGTGTTGCCGAATACCATCGTCTGCACATTGACTGCCGTCCCCCAGCTTGCCGGCAGGTTGTGCAGGCGGCGGTACGTGATCGCGCGCTGGTTCATCCACGACGCAAACACCGCGCCGATCGATCCCCACAACTGCCTTTTCGGATCCTGCGGAAACGGCGAATCCAGTTCCCGCTCGATGATCGCCTTGAATTCCTCCACCACGCCGGCCCAGTTGTCTCCGTCGAGGTCCGTGTCGAGCGTGTGGCCGCGCCGCGCCTTGAATTCGTCGAGCTGCTCTTCGAACAGGTGCTGGTCGACGCCGAGGACGACGTCGCCATACATTTGGATGAAGCGGCGATAGGAGTCGAAGGCAAACCGCCGGTCGGCGTCGGCGGCAAGCGCCTCGACGCTGTCGTCGTTGAGACCGAGGTTGAGCACCGTGTCCATCATTCCCGGCATTGAGGCGCGTGCGCCGGAGCGCACCGAGACGAGCAGCGGCTGGCGGCGGGCGCCGAACCCTCGGCCGGTCGCCCGCGCCATTTCGTCGAGCGCGGCTTCTACCTGATCTTCAAGGTCGGACGGGTAGCGTCGGTCGTTCTTGTAGTAGTAGTCGCAGACCTCGGTCGTGATGGTGAAGCCGGGCGGCACCGGCAGGCCGAGATGACACATTTCGGCGAGATTAGCGCCCTTGCCTCCGAGGAGGTTGCGCATGTCGGCGCGGCCCTCTGCGCGGCCGTCACCGAACCCGTAAACCCATTTCGGCATGAACCCGATCCGTATTGCAGGTTTTTGTGACGCGCCTTCGTAACCAACGCATTGATGTGACGCAAATCGTGGTTGGCTGCGCTGATCGTGTCAGAACGCCGCGCATCCGGCGCCGCCCGTCGCGGTTCAGCCGCGCGCCCCCAGCCTGAATCCCGGTGCTGGCCGCTCCTTGAGGATCTCCCGGCGGAAACGGAAGAGCGCGGCCGGCCGGCCGCGGCCCCGCTGGGTCGTGGCTCCGGTCGATTCGACCAGATCGGCGCCTTCCACGAGCCGCCTGAAGTTCTGTTTGTGCAGGTGCCGGCCCGAGATCGCCTCCACTGCCCGTTGCAGCTCGGTCAGAGTGAACGACTCGTCCATGAGTTCGAACACCACCGGCCTGTATTTGAGCTTGGCGCGCAGGCGCGAAATCGCCGTGGCCAGGATGCGACGGTGGTCGAAGCGCATCGCGGCCCCAGCCGCGCGGGCCGCTTGGTCGTCGGCGACCGGCCGGCCATCACGGCCGGCCTCGACCACCAGCCCGCCCTCATAGAGCAGCTCGTAGCGGTCAAGCGCCCGTTCCTCGTCCCACCGGGCGATGTCGTCGCCAAACGCCAGGCGGATGCGCTCGGCACGCCCGAGCGGTCGCGCCTCGTGCCGTTCGCCCGGCCGGGTCCGCGCCCAGTGCTGGAGTGCTGGTATCAGCGTTTCGTCGAGGATCGCCGGGCGTCCGTCGCGCCAGTCCTCCCACGGAAAGAACGCGTACCACGGCCGCCACGCTGCCCCGGCACGAGCCAACGCCTCCGACGACTCTTCACTCGCCCTCGTCAACGCCAGGTAGCCAACCGAGACCAGATGAGGTCCGCTGTCGCCCGGTGCCGCATGCCGGCTGCGATCGCCGAAGGTGTAGAGCTGCTCGACGTGGCCGAGCTTGAGAGCCGTTTGTTCTGCGACCCATGCCCTGAGGCCGGCCTCGAACGTCCGGTGCCTTACCGGGTCGAATGGACCGAATGGCAGACCAACGGGCTCGCGCGACGTCTCGCCAGTAGTGACGAGGATCAGAGGCTGCTCATGGGAGACGGCAACGATCGCCGCGTTGAGACCGATCTCGATCGGCGGCCGCTGCGTTCGCTTCATCCAATGTCCTCGACCGGCAGCGCGAACGGCACACCTTCGAGGGCCAGCTCCCCGCGCCCGATCGCCGCAACGGCGGCGATCATCCGGCCGTCACGGCCAAGCAGCCGGTCGGCGAGTGCGACCAGCCGAGCATTCGGCGTGGCGAAAGACGCTGCGGCCCTGAGGCGCTCGGCGATCTTGCGCTCGTCGCGTTCTGGCGCCGCCACGCACAGCGCGATGAACGCGGCCGCCGTCGACCGGCTGATGCCGGCGTAGCAGTGGATCACCATCGGCTGCCGTCGGTCCCAACCCCGAATGAAGTCGATCAGCTCCTGGACGTGGTCCTCGTCCGCCAGGATCATGCCGTCCATCGGCTCGACGATGTCGTTGATGCCTATGAGCAGATGGTTCTCGGACGCGATCTGCTCCGGGCGCGTGACCGGCGTACCGTCATCGATGAGGCTGATCAGGTGGCTCGCCCCGGATCCGGTAACGCTGGCCGTGACCTCCGACAGCGGGCAAACGAGAACGTGGGGCATGGGGATCCTGCTCAGCAAAAAGCCATTTTAGGCCGACCCGATTTCCGGGTCACCATCACTTGGCGGCCGCCTCGACCACCCGGAATCGCGTGAGAAACCGCCGTTCCGCCACCGAAGCCGGCCATGGATCGAGCGCCAGCCGGCTCGGGTCCACCGCTTGCGGCCGCCCAAATAGCCGCGCTGCTTCCCCCTCTGCGAAGCCTGCGAGTCGCGTTGCCTCGTAGTACGCGGCGATGCGATCAGCCGCCTTGATCTTGTCGGCGAGCCGCTGGGGCAGGACCGCTGGCAACCCGAACCGGCGGTGGATCGCGGCGAGCAGGCGCTTTTCCACCTCCCTGTATTCCCCCCCGAGCAGCGCCTTGAACGGCGAGATGAGGTCGCCGATGACGTATTCCGGCGCGTCGTGGAGCATGACCGCCAGCCGCCCGCTGGCGCCGATGTCCGGTGCCGTCGCGGCCACGATCGCCTCGACGAGCAGCGTGTGCTGGGCGACGGAGAGGGCGTGCCGTCCGCTGGTCTGGCCGTTCCACCGCGCGACGCGGGCGAGGCCGTGGGCGATATCGTCGATTTCGATGTCGAGCGGCGAGGGGTCGATCAGGTCGAGCCGGCGTCCCGACAGCATCCGCTGCCAGGCGCGGGGCGGGGAGGGGCGGCGGGCCATGTCGGGCTAGTCTTGGGCCGGGCCGTCCGGCCAGCCGAACCGGGCCCAAGACGGCAGTTTCAATGCGAGCGCCGTTCCACCTGCCATCACGGTCTCGCCGGCGTCCATGGCTTCCCTGGCGCGGTCGAGCCGCACCAGCGCGAGCCCCGTCCCGTCGGCGGACGACATGAGCGTGCCGATCGGCCGCTCGCCGGCGGTGACCGCGGTGCCTGCCGCCGGCAGCGGCGCGGCGCCCGTGGCGATCACCACGCGCCGGCGGGCCGTTCCGCGATGCTCCATCCGCGACACCACCTCCTGGCCGACGTAGCAGCCCTTGTTGAAGTCGATGCCGCCGAGCTGGTCCATGTCCGTGTCGTGGGGGAAGGCCTCGCCGAAGGCGAAGTCGATGCCGCCCTCCGGCACCCCGAGGGCGATCCGATGGGCGTCGTAGTCGGCCTCGCCGGCCGTGGCGAGGTCGGCGCCGGCCGCAGCGATCGCCCGCCAGCCGAGCGCCGGGAGCCGCGGGTCGGGCGCGACGACGCCGTCGGCGTCGGGCGCGCCGTCGCCCCACGCCGCCAGAACCTGCCGGCCCTCGGACACGTCCTCGATCGTCACTTTCGCCCTGAGGCGGTAGAACGTGAGCCGCTTGACGAGGTCGGCGACGCTCGCCCGGGCGACGTCGAACAGGAAGCCGTCCCCGTCGCGGAACACGATGAAGTCGAACAGCACCTTGCCCTGCGGCGTCAGCAGCCCGGCATAGACGGCGCGCCCGGGCCCCGCCTGGCCGATATCGGCGGTGACGAGGTCGTTGAGGAGCTTCTCCGCGTCTGCCCCACCAACGGCGACGACCCCGCGCCGCACCAGACTGGCAATCCGCCCCGCGCTCACGATTTCTCTTGCCACGCTTGCATCGCTCCGGCGGCTTAACTAATCGGGACCCTGGCGGCGGGCAAGGCCGCTGTTCCGGAGCAACTCCCCCCTGTGGCTGAAACCTTCGACGTCGCCTTCAGGAACGGCACGGTCGTCAATCACGACGGCGTCGGCGTTCGCGATGTCGCCGCCCGCAACGGCCGCATCGCCGCCATCGGCACGATCGACCCGGAACGCGCCGGCGAGGTCGTCGATTGCACGGGCCTCCACATCCTGCCCGGCGTCATCGACACCCAGGTTCATTTCCGCGAGCCCGGCGCCGAGCACAAGGAGAACCTGGAGAGCGGCTCGCGCTCCGCCGCCATGGGCGGCGTCACCGCCGTCTTCGAGATGCCCAACACCCGGCCGCTCACCGTCACCGCCGGAGCGCTCGCCGACAAGGTCGCCCGCGCCACCGGCCGCATGCATTGCGACTTCGCCTTCTTCGTCGGCGGCACCCGCGACAACGCGGCAAATGCCGGGGAACTGGAAAGGCTTCCGGGCGCCGCCGGAATCAAGATCTTCATGGGCTCGTCCACCGGCGACCTGCTCCTTGCCGACGACGAGGGCCTGCGCGCGATCCTGTCGCGCACCCGCCGCCGCGTCTCGGTCCACGCCGAGGACGAGCCGCGCCTCACCGAACGTATGGACCTCCGCGTTACCGGCGACCCGTCCTCCCATCCCGTATGGCGCGACGCGGTCGCCGCCCTCCGCGCCACCGAGCGCCTCACCCGCATCGCCCGCGAGACCGGCGCCCGTGTCCACCTGCTGCACGTCTCTACGGCAGATGAGATCGACTTCGTCCGCCATCACAAGGACCATGTGTCGGTCGAGCTGACCCCGCAGCACCTGACCTTCGACGCCACCGACTACGCCCGCCTGGGCACGCGACTGCAGATGAACCCGCCGGTCCGCGACGCCGCCCACCGGGCGCGGTTGTGGGCCGCCTTGCAGGAGGGCGTCGCCGACGTGCTCGGCTCCGACCACGCGCCCCACACGCTGGACGAAAAGGCGGAGCCCTATCCGGCCTCGCCCTCGGGTATGCCCGGCGTGCAGACTTTGGTGCCGGTGATGCTCGACCATGTCGCCGCCGGCCGCCTCACCATCGAGCGCTTCGTCGACCTGACGAGCGCCGGCCCGGCCCGCGTGTTCCAGATCGCCGGCAAGGGCCGCATCGCTGTCGGCTATGACGCGGATTTCACCGTGGTCGACCTGAAACGCCGCGAGACCATCGCCGACGCGTGGATCGTCTCGCGCGCCGGCTGGACGCCGTTCGCGGGGAGGGCGGTCACCGGCTGGCCCGTCGGCACCGTCGTGCGCGGCCGCCGCGTCATGTGGGACGGCGATCTCGTCTCGCCGTCGGCCGGCGCACCGGTGCGCTTCCTGGAGACGTTGGAGAGTGGCCCGTGAAGCTTCGATAGTGCCGTCGTACCCTGTTTCATGTCCAACAAAGACCAGAGAGCAGCCATCGACCAATGGCGCGGCCAAGGCGGAACTCCGACCCAAAGCAGACTTCATCGGAGCGGTCGGTTCGGGCGGTCGATGCTGCATGGCCGCCGGCTACTGTGCGACGACGACGATCGCCGAGCATGGCGAGGAGCCTGGACAGCAATAGCTGTGCGGGACGCTTGAGTCGAAGTACACCGCGTCGCCTGCGTCCAGCGTCGTGTCGTCGCCGCCGATATTGACGTTCAGTTGCCCGTCAAGGACGAAGATGAACTCGGCGCCATCGTGGTGGTGGGGTTCCGACGGTTTCGATTTTGGCGGGAACTCTGCAAAGAACGCCTCCATCTTGCGGTCTGTCGCCGGGAAGTCGAGGCTTTCGAAGGTATACGCTGGCGACTTTTCACCGGCGCGATTCGGCAAGCGCAGCCGGTCCTTCTTGCGGACCACCGAGATTACAGGCTTGGCCTCGTCCGTCTTGAAGAAGTGCTCGAGACCGACGCCGAAGACCATTGCGATCCGCAGGAGCGTCGGCAGGGTTGGGAACAGCTGACCCCGCTCAATCTTCGACAACATCGCCGGCGACAGGCCGGTGTGCTCACCGAGCTGCACCAAACCCAGCTTCTTCTTCAAGCGCAGCGCTCGGATTCTAGGGCCGATTTCATAGCGCTCGAGACCGGTGGCCAGCGTTTCGGAGAGCATGCGTCGTGCCTTCTTTTCATGGCGATCAAATCAGACCAGTGCCCTTTTATCATGGAGAAAAACAATATTCACCTCACGAAAACGTGTAGTGGCACTCAAACCGATTTTAACTATGTGAAATGCCAGCGGCGGCATACGGCGTCAAGCAGCGGCCGCTGTTGAAACCGACGGGTAGAACGCCCGACAACCAAGGAGTCACTGGAATGAACTCGATCTCGAAACTCGCAGCCGCGGCGACCACTGCGGTCGGCATCATGGCTGGCAGCGCAAGTGTTCAGGCTGCTGACATCGTCGACACAGCCGTTGCCGCTGGCCAGTTCAAGACTCTGGCCGCAGCTCTCGATGCGGCGGGTCTGGTCGACACGCTCAAAGGCGAGGGTCCGTTCACGGTCTTCGCCCCGACCGACGAAGCCTTCGCCAAGCTGCCGGCAGGCACCGTCGAGACTCTGCTGAAGCCTGAGAACAAGGATCAGCTGACTGCGGTCCTCACCTACCACGTCGTCCCCGGAAAGGTGATGGCGGCCGATGTGGTGAAGCTCAGTGAAGCCAACACCGTCAACGGCAAGATGGTCAGGGTGAAGGTCGACGGCGGCGATGTGATGATCAACGATGCCAAGGTCACCGCTGCCGACATCGCGGCCTCCAACGGCGTTATTCACGTCATCGACACCGTCATTCTGCCGCCGAACGGCTAGCTGAGGGGTCGGGTCGTCGTTGGAGCGGCGACCCGGCACTACTGCTCAACAGTCGTTCACGCAGCAGGCCTGATGCTTGGGAGAACGGACATGAAAGCCTTGAACCTGATTACACTCATCCTGGTGATCATCGGCGGTCTCAACTGGGGGCTTGTCGGCGCGATCAACTTCGATCTCGTTGCGATGCTCTTCGGAGATTCATCGGTGCTCTCGCGATTGGTCTATGTCGTCGTCGGTCTTTCGGCGCTGTGGCAGCTTTATCCGCTGGCCAACGCCTTCGGGTCCGACGAGCCGACCGCTCTGCGCGGACATTCCGCGTGAATGACGGCGCCCCGCTGCTCGGTTCGTTTCCCCTAGACCCGAGCGGCGGGGGCCTTTTGTTGTGGCAGCAAGTAGCCCGGATGAGTGCAGCGAAATCCGGGAAGTGCCTGTCCGGATTGCGATGTCGCTCCCGCATTTCGCTTCGCTCCATGCGGGCTACGGACTGATGGGCGGATCGCGGTCGGGGCCTCAGTGAGCGGCGGCACCGCCACGGAAGTAGCGTGGCCCCCGATTTTCCAATACAAACCAGCCCATGCCTGAAGAGCGCACCATGCGGCGGCTCGCGGCGATTCTTGCGGCCGATGTCGTCGGCTATTCGCGCATGATGGGGGCGGACGAAGCCGGCACCCACGCCGCCGTCAGCGCGCATATCGAAGGGTTCATCCGGCCGCTGATCGGCGACTTTCATGGTCGCCTCGTGAAGACGATGGGCGACGGCCTCCTGACCGAATTTGCCAGCGCCGTCGACGCGGTCCAGTGCGCGGTGGCGTTTCAAAGGGGCATGGAAAGGCGCACGGAAGGCATCCCGGAAGAAAAGCGCGTCCGTTTTCGTATTGGGATCAATCTCGGCGACATCATCATACGCGACGACGACGTGTTCGGAGACGGGGTAAACGTGGCCGCGCGGCTTGAAGGCGTGGCCCCACCCGGCGGCATCGTCGCCGCGGCCAGTATTTACGATCAGGTCAAGGGCAAGCTCCCCAACGCTTTCGACGATCTCGGCCCGCAGCAACTCAAGAACATTCAGGAGCCCGTGCGTGCATTCAAGGTCTTGCTGGATGGTGGCGAAACGTCGATGCGACCGAGCGCCGGCAAGGAAGCCACACTGCCGTCGGTCGTGGTGCTGCCGTTCGACAACATGAGCGGCGATGCCTCGCAGGACTTCTTCGCCGACGGCATCACCGAGGATGTCATCACCGAGCTGTCGCGATTCCCCGACCTGTTCGTCATCGCCCGCAACTCGGCCTTCTCCTACAAAGGCCGCGCCGTAAAGGTGCAGGAGATCGCCAGGGACCTCGGCGTGCGCTACGTGGTCGAAGGCAGCATCAGGCGCAGCGGCGACCGGGTGCGGGTGACCGTGCAGCTGATCGACGCCAACACCGGCAGCCACGTTTGCGCTGAAAAATTCGACCGCAGCCTCGTCGACCTGTTCGAACTGCAGGACGAGATCACCCAATGCATTGTGGCGACGTTGCCCGGCCGCCTGCGCTCGGCTGAGTTCGAGCGGGTTCGTCGCAAGTCTGTGCACGATCTGGCGGCCTATGACTGCGTCGTCGCGGGCAGGATCCACCATCATCGGGCGACCCGGGACGACAACGTCAAGGCGCTGGAGTTGCTGGACAGGGCGATCCAGCTCGATCCCGACTTTGCCCCGGCCTACGCCTGGAAGGCCTGCGTGCTCGGTCAGGCGATACAGTTCGGCTTCGCCGGCGATCCTCGCGCCGCGCTGGAACGCGCGGTGCTGGCCGTGCACCATGCCATGTCCCTCGAAGAGGACAACGTCGAGTGCCACCGCCTGCTGTGCGAGGTCTACATGGTCTACCGCAAGCTCGATCAGGCGATGGTGCACAGCGACCGGGCGCTCGCCATGAACCCCAACGACCCGCGCATTGTGGCGCAACGTGGCGAGCTTCTGACCTGGCTGGGCAAGCCGGAAGAAGGCGTCGAGTGGGTGGAAAGGGCGATTCGGCTCGACCCGCTGGGCGCGCCGGGCAGGGCGCACCTCCTGGGTCGCGCGTGCTTTGGCGCCGGCCGCTACGACGATGCGGCGAGCGCATACCGCAGGATGCCCTCTCCGAACTGCGGCCTGCGCGCCGAATTGGCGGCCAGCCTCAAACAGGCCGGGCTGGACGAGCAAGCCGACGCTGCGGTTGCCGACATCAAACGCAACTGCGGCGACTTCTCCGTCGACGAGTACCTCGAGCGCAAGCCCTATGCTCGGCAGGAAGACCGCGACCGGCTGGCCTCGGGCATGCACAACGCCGGTCTGTGATCGTCCGCTTCAAAGGGACTACGCCCACTCTGCAGGTATGTCAGTGAGCGGACTGTCGCCGCATCGTTTTGCCGCCGTGACGCTTTGCGGATATACCGGTGCGGGGGCCGCGCATGAGCAATCCAAACGCATTCCTGTTCGATCTCGACGGCACGCTGGTCGACAGCGTCTACCAGCACGTTCTCGCCTGGCACGAGGCGCTTGACGCCGAAGGCATCGAGCTCTCCATCTGGCGCATCCACCGCAAGATCGGCATGAGCGGCGGCCTGTTCACCAACCAGCTCCTGCGCGAGACCGACGGGCCGATCAGCCCCGATCGGGTCGAACGGCTCCGCCGCGTCCACACGGACGCATACAAGCGTCTCGCTCCCACGGTGAAGCCCCTTCCTGGAGCGCGCGAGCTTCTGGCGGCCCTGAGCGAGTCGGGCACCCCCTGGGCGATCGCCACCAGTGGCCGCATGGAAACCGCCGCGCCCAATCTCGCCGTTCTCGGCGTCGATCCGGCCGACGTTCCGGTTGTGACGCGCGACCAGGTGAAGCACGCCAAGCCCGATCCCGACCTTTTCCTGGCGGCCGCCGAACGCTTGGGCATGCCCATCGAGAGCGCCATCGTGGTTGGCGACAGCATCTGGGACATGCTCGCCTCGCGCCGCTGCCGCGCCCTCGGCGTCGGCCTCCTTTCCGGCGGTTACGGCCAGGACGAGCTCGAGCGCAGCGGCGCCGTCAGGGTCTACGAGGACCCCGCCGATCTCCTCGCCCACGTCGACGAGGTCAGCGCGCGGCGGTGAACCGAATACTGCTTCGAGCCTAGTCCCCCGCGAGGAAGTAACGCCAAGTTCCGTCCGGGGCGATCCCGACCCGGTACCAGAAGTAGTGGCCGTACTCCATCATGTCCTCGTAGTCGCCGGCGTAAACCAGCTTGAAGAGCTCGACCATTTGACGCGCCGTCAGCGCCTCAATGGCGTAGCGGGCGAAATACGGCCACACGTACATCTCGTCCCGCGTTCCGACGTCGACGTGCACGTAGCCCGCCTCGAGCACTTCGATCAGAATCGCCAGGACTTCCCGGCCCTCCGGGTCGCCGGAAGTCGACTTCAGGTGCTCGATCGGGTCATCGACGCCGCCGAACGCGAACATCGGCGGCTCGCCGTTGGCCTCGATAATCGGCCTGAGTTTCTCGGGGTCGCCCGTCGAGGCCGCTTCGATAATCTGCTCGCGGAGGCGCCGGACCGGAGTCGGCAGCGCCGACGGGTCGTACTGGATATGCGGCGTCTCGGTGGCCGCGGGTTGCGCGACTCCGGGCGGCAGCGCCTCAGGCGTTTGCTCGCCGATTTGACCCCCGTCCGGTGCGGTATCGAGAACGCGGCCGACGGGTTCAATCGCCACCGCGGTGCCGGCCCAGGCAAACAGGACCGCGCCCGCAACCAAACTCGGCCCCCAAAGGCCGTCATGACGCCGCGTGAACATCGTCCCGGTTGATTCTAGTGGATCGGGTGATTCCCGACCACCGGCGAACGCCGCGGCTGGCGCTTTTCTAGTGGACTATTGGACGGTCGAGTCGACGCTGAACTCCAGCGCCATGATGCGGCGCGCCAAAGTCTCGGCGAGGTCGGCGACCGGCCGCTCGCCGTAAGTGGTCACCAGGTTTGCAAGCGCCGTGAACAGGGCCGCGTGCGCCAGGATCTCGGAGTCTACGCCCTCGGCGATCGCCTCGTCCCACGCCTCGCCCAGGTATGCCAGGGCGAGTCGTTTCTTCTCGGCGATGATGGTCTCTTCCTTGGCGCTGACGGCCAGCGCTGTCGTCGTTGTCATGTCCTCACCCCCCGGCCCCCACAGGGTTAACCACCATCAGGCTAACACAGGGGGTCACGCTCCCACAGCCTCATCGTCAAGAAGGGGTTAACGCAACGTTACAAATCGAGGGGATCGGCTAAACCATTCATTAACCACCAGTTTCCCCGTACCGCTTGGATACGTCGGCGGCAATTTCTGCGCCTTCCCGCGTGTAACGTTCGATGGCGATCTCAGCTGCCGGCGTGCAGCGCCGGTAAACCGACCGGAAGCTCCTGTAGCCGCGGTTGAAATTCTCGACCATGCGCGCCCGGCGTCGTTCGTCGGGGCGCTCGGCTTCGATCAGCGCCTCCATCTGGTCGCGCCAGCGGCTGTCCTCCGCGTCGCCGCACATCCGTTCCAGATAGTGCAGCGCACCCAGGATCTCCGACAGGCGCAGCATTTGCGCGTCGTAGGGGAGGGCGGTCGGGTCGGCCTCCTGTGCCTTCAACGCGGGCTGGGCGAGAATCGACAGCGCGATCGCCGCGGCGAGGGCAACCCTGCGGCCGTGTGCATTTCGCCGGCCCATCAGGCGCCAGCGAAGCGGGCGAGAACGCGGGCGGTATCCTCGGTGAGCGCGATTTCCTTCAAGTTTGCCGGTTCCACCCATCTGGCCTCGGCCGCATCGTCCGCCGCCGCCGGCGTTCCCGAGCGCGCTTCCCCTTCGTACACCACGACGACGTGATGGCTCCTGACGTCGCCGCCGTCTGCACGGTCGATAATCTCGGCCACGTCGATCAACCGGAGATTGTCGACCGCGATCCCAGTCTCCTCGCGCACCTCGCGCTCGGCGGCGTCCGCGAGCCGCTCCCCCGGTTCGACCTTGCCGCCGGGCAGCGCCCAGCGGCCCCGGAGCGGCGCCCGCGCTCTTTTCACCAGCAACACGCGCTCGCCCCGGCGTAGAAGCACGCTCACACCGAGAATCGGCTTCGGTTCGTCCCGGGGCATCGCCGGTACGGTATCCGGTCCTACCCGGGGCGCAAAGCGGCACCTTGCTCCGGCCGCCGGCGTGAAACGCCCCGGCTGCACGCGTGAAACGCGCGTCTTTTCAGGATGTTGTCTGATGTTGCGGGCTACCAGCTGTACGATTTGGGGTCCGCGATCGCCTCCCGCCGGCTTGCCGCTTGCAGCCCCTTGACCGCCCGCACGATCCACCATACCGCGGTCAGGATGATACCGATGACCCCGATCACGACGAACACCAGAATGCCTGACACCACGAGGAACAGAAGGCCGATTGCCGCCGTTCTGAACTGGTACTCGTAATGGCTTGCCCAGACTTCGCCCCCGCTCGTCCGGTTGAGCACGGCCATGATGAAGCCGACGATGATCGGTACCGCTCCAAACGCCGGCACCAAGCCGAGGAGGTAGAGCACGTAGATCAGCATCACGTTCTCTCGGCCTGGGTGGAGATAGACGCTGATGACGTCGAACGCCGACTCGGCGCCCTCTTGGGTCGACTCCGAGCGTTTCTTCGGTTGTTCCTCAGCCATGGCCACCTCCCTCGCGTTTCGCTGCGGCTGGGGCATTGTGTCCCAATCCTAGCGGCGGATCAAAGGTCATGACCTCGAGAATGCGCCAACGCCGCTCGCGGCTGGCGGATTGGAGCGCGCGACTTGCAACCCTTGCGATTCCCGTTCTGATCATCGCCGCCGTCGCCCGTCGCGCCCGGCTACTCGACGCCGCTCCCACCTACGGCGCGTTGGCGGTAGGGTTCACGATCGCGGCTCTCGCGGTAATCGCCGCGGTGGCTGCCTTCATGGCGATCTGGCGCGACGGCCGCGCCGGCGGGGGGGCGGCCTTGCGCGGCCTGGTGGTCGGTCTCGTGGTTCTGGCGATCCCCGCGGTCGGCGCCTGGAAGATCGCCGTCTATCCGCGTCTGACTGACGTCTCTACCGATCCTCGCAGTCCGCCGGCGTTCGTCGCCGCGCTCGCCGATCGCGGGGATGACGCCGCCGCGGTCGTCGCTCCGGACGGCAGCGACATCGCCGTGCAGGAGGATGCCTATCCCGACATCGTCCCCCGTCACTATCCGGTGAGCACTGCCCGCATTTTTCAGGAGGCGATGGCCATCGTCGGCCGGCGCGGCTGGACCGTTCTCGACGCTCGCGCCCCCTCAGAAGCAGACGAGACCGGTCGCATCGAAGCCGTCGCGGTCACGCTCATCTTCGGCTTCCGGCAAGATGTCGTGATCGTCATTTCCCCCGACGGCGACGGCGCGCTCGTGCAGATGCGCTCCGCCGCCCGCAACGCCGCGCACGATCTCGGCGCCAACGCCGAACGCATCCGCGCCTTCTTCGCCGATCTCGACGAGGCGCTGCAGGGCGTCGGCACTGCCTGAGGCCGGCACCACGCTTGCATTTTGGTTTCTGGATTGACCTCAGCAAGAATGGTCGGAGTGGCAGGATTTGAACCTGCGACCCCCTCGTCCCGAACGAGGTGCGCTACCAGGCTGCGCTACACTCCGGCGTGGCGGAGCCGTCTTATAACGTTGGCATCCGGGGGCGGCAAGGGAAGCCCGGACGGGGACGGCGTCAGCGCTGAGTCCGCGTTGCCGGGGGCCCTGCAAGCCTATATACGGGGCGCCTCCCTCGAGCCGACAAGCGGCCGCACGCGCGTTTTCTAATGGGGCGTGGCCAAGTGGTAAGGCAACGGGTTTTGGTCCCGTGATCCCAGGTTCGAATCCTGGCGCCCCAGCCAGTCCCCATTGCGTGCCTACTCTGCGGCTTCGTCGGCGACCACACCCGTATCCAGCAGGGCAGCGTCGAGAGAGGCCGCCACGGCCTTCACCACCGGCGGCAACAGGATGTCGTAGTGGCTGCAGTCGAAGGATTCCTCCTGGCATCCTCCGATCGTCAGCTTGCTCCAGCTTGCGCCGCCGTCGATGGCGCCGCGCGCCCGCCAGCTGACGATCGGCGCCCGGATCACGCCGGGCCGATAGTTGTCGATGATGACGCTGTGCCGCATGGTGAGATAAACCGCCTGACGGATCTCGTCCGCGAACGGTCCGTTCTCGCCACCGTTGGCGGCCAACCAGGCCAACATCCCTTCGAGCCGCTCCGCCTCGGATTTGTCGGCGAGCTCGTCGAGTAGCGCGTCGATGTCACGTTCGAGTTCCGCCTCGTCGACGCCCTTGAAGAAGCCGACCTCTCGCCCGAGGCCAACTGCGAGGTCGCGGAAAGGCCCGCGGATCCTGAAGACCCCCGAAAGGGACGAGTCCGCCCATTGTGGGTCGGAATCGATCAGGCCGACGAGCGCCACGTCGCGCCCGGACCGCTCCAGCGCCTCCGCGGCTCCGAGCGCCAGGTATCCGCCCATCGAGAAGCCGGCCATGTGCAACGAGCCCTCCGGCTGGTGGCGCCCGATGAGCTCGGCGTAGGCCTCGGCCATCGCGCCCGCCGTTTCGAATTCCTCCTGGTCCGTGACGAGCGCCCGCGACTGGACGCCGACGATCGGCAGGCTCGCCGGCAACGCGGCCACCAGGCGAGCGTAGTTCGTGACCGCACCACCCGACGAGTGCAAGAGGAACAGCGGTGGCCGGCTGCCGCCGGAACGCAACGGCACCAGGCATTGGGTCGGCACCGCCACGCCGGGCTCGGCATGCGGCTGCGCCTGCCGCTGGGGCGCTGCCTCTCCGGTGACCAATTCCAGGAGCGTTGCCGCCAGAGTGGAAATCGTCGCGCCGACCGCCACCCGTTCCCGCGGCAGGGCTACCTCGAATTCGGTCTCTATTCGGTTGATGAGGTCGATGGCCATCAGCGAATCGAGCCCGAGATCGGTCAACGGCCGCTCCACGTCGAGGTCGCTCGCAGAGGCTCTGAGCACGTTGGCAACCTGATCGCGCAGCATCGAGACCAGGAGATCGAGCCGCTCGCCCTCCGGCGCCGACAGCAGGATCTCGCCCAGCCCCTGGCGCCCGCGATCGGATGCGCCGGCGGCGCCTTCGCTAAGTTCGCTGAGGCGGTTGGGGACCGATCCGTCCCCGGTCCCAGTCCACGCCTGCCAGTCGACCCGCACCAGTCCGACGTGGTTGGCGTCCGACACGATGAGATGGCCGAGCATCTCGGTGGCCCGCGCCACCGGCATGCCGAGCAGGCCCATGCGGTCGAGACGGTGACCGACTTCCGCGTTGCGCGCAACGTAGCCGGTGTCACCGATTCGGCCCCAGTCAACTGCAAGCGCCGGCTTGCCCAACCGGTGCCGGTGCGCGGCAAGCGCGATCAGGAAACTGTTGGCGGCCACGTAGTTCCCTTGTCCCGGACTACCGAGAAGTGCGGCCATCGACGAGAACATCACGAAGAAATCGAGATCCAGCTCGAGGCTGCGCTCGTGCAGGTGCCACGCACCGACCACCTTAGGCGCCATCACACGTGCGATGCGGTCCGGATCGAGTTGGGAGATCAACGCGTCATCGATCACCATGGCGGCGTGGAGAATGCCACGCACCGGCGGCATCTCGCGGGCGATGCGGTCGAACGTCCGCTCAACGTCCTCCCGCCGCGTCACGTCGGCGGCCTCGGCCACCACTGAGATCCCGCGCGCTGTGAGAGCCGCGACCGCCGCGCGCGCTTCTTCCGTGGCGGCGCCACGCCGTCCCACCAGCACAAGATGCCGCGCGCCACGGTCGGCCATCCAGTTTGCCGCCGCGAGCCCGAAGCCGCTGAGCCCCCCGGTCACCACGTACGTCGCTTCAGGGCGCAGGTCTGGTTGTTGCCGATTGGCCACAGGCACAGGGTTCACGTGTGCGTCTTCGGTGTTGACGATGACTTTGCCCAGGTGTCGCGCCTGCGCCAGATGACGGAATGCATCGACCACACGATCGATCGGGAAGATTCGATGGGGTAGGGCGTTGAAGCGTTTTGCTTCGACCCGCCGTATGATCTGCCGCATCGCCGACGCCACCAGGTCCGGTCGGGTTTCCATGATCTGGCGGAGGTCGATCGCCTGCAGGGAGACGTTGTTACGGAACGGTCGGAGGCCCACCCGCGTGTTCTGATAGATGTCGGTCTTGCCGATCTCCAGAAACCGGCCGCCAGGAGCCAGCGACGCCAAACCCATCTCGATGGCGCGCCCCGACAGCGAATTGAGCACGATGTCGACACCACGTCCCCCGGTGATGGTCCGCACTTGGTCGCCGAATGCCAGCGAGCGCGAATCCATGACGTGCTCGACGCCCAACGCTCTCAAGAGCTCGCGCTTCTCGTCCGATCCAGCCGTCGCCAGCACTGTCGCCCCGGCGGCCTGTGCCACTTGAAGCGCCGCCAACCCAACGCCGCCGGTCGCGGCATGCAACAGCACCGTCTCGCCCCGTCGCAAACGGCCGACCTCGTGGAGCGCGTACCACGCCGTGAGGAAGGGAACGGGAATCGTCACCGCTTCCTCGAAGTCGAGCCGCGCCGGCTTGTGGAATACTAGAGCCGCCGGCAGCGTCACATAAGACGCAAGGCAGCCGGAGCCGATCCCGACCACTTCGTCGCCGATCGCGAGGTCTCCGACGTCGCTTCCCGCGGCGACGATCACGCCCGCGCATTCGTCGCCGGGAAGGTCGTCGGTGACGCTCTCCGACGGATAGATTCCGAGCGCCTTCATCACGTCGCGGAAGTTCAGGGAGGCCGCGCGTACGGCAATCTCCACTTCGGCGGGACCGGGCGTCCGCCGCGGTCGCTCGACCAAGGCCAGCCGATCGAGGACGCCGGGCGACGGAATCTCCAGCCGGTAGCCGACGGAGGAGTCGCCAGGTCCTGCCGGCCGCGTGAGCTGATCGAGGCTCGTTCGTACAACCCGGTTGACGTACCGTCCGCCGGCGCGGAACGCGACTTCGCGCTCGCCGTCGGCGACCTCCATCTCCGCCATGAACTCGGCGGCCTCGTCGACCGGCGCGGCGGGATCGAGATCGATCAGCCGGCAGTCGAGGCTGGCCTCCTCGTTGACGATCGCGCGGCCGAGGCCCCAGGTCGGAGCAGCGCCGACCGTGATCGGCCCGTCGCCAACGGCCTGCGAGCCACGGGTCACGACCGCAAAGCGCACCCCCGCCGCGGATGATGCCTGGGCGAGGTTCAACAGACCGACTGGCCCAATGGCTTCTGCCTGCGCCAGTGTCTCCGGCGACGTCGCCTCCGCCGTGGGGATGTCGAGGCTCCACAGATGGACCGCCATCGCCGGGGTCAGATTGGCCTCCTTTAGCTCGCCCAAAACGCGTTTGAAGTCGTCGAGCGACTGGGGCCGCACTTCGAACGCCGTGTCGTCGAGCCTACGGTAAGCCTCACCCGGTCTGATCGTCACCGCCCGGTCGCCGCGCGCCGACAGGACATCCTCTAACTTCGCGGCGAATCCGCTGCGGTCGGCGAGCACAAGCCACGGCCGCTCGAACATAGGCGCAGGCCCGGCCGCCGGATCGACGGCAGTCAACCGGGGTGGCCTCGTCTCCTCCGTCCGCTCCGCCGGGCGTTGCGCCAAAAGAACAATTTGGGACTCGCCGTCGTCCAGATTGGGGACCGTGAGCGCGTGCGCAGCGTCGAAATCGCAGACGTTAAGCAGGCGCGCCCACGCATCGTCGGAAATAGCTGGATGATCGGTACGCACGCCATCGCCGAAACGCCACCACCCCTCCGTTACACCGAATACGATGTCCGGCCACCGCGAATTCGGTGGAATCTCAATGCCGGCGAAAACTCCACCGGGCGCCAGGAAGGCGCGGATGTTCGCCAGGGTGCGACGCAGATCGCGGGTCGCGTGCAACACGTCCGATGCCAAAACAATGTCAAACGAACCCGGCTCGAAACTTTGTTCCTCGGGCGACCGCTCGATATCGAGCGTCGCGAACTCGACGAAGCGATAGTCGAAGAACGCTTGTTCAGCGCGCGCAAAGAATACGTTCGACAGGTCGGTGTAGATGTACCGCGTGCGATCCGCCGGCAGGCGTGGGAGGACGTGTGAGGTGAGGCCACCGGTTCCGGCGCCGATTTCGAGCACGCGGATTTGACGCCCGGCGGGTACTTGACGAACCGCCTCGGCGACGGCCTCGGCGATCATCGCGTTGTAAGTGAACAGCGACCAGCCCGATTGGTAGAAGTGCTCCAGCGTCGCTGGCGAGCCACCTGGGAACAGAACCTGGAGGGGATCGACCGAGCCGCGCAGAATGCCCGCAAGCTGCGAACCGCACCGGCGCAGCAGGGTTGCGTCGGGCAACAGGCCCGGGCCGAGGACAAGCACCCCGCGCCACATCGCCGCCGGATCGCGCTTTGGCGGCCGACGCAGAACCGTGACTGTGTCCCCTTCGTGCGCGACGAAACCATCTTTGGCCAGGAATGCAATCAATCGGTCGAACAGTTTATGGTGCGCGGGAACCACACCCAGCTTCACGCGCAGGGCCGCAAGCGACGTGCGGTGTCCCTTGCGCATCGGCCAACCGAGCTCGCGGAACGCCGCCACGACAAACGCCATCGCGAGGTCGTCGGCCGCTGTCCCGCGGCCGCGATGGCGGCCCATGCGGCCGTCCGGCGCAGCGTGCCGCGCGGCCACGGCTTTGGCCGCCG
>Ga0315553_10001151_pt1 | contig 22275 bp, 19 predicted proteins | sample SalMarSW160140MG_FD_203099 | JGI IMG/M metagenome (GOLD analysis project Ga0315553, IMG submission 203099) | Salt marsh sediment microbial communities from the Plum Island Ecosystem LTER, Massachusetts, United States - Salt Marsh Sediment SW1601-40 ... | reverse complement strand
GCGTATGACTTGATCCGGCGGCCCAAACTCCTCGCCGCATGAAGGCGGCAGAAGGAAAAAAAGACCGATTGCTCCGTGAAAGCGCAAGATAGTTCCAGGTCGACAGGATTTTCAGCAGCCTGTTAGGCTGAATTTCTGTTTTTCAATAATGGCCGCTGATCGGCTCAATGCAGGCCTCGGTGACGGCAACTATGTCCGCAATCCCCCTCCCGGCGGACATGAATGCCTCGTCAGCGTTTGCCTGCCTGGGACCGGAGGCGGATATCCAAGCCAGGATGTGCCTCGCCGCGAACGACATTGGCGCAATTCCCCCTTGACGCCCGCGCGGCGCTCGTCTTTGTAGCGCAAATCAGCCTGCCGGTGGACGACGAGGACTCAAAGAACAGTTCGTGCCCCGCCTCGAAGGCGTTCGCATGCTCGCCAGGCAAGGGGCAAGAAGAATGAAGGGCCACGCGACGAACCGCTCTAAAGGATTTTCCTCCGCAATCGCCGCGTGGATGACGCTGACCGCGCTGGTGTGCCTCTCGCCTTGCCCTGCGGTCGCCGAAGCCAGAACGGCCGTTCCGACGAACACATTCCTTAACAGCATCGGTGTCGTCAGCACTTTCCCCGATCGGGGTCAGCCGCTGGCGAAGACGATCGAGATGGTCCGATATTGCGGCTTTCGCTGGGTGAGGGCAGGAATTGAGGGGCTGACCGAGGATGGGCCCACCACAATGCAGACCTTTCTCGATCTGCATCGTGAGGCCGGCGTGCGGCTCAGCTGGGGACTGGTGAGCGGCGGGACTGACATACACAAGCTGGTCGAGACAGCCAGAGGGCTGGCGAAAGCTGGCGCGCTCCTGGCAATCGAAGGCAATAATGAGCCCAACAATTGGGGGGTCACATATCAGGGCGAGAAAGGCGGCGGTCCGGAGCATTCCTGGGCGCCGGTCGCCAAGCTGCAACGCGACCTCTATCGGGCCGTCAAGAGCGACCCTGTGCTCGCGGACTATCCGGTATGGACCATCTCCGAGCCCGGCGCGCAGCGAGACAATGTCGGCCTGCAGTTCCTCACGATCCCGCCCGGCGCCGACACGCTGATGCCTGCCGGCACCCAATATGCCGACTATGCCAATGTCCACAATTACATCTACCACCCCCATTCTCCCTATCCGATGGCCAACAAGGTGTGGAACGCCGCCGATCCGACGGCCGAATCGCAAGTGGACGGGCTTTTCGGAAATTTCGGGATGACCTGGCGGAAGGAGTTTCGGGGCTACGCGCAAGAACAGCTCGACACGCTGCCGCGCGTGACGACCGAGACCGGCACCTCGATCGAAGGGCCGGTCACGGAAGAGCTGCAAGCCCTGAACTTGATGAACCTCTACCTCGCACAGTTCGCGCGCGGCTATTCCTATACATCGGTCTACATCCTGCGGGATCGGACCGACGAAGCCGGCAACCAAACCTTCGGTTTTTTCCGGCCGGACTACACCCCGCGCAGGGCTGCCGTTTACCTGCACAACCTGACGACCATTCTGGCGGATGACGGGAGTCTCGCCGAGGCCGGCCAGCTCGACTTCACGATCGCCGACCAACCCGAAACGGTTCATGACCTGCTTCTTCAGCGCAGCGACGGCACTTTCCAACTCGTCGTATGGGGAGAACGCCTCTTCGGCAAGGACCAGGTGACGATCCGTTTCGGCGCGAAACAGCCATCGGTCACGATCTATGATCCGACGATCGACGTCGAGCCTGTCAGGACGGCGGACAATGTCGGCTCGCTCGAACTGACACTCAGCGATCACCCGCTCGTCATCGCGATTCCGCGCGTCAAGCGATGAGCGGGCCTCACAATCTCGCCTTCCGGCCCCTGTGAACCTGTATGATCCTCGTGGGGGCCGCGCGGGATGAGCACGCGCCCTCGCGGCAGGCGCACGAATACCGTTTTGCGGAACAGGCGATCGGAGCCTATATTGCGCCGAACGCTGTGCGGCCCGCGCCGGGCCGCAGATTTCAGAAACGCTCCCTTGCATCCGGAATACGCCTGGACTCCAGAGCCGTGCCGGCGGAGGACCTCAGGTGACGACATCTTTTCCGGCGGCTCTCGGTCTGTCGACCTTTGTGACCGACTCGCCCGCGGCGTGGCGACGGCTCTTGATTGCGCTTGCGATCGGCAGTGTCGGCAGTGTCGGCATGTGGTCGGTCGTCGTCGCGCTGCCGACCGTCCAGGCGGAATTCGGCGGCTCGCGCGGCGACGTTTCGCTCGCCTACACCCTCGCAATGCTGGGCTTCGGCGTCGGCGCCGTCGTCATCGGCCGCGTGGCGGACCGGTTCGGCATCGTGCCGGCGATCGGCATGGGAATTCTCTCGCTGTTCTGCGGCTATATCGCTGCCGGGCTTTCGACGGTCTTATGGCAATTCACGCTGGTGCATTTCTTCGTCGGCTTCGGCGCCTCCGCGACCTTCGCGCCGTTGATGGCGGAAGCCTCGCACTGGTTCGTCCGGCGGCGCGGCATCGCCGTGGCGATCGCGGCCAGCGGCAATTACGTCGGCGGTGCGTTCTGGCCGCCGCTCATCGAGCGCGGCATCGCCCATTTTGGCTGGCAGGCGACGCATATCGCCATCGGCGTCTTCTGCGCCGTGGCCATGACCACGCTGGTCCTGATCCTGCGGTGGGGTATGCGCGGATCGCAGCGCCTCTTGCCGGAAGGCGAGCTGCGGCCCAGGGTCGATATCAGACTCAGCACCAATCCGCTGACGATCGTTCTCGCGCTGGCAAGCTTTTCCTGCTGCGTCGCCATGGCGATGCCGCAAGTGCATATCGTCGCCTATTGCGGCGATCTCGGCTACGGCGTGGCACGCGGGGCCGAAATGCTGGGGCTGATGCTGGGCCTCGGCATTATCAGCCGGATCGGCTCGGGCTTCGTCGCCGATCGGCTCGGCGGCCTCTGGACATTGCTGATCGGGTCGGTGGCCCAGGCGACGGCGCTAACGATGTATCTGTTCTTCGACGGCCTGACGCCTCTCTATATCGTCTCGGCGCTGTTCGGCCTGTTCCAGGGCGGGCTGGTGCCGAGTTATGCCATCATCGTCCGCGAGACCATGCCGGCGAAGGAAGCGGCGACCCGCGTCGGCATGGTGATCTTCTCATCGGTTATCGGCATGTCGGTCGGCGGATGGATCTCCGGCGTGATCTACGACATGACGGGGTCGTACCAGGCGGCATTTCTGAACGGTCTGGCCTGGAACGCGCTGAATATGGCGATCGCGCTGATGCTTTTGTTGCGCTCGCGCCGCCAGCTCGCCTTTGCCTGAAAGAGGCTACGGGCATCGGCAGGAAAAGCCGGGATAGAGCCTCCGTCGCGGGGTGGCTGGCGGCCTATGGCATCGGCACATCCTGGGTATATTTCGGCACCTGATAACCCTTCTGCACGGCAGGCCGCTCCGCGATGCGGACATACCAGTCGCGGACATGCGGATAGTCGCCCAGATCGATCTCCTGCCATTCGAAGCGGGAGATCCACGGCCAGGAGGCCATATCGGCAATGGAATATTCCCCTTTCCCCTCTCCGGCGATAAAGTCGCGTCCCTTCAGCCTGGTGTTCAGCACCTGGTAAAGCCGGTGCGCTTCTTTGGAGAATCGTTCCTCCGCATATTCGGCCTTTCCCCGATTGAACCTGACGAAGTGATGGACCTGGCCCAGCATCGGCCCGAGGCTACCCATCTGCCACATCAGCCACTCTATGGTGCGCCACCGCTCATCGCCCGCCGGCATGAATTTCCCATATTTTTCCGAGAGATACAGCATGATTGCGCCGCTTTCCATCAGATGCATGCCGGTCTCATTGTCGACGATCGCGGGGATCTTATTATTCGGAGAGATCTTCAGATATGCCGGATCGAACTGATCGCCCTTGGTGATATCGATGGGGTGGGAAGTATAGGCGACGCCGAGTTCTTCCAGCATGATGGAGACCTTGCGCCCGTTCGGCGTGGTCCATGAGTAGAGGTCGATCATTCCCGATCCCTTCGATCGTCTGGCGCGGGACGCGCATTGATGGGAGATGGCGGGCGTTCCGGGATGTGCCCCGAAACAGCGCGCCTGGAGCCAGCTTCGGCGCCTTCAGGAAAGAGGAAATCTTGGCTATCCGCAAGCCCCTCTCATGGGAGGCCGCGCCCGCGTTAGTGACCGATGACCATCTGGGCTGGGCTTCGCGATCGTCAAAAGCATCGTCGCACTGCATGGCGGACAGATCATGCTACACTCCGCGAAGCCCGGTCCGCTCGTCCTCGGCCCGGACGAACGGCGCTGGACCGCAGGCGGGCGGCCATGGCACAGGCATGGCCGCCGCGAGCGAGGACGCGGGGCGCGATCACCACCCGCCCGTCTCGAGTCCACCGCCAGCCGGATGCAACAAAGGCCGGGCGTGGGTGCTTCACACTAGGGCAGATGCTGATATGAACGAGACCGATCGCAGCGTTGAAAATGCAAGCATTCTGGTGTTATCTTATGTCGCTGAATTCCAGCGGGCGGCTGAACCAGGGGGAGATCAAGCATGAACAGGACAAGTGTTCGTGTCTCGGCGCATTTGCGGCGGGAAAGCGGATGGCCTGTCGGCGCCATAGCTGGCCTTGCAGGCGGTGCCATCGAAGTGGGATGGATTGTCCTTTATCAAAATATGACGGGCCACCAGGCCGCTGCGGTTGCCCGCAGCGTCACGCAATCGGTGATCCCCCAGCTTGCGATGGCTCCGGCCGCAGTGTCCTTGGGTGTCGCCATTCACATGGCTCTCGCGGTCGGGCTGGGTATCTTGATTGCCATCCTCGTGCGCAATCTGCTGCCTCACGTCATCGGCACGCCAATGGAACCGGTGGCCGTGGTCGCCATGCTGGCTGGCGTATGGGCAATGAATTTCTTTGTAATCCTGCCCGCGATTAACCCCGCCTTTGTGACGCTGCTGCCCTACGGGGTCAGCCTCACCTCGAAGGTTTTCTTCGGATTCGCGGCTGCGGTCGTTTTCTGGTGTGCCGGTCGGCTTCACGCCGCTGGGCAGCAAGGAGCGTGAGGAGGCACTCGATGTCCAATGAAATAATTCTGATGCTTCACCCAACGTTTGGCGTTCTCGCCATCATCGCCTCGGTGTGGGTGTTTGTCGAAACGCTCAATGCCCGTGAAGTTAATGTGGGCCGCATCCGCAATGTCGGTGTGCTGGCAGCCGTTCTGATGTGGCTCGCCTATATTGTCGGCGGCTACTGGTATGTGGTCTTTTATGGGGCCGACAAGGCCATCATCAACGCCGGCCCATGGCCTTTCGCGCATTCGTTCTTCATGGAGACCAAGGAGCATGTGTTCCTTATGCTGTTGCTCCTCACTACATTTCTGGCGATTGCTGTGCAGGGAGAAGTTGCAAAGGTGAAGGCGGCGCGGGACTTGGTTCTGTGGGTTTCCGGGCTGGTGGTTCTGATGGGACTGGCCATGGAAGGAGCCGGCGCTTTCATCAGCATGGGCGTCAAGGTCGCCTTGTTGGCTAAACCGGTCTAAGGAGGTTGCGGCAATGGTTACGATACAGACTGCAGACGATGCAACCGAGTCCGCAGGCGCCACCGCCACGGCGTTTGGCATATCCTATGCGATCACCAGTATCCTCAGCGCACTGCTGGTGATTTGGAAAGAAAGCAGCGAGAGTGTTCACAACGCATTGACGGCGATCACCGGCCATCATTGGGTGACCCACGGCGTTTTGGACGTCATCATCTTCGTGGTGCTCGGCTTGGTGCTGAGCCGGATGGGCGGCGGCATCCGCATGACCGGCAATGGCCTCATCGCCACTGTCGTTGGAGCGACCATCATTAGCGGGTTGATTATCGCTGGCTATTTCCTCTGAGGGCGGGGCGCCCCGCGCGCCCGCTGTTGTGCCGGACGTCCGTTCCTGCCCCGAGGCGGAAGTCTCTCGACGCGGTGATGTCTCCTCACACCGCGCAGTCGAAGTTCACGCGCTAAGGGGCAACGACCGCTTTCGGCTGCATAGCTGGCCACCAGCGAACTATTGTTCGAGACAGCTCGCTCCTTAGAGGAGACATCGAGTTCACTTCGGTTCGTGCCCCGTTGCCGTCTTAACAATTTGCGCGCGGCTCATCCGGAGCCCACGGTTTTCGACCGCATTAAGCAATCTGCGACCGCATGCTTTCAAGAAATGCCGCAACAAACTTATCGAGCGCATCCCAGTCCGTGAATTCCCAATCCTTTTGACCGGAAGGAACCTCACGCCCCGCCATCACGACCTGCCGAATGATCTGCTCCTTGAAATAGTCATATTCGGAAAGTTTCAGGGCGCCGCCCGCCATATGCGTCAGCTTCGGCACCCACCCTGTGGCACCTGCAAACCGCTCGACATAGTTTGCTGCATCTCTTTTCCCATCCTCAAATGCAGCAGACAAACTAACCGAGATAAAAGCCGACGGCTTTTTTTCAAGCTGGTCCCGATGAGCCGTGGCGAATGCAACCACAGTCTCCTGATGATATCCCTCATGGATCGAAGCCGCGATGATAATCCCATCAAAGGGCTCGACCAACTGACCGCGAAGACGGCGCGCACAATCGTAAATGTCGGCTTGATGGCCATTATCGTGACATTTCTTGGCAACATGTTGCGCGATTTTTCGCGTCTGACCTTCTGTTGTTCCAAACGCTACGAGGATCTTCATGAGCTTTCCTTCCGCATAACAGCGATCCCCTCGCCGCAGAGGACGATGGTGCCAATATGCACAAAGCAGCACCCGCCGAGCTTAGATGTCTTTTTGTGAGTAGAATAGAGGGTGGAGGACGCATGCAATGATTTTAGTCAAACTTGCAGGGTGGTTCGATTTGTCGTGTCTGTAAGAAGAAGCGCCGATATTACCGGCTATTCCAAGCTAATCCGCCACCGTGACAAAGTTGGGCGACACTTACAGTCCAATGCGCGATGCTTGAAGCTTGCTAATGGCCCAACGCCAGCACAGCGACCTGAACGAATGCCGGCTTTCACCGGATACTGTTGAAAAACCCGCTTGATCGTCGGTCCGAACGCTGATCCCCGCTTCCGAGGCTTTTGGAAGGAGGCGGCGATGATGGGACGGCAGACGGCGGATCAAGGGGCGCTCTTCTACGAGTTCCGTCTTGAGGACCGTGTACCCGAGGGACATCTCCTGCGTCGCCGCAACACCATCGTCGCCTCGCTCTTTACCGGCCGGACAGGATCAGTGTCCATGAGGCCTGTCGGACCATTCCCCCTTGACGCCCGCGCGCCGCTCGTCTTTGTAGCGCAAAACCGCCTGCCGGGGAAAAGACGGGCAAAACATGGATCAGGCGACAAAAGCGCTGGGAAAGCTGGACGAGGCCGCGCTGCAGGGCCTTGCGGAACGGCTTGCGCCCCGGCTGCGCGCCGGCGATTTCCTGGCGCTCCGGGGCGATCTCGGCGCCGGCAAGACGACTTTCGCCCGCTTTCTGATCCGCGCGCTGCTGGAACGCGACGAGGAAGAGGTGCCGAGTCCGACCTTCGCTCTCGTGCAGCCCTATGACCATCCGCGCTTTCCCATCCACCATTTCGATTTCTACCGGCTCACCGGGCCGGACGAGGCGGCCGAGCTCGGCCTGGACGAGGCGGTCGAGACCGGGCTGGCGATTGCGGAATGGCCGGAGCGGCTGGAGGACCGCCTGCCCGCCGACCGGCTGGAGCTGGTGCTGGCGGAAGCGGACGCGCCGGATTTACGTCGCGTGACGCTGGAGGGCCACGGGCGCTGGGCCGCGCGTCTTGAGCGGTTCGACGCCGTCCAGCGCTTCATCGAGAACACCGGCTGGGCAGGCGCCGGACAGTCCTACCTCAATGGCGATGCGTCGGTGCGCGGCTATACGCGGCTGCGGAGCGGGACCTGCGCGGCGCTGCTGATGGACTGGCCGCGCGCGCCCGACGGACCACCGATCCGCGGCAACCTCCCCTACAGCCGGATTGCCCATCTCGCCGAGGATGTCGGGCCCTTCGTCGCCGTGGCCGCCGCTCTGCGCGATGCCGGGCTCTGCGCGCCCGAGATTTACGCCCAGGATCTCGAAGCCGGGTTCCTGCTGATCGAGGATTTCGGCGATCTGACGTTCACCCGGCTTGCCGGGGAGGGCCGCGACCTCGCGCCGGCCTACCGGCTCGCGGTCGCGGCCCTCATCGCATTGCGCCAGCACCCGCCCGCGCCGGTCCTGAAAGCGGAGGGCGTCGAACACATCCTGCCGGGCTACGACCGGGAAGCGCTCGGCATCGAAACCGAATTGCTGCTCGACTGGTATCTGCCCGCAATGCGCGGCGCGGAGACGCCTGAAGCGGCGCGCGAGGACTTCGCCGCGCTCTGGGGCACGCAGTTCGACTGGCTGCGCGGCCAGCCATCCTGCTGGGTGCTGCGCGACTATCACTCGCCCAATCTGATCTGGCGGCCGGACCGGACGGGCCTTGCCCGGCTCGGCATTATCGACTTTCAGGACGCCATGCGTGGGCATCCCGCCTATGACCTCGTGTCGCTCCTGCAGGACGCCCGGCTCGATCTGCCGGACGGGCTCGAAGACGAGCTTCTTCGCTATTATTGCGACCGGGCCGCGGCGGCCGCGCCCGATTTCGATCGCGCCGCCCTGCTGCGGGCCTATCGCCTGCTCGGCGCTCAGCGTGCGACCAAGATCCTCGGCATTTTCGCCCGCCTCGCCCGCCGTGACGGCAAACGCGCCTATCTGCAACATCTGCCGCGCATCGCGCGCTATCTCGCGGCCAATCTCGCCGACCCTCATCTCGCCGAATTGAAATTGTGGTATGAGCGTGAAGTGCCGCAGGACATGGAGGGACTCGCGGCGCGGATTTAGGACGGATTGCCCTCTCACCTGGCGGGAGAGGGCAAGGTGGACGATAGCGCGGCGCGTAAAAGCATAGGCTGAGGAGCGACCGAACGCCCCCATGCCGAACGGGAGACGCAGCATGACCGGCGAGACGATCACCCATGCGCTGGTGCTGGCGGCAGGCTATGGCAACCGTATGCGCCCGCTGACCGACATCATGCCGAAGCCGCTGATCCAGCTTGGCGGCAAACCCCTCCTCGACCATGTGCTCGACCGGCTCGCCGAGGCCGGCATCACCGACGCCATCGTCAATGTCCATTACCTTCCCGATCTGATCGAGGCCCATCTCGCCACCCGCACCGCGCCGCGCATCACCGTCTCCGATGAACGCGAGGCGCTGCTCGACACGGGCGGAGCTGTGAACAAAGCGCGTCAATTCCTTGGCGCGGCACCGTTTCTGGTCCACAATTCGGACTCGGTGTGGATTGAAAAACGGGGTTCAACACTCGCCCGTATGGTCGAGGCGTGGGACTCGTCGGCGATGGATAGCCTCCTTCTGCTTGCACCGGCAAAAGCGAGCCTCGGCTATTCCGGACGCGGCGACTTCCATATCGACGAGGGTGGGCGGGTCCGGCGCCGAATGAGGGATGAAGACGCTCCTTATGTCTTTGCGGGAGTGTCGATCAACCATCCCCGCCTGTTCGCGGATTGCCCTACAGGCGCCTTCTCACTGAACCGCGTTTGGGACAGCGCGCTCGCCAGCGGCCGTCTTGCCGCCATTTGCCATGAAGGCACTTGGATGCATGTCGGGACGCCCGAGGCGCTGGTCGAGGCGGAGAGGTGCCTCAATGGAGCCGACGCAGCGTGAGCTGCAACTTGACGGCAATGACGGAAATCGGGGGGACACGGGCGGCAGGCTTTTCACCATTCCGCCGACCGCTCCGTTTCTCGACGCCTTAGCCCGCGCCATTCTCGCCGGTGACCTGCCGCGCGCGGGCGGCGCCGCACCCAGTCCGTTCGACCTTGCCGGATATGAGATCTATTTGCCGAACCGCGCCGCCTGCCGTGCGCTGGCGGAGGTCTTTCTGCGTGCCGCACCCGCCCGCACGACGCTCCTGCCGCGCATCCGGCCGCTCGGCGTCGCCGAGGAAGACACGCTTCTGCTCTTGCGCGACGAGCTGGAGGTGGACAGCGAGCGTCCCGATCTGCCCGTCGCCCCGGCCATCGGCGCGCTCGACCGGCGCATGGCGCTGACCGGGCTGGTGCTGGCCTGGGCGCGTCGTCTGCACGAGGGCCGCATCACCGGCGAGCCGGGCCTGCGCATCGCCGATACGCCGGCCGCCGCGGCCGAACTCGCTTTGGAGCTTATGCGGCTGATGGATGAGGCCGAGACCGAAGGCGTCGATCTGAAACGCCTCGCTGAACTGGTGCCGGAGCGCTTCGCCGGGCATGAGGCCCTGTCCCTGGACTTTCTGAAGATCGTCATCGAGGCCTGGCCGAGCCATCTCGCCGAGAACGGCCTCCTCAACCCGGTCGACCGGCGCAACCGCCTCATGGCGCTTGAGGCCGAAAGGCTGCGCCATGTGCGGCCGGACACGCCGGTCATCGTGGCGGGCTCGACCGGCAGCATCCCGGCGACTGCGGAGCTGATGAAAGTGGTCGCCGGCCTGCCGAAGGGCGCGATCGTGCTGCCGGGCGTCGATCTGGCTCTGGACGAGGCGAGCTGGGCCGCGATTGCCGACCACCCGGAGCATCCGCAAGCGGGTCTGCGGGACTTGCTGGGCGAACTGGGCGCGGATCGAGCCGAAATCGCATCCCTCCTAGGCACGGAACCGCAGGCGACGAACGCGGCGCGGCTCCAGCTTCTGAGCGAGGCGCTGCGCCCGGCCGCCACGCTCGGCCTATGGCCGGCATTCATGGCAACGGCCGCCAGCGAGCGGATCCGGGCAAGCCTTGAGCCCGTCTCGCTGATCACCGCGGCGACGGATCAGGAGGAGGCCGCCGCGATCGCGCTGATCATGCGCGAAGTGATGGAGACGCCCGGCAAGACCGCCAATCTCGTCACGCCCGACCGCACGCTCGCCCGCCGCGTGGCCGCCGAACTCGGCCGCTGGGGGCTGACGCTGGAGGCGAGCACCGGCGAGCCGCTTCGCACGACCGAGGCCGGCATCTTCTCCGACCTGATCGCCGAGGCCGCCGCGACGGGATCGCAGATCGCGCTGCTTGCCCTCATCAAACACCCGCTGACCCGGCTCGGCCTGCCGGACCGCGAAGCGCAGAACGCGGCGCGGATCATCGAAATCGCGGCGATGCGGCAAGCCTGGTGCGGCGAGGGGGTGGATGCGCTGACGAAAAGCCTCGACCTGGCGCAGAAGATCAAGCCGCGCCACGCCGCCATCGACCGGCTGACGGAAGAGGAGTGGAGCGCCGCCTATGACGCGGTTGCGCGGATCCGCGAAGCCTTGGCCCCACTCGCCCATCTCGCGAAAGGCGGCCCCAAGCCGCCGCAGGTGATTGCCGCCGCGCATCGGGAATGCGCCACGCGGCTCACGGCTGATGAGAGCGGCGCATCGCCCGCACTTGCCGAGACGGCGGACGCCGCCGCTATCGCCGCCTTCCTGACGGCGCTTGACCAAGACATGCCTGCCCCGCCGCTCGCCTTGTCCGACTACCCTGCCCTCTTCCGTTCGCTGATCAAGCTGGAGACCGTGCCGCCCAGCCGCTCGGCCCATCCGCGTCTCAAGATCATGAGCGCCATGGAAGCGCGGCTGACCTCGGCCGATCTCGTCATTCTCGCCGGTCTCAACGAAGGCACCTGGCCGCAGGCCGCCGATCCGGGGCCGTGGCTCAACCGCGCGACGCGCGAGGCGCTCGGCCTGCCGCCGCCCGAACGCACGACGCGGCTCGCGGGCCACGATTTCTGGCAGATGCTGGGCGCGCCCGAAGTGGTGCTGACGCGGGCGCTGAAATCCGGCGGCACGCCGACCGTGCCGAGCCGCTGGCTGATGCGTCTGCAGGCGCTGCTCAAAGGCCTGGCGCTCGACGACGCGCTCGATGCGCCGAGACCCTGGCTCGCCTGGGCGGCGATGCGCAACGAGGCCGAACCGCCGCCGCCCGCAAAAGCGCCCGCCCCCTGCCCGCCGCTCGATGCGCGCCCGCGCTCCTTGAGCGTCTCCGACATCGAAACGCTGATCGCCAACCCTTACGCGATTTATGCCCGGTACATACTGAAGCTTGCGCCCCTCAACCCGCTTGCCGCCGAGCCGGGCGGCGCCGAGCGCGGCCAGATCATCCACGACGTGCTGCACCGCTTCGCTCAGCGCTTCGCCGAAGCGCTGCCGCGCGACTGCGCCGGCGAATTGCTGGCGATCTTCGACGCCTGCGCGGCGCTTTATGGCGACCGGGCGCGCATTCAGGCCTTCTGGCGTCCGCGTATGGAGCGGTTCGCCGCCTGGTTCGCCGAGACGGAGAAAGAGCGGCGCAGCGAGGCGCGCGTGCTGAGCGAATTGCGCGGACGCTATGCGTTCGCGGCGCCCGGCGGCCCCTTCACCCTGCGCGCCCGCGCCGACCGCATCGACATGCATCGCGGCGGCGGATTGGCGATCTACGACTATAAGAGCGGCGCGATCCCCGGCGAAGCCGCCGTCACCGCATTCAAGGCACCGCAATTGCCGCTCGAAGCGCTGATCGCCCGCGCAGCCGGCTTTGACGGGCTCGCCGGCGGCCCGGTCGTCAAGCTCGCCTACATCTCGGCGAAGGGCGGCAATCCGGCCGGCGAGGAGCGCGCGCTTGTCAAACAGTCGCCGGAAGGGCTGGCGGAAGGCGCACGCGAGGGACTCGCCGCGCTGATCGCCCGCTTCGATGACCCGGCGACGCCCTACAGCGCCATGCGCCGCGCCGCCTTCGGCGGCAGCTACAAATATGACGACTACGCCCATCTCGCGCGCGTCGCCGAATGGGCGGGAACCGATGACGGGAGCTGACGCGATGAGGGATTAAATCATTGGGGGGCACACAGATTGATGACCCGGCGGATAGGCTCGCCAGCGTCCGGGACGCGGCGAAGCGCTATCAGCGGAGCGCGGCCGATCCGGCAAATTCGGCCTGGGTTTCCGCAAATGCCGGCACCGGCAAAACATACGTCCTTGTGCTGCGGGTCCTGCGGCTGCTGCTGTCCGGCGCCTCCGCCGACAGCATCTTATGCCTGACCTTCACCAAGGCGGCGGCGGCGGAAATGTCGAACCGGCTGATCGCCCGGCTCGGCGAATGGGCGGCCATGTCCGAAGGCGCGCTGACGGACGAACTCGCCGCGATTTTCGAACGCGCCCCAACGGGCGAGGAACGCGCGCTCGCCCGCTGCCTGTTCGCGCATGTGCTGGACGCGCCGGGCGGGTTGAAGATCATGACGATCCACGCCTTTTGCGACCGGGTGCTGCGGCGCTTCCCGCTCGAAGCCGGCGTGCCGCCCAGCTTCACTATCCTGACGGATGAGGAGCGGCGCGCCCTGCTCGAGGAAGCAGCGGGCGCCGTTCTGCATGAGGCGGCCGAAGCCCCGGAAAGCGCCGCCGGCAAGGCGCTGCTGACGGTCGTGTCCTTCTCGGAGGAAACCCGCTTTCAGGCGCTGCTTAATGCCGTGATCGCCAGTCGCGAGACGCTGCGCGCGCTCGTCCGCGAGCAGCTTGGCGACGATCCGTTTGAAAGCATCGGGACCGAGCTGAGCCTGGCGCTGGGCGCCGCAGCCGAAGACACGCCGCAATCGGTTCTCGCCGAACAGGCATCGACCGCCCCCGATGCGCTGATCGCCAGCGCCGTCGCCATGCTGCAGGAGGGCAAGAAGATCGATCGCGAGCTGGCCGATGCGCTGGCCGCAGCGCGCGGAAAGCCGACCGCGCAGCGTGTCGAGGCACTCACGAGCGCCTTCCTGACCAAAGAGGGCGAAGCGCGGTCGGATGCGCGCTTCATCACCAAAGCCTTGCGCGAATCCTATGCGGGCACGGCGGAAGCGCTCTGCCGCGCGCGCGACGCCTTCGCCGCATTGGAGATCAAACGCCGGGCGCTCGACTGCGCGGGCGCCACCGCCGCGCTCCTGCGTCTCGCCGATGCGGTCATTCAGCGCTATGAGGAGGCGAAGGCATCGCGCACCGCGATGGATTTCGACGGGCTGATCGCCAAGACGGCCGGCCTCTTCCAGCGCTCCGATGCGAGCGCCTGGGTGCTGTTCCGGCTCGACGCCGATCTGCGCCACATCCTGGTCGACGAGGCCCAGGATACGAGCCCGGCGCAATGGGCGCTCGTCCGCGCGCTGACGGCGGAATTCTTCTCCGGCGAAGGCATCGAGGAGCGCGTGCGCACCATGTTCGCGGTCGGCGATGAGAAGCAGTCGATCTACCGCTTCCAGGGCGCCGATCCGCGTCTGTTCGCCGAGACCGGGCGCGACAGTTCGGAACGCGCGCGCGCTGCCTGCCAGCCCTGGATCGACGCCCCGCTCGCGCTCTCTTTCCGCTCGACAAGGGCAGTGCTCGAAACCGTCGATCTGGTCTTTGCCGAGACCCGTGCGGCCGGCCTGACCGCCGATGGACGACCGGTCGAGCATTTCGCCCATCGCGAGGGCGAGGCCGGGCTGATCGAAGTCTGGCCTGTCGTGGAGCCGGAGGACCGCGACGCCGCACCGGCCTGGGAGCCTTTTGCCGAAAGCGCAAGCGCCGCGCCGCCGGCCAATAGGCTGGCCGCGCACATCGCCGGCCAGATCCGGCACTGGCTCGACAGCGGCGAACGGCTCGAGGCGCTGAACAGGCCGATCCGTCCCGGCGATATTCTCATCCTGGTGCGCAAGCGCGAGCCCTTCGCCGCGCCTATGGTGCGGGCGCTTAAGGCCCGGGGCATTCCCGTCGCAGGCGCCGACCGCATGCGGCTCACCGAGCAGCTTGCGGTGATGGATCTAATGGCGCTGGGCGATGCCCTCTTGCTGCCGGAAGACGATCTGACCCTCGCCGCGCTTCTGAAAAGTCCGATCTTCGGCTTCGATGATGAGGATCTCTTTACCATCGGCCATGAGCGCGATGCCTCGCTTTGGGCCGCCCTCGCCGGAAAAGCGGCGGACCGTCCCGCCTATAAGGAGGCGAGCGAACGGCTGACGGCATGGCGCGCGCTGGCGGCGCACGAAAAGCCGTTCGACTTCTATATGGCGCGGCTCGAACAGGACGGGCTGCGCGGCAAGCTGCTTGCGCGGCTCGGCCCGGACGCAGCGGACGCGATCGATGAGTTTCTCAATCTCGCTTTGACCTATGAGGCGAGCGAGACGCCGACCCAGCAAGGCTTTCTGCATTGGCTGCGCGTCGCCTCGCCGGAGATCAAGCGCGACATGGAGGCCGAGCGCGACGAGGTCCGGGTGATGACCGTGCACGGCTCCAAGGGGCTGGAGGCAAATATCGTCTTTCTCGCCGACACATGCTCGTCGAAGAGCGCGTCGCAAAATACAATCGTCGAGCTCAGCCCGTCGGACCGCCGGCCCCATGCGTCGAAGCTGCCCCTATGGACGCTGCCGGGCGCGCGTCTCGTGCCCGCAATCCGTGAGGCCTGCGAGGCGGAGCAACAGGCGGAGACGGAGGAATATCGCCGGCTGCTCTATGTCGCCATGACGCGGGCGCGCGACCGGCTCTATGTGGCCGGCTTCGAGGGCAAGACGGGACGCGACAAGGGCTGCTGGTACAATCTGATCTGCGATGGCCTGGAGGGCCGGCTCGCGGACGCCGTTGATTATGTAGGCAATCCGGTCAGGCGCATGGAATGCACGCAGGAGGTGCCGCCGAAAGAGGCCGCGGCTCACGCTCCGGCGGCGGCGCCTGCGTCGATACCCGCCTGGCATGCGCGCAGCCCCGAGGACTTACCGTTCCCGATGCTCGTCAATCCGTCACGCCTCGGCATGTCCGTCCCGACCACTGCCGCGGGCGCCATGCGGCCGCGCAGCGAGGCGCTTCTGCGCGGCGAACTCGTTCACCGTCTCTTGGAAAAACTGCCGCTCCTGCCCGAGGCGGCGCGGGAGAAGAGCGCGGCGGCATTTCTGGCAGCCGAGGGAGGAACACTCGGTCAGAATGAGCGGGACTTTCTGGTGCGCAGCGTGCTTGAAATTCTCAAATCTGCGGATTTCGGCGATCTCTTCGGCCCGGACAGCCGCGCCGAAGTCCCCATAATGGCGGAGCTTCCCCCACTCCGGGACGGCGGCGCGCCCATCCTTGTCTCGGGCCAGATCGACCGTCTCGTGATTCGCGGGGCAGAAGCCGTCATCCTTGACTTCAAGACCGGCGCAAACATCCCGCAAACGCCCGAGGAGACGCCCGAGGCTTATCTTGCCCAGCTCGCCGCCTACCGTCTTTCCATCGGCCGCATGTTCCCCGGCCACGCCGTCCGCGCCGCCCTGCTATGGACCGAAATGCCGCGGCTCATGCCGATTCCGCCGGCCATGCTCGAAAAAGGCGAATGGCTGCTTTACGAATCTGTCGGCGCACGGCACCTTGATTCATCGACGGTCTCAACCCAGCTTTAGGACGAATTCGCTCCGTCAGTCCAAAGAGAGGAGAATTTTCATGGCGCCGATTGCCGTTTCGGACGACACCTTCGAATCTGAAGTCTTGCAGGCTTCGGAGCCGGTCGTAGTAGATTTCTGGGCGGAATGGTGCGGCCCGTGCCGGATGATCGCTCCCGCTCTTGAGGAAATTGCCGAGGAATTCGGCGGCAAGGTGAAGATCGTCAAGATGAATGTGGACGAGAACCCGCGCACGCCGGACGCCTTCGGCATCCGCGGCATTCCCACGCTGCTGCTGTTCAAGAACGGACAGGTCGCCGCGCAGAAAGTCGGCGCGCAGCCGAAGAATCAGCTCAAGGCGTGGATCACGGAAGCCGCGGAGGTCCAGGTAGCGTAAATCGCCATTGCTGCGATGACAATTAAGGCTCCGCTTTGGCGGAGCCTTTGCTTTTCAGCCGGTAACCTACGGCGCCCGGCCAAGTCGCGCCCGATCGACGACACTCCTAAGCCGCATCGCGTATCCTTGCCTCGCCGTTCCGGAGGACGGTATAGCCCTGACGCATGATCTCATAGCGGTGCGCGGGCTTGAGCGTCTTGCCGTCGATATATTGGCAGCCATACCACGGCCCCATGAGCCGCACCTCGAAAGGCAGCGCCTCAAAGGTTCCTTCTGGAAAGATCAGCGTTTTCGGCACTTCGCCTGTGCTGTAGGTGGCTTCGTATCGGTGAATCATGCAGCTCTTATGCCCTCAGAACAAAACGAGAACAAGCGTTTTTTCCCAGAAGTGTCTATCAATCTTTGGTTGTACACGCGATGAACAACAGCTTTGTGGCGTCCAAACGGTACAAACCCGGCATTCCTGCGCCATCTTTCTTAAATTTTATTAACTTTCATATATTTGACACTTTATCGCTCGCTCGGCGGCGCACGGAACACCTATTCGCGCTCTGTCTGTCGCTTACGGCCACAACACGGAACGCGGTGTTTTGTTTCCGCGGGAAAACACGTAGAAATTGCGTCGTCCGTCAGCACAAAATGCGTGCAGTTGCGTCGTCATGGGCCGCCTGATAGCTTCGTGGGCCTGAGCCTGAGCGCATTGCGGCGACGGCGCGCAGCCTGCCATCTTAAAGATTGCGCCAGATCGATGATTTCAGGAGAGCCGGCCCAACCGATGAGCGCCGAAACGAAGCCTTATCTTGTTCTGGCCCGCAAATACCGCCCGCAAACCTTCGACGATTTGATCGGGCAGAAGGCCATGGTGCGCACGCTCAAAAATGCGTTCCGAAGCGGGCGCATTGCGCAGGCCTATATGCTGACCGGGGTGCGCGGCGTCGGCAAGACGACGACGGCCCGAATCGTTGCGCGGGCGCTGAACTACTCCAAGCCGGGCGAAGATCCCGGGCCCACGATCGACATGCCCGATTTCGGCGAGCATTGTCAGGCGATCATCGAAAGCCGCCATGTCGATGTGGTGGAGATGGACGCCGCTTCGCATACCGGCATCGACGACATTCGCGAGATCATCGAGTCGGTGCGCTACAAACCCGCCTATGCGCGCTATAAGGTCTTCATCATCGACGAAGTGCACATGCTGTCCAAGGCCGCGTTCAATGGCCTCCTGAAGACGCTGGAAGAGCCGCCGCCGCATGTGAAGTTCATTTTTGCCACCACCGAAATCCGCAAAGTGCCGGTGACGGTGCTGTCACGCTGCCAGCGTTTCGACCTTCGGCGCGTCGACGCCGCCGTGCTGACCGGACATCTCACTCAGATCGTCAAAGCCGAAGGGCAGAAGGCCGAAGCCGAGGCGCTGTCTCTGATCTCCCGCGCGGCGGAAGGATCGGTGCGGGACGGGCTGTCGATCCTCGATCAGGCGCTCGCTCATAGCGACGGCACGGTCAAGGCCGCCAATGTGCTGGCCATGCTCGGCCTCGCCGATCGCGGCCGCATCTACGATCTTCTCGACGCGGTTCTCGCGGGCAAGCCGAAAGAGGCGCTGGAGCTGCTGGTGGCGCTGCATGCCGATGGGGCCGACCCTGTTCAGATCATCTCCGACCTGGCCGAGGCGGTCCATGCCGCGAGCCGCATTAAGGTCGCCGGACCGGAGAGCGCGGCCGCGCTCAGCGCCAATGAGCGGGAACGGGCGGCCGCGATCGCGGAGCGTCTCACCCTGGCGGCGCTCGCCCGCGCCTGGCAGATGCTTCTGAAGGGGCTCGACGAGGTCGGCCGGGCGCCACACAGCATGACGGCCGCCGAAATGCTCCTGATCCGCATGTCGCACGCGGCCGACCTTCCCTCCCCCGAGGACGTCATTCGCCGCTTGACAGGCAAACCCGCCAATCAAACGAAAAGTGAATCTTCCCGAAACGAATCAGGATCAGAGCCCCTAGTTCCTGATTCGCCCCCGCCGCCGGGGTCATCGGCGCCGAGACGCCGCGTCGTTGGCGGGCAGATCGATGCTCCTTCGGAGCCGCAGCTTCAGGAGGACATGCCGCCATCGGCGGCGGCGCCGAAACTTGAAAGCTTTGCCGAGCTTGTCGCGCTTGCCGGGGAAAAACGCGATGTGCGTCTGAAAATCGCGCTGGAAGACACGGTCGAACTCGTCCGCTTCAAGCCCGGCCATGTGGAATTGCATTTGCTATCGGATGCGCCCAAGGATCTGGCGAACGATCTGGGCCGCAAACTGAAACATTGGACCGGGCAGCGCTGGATGATCTCGCTGACCGAGGAACGCGGCGAGAAGCCACTCGGGGCGGTGCGCCGGGAATATGAGGCGCAGATGCTGGAGGAGGCAAAGCGGCATCCGTCGGTGAAGTCGGTCATGCGCCATTTCCCGCAAGCCGAGATTGTCGCCGTCCGCGAGCTCGGCGCGGAGAAAGACGGCAGGAAAAAGGATTGACGAACGCTGAGGCGCAGTCATCCTTGACCAGGACATTCCAATTCCACCCTTGCGGAAAGCCGCTATCGCGATCACAGATGAAACGGAAGCGCTCGCAGCCCCCTGGAGGAAGCCCCGCGAAAACGGGCGTTTCGGGCTGGCGTCTCCACTTCGGCTGATCCCGCATTCAGAGCTGAAAGGACGGCAATGAAAAATCTCATGGACATGATGAAACAGGCCAAGCAGCTCCAGGAAAAAATGGCGGAGATGCAGGAGGCGGTTGCGCAGATCACGCAAACCGGCACCGCCGGAGCCGGCCTCGTCAGCGTGACGCTCAACGGCAAGGGCGCCATGATGGAAATGAAGATCGATCCGAGCCTCCTCAAGGAGAGCGAGCGCGAGATCCTGGAGGATCTGATCGTGGCCGCTCATGGCGACGCAAAAGCGAAAATCGAAGAAGCGCTTCAAGCCAAGATGCAGGAGTTGGCCGGCGGCCTCCCGCTTCCGCCAGGTCTCAACCTGTTCTAGCGCACCGCGCGTCGAAGCATGTCCCCGCGAAGGCGGGGATGGACGCGGGAACAGTTGCGCTAACCGATAGAAAAAGATCAACTTGACCTCGTCCAAGTGAGTCCACTTGAACGAGGGTTGCGCTAACTTATTGATGTAGATCAACTTGACCTCGCTCAAGTGAGTCCACTTGAACGAGGGTTGATCTAAGCGCCGGCCGCCGCGCCGTTCCCGGACTCAATTGGACGGCCTGTCCGCGCCGGCCGTGTCGCCCTCCCCTCGCGATTTGAGCACGGCGGCCAGCTTCTCCGGCGGCGGCGAATAGATGAAGCCGAAAGACACCGCACCATCCCGACCGAGCGTCGCATGGTGCAGGCGGTGCGCTTGGTAGACGCGGCGCAGATAGCCGTGGCGCGGCACAAAGCCATGCTCGACCCGGTGATGCACCAGCACATCGTGGAGGAGGAAATAGACGAGGCCATAGGCGGCCATTCCAAGCCCGGCCCAAAGCAAGGCGCCGTAAGAAAACGTGCCGGCCAGGATCAGGCCGATCGAAACGACGCTGAAGAACACCCCAAAGAGATCGTTGAGCTCGAACCAGCTCCGGCGGGGGCGGTGATGGGATTCATGCAGAAGCCAGAGAGCGCCGTGCATCAGATATTTGTGCGTCGCCCAGGCCACGCCCTCCATGCCGAAAAAGACGGCAAGGAAGATGATCAGATTGACGACCCAGTCAGCCATGTGCTCTCCCCCCCTTTCGAATGCGCCGAGGAGTAAGCCCCTTGCAAGCCCGCCGAAGCGGCATGGATTTCATCGATTGCCGAGGCTTGCAGTTCGAAGTCTATTTTCCAGCCCGCCGATGAGCCACATTGCGAAATGTCTCAGCGCCGTTTTGTCGCCGCCGCCGATGCCGGAAAGCATGCCGGTCGCGGCTTCGATGAGCGATTGGGCCTCATTGCTCGCTGCATCCCGACCGATCGCCAGCACCAGCGACGGCCGCGCGCCATCCTGCAGGACATCCTTTCCCGCGTCATCCCTGTCGGCCGTGGCGTCGAGCAGGTCATCAAAAATCTGAAAGGCCAGGCCGAGCTTCATGCCGAATTCGCCCATCAGGGCGACCTGATCGCGGTCTACCGACGCCGTCACGGCCCCCATTGCGGCGGCGGCGGAAAACAGTGCGGCGGTCTTGCGGGCATGGACCTGGGCGACATCGTCCGGCGTTGCGTGCTCCGGCGACCATTTCAGATCCTGCTCCTGGCCCGCAACCAGCCCTTCGGAACCGACCGACCGGCTCAACATGCGGGTAAGTTGCGCGCGCTGGTCCGGGCTCAGGCTTTCATCCTCGGCAATGACGCCGAAGGCGCGATTGAGGAGCGCGATCGCCGCCAGGATCGCCGTCGCTTCGCCGTAGATCTGATGATTTGCGGGGAGTCCACGCCGCAAGGAGGCGTTGTCCATCGCGGGCAGATCATCAAGGATCAATGAAGCGGCATGGACCATTTCGAGCGCGCAGGCCGAGCGCATCGCGCGGTCCTCATAGCCGCCGAAATGCCGAGCCACGAAAATCGTCAGCAGCGCCCGGATGCGCTTGCCCGGTGCAAGCAGCGTGTGACGCATCGAGCGGTGAAGGTCGAAAGGCGGCTGCTCGGACGGCTGGATCAGCCTGTCGAGCTGCACTTCGACCTTTTGCCGGAGCCCTCGCGCAATTTCTATCAGCTCATCTTTGCCCGACATTGAGCAAACTCATACCGCTTAAAATTGTTTCGAAACGCTCACTGCCCTGGCAGGAAATTTTATCCCAGGGCCGGATCTATTGAATTTTGTTCCTGTCGGCAGAATTTTTAGAGAAATATTGCAGCGTAAAATCAGCGCACCTGTCCCGCTCCGTGCAGCATTCGTGCCATCCGGCAGTTGAGCTTTACGCTGTCCTTTCTGAAGCGCGCAACGGAAAATGAGCCATATGTCCGAAATGCACAGCCGCAAAAGCGATCCGGCTCGGCGCCGATCTCGCCGGACAGGCGGCGGGCGTGCTCGACAGCGCCGACGCCGTCATTGCGCATTTCGAAGACCGGATCGCGGAGCTGCGCATCGCCTGCTTCTGTACCGGGAGCCGAACTCTGAACGATCTGCGGCAAGCGCCGCTCCTAAGCTGAGGATCGCCAATGCTGAAGACGGTTAGCGGGGCACAAGCCCCGGCGCTTACGGGGCGCGCGCCGCACGCCGTGATCATCGGTGGCGGGCTGGGCGGCATGGCCGCCGCGTTGCGGCTCCGCGCGAAAGGCTACCGGGTGACGCTTATCGAGCGGCTCGGCATGCTCGGGGGGCGGGCGCAGGTCTTCACGCGCGATGGCTTTCGCTATGACGCCGGTCCGACGGTCATCACCGCGCATTTTCTCTTCGAGGAGCTGTTCGCGCTGTTCGGCCGCCGCATGGACGACTATGTCCGGCTGGTGCCGCTCAATCCGTGGTACCGTTTCCGCTTTCCCGGTGGCGACCATTTCGATTATGGCGGCACGGTCGAGGAAACACTCGCCGAAATC
>Ga0315553_10001150_pt1 | contig 22276 bp, 20 predicted proteins | sample SalMarSW160140MG_FD_203099 | JGI IMG/M metagenome (GOLD analysis project Ga0315553, IMG submission 203099) | Salt marsh sediment microbial communities from the Plum Island Ecosystem LTER, Massachusetts, United States - Salt Marsh Sediment SW1601-40 ... | reverse complement strand
CCTCGCGCCGGGAGGGATCGAGATCCGCCAGGCCGCGCGCCATTCGCACGGCCTCGAGGGCGCGCTCCCTGGTGTTGTGCGCCTTCTCCGTGTTGAGGGCGAGGATGCGGTAGGCGAGGGCGGGGTCCGGTGAGACGAGCGCCGTCAGGCTGCGCGCTCCCAGTCGCCTCAGAGCCGTCAAGCGGTGGTAGCCGTTGGGCGTCCAGAAGGCGGTCTCTGCGCCCTCCGGGGCCGCGACGGCGATCACCGGGTCGAGATAGATCCCCACGGCGGAGATGACGCCCTCCAGGCGCTTGACGTGGACATCCGAGAGGTCGCGCTGGAACGGCGTGGGGGCGACCGTTTCCGTCGGGAGAGCGGCGAGGAGCAGCGGCCGGCCTCCCAGAGGGTCCCGGTAGCGCCCCAGGACGGCGCCTCCGATCGACTCCACCCGCGCTGCCAGAGCGACGAGCCCGAGGTCGTCGCTGCCAGCCTCCACCTCAGCGGGGGTGAGCCCCTGGGGCTCGGTCGTGCTCCGGCTCTTCTTGCCGTTCTTCTTTCCTGCCGCCAGGACCGGACCTCCCGCTCAGTGGGTGACCAGTGGGTGACGCGGGCCCGAAGCACGGCCACACTCGCTCTCGCGGCAGATCCACGCCGGCTACGGAGAGCGCCCATGCCTGGGCTGCACGAGGATAGAGAGCGAGGCCGGCGCGGGCGCCCCCGGCGCCCAGACCCGGTCCGACGCGTGGTGCGGGAGGTCGCGAGGGCAGCCGGGCGTCTGGATCTCCCCGGCCACACAGTGGTGGTGGCCGTGTCCGGGGGGCTCGACTCGACCGTCCTCGCGCACGTGCTCGTGGCGGGCGCGGTACGGGGCGGCTTCCGCGTCGCGATCGCCCACGTGCATCACGGGCTTCGAGGCGCCGAGGCCGATGCGGATCAGGCCTCCGTCGAGGCGCTCGCGGGGGATCTGGGCGTTCCCTTCGCCGCCGAGCGGATCGCACCGCAAGCGCTCCGGGAGGGCATTCCCAGCCGGCGCCGTCCCACGCTCCAGGAAGCTGCCCGGGAGCTCCGCTACGCGGCACTCGGACGTCTGGCGGCGGGCTGGGGTGCCGAGCGGATCGCCACCGCGCACCACGCGGACGACCAGGCGGAGACCGTTCTCCTGCGCCTGCTGCGCGGCAGCGGTCCCGACGGGCTCGGCGGGATCCCCGAGCGCTCGCGGGACGGCCGGATCGTTCGGCCCCTGCTTCGCGTTCCCCGATCCGAGCTCGCCTGCTACGCGCGGCAGGTCGGCCTGACCTGGCGCGAGGACAGCTCGAATGCCTCGGAACGGTACACGCGCAATCGCCTGCGACGGGGCTGGATTTCCGGCCTGGCCGCCGAATTCAACCCGCGATTGCTCAGGGCGCTCGCCGATCTGGCCGAAGCGCAAAGACGAGATTCCGAGTGGATCCGTGGGCGTGTCGAGCGGGAGGTGCGCGCGCGCTTCTCGGACGAGGGTTCATGGCTGCGCATCGACACGAAGGACTGGCAGATGCTTCCCGAGGCCCTCTCTCGACGCCTGGTCCGCGCCGCGCTGATCCGTGCCGGAGCCGGACGCCACGTCGAGCGCGTCCACCTGGAGCGGGTCCTGTCCTTCCTCGCGCGCCCTTCCCCCGGACAGCGCATCGAGCTGCCGGGTGGGCTCGAGGTGCGCTGGACGATGTCGGGTGCGCGGCTGGGTCCGCTGTCGCCCGGCTCCGCCGGCAGAGGCGAAGACGTCTGCTAAGCTGCACAGATAGAACGAGTTTTCGGCCGCGTCCCAATGATCCGTTCGAGGAACTGCTGAAGGAATCGCCCAACGAATCGATCGGGGAGTCGACACGGGGATCATCCCGGGGTTCGCCCCGGGAACCGACCGCAGAGTCATCGGCGGGTCGGGCCGTAGCGCCGGGTTGCTTCCTCCGTCCGAATTGCCCGCTTCGGGGACACGCTTGAACAATCAATACCGGAATATGGCGCTGTGGGTCGTCATCATCGTGATGGTGGTTCTGCTCGCCACGATGCTGAAGAACGGCCAGCAGGCCCCCCCGCCGCTCGCCTACAGCGACTTCCTCGGTCTCGTCGATCACGGTGAGATCGAATCCGTCGTCATCGAAGAGAACCTGATCAGCGGCAAGAAGACCGACGGCAGCGACTTCACCACCTACGCGCCGGCGATCACCGAGGGCCTGGTCGATCAGCTGCGCAGCAAGGTCGCCACCCTCGACGCCCGCCCGAAGCCCGAGGCGGGCTTCTGGCGCCAGATCCTGATCATGTGGTTCCCACTGCTGCTGATCATCGGATTGTGGATCTTCTTCATCCGCCAGATGCAGGCGGGCGGCGGCAAGGCGATGAGCTTCGGCAAGTCGCGGGCGCGTCTGCTCACGGAGAACCAGCACCGCGTCACCTTCGAGGACGTCGCCGGGGTCGAGGAGTCGAAGGTCGAGCTCGAGGAGATCATCGAGTTCCTGCGCGAGCCGAAGAAGTTCACGCGGCTCGGCGGGCGAATTCCGAAGGGTGTGCTGCTGATCGGCCCGCCCGGAACCGGCAAGACGCTGCTCGCCCGCGCCGTGGCGGGCGAAGCGGGGGTGCCGTTCTTCTCCATCTCGGGAAGCGATTTCGTCGAGATGTTCGTCGGGGTCGGGGCCTCGCGTGTGCGCGACCTCTTCCTCCAGGGCAAGAAGAACGCCCCCTGCATCATCTTCATCGACGAGATCGACGCGGTCGGACGCCACCGGGGCGCGGGCCTGGGTGGCGGACACGACGAGCGCGAGCAGACCCTGAATCAGCTGCTGGTCGAGATGGACGGCTTCGAGAGCAACGAGGGTGTGATCCTGATCGCCGCCACCAACCGGCCCGACGTGCTCGATCCCGCGCTGCTGCGCCCCGGTCGTTTCGATCGCCGCGTCGTGGTGCCGAGACCGGATCTGCGCGGACGCATCGCCATTCTCAAGGTCCACACCCAGCGAGTGAGCCTCGCCGAGGACGTCGATCTCGACGTGATCGCGCGCGGCACCCCGGGCTTCGTGGGAGCGGACCTGCAGAACCTCGTCAACGAGGCGGCCCTGCTGGCGGCGCGGCGCGGCGCGAACCAGGTGCACCGCGTCGACTTCGAATCCGCGAAGGACAAGGTCGTCCTCGGCACCGAGCGCAAGAGCCTGATCATGAGCGACGAGGACAAGCGCGCGACGGCCTATCACGAGGCGGGGCACGCCCTCGTCGCGCTGCTGTCGACGCACGCGGACCCGGTGCACAAAGTGACGATCATTCCGCGGGGTATGGCGCTGGGAGTCACCTGGACGATGCCGCTGGAGGATCAGTACAGCCTGACGCGAGAGCAGCTGGTCGCGCGCATCCGCCACGCCATGGGAGGGCGCGCCGCCGAGAAGCTCGTGTTCGGCCAGTTCACGACCGGAGCGGCCAACGACCTCAAGCAGGCGACCGAGATGGCGCGGCGCATGGTCTGCTCCTACGGGATGAGTGAGAAGATCGGGCCCGTTTCCTTCGCCGACGACGATCACGACGTCTTCCTGGGCCGGGACTTCGTCGCCCGCAAGGACTACAGCGGCTGGAAGGCGCGCGAGATCGACGACGAGATCACGCGGATCCTTCACTCCCTCTACGACGAAGCGAAGTCGCTGCTGAGCGAGCATCGTGCCACCCTGGACCGCATCAGCGAGGCGCTGCTCGAGCGCGAGACACTCGAATCGGGCGAGCTGAAGCTGCTGCTCGAGAATCGACCCCTCCCCCCGCTCCCCACCCCCGTCAGCACGGCGAAGAGAGGCGATCCCCCGCCGAAACGGGCCGAGGCGGAGCCCTCCGGGAAGAAGTTTCCCGGAGACAAGCTTCCCGACCCCGAGCCCGTTCCCGGCTAGGAAGCGCCGCGTGTCGGCGATCTTCCGCGCGGTGACGGTCGTCGGCGTGGTGAACGCTACACCGGACTCGTTCTCCGACGGAGGCCGCTTCGTGAGCGGTACCTCGCGGGTCGACCTCGCCCGCGGCATCGACTTCGCGGCGCGGCAGGTGTCCGCCGGCGCCGATGTGCTGGACATCGGCGGCGAATCGACGCGCCCCGGCGCGCGAACGGTGCCCGCAGAGGCCGAGTGCGAGCGCACGGCGCCTCTGATCGAGGCTCTCGCCAAACGCTTCCCGACCGCGCTCTCGATCGACACGCGCAAGGCGACGGTCGCGGAGGCGGCGCTCCAGGCGGGGGCCCGGATCGTCAACGACGTCTCCGGCCTGCGCTTCGATCCGGAGCTGGCAGCAGTGGTCGCGCGAGCGGGGGCCGAGCTCGTGGTGGCTCATTCGCGAGGAACGCCCGAGACGATGCAGGACTCGCCTCGCTACAACGACGTGATCGGGGAGGTCGCGCGCGAGCTGCGGGCCTCGCTCGACGTCGCGCGAGCCGCCGGCGTGTTGGACCGCGCGCTCACGATCGACCCCGGCATCGGCTTCGGCAAGCGACCAGAGGACAACCATGCGCTGATCGTGGGGATCCCGGCGCTGCGCGCAGCCGTAGGGGGCGCGCTTCCCGTGCTCGTCGGGCCATCGCGCAAGGCGTTCCTGGGCCGGATCACGGGAGAGGATCCCGCCGACCGCGACCTCGCGACCCACGCGGCCTGCGCGATCGCCGTCTACGAGGGCGCCGACGCAGTGCGGGTCCACGATGTTGCAGGAGCGGTGCGCGCCTGTGCGGTGGCGCGGGCCCTTCGCGCGGTGCGCGGGGAGGCCGTCACGTGATCGAGACGCTCTGGGGACTGTTCCGCGAGCTGCTGGAGTACTTCGGAGCGAACTTCGACCCCGTTCGCGACGTGATCGACATCCTGCTCGTCACGATCGGCGTCTACTGGCTGCTGATCCTGATCCGCGGCACGCGGGCCTTCCAGATCCTGCTCGGGTTGCTGGTGCTCTTCGCGGCCAGCGTGGCCTCGGAGATCTTTCAGCTCGTCACGCTGCAGACGCTGCTCGCGAACTTCGTGCAGTACGGCGTGTTGATCGTGATCGTGCTCTTTCAGCACGACATCCGGCGCGCGCTGGCGCGGGTAGGGCGCGGGTTCTTCCCCTCCGCCTCGCTCGAGCGGGAGACCCAGATCCTCGAGGAGATCGTGCGGGCCAGCCAGGAGCTCGCGCGCAAGCGGATCGGAGCCCTCATCGTATTGGAGCGCGAGACCCACCTCGACGACCAGATCGAGATCGGCACCACGCTGGATGCGGCCGTGAACAAGGAGCTTCTGATCTCGATCTTCATCCCCTATTCCCCGCTCCACGATGGCGCCGTGGTGATCCAGAACGGCCGCCTCGCCTACGCCGGATGCATCCTGCCGTTGACGCTGCGAGAGGATCTGCCCGACGGGGTCGGTACGCGGCATCGGGCCGCCGTGGGCCTCACGGAGGAGACCGACGCGCTGGTGGTCGTCGTCTCCGAGGAGACCGGAGCCATGTCGGTCGTGCTCGGCGGCGCGATGGTGCAGGGACTCGACGCGCCGCGCATGCGCGGCGTCCTGCGCGACATCCTCAACGGAGAGCGGCGCGACCTGCGCGACATCCCAGCCGCAGAGTTGGCGGTGGAGCCCGTTCCCTCTGCGGTGGAGGATCCGGAGCCGGAAGCCTCTCTGCGGACGGCGGGATAGAGAGCCGTGCCGCTGCGCATCGGAACGCTGCTGCTCGCCTGGGCGATCGCCATGGTGCTCTGGGGCATGGCGCACGGCACCTCCGACATCGAGCGCGGGGTGGACATTCCGATCGTGTTCGATGGGGTGCCCGAGGATCTCGTGCTCGTCGATCAGAGCGCGCGGGCCGTGAACATCCGGGTGCTGGGCAGCCGGGCCGCACTCCGGGACGTCGGCCCGTCGAAGATCGACTACCGCGTCGACGTGTCGGGCGCGCAGCCCGGAGAAGCCGTCTACGAGATCGACACCGGCCGGATCGAGGAGCAGCTCCCCAACGGCGCGCGCATCGTGAGCCGCTCGCCGGCGAGCCTGGAGCTGCGCTTTGCCCGAAGGGGGCGCAAGTCGGTACGGGTTCGCGCCGATGTCGTGGGCGAGCCCGCGGAGGGATACACCCTGGCGTGGGTGGAGGTCGATCCGGCCTACGTGTGGCTGACGGGCGACCGCCGCGAGGTGCTGTCGATGAGGGAGGCGATGACCGAGACGGTGGAGATCCGGGGGCTGACGACGCCGGTAGAGCGGGAGGTCCGGCTCTCCCTCGCCGATCACGTTTGGATGGAGGATCCGCGCCCGGTGAAGGTGCGCATGCAGATCGAGCCGGTCGAGCCCAAGAACGGGAAGCCGAGCTCGGACGCCGTGTCGCGGACCCTGCGTCCATCCCGCTTCGGGCGGAGCCCATCGTGAGCGACAAGGAACGGCTGTTTGGAACCGACGGAGTCCGGGGCCGGGCCAACGTCCATCCGATGACCGCCGAGATGGCGCTCGCTCTCGGCCAGGCGGTCGCCCATGTGTTCGCGCGGGGCGGCCTGGAGCGTCGGCGCGTGATCATCGGCAAAGACACCCGCCTCTCGGGCTACCTGTTCGAGGACGCCATGGCCGCCGGGATCTGCTCGATGGGTGTGGACGTGCTCCAGGTGGGCCCGATGCCCACACCGGGCATGGCTTTCCTCACCGCCGACATGCGCTGCGACGCCGGTGTCATGATCTCGGCCAGTCACAACCCCTATCAGGACAACGGCATCAAGTTCTTCTCGCGGGACGGCTTCAAGCTACCCGACGAGATCGAACTCCAGATGGAGCAGCTCGTGAACTCCGGAGCTCTGGCCCGTCACCGCGCCGAGCCCGATGCGATCGGCGCGGCGCGGCGGATCGACGACGTGACGGGGCGCTACGTCGTCTTCCTCAAGAAGAGCTTTCCCTCCCAACAGTCGCTCGAGGGCGTCCGCATCGTCCTCGACTGCGCCCACGGTGCCGCCTACCGGGTCGGTCCCACCGTGATGCGGGAGCTGGGGGCCGAGGTATTCGCCCTCGGGGTCGATCCCAACGGGCGCAACATCAACGAGGCCTGTGGAGCGCTCCACCCCGAGAAGGCTGGCGCGAAGGTGCGCGAGGTGCGCGCCGACGTGGGTGTGGCCCTGGACGGCGACGCCGATCGCTGCGTGATGATCGACGAGCGAGGGGAGACCGTCGACGGTGACGCGCTGCTGGCGCTGCTCGCTCGCGACTGCTTCGAACGCGGAGTGCTCGAGGGCGGTGCCGTCGTGGCCACCGTGATGAGCAACCTGGGTCTCGAGCGGGCCCTCGCGCGCTGCGACCTCGGCCTCGTGCGCACCGCCGTGGGCGACCGCTACGTGGTGGAGGCGATGCGCGCCGGCGGCTACAACCTGGGCGGGGAGCAGTCGGGCCACATCGTGATGCTCGACCACAACACGACCGGCGACGGCCTGCTCACGGCGCTCCAGGTGCTCGCGATCATGCGGCGCACCCAGCGTCCCCTCTCGGACCTGGTGAGCGGCTTCGAGCGCGTGCCCCAGGTGCTGGTGAACGTCGCGGTCGCGAGCAAGCGACCAGTGGAGGATCTTCCCGGCTTCCAGAAGAAGCTGGGCGAAGTGGAGGCTGCCCTGGGCGACGACGGCCGCGTACTCGTGCGCTACAGCGGAACCGAGTCGAAGGCCCGGGTGATGGTCGAAGGCGACGACGAGAGCCGGGTGCGGGAGTACGCCGAAGAACTGGCCGCGGAGCTGCAGCGCAGCCTGGGAGGGATCACCTGATGCGGGGACTGACGCTCGAGCTCGATGCGCTTCCGAGCCTGCGCGATGCGACGGCGTCCTCGGAGGTCGATCTGCCGGCGGCGGCGACGATTGCGGAGCTGGCGGGTGTGGACGCCGTGCGGCTCGGCGTGAATGCCGACCTGAAGCCGGTACGGGAAGACGACCTTCACGATACGCGGCGTACCGCGCGCCGGCTGGAGCTGCGCATGCCGCCGCTCGAGTCGCTGGTCCGCGTGGCGCTGGACGTGCGGCCCGACGCGGTGCTCCTGGCCTCGGACCACCGGGAGGGACGCAGCGCCGCCGGTCCGCTCGACTTCCGCGGTGGCGCGAACGGGCTCGGCGGCGTGATCCGCTCCCTGCGCGATGCGGGCATCCAGGTGGCGCTCCTGGTGTCGCCGTCGCTGGCCGGCGTCAAGGCCGCGCACGCGACGGGCGTCTCCGAGGTCGAGCTCTATACGGGAGCCCTCGTGGATCTTCCCGCCGCGGAACGCCGCGCCGAGCTCCAGAACCTCGGTGACGCGGCTCGGCTCGCCGCGAAGCTGCAGCTCGGGCTCGGAGTCGGGGGCGGGCTCGGCTATCGGACCCTTCCTGAGGTGATCCAGGCCGCCCCGGCTGCGGAGCGGGTCGCGGTCGGGCGCGCCGCGGTGAGCCGCTCGGTGTTGGTGGGCCTCGATCGCGCCCTGCGCGACCTGCGCGCGCTGCTGGCGTGAGCCGTCAGCACTGGCCCCTCGTGAGCGCGGCGCAAATGCGCGCGCTCGACCGTCACACGATCGACGACCTGGGGATCCCCGGCGAAGTGCTGATGGAGAGCGCCGGGCGCGCAGTGGTGGAGCGGGTGCTCGCCCTGCTGGAGCCCGGAGACTCGGTGTGCGTGATCTGTGGACCCGGGAACAACGGCGGCGACGGACTCGTGGTCGCCCGACACCTGCACGCGTTGGGCGTCCCGGTCCGCGCGGCGCTGCTCTCCGAACGGCTCTCCGGCGACGCCGCCACCCAGCTGGCGCGCGCGCGCACGGCGGGTGTTCCGCTCGAGGGAGCCCGCTGGCGTGCACCCCAGTGCGGCGTGCTGGTCGACGCGCTGTTCGGAACCGGGCTGACGCGCTCGCTGGCAGGCGATGCTCGGGCGAGCGTGCGCCGGATCAACGCCGCCCGGAGCGCGCGCCCGGACGCATTGCGCGTCGTGTCCGTGGATCTGCCGAGCGGCCTCTCGTCCGACACGGGTCAGGTGCTCGGAGACGCGGTGGCGGCCGACTGGACCGTCACCCTGGGTCTCCCGAAGCTGGGGCTGGTCTTCGAGCCGGGGCGGACGCTGGCCGGGAGGATTCGGGTGGCGCGGATCGGGATCGCCGACGCAGCGCCAGACCTCGCGCTCGACACGTCGCTGTGGACGCGCGCCGGCGCGGCGGCCGCGCTGCCGCTGCGGCCCGCCCACGGTCACAAGGGGACGTTCGGACACGCCCTGCTGGTCGCGGGATCGGAGGGGAAGACGGGGGCAGCGGCGCTGTGCGCGGAGGGCGCTGCCCGCATCGGAGCCGGACTCGTGACCCTCGCCTGCCCGGCCGGCCTGAACGACATCCTGGAGGCGAAGCTCACCGAGGCGATGACGGCCCCGCTCCCGGACACGGGCGAGCGCGCATTCGCAGCGGCCGCGGAGGACGGGATCGTCGCCCTGGCCGCTTCGCGCGACGCCGTCGGACTGGGGCCCGGCATCGGCCGCGCCGCCGAGACGACGGGCCTCGTGCGCGCGCTGGCGAAGCGCGTCGACGCGCCGCTCGCGCTGGATGCGGATGGAGTGGTCGCCTTTGCCGGAGAGCTCGACCTGCTGCGCGCCCGCCGCGCTCCCAGTGTGCTCACTCCGCATCCCGGCGAGGCGGCCCGGGTGCTGGGCACGAGCGCCGCTCGGGTCAACGCCGACCGCGCGGCGGCGGCGCGCGAGCTGGCGGCCCGAAGCGGCGCCGTCGTGCTGCTGAAGGGCGCGGGCACGGTCGCAGCAGCTCCCGACGGAACGGTGGTCGTCAACGCCACGGGCGGGCCCGTGCTCGCGACCGGCGGAACCGGCGACGTGCTGCTCGGCATCGTGACCGGACTCCTGGCACAGGGGATGGCGCCGCTGCCGGCGGCAGCGCTCGCGGCCCACCTCCACGGCGCGGCCGCCGACGCGATCGCCGCGCGGAGGGGCGACTGCGGGCTGCTGGCCCACGAGCTGCTGGGGGAGCTTCCCGCGGTGATGGCGGCGCTGCGCGCCCTGTCGCCCTCGTCCTTCGAGCGCGACCTTGCGCCTGCATTCCCCGAGTCCTGAGCACACCGAGCGCCACGCCGCCGCGCTGGCTCGGGCCTTCGACGCCAGCGGTGCCATCGTGCTGCTCTCGGGTCCGCTCGGCGCCGGCAAGACCCGGTTCGTGAGGGGAATCGCGAGGGGGCTCGGGCTGCCCCCGGAACGCGTCCAGAGTCCCACCTTCGTGGTCGCCCATGAGCTCGCTCTTTCCTCGGGCGGTCTGCTCGTCCATGTGGACTGCTACCGGGTGGCGAGCGTCGGCGAGCTCGAGTCGGCCGGTCTGCTCGACTGGCTGGCGCCCGGGGCACTGGTGGTCGCGGAGTGGGGCGAGCGCCTTCCCGAGGCCTGGCCCGCGGATCGGATCGAGGTCCGCCTGGCGCGCGTACCGGGGCGCGCCGAGGAGCGACAGATCGAGGCCGTGGCGCGGGGACCCGTCTCCGAAGCGCTGCTACGGCGCTGGGGCGAGAGCGTGGAGCGGTGCGACGTCGAGCCCGGTCGCACCGAGTGCTAGCCGGGACGGCGATCCGCAGCGGGGGGCGCGGGGGCCCCCCCGGCGACGCGATCGGACTAGCCGGGAGGCGCGGGTTGCGCGACTCTCACGAGCCGGCGCCGCCCCGTCTCACGGCGCTCCCCGGCAACGCGGTCCCGCCTTCGAGCGCTTCCAGCGAGAGAGGAAAGTCGCGGCTTGGCTCTGGTAGTCCAGAAGTACGGCGGCAGCAGCGTCGGCGATCCGGACCGGATTCGAAACGTGGCGCGGCGGGTCGTGGACACCGTGAAGGCGGGTCATCGCGTCGCGGTCGTGGTGTCGGCGATGAGCGGCCAGACCGACCGGCTCGTCGGGCTCGCCCACGAGCTCGGAGGCGAGGATCCCGATCCGCGCGAGTACGACGTGATCGTCTCGACCGGCGAGCAGGTCACGATCGCACTGGTGGCGATGGCGATCCAGCGCCTCGGACAGCCCGCCCGCTCCTTTACCGGAGCGCAGATGGGGATGCGCACGGATGCGGCGCACACCCGGGCCCGCATCGAGAGCATCGACACGGACACGCTGCGCGAGACGCTGGATCGTGGCGTGGTGGCCGTGCTCGCCGGATTCCAGGGGATCGACGAGCGCGGCGACGTGACCACCCTGGGTCGCGGGGGTTCGGACACCTCCGCGGTAGCGGTGGCGGCTGCGCTGGGCGCCGATGCGTGCGAGATCTACACGGACGTGGACGGGGTGTACACGAGCGACCCGCGCATCGTTCCGGCCGCGCGCAAGCTCGAGCGTGTCTCGTACGACGAGATGATCGAAATGGCGAGTCTGGGCGCGAAGGTGCTGCAGATCCGCTCGGTGCGCTTCGCCATGCGCTACGGCGTGCCGCTGCACGTGCGCTCGTCGTTCAACGAATCGCCCGGAACGTGGGTGGTCCCCGAGGAGCAAGTGATGGAGCAGCTGGTCGTCTCCGGCGTCACCTACAACCGCAACGAGGCGAAGATCCGCGTGCGCGGCGTGAAGGACATGCCGGGAGTTGCCGCCAGAGTGTTCTCTCCACTGGCCGAAGAGGGTGTGGTCGTCGACATGATCATCCAGAACCTCTCCCAGGAGGGCGCCACCGACCTCACGTTCACGGTGCCGCGCGACGCCTACAAGCGTTCGCTGGAGATCACCGAGCACACCTGCCAGCAGCTGGGCGCCCAGGCCGTGGACGGCGATCCCACGATCGCCAAGGTGTCGATCGTGGGTCTGGGCATGAAGGACCACGCCGGCGTCGCGACCCGCATGTTCCAGGTCCTCGCGAAGGAAGGCATCAACATCCAGCTGATCTCGACCAGCGAGATCAAGGTCTCCGTCGTGATCGAGGAGAAGTACACCGAGCTCGCCGTACGCGCCCTGCACGCGGCCTTCGTGGAGGCCGGCGCCGCGGAGCCGGTGCCCGAGCACTGAGCACGTCTCCTGCCGAGGTGCGAGCCGGAGGCCTCGTCGTGCTCGCACTCGCCGCGCTGCAGGTGTCCGCGTCGGGGGTGGGACCCGAGACGGCGGACGGGCTCGCGCCCTGTCCCCACCCGCACGAGGTGGCCGCGGTGGCGGGACACACTCGTCGGGTCAGTTGCCACGAGGCCTCGGCCGATGCGCCCGTGCGAGGGCCGGCGCGCGTGCTGTTCGGGCTGGGCATCGACCCGAATCGGGCCAGCGCCTCCACCCTCGAGGCCCTCCCGGGCGTGGGCCCAGCCCGGGCCGCGGCGATCGTCGCGGGTCGCGCCGAGGGGGCCTATCGCTCGCTCCGCGACCTGCGCCGCGTTCCCGGCGTCGGCCCGGTGACGCTGCGGCGCAGCGCCCCCTGGCTGGTCTTCGAAGCAGCGGAGGCGTTCGCACCCGAACCCGATACGCTCTCGTCGCCCCCCGACGCGGCCGCCAGGCCCGGGGAGGATGCGCCGTGACGCTGCTCGAGTGGCCCGCGCGAATCCGGGACTTCCTCTCCCACAAGCTGTGGGAGATCGAGCCCGAGCGCCGTTCGCGTCTCTCGGCCCTGCGCCTGCTGCAGTTCTCGATCATGCTCGGCGAGGGGTTCATCCGCGACCACCTGCTCCTGCGCGCGAGCGCGCTCACCTACTTCACGGTGCTGTCGGTGGTGCCCCTGCTCGGCGTGGTCGTCGCGATCGCCAGCGCGGTGGGGGTCGGCAGCCGGGACTTCGTCGACTGGGTGGTCGCGACCTTCGCCGGGGGCGCACCCGAGGCCGAGGAGACGATCCGCGCGCTGATCTCGAACGTCGACTTCACCGGCCTCGGAAAGCTCGGCGCCGGCGTGCTGCTCGTCACGACCGTGCTCGCGATCGGCAACGTCGAGAGCACGTTGAACCACATCTGGGGCGTGGCCCGGGGACGCAGCTGGGCGCGCCGCTTCTCCGACTACCTCGCCGTAATCGTCGTCGCGCCGATCTTCGGCGGGATCGCGCTCTCGCTAGCGGCGAGCCTGCAGAGCCAGTGGGCGATCGCGCAGCTGACCGATCAGCCGGCTCTCTCCTTCCTGATCCGGTGGGGCAAGGCGCTCGTTCCGGCGGGAATGCTCTCGGTGGCCTTCACCTTCCTGTACTGGTTCCTGCCCAATACCCGGGTGCGCTTCGTGTCGGCCGCGATCGGCGGCGTTTTCGCGGGGTTCACGGTGACCGTGGCACAGAACGTCTACGTGCAGTGGAGCGTGGGCGCGGCGCGCGCCGACGCCTTCTTCGGTGGCTTCTACCTGATCCCGCTGCTCTTCGCCTGGATCTACCTGTTCTGGGCGATCGTGCTGTTCGGCGCCGAGATCGGCTTCGCCCACCAGAACTTCGCTCTGTATCGGCAGGAGGTGCGCGGCGACCCCGCCAGCGCGGCCGAGCGCGAGTCGATCGGCCTGCGCATCGCCTTGGACGTGGCGCGGCGCTTCCGGGCCGGCGGCCCGCCCGCGCACGCGGCCGGACTGGCCGAAGACCTCCAGGTGCCCGTCCGGACGGTTCGCTCCGTCACCCAGGCCCTTCAGGACGCCGGCATCCTCTCCCGGCGAGTCGACCGCGAGAGCGACGAAGTGCTCCAGCTCGGCCGCCCCGCCGACATCGTGAAGGTGACCGACGTGCTCGAGGCGGTGCGCGGTCACCGCGCACCGTTGCACGGTGCCCACGCGATCGGCGACGTAGCGAAGAAGCTGCTGGACCGGATGGAGGCCGCAGCGGGGGAGGCGGCAGGCGGCCGGACACTCGCCGACCTGTTGGCCGAGCCGGTCGCCGTCCGCGCGATTGACCCCTCCCGCACCCACGCTTAGCCTCGCTGCCATGCGCATCTATCTGGATCACAACGCGACGACGCCCGTGCGCGAAGAGGTCCGGGAGGCCATGGCGCGGGTGCTGCGGGACGTTCCCGGCAACCCTTCTAGCGTGCACGCCGAAGGCGCCCGGGCTCGCGCCGAGATCGACGCCGCGCGGGAGCGGGTCGGGGCGCTGCTGGCGGTGCCGCCCGGGGATGTCGTGTTCACCGCGGGAGCTACGGAGGCCAACAACACCGCGATCGCGGCTGTCTCCCAGCGACCCGACGGGCGGCGGCACGTGGTATCGACCTCCGTGGAGCACCCCTCGGTGGATGCGGCGCTCGAGGAGCTGGAGCGCCGCGGGTACCCGGTCACGCGCGTGTCGGTCGATCGCAGCGGCCGGGTCGACCCCGACGCCGTGGCGGAGGCGATCCGGGACGACACCGCGCTGGTGAGCGTGATCTGGGCGAACAACGAGACCGGTGTCCTCCAGCCGATCGAGGCGATCGCCGAGCGGGCGCGAGCCCGGGGCGCCTGGGTGCACACCGATGCGACGCAGGCGGTGGGCAAGCACCCGCTGCGTCCCGGTGCGCTTCCGATCGACCTGCTCTCGCTCTCGGCCCACAAGTTCGGGGGCCCGAAGGGGGTGGGATGTCTGGTCGTGCGCGGCGACGTACCCTTCGCGCCGCTCCTGCGGGGCGGTCCGCAGGAGCGGCGCCGTCGTGGGGGCACCGAGAACACGGCCGGCGTCGCCGGGCTGGCCATCGCCTGTGAGCTGGCGGCGCGCGAGCTGCCGGACCGGGTCCATCGCTGGGGGCTGCTGCGCGACAGCCTCTGGGAGGGAATCGCGTCCAAGGTCCCTGCCGTCGAGCGCAACGGAGATCCGGACCACGTGCTGGCGAATACGCTCAACGCGACCTTCCGCGACACCCCCGGCGAGGTCCTGCTCCAGGCGCTCGACCTCGAGGGCGTCGCCGCGTCCGCTGGCGCGGCCTGCGCCTCGGGCTCGATCGAGCCCTCCCACGTGCTGGTCGCGATGGGCCTGTCGCCGGAGGAGGCGCGGGGGACGCTGCGCTTCTCGGTCGGCCACGGCGTCGACGAGGCGCAGATCGATCGGGTGCTGGCGTTGCTGCCCGATCTGGTCGCGCGCGCTCGCGAGGCGGGCACGGCATGAGCGCGTCGGGCGAGCGTGTGGTGGTCGCGATGTCGGGGGGCGTGGACTCCTCGGTGGCCGCGTCGCTGGTGGTGGAGCGGGGAGACGAGGCGATCGGCGTCACCCTCCATCTCGCGGGCGAGAGCTCGCGCTGCTGCTCGCTCGACGACGCGGACGACGCCCGCCAGGTCGCCCAGCGCCTGGGCATGCGCTTCTACGTGGCCAACTACCGCGAGCGCTTCCGCAGCGAGGTGATCGAGCGCTTCGCCGATGCCTACCTCGCCGGTCGCACGCCGATCCCCTGCGTGGCGTGCAACCAGCGCTTCAAGTTCGACTACCTGCTGGAGCGCGCGCACGCGTTCGGCGCATCGCGGGTGGCCTCGGGGCACTATGCGCGGGTGGACACCGATCCGGTCACCGGCCTGCGTCGGCTGCGCCGCGCCACGGACGCCCGCAAGGACCAGACCTACTTCCTGTTCGGGCTCGGCCAGAAGCAGCTCGAGGCGGTCGACTTCCCGCTCGGCGAGATGACCAAGGAGCAGGTTCGGGAGCGTGCGCGGGGGCTGGGCCTGGCGACGGCCGACAAGCCCGAGAGCCAGGAGATCTGCTTCGTTCCCGAAGGCGACTACGCCGACGTCGTCGAGCGGATCCGCCCGGAAGCGCTCCCGGGTGAGGGAGCGATCGTCGACGCCGAGGGGCGCGTCCTCGGGCGACACGGAGGGATCCACCGCTACACGGTGGGTCAGCGCCGCGGGCTGGGACTCGCGAGCACCCGTCGGCTGTACGTGACGGGGCTCGACGCCGAACGCAATCGCGTCGTGGTCGGCCCCGAAGAGCAGCTCGAAGCACCCGTCGCCCGCGTGGAGGACGTGCGCTGGACGGCGGGAGCGCCGCCGCCGGCGGGGACGCGCGTGCTCACCCGCGTCCGACACCAGCACGCCGGCGCCGAGGCGTCGCTCGAGCCGGGGGAGAGAGAGACCCTGGTGCGCTTCGACCAGCCGGTTCGCGCGCTGGCGCCGGGGCAGGCGGCCGTGTTCTACGACGGCGACGTGGTGCTCGGCGGGGGCTGGATCGCCGGGCCGGCGGCATGAGCGCCTCGGATCCGCGCAACGGGGACTCCGCCGAGCAGGACGAGCTTCTCGAGCGCCTGAGCGCTTCGCTCGGATACCGCCTCCGGGACCGGGATCGCGCGCTGACGGCGTTGTCACATTCCTCCTACGCCCACGAGGTGCGCGGCGATCGCGGCAACGAACGCCTCGAGTTCCTGGGCGACGCGGTGCTCGATCTCGTGGTAGGGGAGGCCCTGTACGCGGCCCATCCCGACTGGAGCGAGGGCAAGCTGACCCGCGCGCGTGCCTCGCTGGTTCGTCGGGAGGCGCTCGCCGACCGGGCGCGGCAGATCGCGCTGCCGCCCCTGATCCGGCTGGGGCGGACGGAGCGACGCTCGGGAGGCGCCGACAAGGATTCGATCCTGGCCAACGCCTTCGAGGCGGTGGTCGGCGCACTCTATCTCGAAGGAGGTCTCGACCCGGTGCGCGAGCTGGTGGCCGGCTGGGTGGCGGACGGAGCAGGAGCGGCCGACGCCGCCGGTCGCGACGCCAAGACCGCCTTCCAGGAATGGGCCCACGCCACTCTCCAGGTGACGCCCACCTACCATCTGGTCCGCGATTCGAGGGTCGAAGACGACGACGCCCGCTTCACCATCGAGGTGCGGGCGGACGGGGAGTGCTGGGGCCGCGGCACCGCGCGCAGCAAGAGGTTGGCGGAGCACGCTGCGGCCGAGGCGGCCCTCTCGCGTGCGAGACGCGCGTCGTGACCCCGCACCGCGCCGGGGTGGTGGCCCTGCTGGGGCGCCCGAACGCCGGCAAGTCCTCGCTGCTGAACACGATCCTCGGCGAGAAGCTCGCCATCGTCAGCGACAAGCCCCAGACCACGCGCAGCCGGATCCTCGGAATCCTCAACCGGCCGGGCGCCCAGCTCCTGTTCGTCGACACCCCGGGACGTCACGGCAGCGAGCGGACCCTCAACGCCCTCTTGAACGAACAGGCGCGGGAGGCCGGCAACGACTGCGACGTCGCGCTGCTGCTCGTCGACCTCGGCGAGGGTTGGGGACGGGACCACACCTCCTGGCTGGCGCAGCTCGAAGAGCGCGGAAAGCCCGTCCTCGTGGTCGGCACCAAGTGCGACCGTCACGAGGCGGCCAGGGGACCCTGGCCGCCTCCTGGCGTGCGGTGCGCCTTCCGCACCTCCGCGCGCACCGGCGAGGGGATCGAGGCGCTGCTCGCGGAGGTGACCCGCCAGCTCCCGCTCTCCCCGCCGCTCTATCCCGACGACGAGGTCAGCGACCGCTCCCTTCGCTTCCTGGTGGCCGAGCGGGTGCGGGAGGCGGCCATCGACTCCCTGGAGCAGGAGCTGCCCTATGCCTTGGCCGTCGAGATCGAGAGCTACGACGAGTCGCGCCCCGATCTGGTCCGGATCCGCGCCAACCTGATCGTCGAGCGCGCCAGCCAGAAGCAGATCGTGATCGGCCAGGGCGGCGAGCGGATCAAGGGGATCGGAATCCGTGCGAGGCGGGAGATCGAGTCGCTGCTGGAGACGCACGTGCATCTCGCGCTGTGGGTGAAGGTGGAGCCGAAGTGGACGAAGAAGCCGGCGCGCATCCGGGCGCTCGGGTACGTTTGAGGGCCCGGTGAACGCTCCCGACGTCTGCATCTACGAGGTCGGGCCCCGTGACGGGCTCCAGAACGAGCCCGAAACCGTTCCGACCGGGAGCAAGCGCGAGCTGATCCGCCGACTGGCTGGAGCGGGACTGCGCTGCATCGAGGTGACGTCCTTCGTGTCGCCGAAGTGGATTCCCCAGCTCGCCGACGGCGACGCGCTGGTCGCCACACTGCCGGTCGAGCTCGGCGTCCGCTACAGCGCGCTGGTTCCCAACGAGCGCGGCTACCAGCGGATGCGCGCCGCCGGCGGCGTCCCCTGGGCGGCGGTGTTCCTGTCCGCGAGCGAGACGCACAACCGCAAGAACCTGAACTGCAGCATCGCGGAGCAGCTCGAGCGGATCCGGCCCGTGGTCGATCGCGCCCAGCGAGATGGGATCGGCATGCGCGCCTACGTGTCGACGGTCTGCGGCTGTCCCTACGAAGGAGAGGTGGCGCTGCCCGCAGTGGTTCGTCTGACCGAGCAGCTCGTGGCGATGGGGATCGACGAGGTGTCCCTCGGCGACACGATCGGCGTCGGCTTTCCCCGCGCCGTGCGCGCGCTGGTGGCCGCAATCGCCGAGGTGGTTCCGCTGGAACGGGTGGCCTTGCACCTCCACGACACCTACGGCCGTGCGCTCGCCAACGTGCAGGCCGGCTACGAGGCGGGCGTCCGCACCTTCGACACCTCCGTGGCCGGGCTCGGAGGCTGTCCCTACGCGCCCGGCGCCTCGGGCAACGTCGCGACGGAGGACGTGGTCGACCTGTTCGAGCGCAGCGGCGTGGCAACCGGGGTCTCGCTGGAGGCGCTGGTCGATGCAGGCACCTGGCTCGAAGACGAGGTGCTCTCGCGGCCGCTGCCCGGTCGGGTCTACCGCGCGCTGCGAGGCGCGCGCGAGCGCGCGGCGGCGCGCAGCGGGGAGGATCCGGGGTGAAGCGCGAACGGGAGGCGCTGGAGAAGCTCGAACAGATCCGGCGCGGTGGAGATCCGAAGTACCACGAGAAGGCGCGAGGCGAGGGCAAGCTCTTCTGTCGCGACCGGCTCGCTCTGCTGCTCGACGCCGATTCCTTCCTGGAGGACGCGGTCTTCGCGAACAGCCTGGCCGGGGACCTGCCCGCGGACGGCGTCGTGACCGGGTCGGGACGCATCGACGGACGTCCGGTGTGCGTGATGGCGAACGACTCGACCGTGAAGGCCGGCTCCTGGGGCAAGCGCACGGTCGAGAAGATCCTGCGCATCCAGGAGCGCGCCGAGCGCAGTGCCGTTCCGCTGGTCTATCTCGTCGACTCCGCAGGCGCCCGGATCACCGATCAGATCGAGATGTTCCCGGGGCGCCGCGGCGCAGGGCGGATCTTCCACAACCAGGTTCGCCTGTCGGGCCGCATCCCCCAGGTGTGCCTGCTCTTCGGGCCTTCCGCAGCGGGTGGCGCCTACATCCCCGCCTTCTGTGACATCGTCGTCATGGTCGAGGGCAACGCGAGCATGTACCTCGGGTCGCCGCGGATGACGGCGAAGGTGATCGGTCAGGAGACGACCCTCGAGGAAATGGGCGGTGCGCGCATGCACTGCAGTGTCTCCGGCTGCGGTGACGTGCTCGTGCAGACGGAGCCCGAGGCGATCGCCGCCGCCCGTGCCTACCTGTCCTACCTGCCGACGAACGCCCACAGCGAGCCGCCGGTATCGGCCGCCGTCGCGCCCGTCTTCGGCTGTGAGGACCTCGAGGAGCAGATCCCGCCGGAGGAGAACAAGCCCTTCGACATGCACCGGGTGATCGAGCGCCTGATCGACGCCGACAGCTTCTTCGAGATCAAGCGGCTGTTCGCGAAGGAGCTGGTGACGGGCTTCGCGCGCATCGACGGGCTTCCCGTGGGCATCGTGGCGAACCAGCCGAAAGCGAAGGGGGGCGTGCTCTTCGTCGATTCCGCCGACAAGGCCGCGCGCTTCGTCGGCCTGTGCGACGCCTTCGGGCTTCCGATCGTGTTCCTCGCCGACGTGCCCGGGTTCATGGTGGGGGTGCAGGTGGAGCGCCAGGGGATCATCCGCGCCGGCGCGAAGATGATCCACGCCGTCTCCTCCGCGACCGTTCCCCGGTTCTCGGTGATCGTGCGCAAGGCCTACGGCGCCGGGCTCTACGCGATGAGTGGTCCGGGCTTCGAGCCCGAGGCCACGTTGGTCCTGCCGGGCGCGATGATCGCCGTGATGGGACCCGAGGCCGCCGTCAACGCGGTCTACTTCAACAAGCTCCAGGCGCTGCCGGAATCCGAGCGTGCCGCCGAGGAGGCTCGTCTGCGCGCGGAGTACCGGGAGGAGATCGACATCGAGCGCCTGGCCAGCGAGCTGGCGGTGGACGCAGTCGTCCCTCCCCGTGCGCTGCGCGAGGAGCTGGTCGCGCGGCTGCGCGCGGCCTGGGGCCGCCGCGACGAGGCGCCGGTCCGGCACCGGCCCGTCGTCCCGGTCTGAAAACGCCTGCTAAGGCAGGGGCTCGGCCCGGGTGAGCTGCGCCAGCACGCCGAGCGGCTGACGCGGCACGTCCACGTTCACCCGCTCCCCGTCGCGCTCGAGCTCGAGGAGCACCGTCGGCTTGCGCTTGGCGTCGAGAGAGGCCGCGTGGAGCTCGGCGCTGGTGAACACGCGACGGCCGTCGTAGCGGAGGATGCGATCGCCGGGCCGGACCCCGGCGCGCTGGGCGGGCGAGTCCTTCATCACCTGTCGCACGACGAGACGGTTGGGGCGGCCGGTGGCGTAGAGCAGACCGTCGTAGCCCTGGTCGTCGAGCTCCTGGCGCAGCCGAGCGTCGATGTCGCGCAGCTCCCGCGCGTGGCGATACGAGTTCGCCCAGCCTTCGGCGGCGGCGCGCTGTTCGAGCTCGCGCCGATTCGCCTCGGCGCGGCGCCAGGCCTCGCGGACGCGGTCCGCCTCCTCTTTCGCCACGCCCGAGGCGATCAGGGCGGCGGAGTCGAAGCCCGGATCTTCCGCCGGTGGTGCGGGGATCGGCCGCGCGATTGCCTGGCGAGGCGGCGGAGGAGCGGCCGTCGGATCGGGCGGGCCGCTCGACACGGGCGGTGCCGCTCGCTCCGCCAGCAGCGCCCGCAGGCGGGCGAGCTCGGCGGCCTGCTCCTCGCTCTCGACCTCCCGGGCGCCGAGCTCCGACTCCAGGCGCGCGACCTCGCGAGCCAGCGACTCGAGATCGCGCGGCGCGTACGCGGGCACGCGACTGGCCGCGTGCGGCACGGCGAGCGAGTAGGCGATCCCCGCGACGAAGGCGACCGTCAGGACGACGCCGGCACCGCGCAGGTCGAAGGCGTCGGGAAGGCGCGCCTCGAGGCGCTCCCAGGGCGTCAGGCGACGCATCATGGGATGCTACTGTGCGCCCTTTCGCCCGCTCAACGGAGGCCCGCTCCGCGCGGCGGGCACCCCCGCGCGCCGGAGCGCGTTGCGGACCGCGCTCGGCCCCCAACGTCCGCGGCGCGGCGTCGACACCTCGAGCGCGTCGAGCAGCAGCGCCAGATCGCGGAGCGAGGCGCGCGGGTTGGAGAGCAGCAGCTCCGCCAGCACCGGTGCCAGCTCCGCGGCGTGGGCGTCCGCACGCGCGCGGAGAACGGCCACCCCGGCGCGCGATCCGATCTCCGGCCGCGGCGAGCCCAGCGCCACGCCGCGCGCGCGCGCGGCGCGCAGCGCGCGACGACTGCGATCCGACGCCTCGCTCTGCGCGTGCCGCGCCACGTCGCGCAGCAGCCGCAGTGTCGCTCGCGGCGTGGCCCCGCGGTCCACCGCGAGCAACGGCACGCCGGTCCCGAGGACGGCCTCGAGGAACCCGAGGTTGCCGCCCACCGCCGCGAGATCCGGGATCAGCAGGGACGCCTTGGCTTCCCGACAGCGGGCGAGGGCCCGGTCGAGCTCGGGGTGGCGGTTGCGCTGTCTCGCCTCCACGAAGGGCTCCACGACGACCAGGCCCCGCGCCCGCGCAAACGCCGCCGCGCTGCGCGTCTGCTCGGCGAGCACCTCGCGCGCCCGCTCGCCCGCGGACGCCCCGGGTAGCGGGTAGTAGGTGACGACCCGGATGGCCGGCGGCATGGCGTTCGCAACGTAAGCGATTCCTTGGGGATGGAACACACGCCTGCCGGGGGCGGGGGGGAGCGCGGGATTCCAGCGAGGGGGACGGGGCGGGCCCCGGGGCCGCGGTGGCGCCGGGCCTCGCGGCGTGCTAGCCAGTTGACGTGAACTGGCAATCATGAGGGGGATCGCGAATGGGAGCACAGGCCGCCGCACGGGCGCCGGGGGAATCCCTGTGGACGATTGCCGAGCTGCGCGAGCGAGCCGGCGTCTCAGCCCGCACCCTGCGCTACTACGAGGAGCTGGGGCTTCTCCCCGGTGTACGCCGTCGAGCCGGGGGCCGCCGCGTCTACGGGCCCGACGAGCTCGAGCGTCTGCGTTTCATCCAGCGCTTGAAGGCTCTTGGTCTATCTCTCGCCGAGATCAAGGAATTGAACGCCGTCTATGCGATCGGTGGCTCCACCCGGGCGATGCTCGAGCGGCTGGGGGAGCTGCTCGCGCGGCACCGTGACGAGGTGGATCAACGGATCGCCGAGCTGGTCGGGCTGCGCGAGGAGATCGATCGCTACCGCTCTCGCGTGCAGGGCCGCGTCGGAACCGCCCGGAGCAGCCGGCGGGAGGAT